>Ga0155201_120_pt1 | contig 95498 bp, 78 predicted proteins | sample RifCSPhighO2_02_FD_106169 | JGI IMG/M metagenome (GOLD analysis project Ga0155201, IMG submission 106169) | Omnitrophica bacterium RIFCSPHIGHO2_02_FULL_45_28 | reverse complement strand
AAATGAAACGATATGGCTGGAAAATATTTAGTTGTTGCTCTTAAAAACTTTTTTCAGTGAACCCTATTTAAGTTAATTTGTCCATTGCCACCCCGGGGGCGGTATGGCAGCAGAAAGGTAGCTTGACATGACATTAGCAGCAACGATTGCAGGTGCTTATCCTAAGATTGGTGACTTACCGGAAGAACAAAAGTTAAGAAAAGCGTTTCATGATTTTGATAAAGGGATTGTGTCTGACGAAGAACTTGAACAAATCATGAGCGAAGTGACGGAAGTGGCTATCCGGGAACAAATTGAGGCCGGGATGGATGTAGTAACTGATGGATTGATTCGTTGGGAAGACGCGTTAACTTATCAGGCGAGAAAAATTTCCGGATTTAAAATCGGAGGATTAACCCGTTTTTTTGATACCAATACATTTTACCGTCAGCCGATTGTCGAAAGCCGTTTGGAAGCCAGCAAACCGATGACGATTGCTGATTATCAATTTGCAGCCGGGAAAACCGAAAAACCGGTTCGGATGGTTTTGACCGGGCCCTATACCATCGCGAAACTTTCGAAAAATGAATTTTACCGTGAATTCAAGCAGATGGTGTTTGATCTTGCTTATATTATTCATGCCGAAATTAAAGCGCTGGAAGAGGCAGGATGCAAATTTATTCAGATTGACGAGCCCGCTATTCTGTCAAACAAGGAAGACCTGGCGCTCTTTCTGAAAGCTTGGGAAATTGTAACGGCCGGATTAACGCAGGCGGAAAAAACCCTTTTTCTTAATTTCGGGAATATCGGGGCGGTTTATCCGAAAATTTTAAACGTTGCCGTTGAACGAATCGGTTTTGAATTGACGCCGGGGCATCCCAATTGGGAAGTTATCAAAGAAAAACCGGTCAAAGACAAGAAGTTAATGGCCGGACTTGTTGACGCGCGGAATACCAAAATGGAATCAGAAACAAATTTGGCAGAAGCTGTTCGTGAGCTTGAGACGCAAGTCGGAGGAGATAACTTGTGGATCTCGACGAGCCATTCGCTTGAATTTTTGCCGCGAACATGCGCAAAAAATAAAATGTACTTGATAGCTAATGTAGTCAAACAATTAAAAGGAGCCAGTGTTTCATGATACTCCCAACAACCAGTGTCGGCAGTTTTCCGAAGCCGGAATATTTAACAGAAGCCCGCAGCCGTTTTTCAAAAGGCGAAATGTCCAAAGAAGAACTTCATGGCCTTGAGCGGAAAGCCACGGAAGAATGGATCCGGTTTCAGGATGAAATCGGTATGGATGTTCTCGTTGACGGGGAAATGTACCGCGGGGACATGGTGACTTATTTTGCGGAGAATCTTCACGGGTTTCAAATCAGCGGGCTTGTGCGTTCCTATGGAAACCGGTATTACCGGAAGCCCGTTGCGGTGGCGGAAATCCAACGCGTGAATCCGGTAACGGTGGAATGGTTTAAATATGTGCAAAGTTTGACCCGGAAACCGGTGAAGGGAATGCTGACCGGGCCGTACACGATCATGGATTGGTCGTTTAATGAATATTATTCGTCGCGGCGTGATTTTTGTCTCCGGCTTGCCGAACTGATTCATCAGGAAGCGATTGATTTGCAAAATGCCGGCGCACAATATATCCAAATCGATGAGCCGGCCATTTCTGTCCGTCCGGATGAGCTCGATTTAGCGATTGAGGCGATGGAAATTGTAACGAAAGATCTTACGGCTAAAACGATTACCCATATCTGCTACGGCAATTTTCCTCAGATTTACCCGAAAATGCTCGAACTTTCGGTAAATCAAATTGATTTGGAAATGTGCAATAGTTCCTACGAATTGATGAGCCTTTTCCGACGCCATCCTTTCACGAAGGAAATCGGTTTGGGGGTGATCGACGTTCATAATCATAAGATTGAAACAAAGGAAGACGTTCGGTTGAGAATTAAGAAAGCTTTAACTGTTCTTCCTCTTGAGAAAGTCTATATCAGCCCTGATTGTGGTTTGAAAACGAGAACGATCGAAGAATCCCATGGCAAGCTTCGCGTCATGGTTGATGCGGTGAAAGAGTTACGCGAGGAATTAGCCCTGATTTCTCATTGATGGGGAGAGATTCCGCCCAAAGCCGGGTTAGAAGTGAAGCTCCACAAATCCGAAAGCGTTTTATCTGTTATTGGGTGGGTATTCTAAAAACAAGATCAAATTATGCTTAAATCCTTGCTACGACGTCATTTCTTGCAATTTCTATCTTGCTGCGATATACTAAAAAATATTTAACTTTTTGAAATTAAGTCAAAAATAAAAAACGAAGCATATGAAAGAATTAAAAGTAGGGCTTTTAGGCTTGGGACAAATCGGAAGCGGTGTTTATCAGATTTTGCGGTCAAAAAGTTCGTTGATTCGCTTGCGAAGCGGTGTTTCGTTAAAATTGGTGAAAATTGCGGAGAAAAATTCCGCGCGTGTTCGCCAAGTTAAACCGAAGGGCGTGCAAGTGGTAAGCGACGCGATGGATGTGATTCGCGATCCGAATATCAACGTTGTTATCGAATTAATCGGCGGCATTCACCCCGCAAAAGAATTTATTCTGGCGGCACTCCGTGCCGGTAAAGATGTGGTGACTGCTAATAAGGCGCTTCTCGCCGAAGAAGGCCGTGAGATTTTCGCCGAAGCCAACCGGTTGAAACGGAACGTTTATTTCGAAGCGAGCGTGGGAGGCGGGATCCCGGTTATCAAAGCCATCCGCGAAGCTTTGATTGCCAATCGAATTACTTCAGTTCAATCCATCATTAACGGAACAACGAATTACATTTTAACCAAAATGTCGGAAGAACATTTGGAGTTTGATCGTGCGCTCAAACTTGCGCAGCAGAAAGGTTACGCCGAAGCCAATCCGACGCTTGACATTGAAGGAATTGACGCGGCGCACAAAATTTCAATTTTGGCAAGTCTGGTTTTCGGCGGCTGGACGCCGTTTAAGCGTGTGCATGTGAGTGGAATGTCGAAGATCCGGAGCGAAGATATTGCGTTCGCAAAAGAATTCGGATATGTGATCAAGTTGCTTGCGGTTGCGAAAAGTGAACACGGAAAAGTTGAATTGCGAGTAGAGCCAACGCTTCTTCCGAAAGGCCACATTCTTTCAAATGTGCACGGATCGTTTAATGCTGTTTTGATGAAGGGCGATGAGGTCGGCGATTTGCTTCTTTATGGGCGGGGTGCGGGAAGTTTCCCGACGGGAAGCGCTGTCGTGAGCGATTTGGTGGATCTGGCGAAATTGAGAGCGAATGGAAATCATCAGGTTGTTTTTCCAAGTCTGAAGCTTTTAAATGTTCGTCCGGTTTCAACGGTGCTTTCTCGCTATTATTTGCGCGTGCTTGTGGTTGACCGGCCGGGTGTTTTATCGAAAATTGCAGCGATTCTCGGGCGATGCAAAGTCAGCATCAGCGATGTCATTCAACGGGAGCGCCGGGTCGGAAGCGTTGTGCCGGTTATTTTACTCACGCATGGGACTTTGGGTGAATCCATTCGCCGGGCAGTTCAGATGATTAATCAATTGCTGGTGACAAAAGGAAAAGTCCAGGTCATCCGGATTGAAGGCGAGAGTTGAGCATGTTTGATTTGATGAAGTGTTTGTGCGGCAAGCGCGATAAAAAAATTGGAGTGATTGAACGCTATCAGGAATTCCTTCCGGTTTCGTCCAAAACGCCGATTGTTTCTTTGAATGAAGGCAATACGCCGCTGATTTTATCGGAGGTGCTTCCGCGCGAATTGGGATTGAGGGACATCAGACTTTATTTCAAATTTGAAGGGCTTAATCCGACCGGTTCTTTCAAAGATCGTGGTATGACGATGGCGGTAACGAAGGCGTTTGAAAAAGGATCGAAAGCGATTATTTGCGCGTCGACCGGGAACACGTCCGCTTCGGCGGCTGCGTATGCTTCGCGTTGCGGAATGAAATGTATCGTGTTGATTCCGGAAGGGAAAATTGCAAAAGGAAAACTGGTTCAGGCATTTCGCTACGGCGCGAAAGTGATTATTGTTAAAGGAAATTTTGACGAGGCGCTTGATCTTGTCCGGAAAATTGGCGAGACGCAACCGATTGAAATCGTGAATTCAATTAATCCGTTCCGGATAGAAGGCCAGAAGACGGCCTCATTTGAAATTATTGATGATTTGGGTGATGCGCCCGATTACCACGTGCTCCCGGTTGGTAATGCGGGAAACATTACGGCGTATTGGCGGGGCTACAAAGAATATTTTAAAATCGGCCGGTCAACACAGAAACCGAAAATGCTCGGTTTTCAAGCAGTCGGTGCGGCACCGATTGTGCTCAATCAAATTGTTGAACATCCGGAAACGATCGCGACGGCGATCCGGATCGGAAATCCGGCGAGCTGGCAGGGTGCCGTTGCAGCGCGGGATGAATCGGAAGGCGTGATTGATTCTGTGACCGATGAGGAAATTACGTGGGCGTATCGGTTTATTGCGGAACGTGAAGGCGTGTTTGCCGAACCGGCGTCGTGTGCGGGTGTCGCGGGAATCCGGAAATTGGCGGGAGCGGGTTATTTTAAACCCGGAACCCGGATTGTGTGTACGTTAACCGGCAATGGTTTGAAAGATCCGGAATTCGCCCTTGGTTTTGACGATCGAATGGAGTCTGTTAAAGCGACTTTGAATGACGTGATGAAAGTCATCGAGTCATAAAAAAGGAATGCAAACATGAAATATCTCATGATATTAGCAGACGGAATTGCGGATCATCCTTCGGAAGCTTTGAGTGGAAAAACGCCGCTTGAAGTGAGCCGGACACCGAACCTTGATTATTTTGCAAAAATCGGAAAAGTCGGAATGGTTCGCACAATTCCCGACCGGTTGGATTTGGTTTCGCACCTGGGATTGATTTCGCTTTTGGGTTATGATCCGCGGCAACATCCGACGGGGTTAGGGCCGCTTGAAGCCGCGAATTTGGAATTGAAACTTGAAGAAAACGAAATTGCGTTTCGCATGAATTTTATCAGTGAATCCGTCGGAATTTTGGCGGATGCCACCGCGGGACACATTACGACACGAGAAGCAAAAGCGCTGGTTGGTTTTTTGAATAAGAAGCTTTCGAGTGATTTCGTCCGTTTTTTTGCGTCGCATGAACATCAACACATTGCCGTGATTAAAGACGCGCGCGGTTATGAAGCGCTTTCCGCAACCTGCACCGTGCCGGAATCGATCGTCGGAAAACCGATCGAGGCAAATTTGCCGAAAGGCCCCGGCGAAGACATGATTAAGAAATTAATGTATGACGCCAAATCGTTACTTGTGGAACATGAAATTAATCAGGTGCGCGTTGATTTGGGCGAAAATCCGGCGAATATGATTTGGCTGTGGGGGCAAGGGTTGCTGCCCAAGCTCCCGAAGCTATCGGATCGGATGAACGGGATCACAAGCGCGATGGTGTCAACGTCGGAATATGCAAAAGGATTTGCACGGCTCATCGGAATGACGGTCATGGATGTCGCAAAGAACCGGATTTATCCCGATTATGATTATGAAGGTCAGGCTGAAGCCATGATGGATTTGCTTGGCGAAAAAGATTTTGTGTGTGTGCATATGAATGTTTGCGAAGAAGCGTCCCGTGAAGGCGATTTGAAGCAGAAAGTGTTGGCTTTGGAAGCGATTGACCATTATGTGATCAGCCGGATTAAAACATTTTATGAATCGAATAAAGATATTCGGATTTTGATTTCGCCGCTGCTTGTAATTCCGCATGAAATAAAAAAGGCCGTTCGTGAATCTGTTCCGTTTATTATAGCGGGAAAAAATATTAAGCCGGATGAAATCGAACGATATAACGAGGCGACGGCGCATGTGTCGCAGCTCAAATTTTCAGAAGGATGGAAATTAATTGAGGAATTAACGAGTACGAAGGATTTGGGATGAGGGTAGGGAACGGTCGCGACCGTTCCCTGCTTTTAATGAATCAAAAGGAGGAACAGAAACAGATGGCGCTGATTGTTCAAAAATACGGCGGAACATCCGTTGCGAATGTAGATCGAATTAAAAATGTGGCCGAGCGCGTTGTTGCGAGAAAACGCAAAGGCGACAAACTTGTCGTGGTGGTTTCGGCGCTTGCCGGGACGACGGATCAGCTGCTCAAAATGGCAAACAGTATTTCAGACCGCCCGAGCGGCCGTGAAATGGATATGTTGCTTGCGACAGGCGAGCAGGCGTCCGTTGCGTTGCTGGCGATGGCGATCCATGCGCTTGGTGAGAAAGCAATTTCATTTACCGGTCCGCAAGTCGGAATTATTACCGACGAATCGCACACCAAGGCGAGAATCATTGATATCGGGACTTCTCGTATCGAAAAGGCGCTTAAAGAAAACAACGTTGTCATTGTGGCCGGTTTCCAGGGGGGAACCGTAAGCGGAGAAATTACGACACTCGGCCGTGGAGGTTCCGACTTGACGGCGGTGGCGCTTGCGAAAGCGGTGAATGCGGAATTGTGCGAGATCTATACAGACGTCGAAGGAATTTATACGGCAGATCCCCGGATCGTGCCGGATGCGCAGAAACTTGACGTGATCAGCTATGATGAAATTCTTGAGCTCGCTTCGCTTGGAGCAAAAGTGATGCAGTCGAGATCTATCGAAGTGGGTAAAAAATTTAATGTTCCGATTCTGGTGCGGTCAAGTTTGAATAACGCGCAGGGAACTTTAATTACGAAGGAGAATAAAAAAATGGAAGAAGTCGTTGTGAGCGGTGTCGCATTGCACGAAGGAGAAGCAAAAGTTACGATTTTTAAAGTTCCGGATCGTCCGGGGACGGCGGCGAAAATTTTCAAAATTATCGCTGAAGCCGGTATCAACGTGGACATGATCATCCAAAATAAAACGGAAACGAATGCAACGGATATTTCATTTACCGTTTACAAAAATGAACTCAGGCGGGCGATTGATGCCGTCGAGAAAGCGGCTTGTGAGGTGGGCGCAAAAAATGTAACTTGCGATGAGAATATTGCAAAAGTGAGTATTGTCGGCGTCGGAATGAAGTCTCACACCGGTGTCGCGGCAAAAATGTTCGATGTGTTAGCGAAAAACAAAATTAATATCGATATGATTTCAACGTCGGAAATAAAAATTTCCTGCGTGGTGGAAGGGGATAAAGGGAAAGATGCGATGCGGGTGATGCATGAAGCATTTGGATTGGGACAAGGACCAAAAAAGAGGAAAAAGAAATAACAATGCCCGCCAAGATTGAAATTTACGATACGACATTGCGTGACGGCTCTCAAGGCGAGGGAATTAGTCTGTCATTGCAGGATAAATTGCGCATTGTCGAAAGGCTTGACCGTTTCGGGATCGACTACATCGAAGGTGGTTGGCCCGGGTCGAATCCGAAAGATATGGCGTTTTTCAAAGAAGCCAAGAAGTTGAAATTTAAACATGCGAAATTGGCAGCGTTTGGATCGACACGGCGGGCGCATGTGAAGGTTTCTGAGGATGAAAATTTGAAAGCGCTTGTCGAGGCCGGAACGAAAGTGATTACGATTTTCGGGAAAAGCTGGGATTTTCACGTGCAGGAAGTGTTTAAAACAGCGCTGAAAGAAAATCTGATGATGATTCGCGATTCCGTTTCATATTTGAAAGCAAAAAAAGCCGAAGTGATTTACGATGCAGAACACTTTTTTGACGGGTTTCGTGAAAATCCGGAATATGCGATGAAAACCATTCGTGAGGCGGAGCGAGCCGGTTGCGACCGGATTGTGTTATGCGATACGAACGGTGGGGCGCTTCCGGAGCAGGTAGCAATTGCCGTTCGCAAGGTAGTGAAGCAGGTCAAAGCCCCGGTCGGGATTCATTGCCATAATGACGGTGATCTTGCGGTTGCGAATTCGATCAGTGCGGTGACTCACGGCGCGACACAGGTTCAAGGAACGATCAATGGTTACGGTGAGCGTTGCGGCAATGCGAATTTAATTAGCGTCATTGCGATTTTGCAATTAAAACTGGGCTACCAGGTGCTTTCGGAGAAAAAAATGAAAGAACTCACGGAAGTTTCCCATTTTGTGGCGGAAGTATGTAATCTACCGATTCAGAATCAGCAACCATTTACGGGCACTTCTGCGTTTGCTCATAAAGCGGGAGTTCATGTGAATGCGATGATGAAGAATGCGAAAACGTATGAACATATGAACCCCGCGCTTGTCGGGAATCGGCGGAAGTTTCTGGTTTCCGAGTTGAGCGGAAAGTCGAGCATCCTATTTAAAGCGAAAGAACTTCGATTATCGCTTGATATACAAAATCCGGAAACGAGGACTATTCTCCAGAAAATCGCCGAATTGGAAAGTCAAGGTTATCAATTTGAAGCGGCCGAAGCGAGTTTGGAACTGCTGATGAAACGGATGCTTAATAAAGATAAGAAATTCTTTACGGTGAAAGAAGTGTCTGTGACAACCGACCATGTCGAGATCGAAAATCCGCCGTCACGCGCAACAGTAAGAATAGAAGTTTGCGGCGAAGAGGCTTATGAAGTCGCAAGTGGTGACGGGCCCGTGAATGCGCTCGATAATGCGCTCCGCAAAGCACTCGTCAAATTTTATCCTGTTGTCGAGAAAATTCATTTAACCGATTATGCGGTGCGTGTCGTCAATTCGCAGGCGGGAACGGCTGCGAAAGTGCGTGTGTTGATTCAATTTCAGGACGAAGCCGGTTCCTGGCGAACAGTCGGTGTTTCGGAAAATATTATCGAAGCTTCGTGGAAAGCCCTGATCGAGGCGATCGAATATAAGCTTATGAAATCATGAGGTTCCGTGAATGCCGGCCATAGATATTCCTCCCCGTTACAACTCTAAAGAAATCGAATCCAAGTGGTATGAGCTGTGGGAAAAGTCCGGCTATTTCAAGCCGGTGGTGGATGAGACAAAAAAGCCGTTTGTCATTGTGATTCCGCCGCCCAATGTGACGGGAATCCTTCACATGGGCCATGCACTCAATAACACGATTCAGGATATTTTAATTCGTTGGAAGCGAATGCAGGGAGTTCCCGTGCTTTGGGTTCCGGGGGTGGATCATGCCGGAATTGCGACACAGAATGTGGTGGAAAAGAAACTGGCCAAAGAAGGAAAAACACGCCAACAAATTGGCCGGGAAAAATTTATTGAATCCGTTTGGAAATGGAAAGAAGAATATGGTTCAACGATTGTTCGGCAGCTTCGCCGCCTTGGTTCTTCTTGCGATTGGACTCGCGAACGCTTTACGATGGACGAAAAACTGTCGCGTGCTGTTCGGGAATCGTTTGTCAGCCTTTATGAAAAAGATTTAATTTATCGCGGTAATTATATTATCAATTGGTGTCCGCGCTGCCATACGGCGCTTTCCGATGAAGAAGCGGTTCATAAAGAAATTCAGGGCTTTTTCTATTACATCAAATATCCAATCGACCCCAAAACGCCGGTCCATGGGCAAGATCATATTCTCATTGCAACAACGCGGCCTGAAACCATGCTCGGAGATACGGCTGTTGCGGTCAATCCGAACGATGAACGCTTTAAAACGTTTGCCGGAAAGAGAGTCATTCTTCCGCTAATGAACCGTTCGATTCCGATTATTCAGGATGAATTTGTCGATCCGGAATTCGGGACCGGCCTTGTCAAAGTCACGCCGGCTCATGATCCCAACGACTTTGCGATGGGGAACCGCCATCAGCTTGAGTTCGTGAATATTCTGAATCCGGACGGAACGATTAATGAAAATGGCGGCAACTATCGCGGCCTCGACCGGTTTGAAGCGCGAAAGCGAGTGATTGAAGATCTTGAAAAAGCCGGGCTGTTTGTCGAAAAAAAGCCGCATATCCATGCCGTCGGCCACTGTTACCGTTGCCACACGATGGTGGAGCCATATCTTTCGAAGCAGTGGTTTGTCCGGATGAAGCCGCTTGCCGAACCCGCAATCAAAGCAGCGCAAGACGGCCGAATTCAATTCATTCCCGAACGTTGGACGAAAGTTTATCTCAACTGGCTTGAAAATATCCGCGATTGGTGTATCTCCCGTCAAATTTGGTGGGGGCATCAAATTCCGGTATGGTATTGCCATGAGTGTGAAAAGCGCGGGAAAGTACCTGATAATTTGTCATCCCCGAATGCTTCTGTCGGGGATATACAGACATGTCCGCCACAAATCGTTGGCGGATCCGCCTCTGGCGGAGATTCCCGCTTTCGCGGGAATGACAGTCGTGCAGCTTCTATCAATGCCGGAATTATTGTTAGTCGTCAGGATCCGACTCAATGCCCAACATGCGGAGACAAAAATCTTATTCGCGATCCGGATGTCCTCGACACGTGGTTTAGTTCATGGCTATGGCCATTTTCAACGCTCGGCTGGCCGGAGAAAACAAAAGACCTTCAATATTTTTATCCGACTTCGACGCTTGTAACAGCACCTGAAATTATTTTCTTCTGGGTGGCACGGATGATTATGGCTGGTTTTCAATTTATGGAGAAAGAGCCGTTTGATACCGTGTTGATTCATGGGACCGTGCGTGTTGAAGGCGGCCAGAAAATGTCAAAGTCTCTTGGAAACAGCATTGATCCGCTTGAAATTATTGAAGAGATGAGCGCGGATGCGCTCCGGTTTTCGCTGATGATGCTCGGTGCGACGGATGTTTACCTTTCACGGCAGAAATTCGAGCAAGGGCGGAATTTTACGAATAAAATCTGGAATGCATTTCGATTTTGCGTGAATAATTTAGCTGATTTTAAACCGGAAGATTTCCGGCCGCTCGAAAAGATGTATGCAAAGGAATTCTCTGTGATAGACAAGTGGATTCTAACTGAATTGCAGGATGCGGCTGAGGAAATTGATACACATCTGGAAGAATGTCGCTTGAGCGAAGCGGCAAATTCGGTTTATCACTTTTTCTGGCATTCATTTTGTGATTGGTATCTCGAGTTGGCAAAGCCGGTGTTGATGGGAAATCAAACAGCGGAGAGAAAGGTGGTCCAAAATATTCTTGTTCATGTGCTTGAAACAAGCATGAAACTTTTGCATCCGTTTATGCCATTTATTACGGAAGAGGTGTGGCAGCGTTTGAAAGAATTAATCGGCGGCGAATATTTTGCGAACGAGACGGTGATGCTGGCCCGGTGGCCGTTTGCGGATCAGCGAATCCGGTTCGAAAAAGAAGCCAACGCGGTGCGGCTTTTTCAAGAGGCGGTGGGCGGTGTTCGGGACCTTCGATCGCGCCTTGGATTGAAACCCGCGGAGGAATTGAATGAAGTGACGATTGTGGTGAAAAACCATGAGGCGGAAGAGGCGCTGCGGACATTCCAAAAAGAAATTTGCTTTTTAAACCGCATTAAACACTTGTCATTATTTCAAACATTTGAAAAAAAGAGCGGAATGGTCGGGAAAGTTTATTCCCATATAGAGATTTTCGTTTCCGGCCTTTCGGAATCTGACCTGAAGAGGGAAGGCGAGAAAATCCGAGAAAAGATTGCGGAACTGGAGAAGCATATTCAATCGATTAATGATCGTTTAGGGAGTGAACAATTTATTTCTCGAGCCCCTGAAGAAATTGTTGAAAAAGAAAAAGAGAGAAAAGAGGATTTTGAGAAGCAACTGGAGTCGTATCGGGAAAATCTAACGTTGTTTGGGTAAATGCAGAAATGTAGGGGCAATTCATGAATTGCCCCTGCTACTAAGCACAAAGGAATTCCATGCTGATCATTTCAAGTAAACTCAACACATTAATTCGCGAAGCGCTCCGGGAAGATGTCGGAAAGGGCGACTTGACGACAAAGATTTTCGTTTCGCCGCGTCTTCGGGCAGAAGCTCATATTTTTGCGAAACAATCGGGTGTATTATGCGGGGAATCCGTTTTGAGAAATGTGTTTGCGCATGTCAATCCTCATCTGGAAATTTCGGTCCGGGTTAAAGACGGAGACCTTTTGCGTGAAGGGGAGGAAGTGTTTGTGATTCGCGGGTCCCTGCGATCGATCTTGATCGGAGAACGCGTAGCGCTTAATTTTATCAGTCATCTGTCCGGTGTTGCGACCTTGACGCGCAAATATGTCGAAAAAGTAAAAGGAACAAACGCTCAAATTTACGATACGAGAAAAACAACGCCGCTTTGGCGCGAGCTCGAAAAATATGCAGTCCGTTCGGGCGGCGGGACGAATCACCGAATCGGCCTGGACGACCAGGTATTGATTAAGGAAAATCATTGGCGTTCGATTACGAATGATAAAGTGATTAGGAGAAAAATCAACGAAGCAAAAAAGAAAAAATTCACCGAAATCGAAGTTCGTGATCTTAATGAGTTGAGGTGTGTGCTTCCTGCAAAGCCACATGCGATTTTGTTTGATAATTTTTCGCTGGGTAAATTAAAAGAAGGTGTTCAAATAGCCAAACGTTTTCATCCGACTCCGGTTCTTGAGGCGTCGGGCGGTGTATCACTTGAAAACGTTCGCGCGATCGCGAAAACGGGTGTTGACCGGATTTCGATCGGGGCATTAACTCATTCTGCGCCCGCATTTGATTTTTCTCTTCTTGTCCGCGATATTCATTCCAAATAACTTTGTACTTCTCCCCCTTGATGGGGGAGTCCTCCTAACAAGCTGGCGGATCCGCCGTCCTGTTGGGCGGAGAAAAAGGTGGGGGTGAAATAATGTTCCACCCCGCATCCTTGCCTTCCCCCGCAAAGGAGGGGAAGGAGTTTTGAGGTGATATGTCTCTTTTTAAATTGACCACTAACATGACGCCTTGCGGAGATCAGCCCAAGGCCATTGAAAAACTTTTCCGAGGGTTAAAAGAGGGGCTCAAAGAACAAGTCCTGATCGGTGTGACCGGTTCCGGAAAAACCTTTACGATGGCGAATGTGATTGCCCGTTGGGGAAAACCCGTGCTGGTCATTTCTCACAACAAGACACTTGCCGCGCAGCTTTATAGTGAATTTAAAGAATTCTTTCCGGAAAACGCAGTGGAATATTTTGTTTCCTATTACGATTATTACCAGCCTGAAGCCTATATTCCTCACACGGATACGTATATTGAAAAGGATGCTTCCATTAATGATGATTTGGACCGCCTCAGGCTTGCCGCAACGAGTTCGGTTCTATCACGCCAGGATGTGATTATTGTTTCCAGCGTTTCCTGTATTTACGGGTTGGGTTCGCCCGAGGAATGGCGGGGGATGTTGCTCCAAATCAAAGTGAATCAATCTATAATCCGCGACCAATTTTTATCGCAGTTGATTGGTATTCAATACGAACGGGCGGACACCGATTTAAAACGTGGCGCGTTTCGTGTGAGAGGTAATGTCATCGACCTTTTTCCTTCCTATGGGGAACAGCCGTACCGGATTTATTTTTCGGGAGACCGGATTTCGGAAATCAAACTGATGGATCCCGTCGGAAGAAAAGAAATTGGAACTCTCGGCAAGTTTGCCATTTATCCGGCAAAACATTTTGTCAGTTCGACTGAAAATATCGAGCGTGCTATGAAATCGATTCAAATCGAATTAGCCGAACGGGTGAAAGAATTAGTGAGCCAGGGAAAAGATCTCGAAGCGAAACGGCTGGAGTCGCGGACGCGTTATGATCTTGAAATGCTCCGGGAGGTCGGATATACCGCCGGGGTTGAAAACTATTCCCGCCATTTGGCCGGCCGCGCGCCGGGTTCAAAACCGTATACGCTTCTTGACTATTTTCCAAAAGATTTTTTGATGATCATTGATGAGTCGCATCAAACGATTCCGCAGATTCGAGGGATGTATGCCGGCGACCAGTCGCGAAAGAAAATATTGGTTGAACACGGTTTCCGTTTGCCGTCGGCGCTCGACAACCGTCCGCTCAATTTTGGTGAATTTGAGCAAATGATGGGGCAGATGGTTTATGTTTCCGCGACGCCGTCTGAATATGAAATGAAACACGCGAGCCAAGCCGTTGAACAAGTCATTCGCCCGACGGGGCTTTTAGACCCCGCAGTTGAAGTCAAACCAACGGAAGGTCAAATCGACGATTTGATTGAACAAATTAAGGTGCGGGCTCAAAAGAATGAACGTACGCTCGTGACAACGCTCACCAAGCGGATGGCGGAAGATCTAAGCCGGTATTTAAAAGAAGTCGGAATTAAAGTGAATTACCTTCATTCGGAATTTGACGCGTTTGAACGGGTCGAGATTTTGCGGGATTTTCGAATGAAAAAATATGACTGCATTGTGGGAATTAATCTGCTTCGCGAAGGCCTTGATCTTCCGGAAGTCTCGCTGGTTGCTATTTTGGATGCGGATAAAGAAGGGTTCCTCCGGAGCGATGTTTCGCTCATTCAAACGATGGGACGGGCGGCACGCCACCTGAATGGCGCTGTGATCATGTACGCCGATCAGATGACCGATTCCATGAAGACGGCAATTCATGAGACGCGCCGTCGCCGTGCGATTCAGGAAGAGTTTAATCGCCGGAACGGCATTACGCCGCAGTCGATCAGAAAAGAAATTAAATTGGGAATTGAACGTTGGCGCGCGGCGGAAGAAATAGTTGAAAGCGTGGTTGGTGAGTCGAAAGCTGAATACGAGGTGAAATCGCATATCGCTTATTTATACGACCGGATGGTTCGCGCTTCGAGCGCGCTTGATTTCGAAAAAGCCGTCCGTCTTCGGGATGAAATCCGACGGCTTGAAGAGGAACATGGTTTGGAAAAAGGAACGATGTTGAAGCCTGCGAAGAAAGAGCATCGTTTCAAACGGTCTAAAAAGGCTCAATGACTAAATTCCAATGACCAGATCCCAATGACGCAAAGAAATCTCAAAATTTCAACTTCCAATATTTTGAATTTTAAGTTTTTTTGGAAATTCCTTGGTCATTGGGATTTGGTCATTGGTCATTTAGTACATCATTCACGGCCCAAACGATTTGACATTGCCAGATGATGGCGGTATGATACGCGCCGTCAGATCAAAGAGGAGAAAGGTTCTATAAAGGATGGCCGATCCGATAAAAGTATTTGATGATTTAAAAATCATTGGAGTGATTCGAACCAGCGATCATGGTGATGCTGAAACGGTGGCGAAGAGTTTAATTGACGGGGGCGTTCGGATTATTGAAATCACCTCACATGTTCCTCAGGCGGCGAAGCTCATCGAGAGCCTTTCTAAACAACCCGATCTTTATGTGGGTTTTGGGTCCGCAACCGACGGCGAAACCGCATTCCGCGCAATCAATGCCGGTGCAAAATTTATCAGCAGTCATTATACGGATAAGAATATTATCGCGATTTGCAAGAACCACGATATTACGCTGATCCAGGGCGCGGCGACCATCAATGAAGTGATGCAAGCGTTTGAGCTCGGTGTTGATTTGATTAAAATTTATCCTGCCAGTTTTCTCGGGGGCGTGCCGTATATCCGGCGCATCCGGCGTTCGTTTCCGTTTTTAAAACTTGTTCCTTCGGGCGATGTGAATTTGGAAACGTTTCCGGAATATTTGCGCGCCGGCGCCGTTGCCTGCGAGATCGGAAATGCGATTTGTGACCGGAGTCATATCCGTCTGCATCAATGGAATGAAATCACCAATGCCGCCAAGGCGTTTGTCCAGAAAGTCGAAACCCTCAAAGTTGCCCGCTCGTCATAAAGAGATTTCTAACTCAAACGGCCTTCCTAAAATGTTTTAATATGCACGGTTAAGGTTGTAAGATTCTCGAATTATTTTCCTCCTGAATTTGCAGCTCGATTCTTTATCAGGTATCCTTTTTTTAGAAACCTAAAGGCGAGCGGTGAAATTCATCTCATTTGATTCAAGTGTCTGCCAGAATTTCGAAAAAACACTTCATAAAGAGTGGCTCGAAATTAATTGTTTCGGAAGCTACGCATCTTCAACGCTTTGCGGTGCGAATACCCGCCGACAACACGGCCTTTTTGTTCCCGCGCTTTCGCCGCCATTAAAGCATCGTGTGCTTCTTCATAATCTGGATGAACGCCTCATGCTTGCGGACAACGCATATTCTTTATCAACTCATGTTTACGCGAATACGGTTTTTCCGGAAGGATATCAATATCTCGAAGAGTTTTTTATGTTTCCATATCCGACGTGGATTTTCCGCATTGAAGATATCGTGCTTGCGAAAAGCGTGATTTTTCTCCATGAAGAACAAACGGTATTTATCCGGTATCAGATTGTTTCCGGAGATGCCGATTGGGTGCGTTTGGAATTAAAACCCTTGACGGCATTCCGTCCGTATCCGGTTCACGAAGTCGGAAGTTATCTCGTTTATTCCAAAATGGATATTTCACACGGAACAATTGCGATGGGCTCTTCCGTTGATGAAGCCAAATTGTTTTTATATCACAATGCGGCAATTATTGATCAAACCGGGACATGGTATAAAAAAATTCATTATCCCGAGGACCGGCAGTGCGGCCTTGAGTTTGAAGAAAATTTGTATGCGCCGTGCCGGTTGGTTTACACGTTTGTTCGCGGTGGAACGGTTTTTTTATGTGCATCATTAAATAAAAAAACATCATTTGATCCGGCGATGCTGATTGCCCGCGAAGAAGAAAGGCGAATGCAACTTTTAAATCAAATTCCTGCGACGGATGATTGTTTCCGCTTGCTGGCCTATTCCGCCGAGTCGCTGGTTATGCATAACCAATCAGCGATTCATGAACCGGGTGCGCGAAAAGGAAAGAGTGCGGCGCATGTTTTGATTCCCGAACAGATGGTTTTGACCAATTATCCCAATCCGGAAATGAAAATCCGGGATTTATTGATTGGTTTTCACGGTCTTTTTTTAACGCGTGGGCAGCTCAATCCGGCGAGGCAAGTTCTATCCTATTTAGCTTCTCTGGTTGATGATGGTCTTCTGCCAAAAAGAATCACGGACGAATTTGAGCCGGTTGAATTTAATGCGGTGGACTTGCCACTCTGGTTTATTCACGTCTGTTATGAGTATTTCCGCTATTTCAATGATCGCGAAACAGTATCAAAAATCATTTTTCCGGTTCTTGAATCTATCGTGAAAGAATTTGTCAAAGGGACTCGTTTTAATATTCAAATGACGCGCGACGGCCTGATTTCATGCCGGGATGAAGATTCTGAACTTACGTGGATGGATTTTAAACTGGGTGATTTTGTGATTACGCCTCGCCCCGGAATGGCGGTGGAAATCCAAGCGCTTTGGTACAATGCCCTATGTGAGATGGCGGTGATGGCTGAGGTGTTTGAATCAGCCGATTCACAGAAGAAATATGTGGTATTGGCGAAACAAGCAAAGAAGGTATTCAATCAAGCATTCTGGTTTGACATTCCGAAAGGGAATAAACACGTCCAGGCCGGCGGATATTTATTGGACACAATTTTTGAAAAAAAGAAATCCAATGTGCTCCGTCCGAATCAAATTTTGGCGTTGGGGTTGCCGTTCCCCATTTTGGATGAAAATATTGCAAATTGGAAATCTGTGGTGGACGTTGTAAAGCAGCATCTCTTAACGCCTGTGGGACTTCGGACGCTTGCGCCGTTTGAAGAAGGATATCAACGCAAACACAACGGTAGCGAGTTTCAGCGGGCCTATTCCTGTTTCCAAGGAACCGTCCGGCCGTGGCTTCTTGTGCCGTATGTTATTGCCGCAATTCGTGTTGAAGGAAATACAAAAGCGATCAAAGAGGAATTGGCGAGTTATTTTAAGCCGTTTTGCGAACAGGTGATGACCAGAGGCCTGGGTTTTATTTCAGAAAGCTTTGACGGCGAGCCGCCTCATGAAGCGCGCGGCGCTTTGGCCGCCGCGTCCAGTTTAGGTGCCTGCCTCGAACTCCAGGAAATCCTGAAAAACCATTCCTGCAATCCCAACCGCGCCTACGACCTATCTCTCATTCAGCTGAAGAGTTAGCCCGGATTTCCCATCAGTTAATAAGAAATTCCGCTTTGGGCGCAATTGGTTGCACCCAAAGCGACTTTCTCAGTGATGCAAAAAACCGATGAGAAAGTCGGGTTAGATGCCTAAGCAACTTTTTCTTTCCGAACTTATTTTTACAGCTTAGACATGTTTGACAATAAAAGGCTTTGTTGATACAATTAAGTCGTGTTTTCATCATAAGTTACGAAGTTTTTATATTAGAGTAAGGAATTTGGATTAAAAATTGCGAATTCTCCCCGCATGCAGTTTTATTTTCCTCATGAATTGCCGGGACAATTCGCGTTTTTAGTCTTTAACCCTAAATAAAAAACATGATTAAGAAGACCGCAATTGTATTTGTTTTATCGTTGATTATTCTCTTAACTTCTTACCGGTTAGCTTCCGCAACCTTTTTTGGAGAAGTGGAAACGGGCCTTCATCATAATGAAGAAGACCGGTATGGTTTTTCGTATTATATTCCCAAGAATTATTCTTCCGACCGGTTATGGCCGCTTATGATTGCACTTCATGACAGCGGTGGAAAAGGAAAGGACTATATTCAGGCGTGGATTGATTATGCCGAACAGCGCGGTGTCATTCTCCTGTGTCCGACTTATCAGGAGCCGCGGGAAGTTTCGTATGATATTGATAAACGGTTGCTGAATTTAATTACGGACTTGAAATCCAGATATGAAGTATATCCCTCACGGATTTGGATTGTAGGTTCCGGTTTCGGCGGGCATTATGGATTTTATTTGGGAACAAAGTATCCGAAGGAGTTTACCGCATCTGCCTCGATCGGAAATGGGTTGGAAGGAATATTGTCGAAAGTGTTTAATCTTTCTTATGCGGAAGTGAATAAAGTACCGGCGCTTGTGATCGTTGCTGCTGGCAGTTTTGCGTCTCAGAAAGACAGTCAGGCAAAACTGGAAGAGTTAAAGTCACAGGGTTATTCTGTTGAAGTGGTTGAGATGGACAACTTAGACCGGGCGCAACCGGCTGATATTTATCCTTATATTTTTGATTGGTTTATCCAAACCGCAAAACTCAGAGAAAAAGGAAAATCTGTTCGGTCCGGTGTGGTTAAGGAAAAGTTTCTCGAGTGGGTTGACGGATTGTTTCAAACGGAATAGTGGCACTTGAATAAAGTCAAAAGATCGGGTTCGCTTACGATGCGATACCGCTTACGGATTAGCGTGTTTCTTATATCTGGTTTTATGTTAAGCGGTTGCGTTCTTTCATTGAATCAAGGCTGGTTCGCTTCGAAAATTGATTCAGCCGGAAAATCTCCCGTGTCCGTTGCTTATTTCAATCCAAGGGCTATTCCAAAAACGTTTGCCGGTGAATCGGTGATCGTGTTGTTTCATCCGGCCGGGACGGACGGCGAAGAATATCTCGATGGCTGGATGGATGAAGCAAAAAAAGGAAAATATTTTTTTGCGGCGCCAACAATTGAATTTGATCCAGTTTACTGGACCCAGGGATATCAAGATCAGCTTTTCAGCGAACTTGAAAGGCTGTCCGGGAAATATCAGCTTGTGCGTGACGGAGCGTTCTTTGTCGGATCTTCTTTTGGCGCAAATTATGGATTTGAAGCAGCGCTGGCAAAACCGGGAAAGTTTCACGGCGGGATTTTTTTGAATGGTTCGCTTGGCCGCTATTTGGATGCGATCCGACGGTTTCCGGGACGAACTATTGATGCGCCGGTGTTGTTGGTTTGGGGCTCGGAAGACCCAAATCTGGATCCGGAAGGCAATGAAAAGGCGCGTGCGATTTTTGAGAAAGCGGGTATTAAAAATATTAGTTTTGAAATCATTCAAGGGCTTGGGCATGCGGAAGATCCTTTTGTGAAAAAAGAATTAATGGATTTAATTGATGCAAAATTAAATAAAATGGAGAGGGCTTAGTAAAATGGCAAAGATGACGGGCGCGCAGATTATGGTGAAATGTTTGGAAATGCTGGGAGTGGAGTATGTTTTTGGGCTTCCCGGCGGCGTGATCCTTCCGACATTTGACGTCCTGTATGATTCGAAGAAATTAAAATTTATTTTGGTGAGGCATGAACAAGGCGCAACGCATATGGCTGATGGATATGCTCGCGCAACCGGAAGGCCGGGGGTGTGTCTTGTGACGTCGGGGCCGGGTGCGACGAATACGGTGACTGGGCTTGCGACCGCTTATATGGATTCTTCCCCCGTCATTTGTATTACCGGCCAAGTGCCGACACATGCGATCGGGATGGATGCATTTCAAGAGGCGGATATTGTGGGGATTACGCGGCCGATTACAAAACACAATTTTCTTTTGAAAGATGTGAAAGATATTGCCCGGGTGATGCGCGAAGCGTTTTACATTGCGACGACAGGTCGTCCGGGTCCCGTGCTCGTTGATTTTCCGGTGGACGTGAGTCGTGCGATCACCGAATTCGAATTTCCCGAAAGAATTTATATGCGTGCGTACCGGCCATCCCGCGAAATTGATATGGAACAAATCAAGAAAGCGGCGGAAGCGATCAATAAAAGTAAACGGCCTTGCTTATATGTCGGCGGTGGGACGATTGCTTCGGATGCATCGAAGGAGTTGCGTGAGTTTGTCGAAAAAACGGGAATTCCCGTGACGACCACTATTTTAGGACTTGGCGCGTTTCCGGAAGATCATCCGCTTTCGCTTCGGATGTTGGGAATGCATGGTTCCGCGTATGCCAATTATACCGTGCAGCGTTCCGACCTGCTGATTTCAGTGGGCGCGCGTTTCGATGACAGGGTAACGGGAAACATTTCAAAATTTGCGCCGGATGCGAAAGTGGTCCATATTGATATCGATCCATCCTCGATCTCAAAAACGGTGCGTGTGGATTACCCCATTCTGGGCGATATTAAACCGGTTTTGCGTGAGCTGATTCCGCTTGTCAAAAACAGGCGTCAAGCGATCAAGCCGTGGATGAAGCAGATTCAAGAGTGGAAAAAGAAACATCCGCTCCGGTACAATCAGGATGATTCGGAAATTCGCCAGGAATATGTGATCGACCAAATCGGCAAGTTAACGGATCACAAAGCGGTTGTTGTAACAGGGGTGGGGCAACACCAAATGTGGACAGCGCAATGGTATCAATTTTCCGAGCCGCGGACGATGATTACTTCCGGAGGGCTCGGGACGATGGGGTTTGGTTTGCCTGCGGCGATTGGTGCGCAAATCGGCCGGCCGGAGAAAACCGTTGTGTGTATCGATGGCGATGGCTCGTTTCATATGACGCTTGCGGAATTGACAACGGCCAAGTATTACAAGATTCCCGTGAAAATTGTGGTGCTTGATAACGGCTATTTCGGAATGGTGCGACAGTGGCAGGAACTTTTTTATAATCGCCGTTATTCCGCCTCGGTTTTGTCGCTTTTAAATCCTGATTTTTCAGAAGTGGCCAAGGCTTTCGGAATATATTCCGTTCAAGTTCGCAAGAAAGAAGACGTTGTGGCGGGCCTTAAAAAAATATTGTCACATAAAGGGCCGGCGTTACTTCACGTATTAGTCAAAGGCGAACAGAATGTATTTCCGATGGTGCCGGCCGGAAATGCATTAGATCAAATTATGGATATGGCGTAGGGAAATAGAAAGTTAGTTGTTGAAAGAGAAATAATAGGACACGGGTTTTTAATAGAGAGTCATCCCCGCATGCTTTAAGCGGGGATCTAATGAACGATGGATTCCCGCTAAAGACTTGCGGGAATGACACTTTTCGAACTTTATGAAAGCGGTTCTTAACTCAAGGAGCTCTTATGAAAAAGCATACGATTTCAGTGTTGGTTGAAAATCACCCCGGTGTTTTGGCGCGGGTCGCAGGCCTTTTTTCCGCGCGCGGATTTAATATCGACAGCCTCGCCGTCGGAGAAACGCATGATCCGGAAGTTTCCCGGATGACAATTTCCGTAACCGGGGATGAGAAGGTATTAGAACAAATCATGAAACAATTGGATAAGTTGATTGACGTTATCACCGTTGTCGATATCAGCAAGGGAAATCCGATTGAACGCGAACTGGTTCTGATTAAAGTGTCGGCAAATCCTCAAAATCGCAATGACATTATGCAAATTGTGAATACGTTCCGGGCAAAAGTGGTTGATGTCAGCCCCGATTCGCTGACCGTTGAAGTGACGGGAACGGAAAGTAAAATTGACGCGATGCTCGAACTTCTCCGGCCGTTTGAGTTGCGCGAAGTTGTCCGGACGGGTTTGATCGCTTTGGCGCGCCGAACGGAACTGGCTCCTCCGCCGAAACATGCGGATGAATTGAATGCGAAAAAGTTGAAAGGAAAGCAGATAAGTTCCGCCAAAAAACATGGCGGATCCGCCATGCTGTGTGTCGGAAAAAAGTCAAAAGGTAAAAGCAAAAAGTCAAAATAAAAAATTAATTGAGGGGATTAAAATGGCAAAGATTTATTATGATCAAGATGCGGATTTGAACGTTTTAAAAAATAAAAAAATAGCAATTATCGGTTACGGGATACAGGGCCGCGGGCAAGGGCTGAACCTTCGCGATTCCGGCGTTTCTGTTATCGTGAGTGAACTTCCGGGGACAAAGAATTATGATCTGGCCGTTCAGGATGGTTTTAAACCCATGGGAGCTGATGAAGCGACCAAGCAAGCCGATATTATTCAAATATTAACGCAGGATCATTTGCAAGCGCAAATTTATGAGAAGTTTATCGCACCGAATTTGAAAGCCGGAAAAGCCCTTCTTTTTTCGCATGGCTTCAATATTCATTATGGATACATTAAACCGCCAAAAGATATCGATGTCATTATGGTTGCGCCCAAAGGGCCGGGATCATTGGTACGTTCGCAATTTGTTGCGGGCGGCGGAGTTCCGTGTTTGGTGGCTGTTGAGCAGAATGCAAGCAAGAATGCGCTCAAGCTTGCGATGGCACACGCGAAAGCGGTCGGCGGGACGCGAGCCGGTGTGATCCAGACCACCTTTAAGGAAGAGACCGAAACTGATTTATTCGGCGAACAAGTGGTGCTTTGCGGCGGGTTGACGGAATTGATCCGCGCCGGTTTTGATACATTGGTTGAAGCGGGATATCAGCCGGAAATGGCGTATTTCGAATGTTTGCATGAAGTGAAATTGATTACCGATGCGGTTTTTGTTTCCGGAATCGGCGGAATGCACCGGCGGGTGTCCGATACGGCGGAATACGGGGACTATTCGCGCGGAAAAAGAGTGATCACGAAAGAGACCCGCAAGGAGATGAAGAAAATTTTAAAAGAAGTTCAGAACGGCAAGTTTGCAAAAGAATGGATAGACGAAAATAAAACGGGCCGAAAAAATTTCGACAAGATGCGAAAAGAAGCGGACAATCATCCGATTGAAAAGGTCGGCGAGAGTCTCCGGAAGATGATGCCTTGGATTGAAGGTGGGAAAAAGATTTAAGATTAATCGTAGGGGCAATTCATGAATTGCCCCTACGGACATTTTTCAATGAGAGACATGATGAAAAGAAAAAAACGGAAAATTTACATTTTTGATACTACGCTACGCGATGGCGAGCAGTGTCCGGGGGCCTCTTTGACTGCGGATGAAAAACTTCAAGTGGCAAGACAACTTGAGCGTCTCGGTGTTGACATTATCGAAGCGGGGTTTCCGGCGGCGTCACCGGGTGAAATTGAAGCTATCCAGGCGATTTCTAAAGAAGTGACGAAGCCGGTGATTTGTGCTTTGGCCAGGATGGTGTCTCAAGATATTGACGCTGCGCGCGAGGCGCTCAAATATGCGAAGAAGAAACGGCTTCATGTTTTTTTGGCGACGTCGAAAATTCACCGGGAATTCAAACTGAAAAAGAGAAAGTCTGAAATCTTAAAATTGGCGCAGCAGCAGATCAAATATGCCGGGCAGTGGTTTAAGGACATTCAATTTTCGCCGGAGGATGCGTCCCGTACGGAACGCGAATTTTTGGCGGACGCGGTTTGGGCTGCGATTGATTCAGGGGCCACGACTATTAATATTCCCGATACGGTCGGGTATGCTTTGCCGAAGGAGTTCGGCGAATTGATTGCTTGGTTGATCAAGAAAATTCCGGGTTTGGGAAAGAAAATAAGTTTAGCGGTTCATTGTCATAATGATCTGGGGTTAGCGGTTGCCAATTCTTTGCAGGCGGTGATGTTCGGAGCGAATCAAGTCGAATGTACGATGAATGGAATCGGTGAGCGTGCGGGAAATGCGTCAATGGAAGAAATTGTGATGGCGATTGATACCCGGCGCGATTTAATGAATGTGTATACGGATATTAAAGTGAATCAAATTATTAAATCGTCGCGGCTCGTTTCTCATTTAACGGGATTGGCCGTGCAGCCCAACAAAGCGATCGTTGGGCGAAATGCCTTTGCGCATGAATCGGGAATTCATCAGGACGGAGTTCTCAAGAAACGCCAGACGTATGAAATTATCGACCCGAAACGGATCGGTCTTTCCGGGAGCGAAATGGTCATGGGAAAACATTCCGGACGCCATGCGTTCCGCGAGCGGCTGGTGAAACTCGGGATTGTCCTGAACAGTGAAGATTTAAACCGGGCGTTTGAACGGTTCAAGCGCCTTTGCGACCAGAAAAAATATGTGTTTGATCAGGACATTGAAGCCATTGTCGAAGAAGAGGTGAGTAAAATTCCTGAAACGTGGAAACTGGAATACACCAAGATTTCAAGCGAAACCGGTGTTGTGCCAAGCGCAACGGTGCGCTTATCCTGTCGCGGTGAAATCAAAGAAGCTTCATCCGAAGGAGATGGTCCGGTGGATGCGTGCTATAAAGCGATTGAAAAGGCGACCGGAATTGAGGCGACGCTCGTGAATTATTCGATTCAATCCGTGACGAGCGGGAAAGATGCGCTCGGTGAAGTGAATATTAAGATGCTCGTGAACGGAAAAGAAATCGGCGGCCGCGCGACCAGTACGGACGTAATCGAAGCGAGCGTTAAAGCGTACTTGTTTGTCTTGAATAAAGTTCAAATGCATCAAGGCGGGAAATCCGGTTTACCGATTTGAAAATTGTATTATTTACGCGGCTTGTCATTCCCGCATGCTTTAGGCGGGAATCCATAGATTGAATATTTTGAAATAAGGAGAAATAGATGAATAATATTAATGTTTTAACTGTATTGTTCTCATAGATAGGATTAGTGAGTATTGTTTTTTTAATAAAGCCAAGAAAGAACCTATTGTGGCTTCGTATTTTTTCATATTTTTCCATGGGAAATGGTTGTTTGTTTCTTGCGCATTTTTTTTCTGGTGAATCAGACGCACTTATTTACGGTGTAAATCTTGTGGGTTTGAGTCTGTTAAGTGGTTTGGTTCACAGCGAACTGTCCGACATTCGTAAGAAGTTAGAAGAGCGGAAGTGATTGATAAGTTGTTTGGGGTGATGGCTGTTGTGAAGTCATTGTATGTGTGTCATCCCCGCGGAAGCGGGAATCCAGTAGTATTGATAAAATAATGTAACTGGATTCCCGCTTCCGCGGGTTAAAATGAATAATTGTGTCCTCCTGCTCCAGACGTACAATCTGGAGCGAGAAGTTAACCTTTTAAAGGAGGAGGACACAAATGAATACAATTGGTACTGATTTTCACAAAAGAACGTCTACGTTTTATGTGCTAAACCATGATGGTACAAAAATGAAATCATGCAAAATAGAAAATAATCGCGATAATCTTCGGACATTTGTTTCTCAAATTCCAGGTCCGAAACAATTGGCCGTCGAAGCTACCCGTAGCTGGTCGTTATTTTACGATACGGTTAACGACCTCGTCGATCATTTTTATTTAGCACATCCTAAAAAGCTGAAAGCCATTACTCAATCTGAGACCAAAAACGATCAAAACGATGCTCGCGAAATAACCAAACTTACTCATTCTGGTTTTTTACCGACAGCTCATATTACGTCCGTCGATACCAGACAATTAAGAAATCTTCTTCGATGCCGGCGCTTTTTGGTTAATCAACGGCGATCTATCCGGAACCAAGTACAAACTCTCATCGATCGCAATATTTGGGCTGCCGATAGACCGAAATCATTTAAGAGTCCTTTTTGTTCCAGAGGACTCAAATGGCTGAACGCTATCGATCTTCCTCAAAGAGAACGTTTTATTTTGAATGAGCTATTAAAAACCTATCAACATCTTCTAAAACAAATTTCAACGTTGGAAGACTTTATTCAAACACAAACAGTAGATTTGCCGGGGCTTCAATTCCTGCGAACAGTTCCGGGCTTTAGAATGAGCAAAATCAATGCGTATATCATCCTGGTTGAATCAAGCGACATTTCACGCTTTTACAAAGCGCGCGGCTATGCACGTTATGTCGGCTTAATTCCCAGAGAATTTTCATCGGGAGATAAGCACCGAACCGGTCGCTTAATTAAAGATGCTAATATGCACTTAAGAACCGCTTTCATCGAATCAACGTTGGCAGCGATTCGTGCCGACAAAGGGTTGAAAGCTTATTATAAACAAGTTAAAAGCCGGCAAGGCTCTGGACCGGCAATCATCGCTACGGCTCGTAAGTTAGCTTATGCCGTGTATCATGTTTTAAAAGAACAAAGGGCTTATCGCCCAGAACCGATAATTCCGCCAGCGGCCGTCTGTCATTCCTTTCCTATTTCCAACTGCAACTAATTTGGAAATGAGGACTTTGCGGGTTTCGCGGCGCTTGGTGGTGAATTTTATATTAGTGATCTTTTAGATGCACTCAATAGTGGATTGGTCACAAGACCTTAAACCCGTTAACTTTTTATTAAAGAGCAGTTAAACTATTTGACACAATTATTCATAGTGGAATGACAAGGTTTGTTGCTTCAGAATGACGTTAATTTGACATTGGTTTACTATAAACAAAATTCATGCGTGCCATTGGCGACAAAGATATACAAATATTCGGTATTTTCGGATTTCCGCTCGGGCATACGATATCTCCCGCAATTCACAATGCCGCATTTGACGTTTATGGTTTGAAAGCGTTTTATTCCGTTTTTGAACGGCCTCCCGTAAGGTTCCGTTTTTTAATGAGGAATCTAAAATCCATTTTATTAAACGGATTTAATGTGACGGTTCCCTATAAGGAAGCCGTGATTCCGTATTTAGACCGGATTGATCCGATGGCGCGGAAAATCGGCGCAGTGAATACGGTCAAAAAAGAAGGCGGGGCGTGGGTCGGTTACAATACTGATTATGAAGGTTTTCTGGCCGGCCTGAAACAAATGCGCTTCAGTCCGAAAGGGAAAACAGCCGTTATTTTAGGTGCGGGCGGTGCGGCGCGTGCGGTTAGTTTTGGGCTTGCGCATCAAGGGATTCGTCGTTTGGTAATTTTTGACGTCATTGAGAAAAAAGCGCAGGACATTGTCCGGGCGTACCGGAGATTTTATCCGGCGGTTGAATGGGTCATCCGGCCGATGAAGGATGAGTATCTCGAGCCTGTGCTGAAAGAGGCGGACCTTTTAGTCAACGCAACGCCGGTTGGGCTGCATGCGGGAGATCCGTTGATTATAAAAAAATCGTTTTTCCCGAAACGGAAAATCTTAGTTTATGATTTAATTTACCGACCGCGGCTGCCGCGGTTTTTAAAATTGGCGAAAAGCCTCGGGCATTCGGTTGTGAACGGAGAAACGATGCTGCTCATGCAGGGCGCAAGGGCGTTTGAGATCTGGACGGAAAAGAAAGCACCGGTTCAGGTGATGAGAAAGGCGATGGATGATGTTTTACGCGCTTCATAGCGTTTTTGTGTTTATGTTCGGTACGATTTTCGGGAGCTTTTTTAATGTGTGTATTTACCGGCTTCCGCTCGAAGAATCTGTGGTGGCGCCGCCTTCTCATTGTCCGAAGTGTAATCATCCGATCCGCTGGTATGACAATATTCCGATTTTGAGTTTCATTTTTCTCCGGGCGAAATGCCGGGATTGCGGAACGAAAATCTCAATCCGCTATCCGGTGATCGAGCTGATTACCGGATTAGGTTTTTTATGGATGTGGATCATATATGGTTTGTCGGTTCAGGCATTTGTCGGTGTGTTTTTATTTTCTTGTTTATTGATTGCAACCGTGGTGGATATTGATCACCAAATTATTCCCGATGAAGTGAGCCTCGGTGGACTTGTGGTCGGGTTGATCTTAAGTTTTATTTTTCCCGCTATTCATGCACAGCAAATTTGGTGGAAGGGCGGAGTTCAGGGATTGGTGGGAGCGCTGGCCGGCGGTGGGATTATTTACATTACGGGGGTTGTCGGTGATTTTGTATTCAAAAAAGAATCGATGGGCGGCGGTGATGTGAAGCTTCTTGCGATGATCGGATCGATTGTCGGTTGGCAGAATGTTTTGCTCGTTTTTTTTCTTGCGCCGGTTCTGGCGGTTCCGCTCGGGCTTTATCTTAAGTTTGTGAAACATGAGGAAGTTCTCCCGTTCGGGCCGTTTATTTCGGTTGCCGGCTGGATTGCATTTTTGTGGGGAGAACCGATCATTTATTGGTATCTCAACGGAATGAGATTTTCTTAGAGTGCTGTTTCATAAGTTTGTCATCCCCGCGAAAGCGGGGATCCATAAGTCAATTAGAACCGAATAGTTCAATGGATTCCCGCTAAAAGATTGCGGGAATGACAGTTCTGCAACAGATCCTTTCGCGGGGATGACAAGCTTATGAAACTGCCGAACTACTTATACAAAGGAGACGGACATGATTGAATTTATGACATGCGGAGAATCGCACGGGAAACAATTGTCGGCGATTTTAGAAGGAATGCCGAGCGGGATCCGGATGGATCCGGATTTGATCAATCATGATTTGTGGCGGCGGCAGCAGGGATTTGGACGCGGCGGCCGGCAGAAAATCGAGAGCGACAAAATTGAAATCACGGGCGGTATTTACCGCGGACGGACGACGGGTGCCCCGATTGGCCTTTCGATTCACAACAAAGACGCTAAAATTGATGAGCTTCCTCAGCTTTGGCGTCCCCGGCCGGGTCATGCGGATTTGGCCGGTGTCCTCAAATATAATGTCGGAATACGCGAAATTCTGGAACGCGCAAGCGCCCGCGAAACAGCCATGCGCGTTGCAGTCGGTTCGATTGCGAAACTTTTTTTGCTTGATTTTGGGATTAAAGTGGCGGCGCATGTGGTTCAAATCGGAAAAGCAAGGATCAAGGCGGAGGTTTCATTCGATGCGATTCTAAAGAGGAGCGACGATTCTCAAGTGAACTGTGTTTCGCCGGATGTTGAAAAGGCTATGATCCGTGAAATTAAGAAGGCGATGAAAGATGAAAATACGGTGGGCGGTAAATTTGAGGTTTGTGTAAGAGGTGTGCCGATCGGTTTGGGCTCGCATGTTCATTACAAGAGGAAACTTGACGGCCGGATTGCACAGGGTTTGATGAGTTTGCAAACGGTCAAAGCGGTTGAATTTGGAATTGGTGTGCTGGCCGCCGAGGTGTTTGGATCGGAAGCTCATGACGAAATCTATTTCGATCCAAAACGAAGCTATTATCACACGACGAATCGTGCGGGTGGAATTACCGGCGGGATGTCGAACGGTTCTGAAATCCGTGTCCGGGCGATCATGAAACCGATTTCGACGCTTGGCAAGCCGCTTCGTTCCGTTAATATGAAGACAAAGGCTCCGGAAAAAGCAGACTTCGAACGCTCGGACATTTGCGCGGTTCCGGCCGGAAGTGTGGTCGGCGAATCGATCGTGGCGTTTGAAATAGCCGATGCGTTTCTCGAAAAATTCGGCGGTGATTCCGTGGCGGAGATTAAACGGAACTATAAGGGATATTTGAGGTCGATTGAAGTGTGAATCTGAAATTCCAATGACCAAGGGCCAATGACACAAATAAATCCCAAAAGGATTAATTTCTAATTGTGAATTGAAACATTGAAACTTCCTTGGTCATTGTCCGCTTAGTAAACTGGCGGATCCGCCGGTGTGTTTGGCGGAGGATTTGAACATTGAGATTTCACAACGCGTTATATTGCCAGTAACCAGTAAATTAATACTATGAAAAATATCTACTTAATCGGAATGATGGGTTCGGGCAAGACGGCAACGGGATTTGCCTTGTCGCGGATTCTCAAAATCCCGTTCATTGATGTGGATGAAATGATTGTGAAGCGCGCCGGAAAGACCATCAATAATATATTTGCGGATCACGATGAAGTGTTTTTCAGGGGCGTGGAGCGGGAAGTTCTTGCTTCTGTCGCTGCGCGGACTGATCAAGTGATTTCAACGGGCGGCGGAATCGTTCTGGATCCGGCGAATCAAGCGGTGATGAAAACGACGGGAACCGTTATTTATTTAAACACAGGGCTCGAAACCCTTTGGAAAAGGGTTCGCGCGCGAAGCGACCGGCCGCTGCTTTTGACGGATGATCCCAAAAAAACATTAGAGACGATTTTTTTAGTACGAAAAACACTTTATGAACAGACGGCAGATTTTGTATTTTTAACCGATGACAATACGCCTCACGGACTGGCGGAGGAAATTGTCAGAACATGTTTTCCACCGGAGACTCATGAAACAAATCAAAGTTAAACACGCTAAAGGCCAATATAAGATTCTCATCGGCACGGATTTGCTTCCCAAAACCGGTGTGTTTCTCAAATCCCTTGTGGGTGGAAGAAAAATTCTCATTGTTTCGCATCGGACGATTGCAAAATATCATTCAGGAACCGTCAAACACTCGCTTGAGAAAGCAGGATTCGAGGTGCATTCTTATTTACTTCCATACGGTGGAGAGCGGGACAAATCCGAGCAGGTGTTGAAATCGCTTTGGAAGAAAATGGCGGATATTGGATTGGACCGTTCAAGCGCGCTGCTTGCACTCGGCGGCGGGGTGGTCGGCGATTTGGCCGGATTTGCGGCGGCAACTTATATGCGCGGAATTTCTGTCGTTCAAGTGCCGACAACGCTTTTGGCTCAAGTCGATAGCGCGATCGGCGGGAAAACCGGAATGGATCTTTATCAAGTCAAAAATATTGTCGGCGCGTTTCATCAGCCGCGAATGGTGATTTGCGATATGAACACGCTTAAAACCTTGCCACTCGCAGAATTCCGGAATGCGTTTGCCGAAGTGATTAAATACGGTGTGATTTGGGACGCGAAATTGTTTGATTTGCTTGAAAAGAAAACAGCGGCGTTTTTCACGTCTTTAAACCGAGGTAAATTAAATCAGAAAGATTTTTCATTTCTTGAAATCATTGTGTATCGATCAGCCAAGGTAAAGGCAGAGGTTGTTTGTAAGGATGAGTTCGAAACAAGCGGACTTCGAATGATTTTGAATTACGGGCATACCTTCGGTCACGCGTTTGAAAGTGTTTCAAATTACAGAATTTCACATGGCGAAGCCGTGGCAGTCGGAATGATGCTGGCCGGGGAACTGGCTTTGCGAGAAGGTTTGTTTCCGAAATCCGGTCAAGCGCGGCAAGTGAAGCTGCTTCGAGAGTCCGGATTGCTTGAGCCGTGGTTTCGGGGGAGATATGCGGCAGCGAAGCTCGTGTCTTTTATGAAGAAGGATAAAAAAGCGAAGGCCGGTGCTCTCAGGCTTGTGTTGCCTCGTACAATCGGACGCGTGGAAGTCCGGAGTGATTTTTCCGGAGCGAAAGTTTTAAGCTTTTTGAAAGATGTACTAACAAACAAAACGGGGACAGGTGTTAATGCTCAGTGATTTAGGTAACTCTTTTCGAAATTGGATATTGGATTGTTATTATTTTAAGATTGTCATCCCTGCCTGTCCGGCAGGCAGGTCCGCAAGCTTTCCTTGGGAAAGAAAGGGCCGGCCCCAGTTTTTCCGGGGTAGGCGGGGATCTAAGAGCAAGTGTTCTCTTGGTAAAGCTTTAGCAAAAGCAGAGATTCCCGCCTAAGGCATGCGGGAATGACATACATTTTTGTTCAGAAAGGCTAAAAATATTTATGTCTAACAATTTTGAACAGGTACGAAAATCGGTTTGGTTGCTGAAGGCGCTTTCCGGCTTTGGTGCGCAACAGTTTAAAATTTTCTGCGAAAACGTAAAAGATATTTCCGATATCCTTTGCAAAGACGCGAGGATGGATTTTTATGGCAAGGGTTATTTTACGAAAGAACAAATTTCAGAGCTCGAAACGCTGATTTCCGGGAATGAATATGAAAAAGATATTGATCACTGCCGTGAAGCGGGTGTTGAACTGATTTCGGTCTTTGATTCTCGGTATCCCAAAAACCTTTCTGCGATTTACGATCCGCCGCTCGTCATTTATGTCAAAGGCACGATTCTTCAGGAAGACGAAGTCGGTGTCGGAATTGTCGGGACGCGCCATCCGAGTATCTACGGACTTAAGTGTGCGGGCAAGTTTGCGTTTGAGCTTGCGGAGAAAGGAGTGACCATTATTTCCGGTCTTGCGCGCGGGATTGATGGGGAGTCGCATCGAGGGGCGCTTCGCGGAAAAGGACGGACGATTGCAGTATTAGGTTCCGGCCTTGATGTTATTTATCCGAAAGGGCATGAAAATTTGTATGAGCAGATTACGGAATCGGGTGCGGTGATCAGCGAATATCCTCTCGGAACAGAGCCGGCGCGTTATCATTTCCCGATGCGAAACCGGATTATTGCCGGGCTTTCGATCGGCGTTTTGGTGGTTGAGGCAAGCCAGAAAAGCGGTGCGTTGATTACGGCGAATATAGCTGCGAATGAAAACCGTGAAGTGTATGTGATTCCCGGGCAAATTGATTCGATTCAGTCGCTCGGAACCAATCAATTAATTCAAAAAGGTGCAAGATTAGTGACATCTGCGAATGAAATTCTCGAGGACATCAAAAATCCGATTCAGCGGGCGTTGAATCAATGGAAGCGGGAGTCTGAGAGCCCGGTACCGCTTCCAAAAGTGCCAGGTTCTAACTCAATTAAATCAGAACCCGGCACTTTTGGAAACGGTACCGGGAGTAATGACCCACTCCTCAAATTATTATCTGACGAGCCGCTATATTTTGATGAAATTATGCAACTCATGGGCGGCAAGCCTGCGGAAGTTCATACGAAGTTGGTGAAACTTGAATTGGAAGGCTCCGTAAAAAGATCTTTTGGGGGCGGTTATGTTAAACTTGCAAAATAAGAAGGTCTCGGGTATACTTCTTTCATTGTTTTTAAATCTATGCTTTTAACGAAAGGAGCATGTCATGGTTGAAGGTGATCAAACAGTGGTTGGAGGAGGAATGAGCATCCCTGAAGCAGCACCAAAAGGGAGGCGCTTTGCGTCGGCTTTGGTGGATTTGCTGATTATTCCGATTGTGCTGGGAGTGGTTGCGGGACTATTGCTTTTAGCGGTTCCAGAGATGGTGAGAAATATTATTTTGATAGTCGTTAATATCGGGTGGCTTATTTTCCGGGATAAAGTATTTTCACCCGGCCGGAAAATGGTTGGGTTGAAGCTTATCAGTACGTCGAGCGAAAATATAACCATCGGACAAGCCTTCATCCGGAACATACTGTTGATTGTTCCGTTTGTATTGGTGGTCGGCTATATTGTGGAAATTGTTTTTCTCCTTACAAAAGGAAATCGTGTTGCGGACCAGTGGGCTGGAACACGCGTAGTCGTTGCGTAAAGAGTTTTACCTTTGCAGGATAAAACAAAAAGGGGACACACAGCAGGGGCAAGTTGAATTAGCTGTATGTTCCCTTTTTTGTTTCTTCAAGATCGTTAAATTGTCCGGATCCTCGCCGGGATTGATGTAAAACATTCCAGTATAATAATTTAAGTTCAGCCTTCTACCTGTTCATTTTTCTTCCACAAATTGGCAACTCGTCCGGAGGCGTGTTATCCTTTATATGTAAAGACAAAAGGAAGACGCATATGCCGAAACGAAAACCGATGAAAAAGAAAGATCAAAGCCTGTCGGATATCCAATCGGAATTTTCCCAAATCAGACACGATATCAAACAAAAGCTCAATTACATCAATACGCATCTCGATAAACTTTGGGAAAATGCTGCCATTGCGAATGAACGCTTACAGGATCTCGAAGTGTATATTAACTTATTAGGTCGCCTGATCACCACCTTATCCGTCGAAAAAATGGGGATTAATCTCAAACACCTAAAGACACTTCTCCAGCGGATTGAAAAAGAGGTGATTGCGGATTCTCAAATTCAAGATCTTGAGGAAATGTTTCATATCGGGGAGAGAAAGTTGACCAGCGAAAAACCGGAAGATCCGGCCGTTGAAAGTGAAGAATCCGCGGAATCGGCCGATTCGGAAGATGTGGTTTATTTCGGCGATGAAGAAAAAGAACTTGGGGATGAATCCGATATCGATGAAGATGAAAAATCCCCCGGTGGTGAAGGCGGCCCTTCGGAAGAATAACCCGGATAGTTTCTGTAAGGCGCGATCATAAAAGACCTTGTATGTTTTTTTTAACGTCCGATAAAATTAATTTACAAATTCTACGATGCCCAATATAATACACCCTTCTATTTCGCGATACGTGTATCGATTTTAAAACTGGTTTCTTAAGCTGTATAAAGCGGATTATTTAATCAATTATGGCAGTTAAAAAAGCAGAGAAAAGCAAAACCAAACATTTAGTGATTGTCGAATCGCCCACCAAAGCCGGCACAATCAATAAATTCCTTGGTAAAGATTATCACGTTGAAGCCTCGTTCGGGCATGTCCGGGATCTACCGAAAAGTAAGATGGGCGTGGATGTTGCGAATGATTTTGTGCCTCAATATATCATTCCGTCAAAGGCCAAAAAAACCGTCAATAAACTGAAAAAAGCCGCTGAAGGCATGCAGACCATCTTTCTCGCCGCTGACCCTGACAGGGAAGGGGAAGCGATTAGTTGGCATTTAGCGGCAATTTTCAATGGTTCAAAGGCCGATATTAAACGGGTCGAATTCAATGAGCTGACCAAAGAAGCGGTTTGCCGCGCATTCGAACATCCCCGGGAGATTGATGAAAACCTTGTCAATGCGCAGCAGGCCCGGCGTATTTTAGACCGGGTGGTCGGTTACGAGCTCAGCCCTCTCTTGTGGAAAAAAGTCCAACGGGGACTCAGTGCCGGCCGCGTTCAGTCGGTTGCGCTTCGGATTATTGTTGAGCGTGAACGCGAAATTCGCGCGTTTGTTCCCGAGGAATATTGGTCTCTCCACGCGGAGCTTTCTTCGAAACGTCCCGAACAACAATCCAAAATTTTTACGGCGAAACTCGTCAAAATCGGAAAAGAAAAAGCGGAAATTCACAGAGAAGATGAAATGCTCGGCGTCAAGAATGCGCTAACGAATGCAGAGTTTCGTGTGCTTTCGGTTCAGAAAAAAGAACGTCAGCGAAAGGCGCAAGCACCTTACACCACAAGTAAATTACAACAGGAAGCGTATAACCGTCTCGGATTTTCCGCCGTGAAGACGATGAAAGTTGCTCAGTCGCTCTATGAAGGTGTGGATTTAGGGAAAGACGGAGGACCGGTCGGTTTGATTACGTATATGCGAACGGATTCGGTGAATATTGCTGATGTGGCACGGAAAGAAGCTTCTCAATATATTTATGAAAAATTTGGCAGTGAATATTACCCGCAAACGCCGAATATGTACAAATCAAAAAAAGGCGCGCAGGAGGCGCACGAAGCCATCCGACCGAGTTCTGCTTACCGCGAGCCGGAAAAAATCAAGTCCCACCTTAATGAGGAGCAATACAAATTGTATGACTTGATTTGGCGAAAGTTTGTTTCATCTCAAATGACGCCGGCGCGTGATCTTGTGACTTCGATTGATATTCAGGCGGGAACGGAATATTTCTTTAAAGCGTCCGGGACGAAGAATATTTTTCCCGGATTTTCAGCAGTGTTCGGAGATTTTCAGAAAAACGTTGAAAAGAAAGAAAATGAAGATAAAAAGGAAGAAGCGGATGAAAGCGGGGACGTGAATGACGATTTCCCTGAGCTTGAAGATAACGAACTTCTGAACCTTCATCAGCTCACCGGAAACCAGCATTTCACGAAGCCGCCTCCGCGGTTTAACGATGCAAGTTTGGTCAAAATTTTGGAAGAAAAAGGAATTGGCCGTCCGAGTACTTACGCACCGACCATTTCAACGCTTGTCTACCGTAATTATGCGGAGCGAAAAGGCGGCGCGTTGATGCCTACGGAACTGGCGGATACGGTAATTGATCTTTTGGTCAATCATTTTCCGGTTATCCTTGATGTTGAATTTACGGCACGGATGGAAGAAGATTTGGATTTAATTGAAGAAGGAAAAGCGGATTGGGTGAAGATTCTGAAAGAATTCCATGAGCCTTTTGAGAAACAGCTTGTGGAAGCTCGTGAAAAAATGAAAGACATGAAGAAGCCGGTTGTGGAGACGGATGAAAAATGTGAAAAATGCGGCAAGACGATGGTGATCCGGTGGGGACGTTTCGGTAAATTTATTGCCTGCTCCGGTTTCCCTGAATGCCGGAATACGAAAGCCATTTCAACAGGCGTTCCTTGTCCTAAGGAAAATTGCGGCGGTTCCCTGGTGCCGCGCCGCAGCAAGGGAAATCGTAAGTTTTTCGGATGCTCAAAATATCCGGCGTGCGACTATATTGCGAATCAATTGCCCAAAAGCGATTCTTCAGAATCCTCACCGGTTCCTTCCAGCGCCGAAAGCGGCGAAAAGCCTTCGACGGATGGTCATCAATCGAAGGCGAGTACAGAGAAAATTCAATAAAAAAATAGGCTGAAATAGTCTAGACTATGAGCACTACACCTCAAATGGAATGTGCGTCGGATGCGCATATTGAAAATTTTTTAGCATTTTTGGAAGTCGAGAAAAATGCGTCAATTCACACGATCAAAAATTACCGGATCGACTTGCGTGAGTTTTGTGGCTTTTTAAATCACGAAGTAACGCCTGACATTTCCCAGATTAATTATTTGTCCGTTCGCCGTTTCCTCGCGCATTTGAAAGAAAATCATTATTTAAAAAGTTCGATTTCCCGGAAATTGGCTTGTCTGAAATCTTTTTTTAAGTATTTAACCCGCGAACATGTGGTCGAAACGAATCCGGCCGGTGGAATTTCTTCGCCGAAACGTGACAAGAAATTACCGTCTTTTCTTGACGAAAAAGAGATCGAACGGCTTCTTGAGTCGATTCACGGCGATTCGTGGAAAATCAAGCGAGACCGGGCCATGATGGAAACGCTTTACAGCGCCGGCGTGCGCGTCAGCGAATTGGTGGGGTTAAATGTGGATGACGTGGATTTGTTGAGCGGGTTGGTGAAAGTTCGCGGGAAAGGCAAGAAAGAGCGGCTGGTGCCGCTCGGTTCGTATGCGTCGAATGCGATTAAGGATTATCTTGAGGCACTTCCGGCAGATTTGATTAACGGAAGCCATGCTCTTTTTCTAAATCGAAGCCGGACGCGGATGACGGACAGGAGTGTCCGGCGAATGATTCTAAAATATGCCAAACGAGCGGCGCTCAAGAAAGGAATTTCACCTCACACGCTCAGGCATACGTTTGCGACGCATCTTCTTGACCGAGGAGCGGATTTGAGAAGTGTTCAAGAACTGCTCGGGCATGCGCACCTTTCCACCACTCAAATTTATACACATGTGACTTCAAAGCGCCTCAAGGATGCGTATCAGGCAGCGCATCCGAGGGCATAGGAAAATGTCACCCCCTCACCCTAACCCTCTCCATGGGGGAGAGGGGAGGGTGAGGGGCAATGGGAATAACTTATATTTGTTTAAAGTAGTAATAGGCAACAAGGTTTAATAAATGGTCACTATTTACGACATTATATTTTTTCTATTTACCTTTATCGCGATGCCGAAGTTCATTTTGCGGCTCAAGCAAGCGGAGGATGCCAAGGTGCTGCTCCGGGAACGCATGGGCCGATTTGATAAAGATAAAAAAGAAAAATTTTCCAAACGAAAAACGCTTTGGATTCATGCAGTCAGTGTCGGAGAAGTGATCGCGGCGGAACCGTGGATTGAGCTTTTTTTAAAAAAGTATCCCGATTGGCAAATTGCGTTTTCGGCGACTACCCCGACGGGTTATTCGGTTGCGAAAAAAAATGTTTCTGAGAGATTGATTATTTTTTATGCGCCGTTCGATTTTAGTTTTGTAGCGCGCAAAGTCATTCGCGAAATCAATCCGAAACTGATTCTTCTCATGGAAACGGAGATTTGGCCGAATTTAATTTCCGAAGCTTCTCGCGCGTCTGTCCCTGTCGGAATCTTAAACGGCCGGATTTCGCCGCGTGCATTTAAGCGATATCGATGGATCCGATTGTTGATGAAGCATCTTCTATCAAAGCTTTCTTTTTGCCTCGTTCAGTCGGAAAAGGATGAGGCGCATTTTTCTGAATTGGGAATGTCAAAAGAAAAAATATCGTTGACCGGAAATATGAAATTTGACCGCGTGGTTAGCCCGGGGGTCACCCAAAAAGAAGATTTTCTGAGTTTGTTTTTAGAGGATAGTTTGATACTTCTTGGGGGTAGCACACATTGGAATGAAGAAGATATCTTGATGCGTGCGTTTAGCAAGCTTCGCCAAGAATTTAAAAATCTAAAATTGATTTTAGCGCCGCGGCATCCCGAGAAGGTTCCGGTAGTTGTCGAGGCATTGAAACAAAATGGTTTTTCATTCGGTTTGTATTCAGAGAGGAATACAAATCAGGCGAAAAAGGTTTTAGTGATTGATCAAATGGGTGTGCTTGCTTCGCTTTATGAAGTGGCCACCGCAGTTTTTATGGGAGGAAGTTTAGTCCGGCATGGCGGGCAAAATCCGATTGAAGCGGCTCAGTTTCACAAAGCGGTTGTCCATGGACCGAATGTGTTTAATTTCGAGTCTGTTTATGATGAGCTCGACCAGGCGGAGGCGGCTTATCTTGTCCGGACAGAAGAAGAGTTATATGAAAAATTAAAATGGTTCCTTAGTCAATTTTCTGTTCGCGAAAGCGCGGGGAAAAAAGCATATGACGTGATTGAATCTCTGCGCGGTGCGACTGAACGGAACATGGCACTCGTTTCCCGTTGGATTGAAAGCGGTGGAACAAAAACGCAGTTGCGTGAGACAGTGGAGGCATTATGACAGTCAGGACATTAGTTCGGTGTATGGCTGAGAACAGGCCGACTTCGGGAGGTGTGTTTTGTTTTCTCCTGAAAAGTATTTTTAACTTTGCATCTTTTTTTTACGGAAAAGGTGTGCAAATTCACAGGTTGCTCTATCAGAAAAATATTTTTAAAACTGAAAGTTTTGAAAAAACCGTTATCAGCATCGGCAATCTGACGTGGGGCGGAACGGGAAAAACGCCGATGGTGGAATATATTGCGAATTATTTTATTACCCGGGAAAAAATTCCGATGATTCTGGCACGGGGATACGGGAAGGATGAAAGCAAAGAGCTTGCGAATAAACTTCCGGCAGCTCAGCTGGGAATTGGAAGCGATCGGGTTGCAGTCGCCAAAAAAATATTAAGCAAATCATCCATCGATATGATTCTGTTAGACGACGGATTTCAGCATTGGCGAATTAAACGGGATTTTGATATTGTGCTGATTAATGCGCTTAATCCGTTCGGAAATTTAAGCATTCTTCCTCGCGGGATTTTGCGCGAGCCAATGTCGAGTTTAAGTCGCGCTTCTTTTATCATTTTGACAGACACCAATCTTGTTCCGCGAAAAGAAACGGATTTTTTGAAAGAAAAGATTCGCACATTTAATCCTCCCGTTGAATTTGCAGAAGCATGTCATGAACCCGTTTGTTTCTATCGCGCCGATTCACCGCACAAGCAAATTCCTTTAGATCAATTAGAAGGCAAGCGAATGACCGTTTTTTCGGGCATCGGAATGCCGAGGTCGTTTCAAATGATTCTCAATCGTATAGGTGTTAAATCGGTTCGGAATTTTGAATTTGATGATCACCATATGTTTCTTTCACGGGAGCTCGAAGATATTCGAAAGGAAAAATCGCTTAGCCGGTCGGAAGGTTCGATCACAACGGAAAAAGATTATTTCCGTTGTCCGGGGCGGATCACACAGATTCTCAACCCCTATATTTTAAAGATACACATGCGATTAATTTCCGGCGAAGAAGAATTCCAAACGCGGCTCGACTCTTTTTTTGAAGAGGGAAGTCATGGTTGAGAGTTTTTTTATTTTAGGTGCTCGTATTTTGCATCTGTGTGTGGAAGCACTTCCGCTTCGATGGGCGATTGTACTGGGCCGTATCATGAGTTTCATTGCTTATCATTTCAGCGGGCGCAGGAGCGTTGCCTATGTTAATTTGAAAGCTGCTTTTGGGAACCGTTATTCTGCAAAGGACAGGCGTCACCTTGTTCGCCGTGTTTTTTCTAATTTGGTGCAAAATGCAATCGAAATTTTTCGTTTCAAACATGTTGATCAAAACTTCCTCGATCAGCACGTTCAATTCAAGCATTTAGACCGGTATTACAACCTTTTTGAAGGAAAATCCGGCGGAATTTTTCTGACGGCGCATTATGGGAATTGGGAGCTTTCGCAAATGGTTTCATGTGCGTTGGGCCATCCCTTGTATGTGCTTGCACGAAAACAGCGATACGAAAAGCTGAACGCATATTTGAATCAGCTGAGGGGAATGAGTGGAAGTATCACGATCGAACAGGGAAGAGGAGTCCGGGAATTTGTCCGGCTGCTTAAAGGCAAAAAAGTGGTTGCTGTGCTGGGGGATCTTTCGGGCGGACGAAACGGAATGCCGGTTCGATTTTTCGGAAGGAAAACCACTGCTCCGTATGGAGTGTTTGCGCTTGCCCGGAAAACCAACGCGGTCATTGTACCGACATTCTTCCCGCGATTAGATGAAGCGCATCATCAACTTTATTTTGCCGAGCCTCTTGAATTGGATTCGTCGGGCGATCGCGGAGATGTGAAAAAAGACGTTCAACATTATTACCACCTGCTTGAGGATTGGATTGGCCGTCAGCCCGAGCAATGGTTTTGGATTTATAAAAGGTGGAAATATTGCTTTACGAAACGGATTTTATTCATCCATGACGGGCGGGCTGGGCACGCGAGCCAAATCGGGGGAATCCGGAAGGAATTCGAGAAATTAAAGATGAATTTGTCTTCTGAATATGAATTTGAATATCAGGAGCTTGAAGTCCGGTTTAAAAGTGAATTCCACCGGAAAATATTTTATATTTTAGGTTTTTTCATGATTCCGTTTGCGCAAGGGAATTTAAGCTGGCTCTGTTATTTTCTGGAGGATGAGTGTGCGAAAATTTTAGAGGAATTGCACACGGATATCGTTGTCTCTGCGGGATCGAGCTTAGTTTCGCTTAATTTGATGCTCAAAAATGAAAATCAGGCGAAATCGGTTGTGCTTATGACGCCGTCTTTTCCCTATCAAGGGCACCGCGAAGATTTATTAATTATTCCGGAGCATGATAGAAATTTCACGCGAAGCGCTCACATCGTTCGAACGCTCATTACGCCCAATCGCGTTGATGAAGAACTGCTCGCCCGGTCCCGGAAAGAATTGATTGAGCAAGCGGCGTTTCAAAGAAGCGAAAGGAAAAAGGTTGCGGTTTTTATCGGAGGTGATTCACGTGCATACCGGTTTGAACCGGAAGCTGTTACCAAGTGGATTCGAGACCTGAAAGAATGGGCGAAAAATGCGGAGGTTGGCCTTTTAGTAACAACATCGCGACGGACAAAATCGCACATCGAGAAAACAATTAAAGAAGAATTGCAATCAGATCCCTTATGCGAGCTTCTTGTGATTGCAAATGAATCAAATATTCCGAATGTAACGTATGGGATGCTTTCGCTTTCCGAGATTGCCGTAGTGACCGAAGATAGTATTTCGATGATTTCCGAGGCGCTCAGCGCACGGAAAAAAGTGATTGTCATGCAACTTGGAAACGGAAAACTTCCGATAAAACATCAGCGCTTTATTGATGTGCTCGGAGTTCAATCGATGATTCGGGTTGCGAGCGAAAACGATTTTAAAGATGTCATTTCTTCGGTCGAAAGCGGTTATGCACATATCAATGTAGACGAAAACTCAAATCGGATTCAAAAAGGACTTCGAACGCTCCTATGAAAATTGCTCAGATTTTGCCCGAATTAAATGTCGGCGGGGTTGAAACGGGAACGGTTGACCTCGCAAAAGCGCTTAAAAAACGAGGGGATGAGCCGTATGTCATTTCAAATGGCGGTTCTTTGGTGGAGGAACTTGTCAAATTCGGTATTCCCCATCTCGAACTTCCGGTTCATCAAAAATCAATTACATCACTTGCGCTCATCAATAAAATCGCTTCATTTTTGGAGCGAGAACGCATTGATATTATTCACGCCCGCAGCCGCGTTCCCGCGTGGTTGGCGTACATGGCTGTCCGCCGGACCCATTGTGATTTTGTAACGACGTGCCACGGCTATTATTCAAAGCATTTTTTTAGCCGTGTAATGGGGTGGGGAAAACGCGTGATTGTCATATCCCATTCGATCGGACGCCGGATGATCGATGATTTTCAGGTTCCGCCGGAGCGGATAACGCTCATTCACCGCGGCGTGGATTTGGAACAATATAAATTTCAATCCGATAAATATGACGAACGCCCGCAAGACCGTCTCAAAATTATCAATATCGGACGGATTACCCCCATCAAGGGCCATACGGAATTTATTCGTGCCGTTCATTTGCTCAGCAAACGGTTTTCAAATTTCGAAGTTTGGATTGTCGGAGCTGCGGATCAAAGCAAGGAAGGTTATTTTGAAGATTTGAAAATGATCGTGAGCCGGCTCGGGATGTCGGATAAAATTAAATTTTTAGGCGCGCGAAAAGATGTCCCGCAGCTATTGAGCCAGGCTGATTTGCTTGTTTTGTCGACAAAAATTCCGGAAGCGTTTGGACGGGTATTGATTGAAGCCGGGGCCGTAGGAACGGCTGTTTGTGCGTCACGGATCGGCGGCATTCTTGACGTGATCGAAGATCAGAAAAACGGACTTCTTTTCTCGCCCCAAAATATGGAAGAAATGGCGATGTCGATGGAACGGCTTCTCAGGAATCGGGCGCTATCTAAAAAATACGCTCATGCGCTTCATGAAAAAGTGGTTCAGTATTTCAATCTTGATCAAATGGTAACGAAAACACAGCAGGTTTATGAAGAAGTGCGCCAACAGAAAAAAATCCTGATTACGAAACTGGGTGCCATGGGTGATTTGGTTCTGGCTGTTCCAAGTTTCAGAATGATTCGGCAGCGGTATCCTAAGGCGCATATTTCGCTTTTGGTTGAGCCGAAGTTTGTCTCGATGATGCAAAGCAATCCTTATTTGGATGAAATTGTGACATTTGACCGCAGGAAGCATCGGACAAAGTGGCAGCGGCTTCTCAAAGTGGCGAAGCGGCTTGGAAAATATAATTATGATATGTCGATAGACCTTCAAAACAATTGGAAGACGCATCTGATTTCGTTCCTTGCGCGTATTCCCAAACGGTTTGGATTCCGGCGCGGATGGCTCGGCTTTTTGCTGACGCATCCGGTGGTCGCACGCGATGACCGGTTGCCTCCGGTTCAGCATCAATATCAAATATTGAGACGGGCCGGCATCAATCAATTTGATGACACGATGGAATTGTGGACGAATCCGCAGGCTGATGAAGTGATTTTAGAGCGTTTAAGGAAACAAGGATATCATGCAAGCAAGCCGGTTGTTGGGTTCGTTGTCGGTGCGAGCCCGAATTGGCAGACGAAACGTTGGCCTCTTGAGAGGTTTGTTGAATTGGCGGATCGGTTGATTAAGAAAGCAAATTGCCAAATCATTCTGATTGGAGCCGATGACGATCAGGAGCTCTCCAAGCATTTTGATCAGCTGGAATCGAAAAATGTATTTAACTTTTTAGGAAAAACATCCATGCTGGAATTACTAAGCCTCATTAAACGTTTAGATGTGATGATTACCGGCGATACTGCGCCGCTTCATATCGGGAATGCATTTGGGGTTAAACTTGTCGCTCTGTTCGGGCCGACGGAACCGAAACGACATATGCCGCCGGGAGATGAACATATTGTTTTGGTGAAACGGATTACCTGTCAGCCGTGTTACCGGCGCGTTTGCAAATATAAAGAAAAAGATGTTTTAAAATGCCTTACGGATATTTCCGTAGAAGAAGTTTTAGAATCCATGGAGCGTCAGTTGCGCTGATGAAAATTGCAATTTTTACGAAAAATTGGTTGGGAGATGTTATTTTTCAGATCCCGGCCATGCGTGCGATCAAGAAAAAATTTCCGGGAAGCGAGCTTTTGGTCGTTTGCCCAAAACGGTGTGTGGAAATTTTGCAAGCATGTCCTTTTGTCAGTGAAGTGATTCCTTTTGACGACAGGGCTCGCGATAAAAATCTTTTAGCGTTTTTTAAATTAATTTGGAAATTACGTTCGCGAAGGATCGGACGGTTTTATTTGTTCCATCGTTCATTTAGCCGTGCCGTGATTGCATGGTTCTCCGGTTCTCCGGTTCGTATCGGTTATGCTTCCAAAAACAGGGGGTTTCTGTTGACGCAGGCCATTCCGGAGCCTGAACAAAAACTTCATTCCGTTCGATATTATTTGGAATTGGTCCGCCGCTCGGGGACGGCTATTGACGAAGAATATCAGTGTGAATTTTATTTTACACCTCAGGACAGGAGGCGTGCCGAACGGCTGATTCGCGAAGTAGGGTTCGATCCGTCGCGGCTGGTTGCGATCAATCCCGGTGCCAATTGGCCGCCTAAACGCTGGCCGGTTGATCATTTTGCGGATTTGGCGTATCAATTGGCCGAGCAATTTGGCGTGCAAGTGATTGTGACGGGAGGGCCTTCGGATGAAACCTTGGGGAATGTGATTGCGAATAAAAGAAAGCATCCGTTTATCAAAAATCTCTGCGGGCAAACAACGATTTGTGAGTTGGGCGCGCTTTTCTCATTTTGCCGACTTTTGATTTCGAGCGATTCCGGGCCGCTTCATATCGGTGCCGGTGTCGGCACGAATGTGGTCGCCATTTTCGGACCGACGGATCCGAAGCAAACCGGGCCGCTTGGGCGCGGCAAGAATGTGGTGCTTCATCATATTCCGGAAGGCGAACGGGTTCCGTGGTATGGTGAAAATTTTCCGTACGGGAAATGGATGGAACATATTTCTGTTGAGCAGGTGATGAACGTCATTGAAAAAGAAGGGTTGCTGGAAAAGGTGGGGGAAAATGGCTCGATTCGATAATGTCAAAAAAATATTAGTGATTACATTAAGCAATGTCGGCGACGTGATTTTAACGACGCCGGTAATTTCATGTTTGCGGCAGGAATATCCCGAGAGTGAAATAACGGTTTTGGCCGGCGAAAAAACCATATCGATATTAATGAATAGCCGGACCATCCAAGAAGTTATCCCTTATAATAAACACGCATCATGGCTGAGAAAAATTTTATTGGTTTTTAAATTGCGCGCGAAAAAGTTTGATTTAGTGGCAGATCTCCGAAATACGGCGATCCCTTTATTGATCGGAGCACGTTACCGCACGGCTATGGTGCCTGACCGGAAAACCATTCCGATGCGTGCGCGGCATTTGAGCCAAATCCGGGAGCTTGTTTCGACCATAGACAGGGAAAATTGTTTTGATTTTTTTTCGCAGGAAGAAGATGAAACTGCTATGGCAAAATATAAGGCGCGTTTAAATGGTGCAGAAGACAAAGCTTTTGTGGTGGTGGTTCCCGGGGCAAGAAGTTCGCTTAAGCGGTGGACGGTTAAAGGGTTTGCATGGCTTGTGCAATATTTATATCAGAGAGGAAAGACCGTTGTTCTTGTCGGAAATGAAAAAGATATCGAAGAGGAACTAATGAGTATCTTGAGATGCCCCGTGGTTAATCTCTTTGGTGCGTTGACGCTCAGAGAGCTATCGGCTATTGTTCATCACGCAGAGATGGTTGTATGTAACGATAGCGGAGTGATGCATCTTACGAGTGAGTTGAAACGTCCGGTTGTTTGTGTTTATGGGCCCACCAGCGAAGAGATTTGCGGACCCAGAGGCTCTCATGTTCGGATTGTACGGAAGAAACTTGACTGTGCTCCATGTGACAAAGCTGAATGCGTTAAAGCGCGGAGAGAATGTCTTGACGATTTACCGGTTGAAGATGTTATTTCCGCCTGTGAGGAGTTATTTGAAAGTGCAGCCAATCACGCCGTCTAAATTAAAAAGAATATTAGTTGTCCGTTCAGACCGGATCGGAGACGTGATCTTGTCGACGCCGGTTTTTTCTGCGATTAAAGAAAAATATCCGCATTGTTATCTCGCCGTATTGGTTGATCAAAGTGTCGAGACGCTGGTGAGGGGGAATCCGTTTGTTGATGAAGTGATTGCTTATGATAAAAAGGGAAAGCACCGGTCCTGGTGGAGGACCTTGTGGTTGGGGATTGGTTTGAGAAAATACCATTTTGATCTTGCAATTCATTTACACCCGACCAACCGCGTTCATATTTTATCATGGCTTGCCGGAATTCCGATCCGGATCGGATACTGCCGGAAAAATCATTATTTACTCACGCATTCGATTGAAGAAAGAAAACGGCTGGGGAAAAGGCACGAAGCGGAATATAATTTTGATCTTCTGCAATTTATTCACATTCCGGCGCCTCATCGGCTTAAGCTGTATGTTCCGCTTCACCCTGAAGACAAGAATGAACTTAAAATGCTTGCGCCCGATTTGAAAGATCCGTATGTGGTTTATCATCCAAGCGCAAGTTGTCCGTCAAAGATTTGGCCGCCTGAACGAATGGCCGAACTTGCGAATAGCCTTGCGCATGAGTGCGGAACTTTTTCCGTGATTGTTGCGTCCGGAAGCGGTGTGAATGAGGCCAATCTCATGGAGATGCATCTTAAGCAGTCTTATATGAATCTTGGTGGAAAATTGAGTTTGGGCATGCTGGGATGGCTCCTTAAAGGTGCCCGTCTTTTGGTTTCAAATGATTCCGGGCCGGTTCATTTTGCTTCTGCGGTTGGAACGCCCGTGATTTCTATTTTTGGACGGAATCAGGCCGGCTTGAGTCCGACCCGATGGAAGCCTCTTGGGGAAAGAAGTTCGTTTGTTCATAAAAATGTCGGTTGTGTTGAATGCTTGGCGCACGATTGCAAGTTGGGTTTTAAGTGTCTTCAAGAATTGAGCGTGAATGATGTTTTGGGAGAGATCAAAAAGTTGGAAATCTTCGAGCAAAACCGAAAATGAATAATATAAAACCTCGAAAAATATGGAACAGGGTTCTGATTGTCCATCCGTTTGGGATCGGTGATGTTTTATTCATTACGCCCGTGATCAGGAGTTTGAAAGAACAAGGCGTTCAAAAAATCGATCTTCTGCTTGGAAGCCGCACGCGTGAGATTTTTAAATACCACCCCGATGTTAATGAAATGTTTGAATGGTCAAAGGACCGGCCGAAAACAATAAAAGCACGGTTGGAACGTTGGGCCAGCCTTTTAAAAATGTTTTTTTGCATATGGAGAAATCGTTACGAAGCGATGCTTGATTTTTCACTGTCCCGCGAATATGCGTTTTTGGGGAAATTTGTTTTTGGAATTCCGGTTCGCGCGGGATTTGATTTTAAACAGCGCGGAATTTTTTTAAGCCATAAAATTTCTTTGTCTGAAGGGTTTAACGGAAAACCCGTAGCCGAGTATTATTTAGAATTGCTTGAATCACTCGGAATTAAAAAGGAAAAGTCCCGTTTGGAATTTTTCCTTGGGCAGGAAGATCTTGAAGAAAAAAATAAAATATTTAAACAAAACGGGATTGCTGAAGACGAATCTTATTTGGTTGTTGCTCCCGGCGGCGGTGAATCCTGGGGGAAAGATGCGCATCTCAAGCGTTGGCCTCTTGAGCATTTTGCGGCGCTCATATGCCAAATGAGCAGAGAATATGGGAGTTTGTTTCAGAGCGTTGTCATTTTGGGGAGTAAATCGGAAAATGAGTTAGGGAAAGAATTGAAAGGATTACTTTCCGGATTTCGTGTATTTAATTTTTGCGGACAAATACCGATCCGCGCGAGCGCGGCAATCATGAAACATGCGAAGTTGGTTTTGGCGAATGACGGCGGGATCGTTCATCTTGCGAGTGCTTTAAAAGTTCCGGTTGTTGCAATTTACGGGCCGGTTGATCACAACGTATATGGTCCGTATCCGAAAAATCCATTGTCGCTTGCGATTTATCATCCGTCTCTTTCTTGCCGGCCGTGTTACCGGAAGATGCGATATCAGTCGGGCTGTTGCTCGGTGGAATGCTTGAAATCCTTATCTCCCGAATATGTTTTCAGTGTTATTAAATCAGAAAAGTTGATTGGTCAGTTGTTGGGGGATCGAAAGGCCGGAAAGGTATGAAGAAGTTTTTCGTCTCCATATACATTTTGATCAGCTTGATGGCGATGACGGCGGGATGCCGCGCAGTGAAATTTCAGGGTTTAAGCAGCGAAGATAGTTTGGGTGCCCTATCGGGTAAACAGGAACAGAAAATTCGAGTTTATGAACGGTTGAAATACAGCATTCGATGGATGGGAGTAGAAGTCGGAACGGCCGAAGGAAAAGTGGAAGGAATCGAAAAGGTAAAAGGGCGCGATGCCTATCATATTTCCCTTCGGGTGCTGTCTAATTCGGTGATTAATTTGATTTATCCGGTGGTTGATGAGCATCATACTTATATCGATGTTAAAGATTTGCATACGCTTCGTTATGAGAAAAACCTTCAGGAAGGCCGCTACCGGGCGAATGAAGTGACTGAGTATGATCAGGAAGGGCACACGGCTCTTTTTCATGCTCTCCGCAGCGGGGATCAGAAGGAAATGCTTATCCCCAAACATGTTCAGGATCAATTGTCGTGTGGCTACTGGTTTCGCTTGCAGCCGATGAAACCGAGTGATACGATTCATATTCCTGTAAATGCGGATGAAAAAAATTGGGATTTGCAGGTAGATATTTTAAAATATAACCGGCTCCAAATTGAGAATCTGGGTTATTTTGATGCGGTGGAAGTGGAACCTCACGCCAAATTTCAAGGGGTGTTTGTCCGCCGGGGGAAAGTTCGGGCATGGCAGGGAATCGATGAACGCCGTATTCCGCTGATGATGCAAACGACAATTCCCGTTCTGGGAACAGTTTCCGCAATTTTGGTAGAGTATGAATAAGGTCGAGGAGGGGTTGTGTTGACTTTTGTTAAACGATTTTTAGCGTTTTTAGTTTTACTTTTAATTGTGCTTGATGTCGTATTTATTACTTTTCCTTTAAAGGGGCACATTCCGGTGCTGATGTATCACTATGTTGTGCCGGAAAAACAGGTTGGGCCGACAACGCTTGATGTAAGTACAAAAAATTTTGAACAACAAATGTGGTTCTTGAAGCGTTTTGGATTTAGGCCGATTACCCTGGAGCGTTTATATCAAATTAAAACGGGGAAAGCCAAGGCGCTCGGAAAAGAAATTGTCATTACGTTTGATGACGGAAATAAGTCTTACGCGGAATATGCGATGCCGATTCTTGAGAAGTATGAAATTCCGTCCGCGAATTTTATCATTTGGGATGCGCTTGCGAACGATTTATACGGAAGTATGAATACGGAAACAGCCAAGAAAATTGCCAAGAATCCTTTGGTCACTTTTGGTTCGCACACCGTTGAACATTCGAGTCTCGATCAGGTAGATTTACAAAAAGCGGAAAAAGAAATTTTTGAATCACGAACAAAGTTAAAACGGGAATTTCAGACGCGAATTGACTATTTCAGTTATCCGGTCGGCGCATATACCGACGCGGTTATGTCATTGGTTCAAAAGGCGGGTTACCGGCTGTCTTTTACAACGTCGATCAGGAATCTGTGCGGCCATCCGGAAACTCTATTCAACCTGCCGCGTATTAAAATCGGACGGGATGATCCTCTTTTTGTTTTCTGGCTCAAAGCCTCAGGATTAGCCGATTATACCGAAAAAGTTAAGCTATTCCGAAAGTGTAAGAAACCGGTTTAGAAACGCCTCTATTTTTTCAATGGGTTTTCCAGTGATACTCATTGACTTCCGATGTGTTCAAAATTAAACTAACCCCATGCAAATCCTCATTTTCTTGGCAGGGCTTATCTTAGGTGGCGGTCTCGCATGGTATATCGCTTCGGTGACTCTCCGTGCGCGGCGCGCTTATGAAATCGGCGAGTTGAAAACCCAAACCCAGATCGCCGAAAGTAAAATGAATTCCCTCCAAACGCAACTTGCCGAAGAACAAAACGAAATTAATTTGCTACGAAAAGCGCTCGATCAAGAAAAGGAATTTAAAACCGTAGCGGTAACCCGCCTCGAAGAATTAATGAAAAGCTTTGAAAATGAAAAAGTAATTTTCGAAAAAGCAAAAGAAGATTTAATTAATACATTCAAAGCCTTATCTGATGACGCGCTCAAAAGTAATAATCAGGCTTTTCTCGAATTGGCGAAGGGAAGTTTGGAAAATGTATTAAAAGAAGCAAAAGGCGAACTCGGAGAAAAACAGGAGTCTTTGAAAGGGTTGGTGGGGCCGCTTGAAAAAACATTGAAACAATTAGAAACGCACGTGCTTGAAGTTGAGAATAAGCGGCAGAAAGATGGTGGTCGCCTCGAAGAACAAATTCGATCACTCTTAGAATCACAGCAGATGCTTCAAAAAGAAACGGGGAGCCTTGCGTCTGCGCTTCGCGTTCCGCTCGTGAGAGGGCAGTGGGGCGAGATGACGCTAAAACGGGTGGTGGAACTTTCGGGAATGTCGGAACACTGCGATTATGTCGAGCAGGTTTCAGTAAGAAGCGAAGAAGGTGTTTTTCGACCGGATATGATTATTTATCTTCCTTCCAATAAACAAGTTGTGATTGATAGCAAAGTATCGCTTGATGGCTATTTGGATTCGGTCGAGGCAGTTGGGGATGGAAATAAACTCGAAGCAATGGTTCGGCATGCCCGGCAGCTTCGGAAACATATGGAGCTTTTGTCGTCCAAGTCGTATTGGAGTCAGTTTCCGAATGCGCCGGAGTTTGTCGTTATGTTTATTCCCGGTGAACATTTTGTGAGTGCTGCAGTTGCAAATGACAAGACGCTGATTGAAGATGGGATTTTGAATCGTGTGATTATCGCGACGCCGACCACGTTGATTGCGCTTTTAAGAGCGATTTCATACGGTTGGCGGCAGGAACAGTTAGCGAAAAATGCGCAAGCCATCGCCGAAATCGGAAAGCAAGTGTATGAACGGTTTTTAGCTTTTCTGGCTCATTTAACCAAAATGAGGACTTCATTAGAACAGAGTGTATTCAATTTTAACCGGACGATCGGATCTCTTGAGGGACGGGTTCTCCCCAGTCTTCGGAAATTCAAGGAGCTTGGTGTGACAGGAGCGGATGACATTCCGACGATTGAGCCCATTGAGCAAATGCCGCGGGCTTTGGAGACGAAAGAGGTTGCTGAAGAATTAAATTCAGATGCTTGAATTTAAAGGACTTCAAAGCTTGGCAACCGTATAAGCATAAACCAGTTACGTTTCTTCAAAATTCTCCTCTCAAACTCCCAAAATCAACTTTTTTATAAATCATTCTGGTTTTTTTATCCAAGATGTATAGAATATACGCGATTGGTAGTTTTTTGACCGGTCAGATGTTAATTTCATTGAAGTGGTTATCAAGAACCAAGAAAGGCGTTAGGAAACATGCAAACGAGAATATTTGTCGGCAACTTGAATTTCAAAGTGACGAATGAGGACCTGAAACAGCTTTTTGAATCGGTTGGGTCTGTGGATTCCGTCACACTGATCCGTGATCGATGGAGCGGGAAACCCAAAGGGTATGCCTTTGTCGAAATGGTGGACAGCGAATCGGCTCAAAAAGCCATTGAGCTTAATGGTCATGAAATGATGGGACGCAGTATCGTAGTGGCTTTCGCGAATCCAAAGGATCAAGGTAAAAAATTTAGAAAAGGTGGACGTTATGATCGGTTTCGGGACAGAAAACCTCGTAATCGTTCGCCCTTTAGAGAAAAAAAGAACTTGTGGGAAAAGATAGTGTCGTTCTTTACTGGTGGTAGATCTTAAACCTCATATTCAGGGCGTGCTGCCTTTTGCAGTGCGCCCTGAACTTTCCTTTTAAACCCCCGAAAGATTCAAGCTTCTAAAAATTTTCCTCGTAGCGGTAGATTTGTTCAGCGTATAGAAATGTAATCCAGGGGCACCTTTTCTGAGGAGTTCTTCGCATTGCGTGATCGCATAATCTGTTCCAAAAGCTTCGATGGACGCTTGATCATCGCCGTATCGGAAAATTGCGTTTTGGATTTTCGCTGGAAGCTTTGCGCCGCAGACTCGCGTGAATTTTTGGATTTGAGCGCCGTTGGTGATTGGCATGATGCCCGGAACAATGGGGAGTGAAATACCGACTGCTCTGCATCGTGAAACGAAATCAAAATAATCATGATTGCTGAAAAAAAGTTGTGTAATCACAATGTCGGCGCCTTCAGCGACTTTCATTCTTAAATGTTCCAGGTCTTTTTCTTTGTCCGTGCATTCAATATGACATTCCGGATGGCCCGCGACTGCGATTGTAAATTGATTTCCATACTTCGGATGTTGCCGGATATACCGGACAAGGTCCGCTGCGTAACGGAACCCATTTTCGGGTGATTTGAAATCCGGTTGATCCTGCGGGATGTCGCCTCTCAGAGCGACAATGTTTTCGATTCCGTCAGAAACGAGTTCCGCCAGAATCGCTTCGATTTCCTGTTTCGTATGCGCAATACAGCTTAGATGCGCGGCAGATTCGATTCCGATATCGGATTTGATTCGTTTGACAAGGCCAATGGTGTTATTGCGCGTGGTTCCCATTGCGCCATAAGTGACGGAAATGAAAGAGGGAGAAAGTATTTTAAGCTCGCGAACCGCTTCAAATAGTTTTTTCTCACCCGTGTCATTTTTGGGCGGAAAGAATTCAAAGGAAAAAGTATATTTATTCTTTTTATAGTAGTCGCTGATTTTCATGGTTTAAATTCTCTGCGCTTATCAATTAACGGCATTTTTCTTACGTGCTTGATTTTTCACCTATCTGCATTTTTTTCCAATTTTCATCCGCTCTGGAGATAAGTTCGTCCTTTTTGGAATTCCAAGCTAATTGAGCCGTTAATTTTGAGAAAAGATAAAGTTTCCCGTTTTCAACATCAAACAGGGTGGGCCGGCTTGAGATCTTCTTACCTGACGCCATCGAGGTTGCGCACCAACCGTCATATTTAGGAAGGTAACGTTCCGGATCTATTTTGAAAGAGTCCAAGTTTGCTTCGGAGGAGAATTCGTACACGGTGCCATTATAAGTGTATGAATAGTAGGAATTTCCGCGCATTACTTTTCCGTCGCTTTCGGGAAAATATGAAACGGGATCATAGCCGTTCAGGCCGAGAGATGTGACCGTATTTATATCCGCTGTTTCTGAAAAAGCAGAATAGTTAGGAACGAGGAAGCCCAAAAATAAAAGCATCAAAAATAAGCGAATACCAAAAGGCGTCATCTGTTTTAAGCTCATAGGTAATTCCTTTCCATTATTAAATTAAAGATAAAAAACATGATTGTATTGTATCAAATTTAATTTTATTTTTGAGTGAAAGTTTTAATTGAAAAAGGGGGCCGTTTGGATTTTTCTATAAATTATTTATAAATTCCATCCATGCATATAGTTACGTTAATTGACATGGACAAGGGCGGATGATACACTCAAGCTTTATATTCAGGTCAGATTTTGTGTGTAAATTGTTTCATCAAACGGAGTAACATGAAAAAGACAAAGGTTGCAAAAAATTCTAATGGTTTCTTAGATTTTAGCAAGGAACGGCTTCTTACCATTATCCAACGGTTTTCCCAGACGAGAATTCTTGTGATAGGAGATTTTATATTGGATGAGTTTGTCTGGGGTTCTGTCGAACGGATTTCTCCCGAAGCGCCGGTCCCGGTAGTGAGCGTTAATCGGGAAAGCTTTGTCCCGGGGGGTGCTTTGAATGTCGCGAATAACATTCGAACGCTTGGCGGAAACGTAAGCCCTTGTGGTTTGGTAGGGCGGGATTTATGGGGCAGAATGCTTGTGAGGGAGATGAGGCGCGAAGGTGTTGAGACGGGCGGGGTGATTTATGATGCGAATCGCAGAACAACGCTTAAAACCCGCGTGGTGGCTCATTCACAGCAGGTGGTTCGTTTTGACCGGGAAGATACACAGGAAATCTCAAATGAAGATTTAAAACGGCTTCTGAATCATGTGAGACGGGCTTTGCCGGAAATGGATGTGGTGATCATTGAGGATTATGGAAAAGGTTTAATTGTTCCCAAGTTGCTGACTGAAGTGCTGAAGGTTGCGAAGAAATTGAAGAAGCCCGTATTGGTCGATCCGAAAGAAAAACATTTTGCCTATTATCGCGGTGTGACGGCTATGACTCCGAACCGGAAAGAAGCGATTGCGGCATATATTCAGGCGAATGGTCCGGTTGAAAACGGAAAAAAACCTGACCTTCATGAGGTCGGCAAAACATTACTCAAACATTTTTCGAGTCAAGCGATGTTGATGACATTAGGGGAAGAAGGAATGCTTCTTTTTGAACGGGACGGAAGTATTACAAAAATTCCGACTATGGCGAAAGAGGTTTATGACGTCTCCGGCGCCGGAGATACCGTGATTGCCGTTCTGGCAATGGCGATGGCTGCCGGTGCTTCGATGAAGGAAGCGGCTCTTATTTCGAATCATGCGGCCGGTATTGTCGTCGGGAAACTCGGAACCGCAACGGTGACTTCTGAGGAATTAATTTCAGCCATTATTGCCAATCAGCCGAAATTGAAAAAAATGGTGCTTGCCCATGCATAATTCAGAAGTTATTTGTGTGATTCCGGCCCGTTTGAAATCAACGCGATTAGCCGAGAAACTTCTCCGGAAAATCGGAAATAAGCCGCTCATTCAATGGGTGTATGAGAATGCAAAACGTGCAAAGACATTATCCCGCGTGATGATTGCCTGTGACGATATTTTGATTAAAGATTGTGTGACCCGGTTTGGCGGCGATGCGATATTGACGAAGGTGGATCATCAAAGCGGGACCGAGCGGATCGCGGAAGTGGCGGAAAAGTACGAGTGTGATATCGTGGTGAATGTGCAAGGGGATGAGCCGATGATGCATCCCAGTACCATTGATTCCGTTGTCCGAGCACTCCAGGTCGATCCTTCGTGTTTGATGTCAACCGCATATATTCTTAAAAATGATCCCGCCGAATTTAAAAATCCCAATGCAGTGAAGTTAACCAAGACAAAAGATGGATGGGCCCTTTATTTTTCGCGTGCCCCGATTCCGCATGATCGCGACGGGAAATTGGGAAGTTACTGCAAACATCTTGGGATTTACGGATACCGGCGCGATTTTTTACTTAAGTTTCCCAAATTACCGTCGTCACAACTCGAACAGCGCGAGAAGCTGGAGCAACTCAAGGCCATCGAAAATGGTTTCAAAATTAAAGTGGTAGAGACCGCATACGATTCAATCGGTGTTGATACCGAAGAAGATTTTTTACAAGTCGAAAAAATTTTGATGCAACCAAACGAATCGAGAGGAATTCATGCCTAAATACATTTTTATTACGGGAGGGGTTGTTTCGTCCCTTGGGAAAGGGATTGCGTCTGCGTCAATTGGAAAAATTCTTGAGGCAAAAGGGCTAAGGATCGCGATTCAAAAAATGGATCCTTATATTAATGTTGATCCCGGAACGATGAATCCGTATCAGCATGGCGAAGTGTACGTGACCGATGACGGTGCCGAAACCGATTTGGATCTTGGCCATTATGAACGCTTCACAAACAGCCCCATTGGCAAGATGAGTAATTTGACGACGGGACAAGTTTATTTCACTGTGATTGCAAAAGAACGCCGGGGTGATTACCTGGGGGGTACGGTTCAGGTCATTCCGCACATTACCAATGAAATTAAAGAGCGCATTCGGAATGTGACGCGCGGTAAACGGATTGATGTGGTCATCTCTGAAATTGGAGGAACGGTCGGTGATATTGAATCGCTCCCGTTTCTCGAAGCGGTCCGGCAATTTCGTCATGAAGTCGGACGGGAAAATGCAATTGTTGTTCACTTGACGCTCGTTCCTTTCATTCGGGCAGCCGGAGAATTAAAAACAAAACCGACACAGCACAGTGTGGGGACATTGCGTGAAATCGGTATTCAGCCCGATATCCTTTTATGCCGGACAGAAAAGCGACTGACAAAGGATTTGAAATCGAAAATTGCGCTGTTCTGTGACGTTGATTCCGAAGCGGTGATTGAAGCGCGCGACGCCCGGACTATTTATGAAGTTCCATTGTTATTTCAAGAACAAGGTTTGGACAAAGTCATTTGCCATATGCTTCATATGGATTATCGCGCCGGGAATTTGAATGATTGGCGTGATTATGTTGTCAGAAGGGTCCTGGAGCCGAAGAATCAAGTGACGATTGGTGTGGTCGGAAAATACATTGAACTTCAAGACGCTTATAAATCGATTTATGAGGCGGTTGTTCACGGGGGTATTCATCATGACGCGCATGTCCATATCAGAAAAATTAATTCGGAACATCTCAAGAAAAACAATATTGATCAAAAACTCAAAGGGTTAGACGGAATTCTAGTCCCCGGGGGGTTTGGTTCTCGCGGAATCGAGGGAAAAATTGAAACGATTCGATATGCTAGGGAAAATAAAATTCCGTTTTTAGGAATCTGTCTGGGCATGCAATGTGCGGTGATTGAATTTGCGCGCAACGTTGCCGGTTTAAAAAATGCGCATTCAACGGAATTTAACCTGAAAACTCCGTATCCTGTCATTAGCTTGCTTGAAGAACAAGAAAGAGTTGTTGATATGGGCGGAACCATGCGGCTTGGGGCCTATCCGTGCGAGCTGAAGAAAGATAGTCTGGCTTATAAAGCTTATGGTGTGGATGAAATTTCGGAGCGGCATCGCCATCGTTACGAGTTTAATAATAAATATAAAGAAGCGTTTCAAAAAAGCGGAATGCGAATTTCAGGTGTTTATCAGGGTGGGAAACTTGTGGAAATTGTTGAGCTCGAAGATCATCCATGGTTTGTGGCGTGTCAATTTCATCCTGAATTTAAATCAAAGCCCGACGAAGCTCATCCTTTGTTCCGTGATTTTGTTGGGAATGCGATGAAATTAAAAAAAGGCGGCGTTGAGCGTCCGCTTGCGACAACGGAACAGGTAGGCTGATTGATGAAAGCCCTTCGAAAGATTAAATTAGGCGAAATTGTTTTTGGCGATCCGAATGGGTTTGTTTTGATTGCGGGTCCTTGTGTTATTGAGGGGGAGAAGGAAGTTTTACGTCATGCCGAGAAAATTGCCGCAATCGCAAGATCGTTAGAAATTCCATACATATTTAAAGCAAGCTATGACAAAGCCAATCGGACATCGATTGATTCTTTTCGCGGGCCGGGGCTCAAGGAAGGATTGAGGATTCTCAAACGAGTGAAGGATGAATTCCTGATTCCTGTGTTGAGTGATGTGCATTCCGTTGAAGAAGCAAACGAAGCCGCAGCAGTACTTGATATTATCCAAATCCCGGCGTTTTTGTGCCGGCAAACGGATCTCGTGGTTGCCGCTGCGAAAACCGGAAAAATCGTCAATGTGAAAAAAGGCCAGTTTGTGTCGCCGTGGGACATGATCCATGTGATTCATAAAATAGAAGCGGCGGGGAGCCAGAAGATTCTTTTGACCGAGCGAGGCGCTTCATTCGGATATTCAAATCTGGTGAGTGATTTTCGATCGGTTCCGATCATGCGAGGGCTTGGATATCCGGTTATTTTTGATGCGACGCATTCCGTTCAAATTCCGGGTGGCCTTGGGAATGCCTCAGGCGGTCAATCGGAATTCATTCCGACCCTTGCGCGTTGCGCTGTGGCGGCCGGTGTCGATGCGATTTTTCTGGAAGTTCATGAAAATCCGGCCAAAGCAAAATCGGACGGGCCGAACAGCCTGAAATTGTCAATGTTGAAAGATTTGTTGGCGGTTCTTAAGGAAATCCGCGAAGCGGCGCCGGTCGGAAGTTAACCAGTGGATGGAACCATGAAGCAAGATCAGTTGTTGGCAAAAAAAATTCTTCAAATCGAAGCGCAGGCGATTAAAGAACTCATTTCGCGCCTTGATTCCAATTTTGAAAAAGCGCTCGATCTTATGCAAAATTGTTCGGGCCGGGTTGTGGTGACGGGGATGGGAAAGCCGGGTTTCATCGGCCGGAAAATTTCTGCAACGATGTCATCAACAGGAACGCCAAGCCTTTTTCTGCACCCGGCCGAAGCGATTCACGGGGATTTGGGAATGGTGACGAAAAAAGATATTGTGCTTGCGATTTCAAATAGCGGTGAGACGGAAGAGATTACGCGGCTCCTTTCGACCATCAAAAAAATCGGGGCGAAACTGATTTCCATGACTGGAAACAAAAAGTCTACATTGGCGGTTCATTCGGATGTGGTTCTGGACGTCGGGCTGAAAAAGGAGGCCTGTCCGTGGAATTTGGCGCCGACGGCGTCAACAACAGCTGCTTTGGCGATGGGAGATGCCCTTGCGATTTGTTTGGCCAAACGCAAAAATTTTCATGAAGCAGCATTTGCATTTTTACATCCCGGAGGTAGTCTTGGAAGGAAACTTTTGAAAGTGAAAGATTTGATGCGGCGGGGGAAATCGAACCCCGTCGTTTCGGGGAAAACAACCGTTCAGAAAGTGCTTTTGCAGATTACGAGTGCTCGCGCAGGTTCCTGTTCGATTGTCGATCGGAACGGAAAACTGGAGGGAATTTTTACGGACGGTGATCTTCGCCGGCATCTTGAGGAATATGGAATCGCCATTTTAAAAGAGCCAGTTGAAAAATTTTCGACAAGAAGACCAATGGCAATTATAGAAGATAAACTTGCGGCGGAAGCATTGCAGATTCTTCGGGATAAACGGATTGATGAATTGCCGGTAGTGGATAAATATGGAAAAGCGGTTGGCCTTTTGGATGTCCAGGATCTATTAAATGCAGGATTTGTATGAGAATCTTTGGCCGTTTACTTTTAAAGAGGTTGATCTTTGAGTAAGAATAAACCATATCGGTTCGTTTTATATGTGTTGCTCGAAATCGTAAGACATGTTATTTTGATCTTACCCCGCCTTGTGGGCTATTTCCTTGCGGATGTTATCGGATATACCGCATCTTTGGTATTGCCCAAGGAACAGGCGAAAATTAAGAAGAATTTGCGGGAAACGCTTGGAAGCGAACTAACGACGGCCGAACTTAACTGCGTTGCTCCGAAGATTTTTATCAATTTAGCCAAGACAGCGGTAGATGTTTTCCAGTTTCCGAAATTGAGTCCGAAGCGAATCGAACAGTTGGTGCCGTATTGCGAAGGAATAGAAAACCTCGAGATGGCAGCCAAACAAAGCCATGGAGTCATAGGGTTAAGTGCGCATATAGGTAATTGGGAACTGGTTGCGGCATTTGTGATGAATTTATTTCCGGATCGGATGGTAGCGGTTATTGCGCGAAAAATTTATTACGAGCCGTTTGATAAAGTTTTGGTTTCACTTAGAAAATATGGACGGTTTGGCACGATTTACCGGGATGGCGGACTTCGACAGATCATTTCGGTTCTGAAGAAAAATGGAATTATCGGAATTGTTCCTGACCAGGACGTTGAAAAGCTGGACAGCATATTTGTGGATTTTTTGGGGCGGCCCGCGTGGACACCGACAGCTCCCGCTAAGATATCTTTAGCGACAGGGTCGTGGATCGTTCCCATGTTTATGATTCATGAAAAAAACCATTATCGGATGTACATTGAAAAACCGATTCTTCCGATAGAAAATATGCCGAAAGAAGAAGCAATTCATCGGATGACCGAGCAATGGTCAGCTGCGGTTGAAAAGTTTGTTCGACGGTATCCGGACCAGTGGGCGTGGATGCACAACCGCTGGAAGACGCAAGAAAAGCCGGAAGAGATAAAGAGTTTGGAAAGGATTTCGTAATGGTAAAAAAGTTTTTGATGGTTGCTGTATTGTTAGTGGTTGCCTATATCGCCTTGGTTCAATTTAAGCTGTTGTATCGGATTGTAACGGGAAATAAAGGTGGAGAGCCGATTTCAGAAACGCTGCAAAATGATGTTGCCCAGAAAGTTTATAGTTTTTCATTTTCAAAATATAATTCCAGCGGTTCAAAAGAATTGGAGATCGAAGGAGATTCTGCGGATATTTTAGCCCAAAATGTGAAATTGATTAATGTGATTGCAAAAGCCTATGCGGAAGATTCACCCGTTACCATTACTGCGGATAAAGGAGATTTTAATCGGAGTACCAGTCAGGTTAAACTTAAAGAAAATGTTGTCGCGACCACGGAAACAGGAACCCGCTTAATGACCAATGAATTGGATATTTTTCCTTCGGATAAGCGGCTTGAAACGCAGGAAGTGGCGAATGTAAAAAAGGACAATATTAGTATCAAAGGAACCGGTGCCGAAAGCGATTCACAAATGGAAAGAGTCCATTTTAAAAAGAATGTCACGGTGATGATTCAGAATCCGGATTCAGAAACGAAAAAGCCCACCATTATTACTTCCGATGGGCCGCTTGAAATTGATTACAAACGAAACGTCGCTTTTTTCAAAAAGAATGTGCAAGCTGTTGATGACAGGGGAACCCTTAAGTCGGATTTTATGGATGTTTATTATGATAAGGAATTGAAGCAGGTTTCGAAAATGGTCGCGCGCGGGAATGTCATCATTGAAAGCAAGGAAGGTAATAAAACCTATAGTGATAGCGCGGTTTATCTTGCTAAGGAAGGTCGAGTCGTGCTGGGTGGTGATGTTGAAACCGAATATGTTGCGGAAGAAAAATATTCAGAAAAAGATAAAGCGAATATTTTATAATTTTAATCGGGGAGAGAGACTTTGTATCTATTAGAAACGCAAGCACTAACAAAAAGTTACAAAGGTCGTACGGTTGCAAACCAGGTGTCAGTCAATATTTCCCGGGGGGAAATTGTTGGTTTGCTTGGCCCAAACGGGGCGGGGAAAACCACGACCTTTTATATGATTGTCGGCGTGATTCGGTCGGAGTCCGGTAAAATTCTTTTCCGTGGTGAAGATATTACCAATCTTCCGATGTATAAACGCGCGCGGCTGGGAGTGGGGTATCTTTCGCAGGAGCCTTCTATCTTTCGCAAATTGACTGTTGAAGAAAATATTATGGCCATTTTGGAAACGTTGGACATTCCGCAGGTCGAACGGGATAAAAGATTGAAACGGCTCCTTGAAGAACTCGATATCGCGCATTTGGCGAAAAACAAAGCTTATACACTTTCGGGAGGCGAGAGGCGGCGTCTTGAAATTACCCGTGCGCTCGTGACGAATCCTTCTCTCATTTTGCTCGATGAACCGTTCAGCGGTGTTGATCCCATTGCCGTGTTTGAGGTCCAGAAAATTCTTAAGAGACTGAAAACTCAGGGATTAAGTATTTTACTGACGGATCATAGCGTACGCGAAACGCTATCGATTACCGATCGCGCGTATATTATGTGTGAGGGAAAAATCGAGGTTTCCGGAACGTCGCAGTTTTTATCGAGCGATAAACGGGCTCGTGAAATTTATTTAGGCGAGCGTTTTGTTTTGGTGTAAAAGAAGTTTTGATTAAAGTTAACGGTATTATTCTAACGACGAAATTCGAGTTATTCGAAAGAGTCAATTTAGTTATAGGAGGAAATGAATGAAGATTTCTGAGATTCTCAATGTGCAAGGTGTAAAAATAGGCCTAACAGCCATTAAAAAGGAGGATGTCCTCAAAGAGCTGGTGGATGCGTTGGCGAATGTGATCGATATCGGGGATCCCAAAAGTATTGTGAAAGCATTGTTGGAACGGGAAAATTTGGGTTCCACCGGAATCGGGCAAGGAATCGCCATTCCTCACGGCAAGACAGACAAAGTAGAAAAGCTCACAGCCGTATTAGGGATCAGTAAATCAGGAGTGAACTTTGATGCGCTTGACGGTGAGCCTGTATATATTTTCTTTCTTTTGGTTGCTCCGAAAGATTGTGCCGGGCCACATTTAAAAGCACTTGCGCAAATTTCCCGCTTGCTTCGAGATACCTATTTTTGCATGCTGATTCGCAAATGCAAAACACCCGAGGAAGTTTATAATTTAATTAAGACCGAAGAAGACAGAAAACAGTAAGATTATTTCAAACCGGATAGGATCATGGCATATCTTTCTGTTCAGGAATTATTTGACGGGCTTAAGGAAGAACTGAAATTAACTGTCATCACGCCGAGTGTGACTCTCGCCCGAAAGATTCATTCAGCAGAAATCAACCGGCCCGGGCTTGCCCTATCTGGTTACTATGGTTATTTTGCGTTCGATTGCGTTCAAATTTTAGGGAAGACCGAGATTGGTTATTTGAAAAAATTGAAAGGTATCGAGCGAGTCAAAAATTTGAAAAATTTTTTTTCGTATCGGATTCCGTGCATGATTGTGACAAAACAGCAAACGATCCCGGATGATTTTGTCGAGCAGGCCATTGCAGCAAAAATCCCGATTTTACGGTCGCCGTACCGGACGTCGCGTGTTGCAAGTCAAGTTACCGTTTTTATCGAGGCGGCCGGTTCTCCGGAACTGAGTATGCACGCGACGTTGCTTGACGTTTACGGAATCGGAACGCTGATTATGGGAAAAAGCGGAGTCGGAAAATCCGAATGCGCTCTGGAATTGATCGAACGGAAACACCGGCTCGTGGCTGATGATATTGTTGAAATCCGCCGTGAGAACCGGATTCTGATGGGGGCTTCGAATCATATGCTCATGTATCACATGGAAATTCGAGGCCTTGGAATTATTGATATCAAAGCTATTTTTGGTGTTGGTGCTGTTCGCCACCGCAAACGGATTGACCTTGCTGTGACGCTTGAACATTGGGAGCGTGAACGGGAATATGAGCGGCTGGGGTTGGAAGAAAAAACATACGATGTTTTAAGGATTAAAATTCCCCATTTAATTATTCCGGTTCGGCCCGGAAGAAATATCCCGATTTTGGTGGAAACGGCTGCGTTAAATCAGAGGCTGAAAGTGATGGGCGTCCACCCTGCGCAGGAATTCAATCAAAAGTTAATAGAAACAATGAAACTGAAGACTGAGAAATTAGGTTTACAGAAATGAAATTCTTTAAATGGTTATATCCCGGAATCGGAATTAAGCGTTGGGTGATCCTGGCGGTTTTTGGAATCGGGATGATGGTTATTGTCGGATTTTCGGCTGTCAAATCGATTGCGCAACATAGCGTTTTGCTTGCCAGTTTTGCCACAGCGTTTTTAATGGTCGGGATTTTTCTCGTTTATACGTCCCTAAAACAAATTGTCCGTATTTTTGTTCGTGCTTTAATGCCTCTTGCCCAGGATGATTTAGTCAACATTGTTTATCAGAGCCGGAAACGTGATTATTTAGCGCGCGGCCCGCGTGTGGTTGCGATCGGAGGAGGAACGGGGCTTAGTGTATTGCTTTCCGGAATTAAAATGTTTACGAATAACATTACGGCTATTGTGACTGTTACTGACACCGGCGGAAGTTCAGGACGGCTCCGGGATGAGCTTGATATTTTACCTCCGGGAGATATCCGGAACTGTTTAGTAGCGCTTGCTGATGCCGAGCCCTTAATACGCGATTTATTTCAATATCGCTTTACCGAAGGCCAAGGGCTTAAAGGGCATAGCTTTGGGAATCTATTTATTACGGCTCTTTCGATGGTTACCGGAGATTTTGAGAAAGCAATCCGTGAATCAAGCAAAGTGCTTGCGATTCGCGGACGCGTATTGCCGTCCACGTTAGACAAAGTGACTTTGGTCGGTCAGTTTAAGGACGGATCGACGGCAGAAGGAGAAACTTCTATTACAGCCGTCCGAAAGCCGCTTCGCCGCATTCAATTAAAACCGGAAAATGCCCGGGCGACTGAAGAGGTTATTGAAGCTCTTGAAACGGCAGAGTTAATTATTATGGGGCCAGGGAGCCTTTATACCAGCATCATCCCGAATCTTTTGATCAAAGATATCAGGGATGGCATCCTTGAGTCGGACGCATATAAAATTTTTGTGATTAACGTGATGACTCAACCGGGCGAAACCGAACATTTTACGGCGGCAGACCATATTCAAACTTTGATTGAACATACGGATCCGCGGATTGTAGATGCTTGTTTCGTTAATGTTCAAAAAATACCGAAGGAATTGCTGGATAAATATCACGAGAAAGAATCATTTCCGGTTGAAAATAATATTTCAAAAATCAAGAGTATGGGGTATGAAATTATTGGACGGGAAGTCTTAAAGCTTGATGAGCAAATCCGGCATGATCCTGTGAAATTGGCAAAGGCATTGTTTGATCAATATTTTGAAGTCTTGAAGAAATAAGGATGACGATGAAAGAAAAAGAAATCATAAAAGAAACCGCTAAGGAAGCAAAATATCCGGACGCGTTGCCCGTAGTCGAAAAAAAGTTTACGGTCAACAACAAGCTCGGTCTTCATGCGCGACCGGCTTCTTTATTTGTTCGAACAGCCAATAAATATGAGTGTGATTTCATCGTTCAAAAAGGAAAACAAAAAGTGAACGGAAAATCGATTATGGGGATCATGATGCTTGCAGCGGGGCCGGGCAGTCGGATTATAATTAAAGCTATTGGCTCCGATGCGAAAAAGGCTATGGATGAACTTACGAAATTATTTGAAGATAATTTCGGAGAAAAAGAGTAAAGGTTGATGATGAAACGATATCACGGAATTCCCGTATCTCCTGGTGTTGCGATGGGAAAAGCGCTGGTCCTTCATAGTGAGGATTTTTTTGCGGTTCCTAAATCTCAAGTCGGAACGGAGGATATCCCGCGTGAAGTCGTCCGGTTTGAAGAGGCGCTTACCAAAACGCGCGCGGACTTAGTGCGCATTCGAAAAAATATAGCAAATAAACTCGGCCACGAGCATTCGGATATTTTCAGTGCGCATCTTCTCATTTTGGAAGACCGCACATTGATTGAAGACGTGATTTCGAAAATCAAAGAAGAAAAAGTTGGCGCTGAATACGCATTTTCGCTCATCATTCAAAGATATTTCCGGGCTTTTTCTCAGATTCAGGATGAGTATCTCAGGGAGCGTGTGGCGGATATCCGTGACGTCGGACGCCGTGTGATGCAAAATCTTCTCGGGAAAGAAAAAGATTCGTTGATCGGCCTTAAGGAAAAAGTGATTGTTGTGGCGCATGATTTGGCACCGACAGAAACGGCCATGATGGATCGCGAACATGTGATTGCTTTTGTGACGGATATCGGCGGCCCGACTTCGCATACGGCAATTATGGCGCGTTCCCTTGAAATTCCGGCTGTGGTGGGTTTGGATACCGTTAGTACGGATATTGTCACGGGCAATCAAATTATCGTGGACGGACATCGTGGAATTCTCATCGTTGAACCTGATTTGGCTACGATCGAAAATTATAGTCAACAGGAGCGACGGTTCGTCCAACTCGTCTCCGAACTGGATAAGTTGAAGTCTCTTCCCGCCGAAACATTGGATGGCCACCGCATCAGATTGGAAGCGAACATTGAATTCCCGGACGAAATTCCTTCCGTTCTAGCGCACGGCGCCGAAGGGATCGGGCTTTATCGGACAGAATATTTTTATATGAACCGGCGCGATCTTCCGAATGAGCAAGAACAATATGAGGCTTACCGGATTGTTGTCGAAAAGCTTGCGCCGAGTCCCGTGATTATTCGAACGCTGGATTTGGGTGGCGATAAATTTCTTTCGTTTTTAGATATGCCTCAGGAAATGAATCCGTTTATGGGATGGAGGGCGATCCGTTTTTGTTTGTCTGAAGTTGAAATTTTTAAAACCCAGTTACGGGCAATTTTACGCGCCAGCGTTCATGGAAATTTAAAAGTGATGTACCCGATGGTTTCCAATGTCCAGGAAATTCGGCGGGCAAATGAAATTCTCGAACAGGCGAAACAAGAACTGAGGAATGAACAAATTGCGTTTGATAATCAGATAGACGTCGGAATTATGATTGAAATCCCGTCTGCCGCCATTACGAGTGATATTTTGTCAAAAGAAGCTAAGTTTTTTTCAATTGGCACAAATGACCTTATTCAATATTCGCTTGCGGTTGACCGGATTAATCCCAAAATCGCTTATCTTTATGAGCCAACGCATCCTGCGATTATCCGGTTGATTCGTCAAGTGATTGAAAATTCGAAAGCGGCACAAATTCCAACAAGTGTTTGCGGGGAAATGGCTGCTGATCCGGGTATGGCAGTTCTTTTGCTTGGGTTAGGCATCGATGAGCTCAGTATGAGCCCGTTTGCTTTACCGACCGTAAAAAAAGCGATTCGCTCAGTCAGCTTCAAAGATGCGCAGGATTTTGCGAAAAAAGCCACTGAATTGACGACCGGCGAGGAAATTAAGCATTTTGTGAAAAGCAGGATGAAAACGATTTTGCCGGAACTCTTTGAGGAGTGATCGGGCCTTCCATGCGTGTGTTAGATCAAAAAGAAACCATAGAAGCAATTGATCAACATGGAATGCGTACGCTCATCTATGAATTTTCGAATCAGCTGAAAGCAGCCGAAGTGATCGGCCGGAATTTCGAATGTGAGTTTGACCGGAAGATTGAACGGATTGTCTTTAGCGGTGTGGGCGGATCCGGAATCAGCGGAGATTTTATCCGGAGTTACCTGTCTCAGGATTGCCCGATTACAATCTCAATCAATCGTAGCTATCATTTGCCCGGGTTTGTTGATGATTCGACGCTTGTGATTTTAAGTAGCTATTCGGGTAATACGGAAGAATGTCTTTGCGCTTTTGACGAAGCGTTTGTCCGAAAAGCAAAACTGCTTGTCATCACTTCGGGCGGTGAATTGGAAGAGCGGGCGAAAATGCGCGGTTCTCCGTTGATTAAACTTCCCGGCGGTTTACCTCCACGAACTGCGCTGGGTTATTTAATCATTCCTATTTTATGTGTTTTGGCGAAATTGGGTTTTGTCAACCAGGGCAAGCTTAAAGAAATTCAAGAGGCTTATGAATTGATTGATATTCTTTCGAAAAATCAATACGGGACAGAAATCCCTATCGAGAAAAATAAAGCAAAGCAAATCGCGTTTCAATGTTATAAAAAAATTCCAGCGGTATATGCCGGGATCGACCACTTTGATGTTGTGGCTTTGCGGTGGCGTTCTCAGTTTGAAGAAAATTCGAAAGTTCTTTCTTTTCATAATGTTTTTCCCGAGATGAATCATAATGAATTAGAGGGGTGGTGCTCACAGGCCCATTCTTTACGGAAAAATTTGATTATGATATTATTGAGAGATCAAGATGATCATGCTTCGATTCAAGCCCGGATGAATTTAACGCGAGATTTGATTCGAAAAGAAGGCGTGGATGTTTTGGAGGTGTTTTCGGAAGGGAAAGGTCTTTTAGCGAGAATGTTGGCGACTGTGCATTTGGGCGATTGGGTCAGTTTGTATTTGGCATTGCTTTATCAGGTAGACCCTACGCCTATTCATTCAATTAATTATCTCAAGCAGGAATTAAAAAAGGGAACGATCCGATGAAAGCCATACTTTTATGTGCCGGTTTTGGGACGAGGCTTTACCCTTTAACCGAGAATCAGGCAAAACCGCTTTTGCCCATTGCCGGGAAACCGCTCATTAATTATGTCATTGAAAAGTTTGAACCGATAAAAGAACTCAACGAAGTCGTTTTGATTTCGAACGGGCGGTTTTATCAGAATTTTATTGAATGGAAAAATCTTTCAAAATTGCCTTGGAAAGTGACGGTTGTCAATGATCAGACGATGGATAATGATCACAGGCTGGGTGCGATCCGGGATCTGAAGCTTGGGCTCGATCAGGCGAAGGTAAACGATGATATTTTACTTCTTGCCGGTGACAACTTATTTGATGAAGGGCTGAAGGATTTTGTTGAGGGTTCGCGGCAGAAAAGCCCCGGAGCGTCGGTGGGTGTTTACGAAGTGAAGAGCCGCGAATTAGCCCAAAAATACGGGTTGATTAAAACAGATTCTTCAGGCAGAATTACTGAGTTTTTTGAGAAACCGAAAAATCCGTCGACCTTACTTGCGTCCATGGGCGTTTATTTTTTTCCGAAAGAAACGCTGCCTTTTGTAGCACGGTATCTTGAAAATAATCAGAATCCGGATGCGCCGGGTTTTTATTTGTCATGGTTTATTAAGCATGCGCCATTGTATGCTTTTCGTTTTGGCGGGACATGGTTTGATATCGGCGATATCAATTCATACCAAACTGCAAATCAATATTTTGAAAATTTAAAATAAAAACATTTTTGCGGAAAAACGGTACAGCCTTTCGCAAGAACAAATGACTATTTAGAAGGGAGTCTAACAGTGAAGAAAGAGAAACATTTATTTACGTCTGAATCGGTGAGCGAAGGACATCCGGATAAGATGTGCGATCAAATTTCAGATGCCATTTTGGATGAATTTTTAAAACAGGACCCGAAATCGCGTGTGGCGTGTGAAGCTTTTGTAACGACGGGGATTGTTTTGGTCGGCGGAGAAGTGACTACGGAAGCATATGTGGATATTCCGTCTGTGGTGCGAAATGTCATTCGCGAGATTGGTTACGATAATGCAGAGTACGGCTTCGATTATAAAACATGCGGAGTGTTAACGTCGATTCAACAGCAATCTCCCGACATTGCGATGGGGGTTGATAAGGGGGGAGCCGGTGATCAGGGCATGATGTTTGGTTATGCGACGAATGAAACGCCGGAATTGATGCCGATGCCGATTGTGATGGCGCACCGTTTATTGCGCCGATTAGCCGAAATCAGAAAACGCGGAGAATTGCCGTATCTTCGGCCAGATGCAAAAAGCCAAGTGACTTTGGAATATGACGACGGCGTTCCGGTACGTGTTGATACGGTGGTGTTGAGCGCTCAACATGACGGTGATGTGGCGTATAATACCATTGCGAAGGATTTGAAAAAGCATGTGATTGAATACGTGATTCCTAAAAACCTTCGGGATTCGGATGTGAAAATTTATATTAATCCGACGGGGCGGTTTGAGATTGGCGGGCCGCACGGAGATACGGGGCTTACGGGCCGGAAAATTATTGTGGATACGTATGGCGGATTAGGCCGTCATGGCGGAGGTGCGTTTAGCGGGAAAGATCCTTCTAAAGTGGACCGCTCGGCAGCGTATTTTGCCCGTTATGTTGCTAAAAATATTATTGCCAGCGGAATTGCCAAGCGTTGCGAACTTCAAGTGTCCTACGCGATTGGCATTGCCGAACCGGTATCAATTATGGTGGATACGTTCGGAACCAGTACGGTTGCGAATGAAAAAATTACAAAAGTGATACGTAACATGTTTGATTTTACACCTCGTGGCATTATCAAAACACTCAATCTCTTGCGGCCTATTTATCTCAAAACGGCAGCTTACGGACATTTTGGCCGGAATGAAGACGGGTTTACATGGGAGAAAACAGATAAAGCTGAAGAGCTGAAAAAAAAATTGGAAAAGAAATAAGCAATTTTACGAGATGCGGGATATAAAAATTCAAAAGGCAAAAGAGGATGATCAATGAAAATAACGGAAATGAAATATAAAGTAGCAGATATTTCGCTCGCCGACTGGGGACGGAAAGAAATTGATATGGCAGAGAAAGAAATGCCAGGGCTGATGGCGCTCCGAGGAAAATATGGGAAATTAAAGCCCTTGAAAGGAGCGCGTGTTGCCGGTTGCCTGCATATGACCATTCAAACGGCGGTGCTGATTGAAACGCTCATTGAGTTGGGCGCAGAAATCAGATGGTCATCCTGCAATATTTTCTCTACTCAGGACCATGCCGCTGCCGCGATTGCTGCTCGTGGGATTCCCGTGTTTGCTTGGAAGGGCGAAACCCTTGAAGAATATGACTGGTGTATTGAGCAAACGATTCATTGGCCGGATGGAAAAGGTCCGAACATGATTGTCGATGACGGCGGAGATTTGACGCGAATGCTGCATGAAGATCGGTTCGCAAATTTAATGAAAGATGTTCTCGGGATTTCGGAAGAAACAACAACGGGTGTTCATGCCCTCCACCGGATGGAAACGGACGGAAAACTCAAGTGTCCCGCATTTAATGTAAATGATTCGGCGACGAAATCGAAATTTGATAATTTGTATGGTTGCCGTGAATCGCTTGCGGACGGAATTAAGCGGGCAACGGATGTGATGGTTGCCGGAAAAGTGGTGGTCGTAGCCGGTTATGGTGAGGTCGGAAAAGGATGCGCTCAATCGATGAAAGGGTTTGGTGCGCGAGTATTAATTACGGAAATTGACCCGATTTGCGCGCTCCAAGCGGCGATGGAAGGTTATGAAGTGACAACCATGAGTGAAGCGGTTAAAGAGGCGGATATCTTTGTCACGGCAACGGGAAATTGCGATATCGTTACCATTGAACATATGAAACGAATGAAGGATGAAGCGATTGTTTGCAATATCGGGCATTTTGATATTGAAATTGATGTTGCGTCGCTTGAAGGATTTCCGGGGATCAAGAAACTCAATATCAAGCCGCAGGTCGATAAGTATATTTTTCCCGACGGACATTGCATTATATTGCTTGCGTCCGGCCGACTGGTGAATTTGGGTTGTGCAACAGGACATCCTTCTTTCGTGATGAGTACTTCTTTTACGAATCAGGTTCTTGCACAGATTGAATTGTTTGCGAACCGCCAAAAGTATGAAAATAAAGTTTACCGGCTGCCGAAACAATTGGATGAAGAAGTTGCGCGTCTTCATTTGGGGAAACTCGGAGTAAAACTTGAAGTGCTTACCGACAAGCAAGCGCAATATTTGGGAGTTCTAAAGAAGGGGCCGTTCAAGCCTGAGCATTATCGATATTAAGTTTTAAGTTTAACATTCAACGCTATTTTAATCGTTTGCGCGTTCCATGAAAAAAAATGCGCCACTCGCAAACGCGAAAGTGGGTCCCCACGCGCTAACCATCGAAAAAAGTTTTCCCGCTTTCCCCATCGCGAGCATAACAGCTCCAAGTACGTGATAAAGGAAAATGACTCCGATGCAAATAAGGATGTTCATCGCAATGGTTCGACGTGTTGCTGTTTTGGCGAGAATCGGAATCGTTAGAAGTATGACCACAAAACTTTGCCATGGGGCAGCTAATTTATATTGGAGATCGACGGCTTCTGACGAAAGTCTAACCCCGTTTTCTTTCATTTTTTTGATATATTCTTTTAATTCATGATAACTGATGTTTTCACTTTCTCTCACGGCTTTAATGAATTCTTCCGGAGTCTCTTGAATTTCCGGATAAACGGCTGTCCGTGCAAATACGGGTTCGCCCATCATCTGTGTCGAACGGTCAACGCTGTAATCAGTTGCCTGATGCAATTCCCATTCTGAACCGGTCCAGATTGCTTTTTGAGCGGTGGTTTTTTTCTTGACCTGCTTATGATCATCCAGCCAAAGAATGATGAAGTCGGATAGTTGTTTAATTTCGGGATCAAAAGATCTTGCAAAATAAAGCCGGTTCCCGCCGCCGAAATACGTGACATTACTAAAAATTTCGCGTTGATTTGCAGACTCTTTCTTTTCAATTTCTTTTTCTAAAATGGAGGTTGCCAGGCGGCTTGTGGTAGGGACTATTTTGTCGTTGACGATAAATGCTATGACGCCGATTCCAAGCCCGACAAATAAAATTGGGCGGATAATTGAAGTAATTTCGAGTCCGCAGACTTTCATGGCCGTAATTTCATTATGGAAGTTGAGATTTGAGAGAACAAACATGGTGGCTAGTAATGAAGCCCATGAAATGATTGACGCAAACGTTTGCGGAGTGATTAAAATGTAGTATTGCAGGATATGAATCATATCTGCTTTGTTTTTCAGCATATCATCTAATTTGTCAAAAAGATCTGCCACAAACACGAGAAAAATCAATGTGAAGGTGCAAAAAATAATTGGAATTAATAATTGTTTAAACAAGTAACGGTCCAAGGTTTTCATATGGTTTGAGCCCGTGCCAAAGTGAAAAAGTCAACTCGCGCCGCACCATGCTCTTTCAGCAATTTCGCGCATTCGTTCAGGGTGCTTCCTGTGGTAATGATATCATCTACGAGCAGGACGCTTTTATTTTGAATGGATTTTGAATTCCGGACAGAAAAAGCATTTTTAAGATTGTGCAGCCGTTCAAGGCGATGAAGTTGACTTTGAGGTTTTGTTATTTTATTTTTTTTGAGTAATTTTTTGACCGGAATTTTTAACCCCATTTGCCGGATCAGCATATGTGCAATTAAATCTGCCTGATTAAATTCCCGATCATGTTCGCGCCTTGAATCCAGGGGGACAGGGATAATCATATCGTAACTTGCCATGGTTTCGTCTTGCGAAAACTTTTTTACATTAACGCGAAAGGCGTCGAACAGCCACGGCTTTTTTTGGAATTTAGCTTGATGAAAGATTTCTTTTGACTGGTCATCATACGAAATTAAGGAGAATCCCCGATCGAAATACGGCCGGTTTGACCGGCAAGATTGGCACAGAACCGTTGAGGGCCCGTAAGCCGGTAATGGATGCGAGCACCTTCTGCAGCAGGGTGCTTGGATAGGAGTTATTTTTTTCTCGCATGAATAGCAAATATGAGTTTCATCAAGCGAAAGCACTTTTTGGCAGATTGCGCAGTAAGGCGGATAGAGGAATCTCACAAAACTTCGAACGTAATAGGTTATTTCTGTAGCAAGGCTAAACATAATGCTGTACTATAATGGATTGTCAAGATACTGTCAATGACGAGACGACAAGAATGGTGTCCTATCTTGTGAATTTAGAATCATTTACGGCGGTTGTCTGTCTTGACAAAAAAACGGAAGAACGTATAATATTCAAAACTTAAAATTAGAAAGGTGGTTAAAGTGACTGAAGTTCGTGTAGGAGAAAATGAGCCACTCGATAAAGCATTAAGGCGTCTTAAGAAAAAAATCGAGCGTGAAGGAATCCTTAAAGTTCTGAAGGCTAGGAAACATTATGAAAAGCCAAGCGAGAAACGCAGACGCAAGCAGCGAACGGCTCGTAAACGAAAACGTTTTTAATCGAGTTGGTTATCCTTCCCGTTATCCTTCCCCAAGGTTCCCGAGATAAGAGTGACGGAACTATGGCGCATTGGAAAATGACTTTTGTCAAATCAGTGATAGTTCAAATTTCAGAGGTGAACCGATGAAATTTCAAAGTCTGAAGGGAATGGATGATATTGTTTCGCCCGAGATTGAGAAATGGCAAGTTCTCGAAGAGCGAACCCGCCGATTTTTCGAAGCCCATGGTTTCCGTGAAATTCGAACACCCATTCTTGAATTGAGCGGCCTTTTTGTCCGTTCGATTGGAGAAGCGAGCGATATCATTCATAAAGAAATGTACAGCTTCGAGGATCGCGGAGGCCGTCAGATTTCTCTCCGTCCCGAAATGACCGCCAGTGTCGTCCGTTCAGCGTTAGAACATCAGTTGGTAAGGCCCGATAGCGAGCCGATGCAGGTTTATTATTTGGGCCCGATGTTTCGTGCCGAACGCCCTCAAGCCGGCCGGAAACGCCAATTTCATCAAATTGGTGTTGAAATGTTGAACACAACATCCGGTGCAAGCGATGCGGAATTAATTCTGGCTGCGAAGAATTATCTTGAATGGCTTGGAGTTAAAGAATTTTTAATTAAGTTAAACCATTTAGGATCGGAATCCGATCGTGAGCAATTTGCGAAAAATTTGAAAGAATATTTTGAAAACGCGAGTGCGAATCTTTGTGAGGACTGTAAATACCGGTTGACGCGAAATGTTCTTAGGATTTTTGATTGTAAAAATGAGGCCTGCCAAAGCGTGATCGAAAAGGCGCCGGAGCCGAAATTGTCCAAAGAAGCGAATGATGATTTTTCGGTGATCCGTTCAATTCTTGAGACCGAGAAGGTTTGTTTTCAATATTCTCCCCGATTAGTGAGAGGCCTTGATTATTATACTGGATTAGTTTTTGAGGTGACTGCGAAAGGGCTTGGTGCGCAGGACGCGGTACTTGCCGGAGGCCGATATGATGGGTTAATTTCCGATTTGGGCGGGCCGCGGCTTGGTGCGAACGGTTTTTCAATCGGCGTTGAGCGGTTGCTCCTGGTTTTGGAGCATGCCGGTATTCATCTTGAAAAAATAGCTTTGGCAGATACTATTTATGTCGCGGTGCTTGATGAGACATCGAAATACCGGTTGTTCGCGCGCAAAATTAATCAGGCGCTGGTCGATTGCGGAAAACGCGTACGAATGTCAATGCAGAAAAGTTCTTTGGGCAGTCATTTAAAGCGGGCGAATAAAATCGGTGCGGCTTTCACCATTATTGTCGGAGAAGATGAGCTTTCAGCCGGTGAAGTGACCATCAAGAAAATGGATACGGGTGATCAAAAGCGCCTAAAACCGGAAGAATTACTTCAATATTTTTTGACAACAAAATAAAAAGTTATTGAGTAACAGAGGAGTCGGACATTTATGTTAAGAACGAATATCTGCGGAGAATTGAACGAAACGTTTGTAGGGAAAAAAGTGTCGCTCTGCGGCTGGGTGGATACGCGTCGCGATCACGGAAACGTGATCTTCATCGATTTGCGCGATCGTTGGGGGAAAATTCAGCTGGTTTTTAATCCTAACAATAAGGAAATGCATGCGCTCGCCGAAAAAGTGCGTCCCGAATATGTATTGCGTGTGACGGGAACGGTCGAGATGCGTCCGCAAGGCACAACGAATCTGAAACTTGCCACCGGAATGGTCGAGATTCATGTTGAACAATTGGAAATTTTAAATACATCCGAAACTCCGCCGTTTGAAATCTCTGATACGCCGCAAGTGTCGGAAGATTTGAGGCTCAAGTACCGTTATTTGGATTTGCGTTCTCAAGCCATGCGTGAGCGGCTGATCGGCCGTCACCGGGTTGTCAAAATCGTCCGCGATTATCTTGACGAGTTAGAATTTGTCGAAGTCGAAACGCCCATGCTTACGAAAAGTACGCCGGAAGGTGCGCGTGATTTTCTCGTGCCATCGCGGTTGTCGACGGGATGTTTTTACGCGCTTCCGCAGTCGCCGCAGCTTTTCAAACAAATCCTGATGGTATCCGGCTTTGACCGTTATGTTCAGATCGCGCGATGTTTCCGGGATGAAGATTTACGTGCCGACCGGCAGCTGGAACATACTCAAATCGATTTGGAAATGTCTTTTATTACGGAAGAAGATATTCAAACCGTTGTCGAAGGATTGGTGGCTCGTGTGTTTAAAGCGGTCCAGAATATTGAGTTAAGAACACCGTTTGAGCGGCTCCCGTATGACGAAGCGATGAATCGATATGGTTCGGATAAGCCCGACCTCAGGTTCGGGCTTGAGATTCACGATGTAACGGAATTATTGAAAAATTCAGAACTTAAAATTTTTCAAGCAGTCCTTCAGGCGAAAGGGGTTATCAAAGGGCTTAAAATTTCAGGACAAAATTTTGCGCGCAGCGATTTCGATGAGTTGACTGTTATGACACAGGAATTGGGCGCGAAAGGGCTCATTTGGTTAAAAGTTCTGGATAACAGTTTTGAAGGGCCTGTCGCTAAATTTATCACGCCGGACCAACAGCAGAAATTAAAAACCGAATTCGGTGCGCAACCCGGAGATACAATTTTCATCGTTGCCGATAAATGGCAGACCGCTTGTGTGGTTTTGGGTGGGCTCAGAAATCATTTTGGGGATCGTTTCAAAATGAAAGATAAAGACGCCTTCCGGTTGCTTTGGGTGGTGGATTTCCCGTCGTTTGAATGGAATGAAGAAGAGAAACGCTGTGATGCGTTACATCATCCATTCACCTCGCCGCGTGAAGCGGATTTGGACTTGCTCGAAAAAGATCCTCTCAAAGTAAAAGCGCGCGCGTATGATTTGGTTTTAAACGGGACGGAAATTGGCGGCGGAAGTATCCGTATCCACCGCGAAGATATTCAAAAAAAAGTATTCCGTGCTTTGAATATTAATGATGAAGAAGCACAGGAGAAATTCGGATTTTTACTTCAGGCGCTTCGATTCGGCGCGCCGCCTCACGGCGGGTTGGCGCTCGGGCTTGACCGCTTGTGTGCGATTTTGTTCAGTGTGGAATCCATTCGTGATGTCATTGCATTTCCGAAAACCCAGAAAGGGATTTGCCCGCTAACGAACGCGCCTGGACAGGTTTATCCAAAGCAATTAAAAGAGCTGCATCTTCAGATCAAGACTTAACCTCAAGGAGGAGCCTTTGTGGAAAAAATTATAAAACTTTCGTCAGACGAAGAAGCGATAGCGCTTTACGGAAGATTGGATGAACGGCTTAAATTTGCCGAAGATAAATTCAAGGTTCGTATTTCGGCGAGAAATCATCAATTGTCGATTACCGGCGCGAAGCAAAATCTCAGCCGCACGGTTGAATTTTTCAATCAAGAATTAGAGAAAATCAGAGGCGGTGGCATCGCGCATCCTAAACATTTCGAAGAAGACATGCCGTTGCCGCATCACCAAACCCATGGTCATGCGAAAGAGGAAACGACCTATTATCATAAAGGACGTGTAATTCGCGGTAAAAGCCGGAATCAGGAGCTTTATCTTCAAGAGATCGAACATCACGACGTGGTAGTCTCGATCGGACCTGCCGGGACGGGAAAAACATATCTTGCGATGGCAGCGGCGCTTGATGCCCTGAAACGGAAAAAAGTCGGACGGATTATTTTAACGCGGCCTGCGGTTGAAGCCGGTGAAAGTTTGGGGTTTTTACCGGGTGATTTATATGCAAAAATTAATCCGTATCTTCGTCCGCTCTATGACGCGCTTTATGAAATGGTTGATTTTGAGGAAGCTGCGCGTTACCTTCAGCGCGAAATTATTGAGGTTGCGCCGCTTGCCTATATGCGTGGGCGCACGCTGAATGACAGTTTTATCATTTTGGATGAAGCTCAGAATTGCACGTATGAACAAATGAAAATGTTTCTGACCCGCCTCGGATTTTCTTCGAAAACGGTAGTGACCGGAGACGTGACCCAGATCGATTTGCCGTCAGGGAAAAGATCCGGGTTAATGGAAATTCAAAATATTCTGAATCATGTGGACGGAATCAAATTTTGTTATTTCGACGATAAAGACGTTGTTCGTCATAAGCTGGTGAAGGAAATTATCAAAGCTTATGAGGTCCACGAAAAGAAATAAGCGCCCTCTAATTTCGGAAAGTGTATCTTCAGATGGCCGAAAAGTCTCATTCCAATATGATTGTTATTTCCAATCAGGATCCGCGATTCAAACTTCGTAAAGCGGCTCTCCAGAAAGTAATCTATTTTATCCTCGAACGGCTCAAACAAAAAAAACAGTTCGTCAGTTTTGTGTTTGTGACTGATCGACAAATACGGGCATTGAATAAGCGTTTTAAAAGCCGTGCGCGGATGACTGACGTGCTGGCGTTCCCGTTTTCAGATTGTGGTAAAGTTGGCGGGAAATATAACTTTTTGGGAGAGATTATTATTTCTCCGGTCCGCGCGTGGGTACAATGCCGTCAGTTTCATACGGTGTTTCGGGAGGAATTCCTCCGTTATGTTTGTCATGGTATTTTGCATCTTTTGGGTTTTTGTGACAAAACAGCTTCTGAAATTAAGAAAATAAGGGAAGAGGAAAACCGGTTGATTCGACTCGTCTTGTCAAAATTTAAAACTTTGTTCTAACCATGGCCATTCAAAAAGCCGAAGCGTTTGTTCTCCAAAGAAGGCCTCTTCGCGAAACGTCTCTGATTGTTACCCTTTTAACCCGGGAATTTGGAAAAATCAAAGTTGTTGCCAAAGGCGTCCGGACGGGAAAAAGTCCGACGGCATCGATTTTGGAACCTTTTACGTGTCTTTCCATTGTTTATTACGAAAAAACACGCTCTGACATTCATCTTTTATCTCAGGCAAGTGTGATCCGTACCAATTCACATTTACGAAATGACTTGAATTGTTTCGGTTACGCCAGTTATATGTCCGAGTTCGTTGAACAAGTGTGCCAGATTCAGGATCCCCATCCCGATATTTTTGATCTGATGAATGGGGCGTTTGATGTGCTGTCCCGGTTGCCTTTTTTGAAAGTCGTAAGGGTGTTTGAAGTGAAGCTGTTTGGGATGGTCGGATGGCTTCCGGCATTAACTTCATGTATTGGTTGTGGTGAAAAGGTTCATGAACAAGCATATTTCAGTTCAAAGCATGGCGGAATTCTATGTGCCCGCTGCCATCACGGCGAAGGGCGTGGAATCGTCATTTCTAAAGATACGATTCAAACGTTATTGTATTTTCTAAAACTCCCAATAGAACAGGCCTCAATGATAGCTGTTGGCAAGCAGATTGAGGCTGAATTGACGGCTATTATTGAGAAGTTTTTGAGATATAGGCTTGAATATCCGCTAAATTCTTCTCATTTCATGTCAGAAATTGGTCATTTGTTTAATAAAAAGACATCTTAAGACCATTCCAGTAAATAACTTACAACTATTTTCTCCCGAGATTTGACACTCCTTATTTTGGGTGCTACATTTGTTAGTGAAGTTAAGATATTTATCAACTCAATATTAAGCTTTTATAAACAATAAATTGAAAATTTTAATCTGAGAAGTATCGATATGGAAAACGAAAACAAGCGTTATCTATATTTTGATATCCCCAAGAAAGAGCGCGAATCAGCTATTTCCTACCTTCTTACATCAATTTTGAAATCCCGTGAGTTAGTGGGAATGCCATCAAATCAGGTGGAATTTGACGAGGATGTGAATATTTATTTAGCCCACCTCCTATTTGCCGCATCGCTTCCGGATTATCAGGAGGCTGTTAAGCGGTATGTCAGTTTAAATATAAGCGATGTAACGGATCTTGTTGATCGCTCGGATGATCGGGTCATCAGATACTTTATCTATAAGGTGAATGCCGATCATTTGCTTGTTCATCTCGGCATTTTTAATGATCTTGAAGCTTCGGCCAATCATTTCTATTGCAAGTCCGAACATCAATACGCGAGTATGGCGCAGGCCTATTATGAACAGGCGGCACAATATCACCGGCGGATTTACCGGAGGCAGACGGCCATCGGTTCGGTTTTGGGTAAACTGGCAAAATCGTTCGGCTGCTATAAAGAAATTCTTCACAATATCCGTAAGGACTTTTTTCATTTTTCAAATGAATTTCAGGATATGGCATTCACGAAATTTTGTGACGACCTTAAGCGTTTCGAAAACGAAAATCAATATATGGACATGATGGATTTATTTTTGGATTCTTACGCAACGTGGAAAAAAACAAAAGATCCGTCGGAGTTTGTCCGGCTTCATAAAGTAGTCAAATGTCTCAAAGAAATTAATCCGCAATTTACGTTTAAATTTGAAGATGATATTCCTGAAGGGGGATTGCCGACATGATTTTACACAGGTTGCGTTCTGGTAAGGTGAGGTATGAAATTTCTGATGCTCAGGAAACAAAACTACTCAGGCTCTATTCAAAATGGCAGGAAACCCGCGATGTAACGCTGCGGAAAAAGGTGTTTATGAGCTTAGCGGCTCTCGCGCGGCGCATGCCGGATTATGATTTGAGAAGACCATTTCAAAATGCATTCTAACGATCCGAAAGATACAAATGGGTGCGGTGACAATCACATGTACATCTTCTTGTTTGATGAAGATGACCTCGCATCTGTCATCCGGCGCAAACAGGATGAATTTCTGGATATCTATTCTCTTTTTATTCGGACGAAATTGCCTCTTGTTAAAGAAGACCTCTTAGAAAAAGCCTATGAGTTGAGCGTTCTCGACCCCAAGTTTACATTTCATGTTTGATTTTAATCATCATGTTTAAAAATCCGAAGGGTTCCCGCCTTCATTGACACTCTATCATGCCTTTGATATAATCCCGCTTTCGAAATCGTAACTCATTTAAAGGAAAGGAATTGTGGTAATGAAGCATCCTGTCATTGATATTGAACCGACGGAAAGACTAAAAAAACTTCCACCCTATTTATTTGCAGAAATCGACCGGGTTAAACGGGAACTCATTGCAAAAGGAAAAGACATTATTGACCTGGGAGTCGGCGACCCGGATATTCCGACGCCGGATTTTATTATTGAGGTATTGGCCAAGGCTGCCAAAGATTCAGCGAATCATCGATATGCGTTAGACCAGGGAATGCCGGAATTCAGAAAAGCGATCGCTGAATGGTATCGTCGCCGTTTTAATGTGCATCTCGATCCAAACAAAGAAATTCTTCCACTCATCGGGTCGAAAGAAGGAATCGGGCATATTCCGCTCGCATTGATTAATCCGGGAGATGTGGCGCTTGTGCCGGACCCTGGTTATCCTGTTTACAAGTCGGGAGTTTGGTTTGCCGGCGGGGAAGTGTCGCTCATGCCGCTTCTTCAGGAAAATGATTTTTTGGTAGATCTCAAAGCTGTGGAAGAAGATATTCCGGAACGTACGAAGTTTATGTTTCTGAATTATCCGAACAATCCGACAGCCGTGTGCGCCCCAAAAGATTTTTTCAAAAAAACCGTTTCATTTGCCCACACACACCGGATTATTATTTGCCACGATGCCGCTTATACCGAAGTTTGCTACGATGGCTATCGACCGCCCAGCTTTCTTGAAACAGACGGCGCGAAAGAAATCGGAGTTGAATTCCATTCGCTTTCAAAAACATTCAATATGACGGGTTGGCGCGTTGGTTTTGTTTGCGGAAATGAAAAGGTGATTTCGCTGCTCGCAAAAGTAAAATCGAATCTTGATTCCGGGATTTTTCAAGCCATTCAGCTCGCAGCTGTCGAAGCGTTCAAGCATGATGAAACAGTCGTGAAGGATAATGTGGCTGTTTATCAGCGTCGCCGGGATATTCTCGTGGATGGATTGAACGCCTTAGGTTGGAATGTCCCGAAGCCCAAAGCCACGTTTTATGTTTGGGTGCCCGTGCCGTCCGGTTACACGTCACAGGAACTTGCCTCGAAACTTTTGAAAGACGGCGGTTTAGTGGTGACTCCCGGTAACGGATTTGGCGCAAACGGGGAAGGTTATATCCGGATGTCGCTTACAGTGAATGAAAGCCGAATTAAAGAAGCGGTTGCCCGAATCAAAAAACTTCATGAACATTGATTCTTACCTATGAAAGCGCCTGCCTATATCGGTGTTGGCTCAAATATCGGCGATCGCTCAGATTGGATCAAAAGAGCCCGTGATAGGATAGTGCTTAGCCGGGGGGTTCGTTTTTTGCGGGCTGCTTCTATTTATGAAACGGAGCCGGTTGGTGTCCCGTCGCAAGGCAAATATTTAAATACTGTTTGGGAAATTGAAACAGAATTTGCGCCGCATGAATTATTGACAGTTTTGCAGAAAATCGAAATTGATTTGGGGCGTCAAGAAAAAGGCATGAATGCGGCGCGAACGATTGATTTGGATATCCTTTTAATGGGAAACCGAATTGTTCGGGAACCGGATATTGTTATTCCGCACCCACGGTTTCATGAGCGCTGGTTTGTTTTGAAACCACTCAGTGAGTTGTGCCCGGATATGATCCATCCAGTGTTGAAGAAAAACGTGCGAGATCTGTTGGCGGAAGTTGAAAAATAAGAGCAAGCAATATATGCTAATTATTCGAAGTGTTAAACAATTAGTAAAAGCGATCGATCGGTTAAAAAAAGAAAAAAAACGGATTGGGTTCGTTCCGACCATGGGGTTTCTCCATGAAGGGCATCTTTCACTTGTGCGGCGGGCGAGAAAAGAAAACGGTTGTGTGGTGGTTAGCATTTTTGTAAATCCAATTCAATTTGGCCCGACAGAAGATTTTGCGCGGTATCCGAGAAGTATTTCCCGCGACCGTCAAATGCTTGAAAAAGAACATGCCGATATTTTATTTCTGCCGGAAGTAAATGAAATTTATCCGAAAGGATTTAATCGATACGTTCAGCCGGGGCTCTTAGCAAAAGGTTTATGCGGGCGCAAACGTCCGGGCCATTTCCGGGGCGTGACAACCGTTGTGAACCGGCTGTTTGAACTGGTTCGTCCAGATCGCGCGTATTTTGGAAAAAAAGATTACCAGCAAGCGAAAGTGATTGAAGCAATGGTGAAACGGCTCGGAGTAAAAGTGAAGATTTGTTTGTGTGAATTGATTAGGGATTTTGACGGTGTAGCGATCAGTTCAAGGAATCAGTATCTTTCGCCCGAAGAAAGGATCAGAGCAAAAGCGTTGTATCAATCGCTAAAAAAAGCGCGCAGATTAATTCAATCGGGCATCAAAGATATTTCCCATATCCGGAGTGAATTGGAAGCATTTCTGAAAGCGCATGTCGATCAGATTGATTATGTTGAAATTGTGAATTCGGAGAATTTGAAGCCGCTTAAACGTATTTCAGGGCGAGTGCTGGTTGCGATTGCTTGTTTCGTTGGAAGAACAAGACTTATTGATAATAGGGTGATTAAAGGATAAAATAATATTGAAATTAAGGGAAGGGATTAAAATTCAGGTGAATTATGATTAGAAACATGTTGAAATCGAAAATTCATGGTGCGACAGTTACGGACGCGAATATCGCTTATGAAGGAAGTATAACGATTGATGAAGAGTTAATCGACGCGACCCATTTGATGGAGTATGAGAAAGTGCTTGTGGCCAATCTTACCAACGGTTCCCGGCTTGAAACCTATGTCATTAAAGGAAAAAGAGGATCCGGAGATGTTTGTGCGAATGGGGCAGCAGCTCTTCATAATCGGCCGGGTGATAAGGTTCTCATCATGAGTTTTTGCGGGTTGAATGAAGAAGAGTTAAAGAATTTCCACCCATTTATTGTGAAAGTGGATGAACGGAACCGGATCGTGAACCGTGCCGAACGGACGTGTTCTCGATAATCAAGATATAGGAGTTCAAACGTATGATTAAAATCGGTATTGTTGGGTGCGGTACGATCGGTTCGTCGTTAGGGAAAGCGATTCAAAAAAGATTTTCCCAGTATGCGCGAGTAGCGTATGTTTCAGATATTTTTGACGAACAGATTAAAAAGTTTCGGAAAAAAGTAATAAACAGATCTATTCTTGAAATTTCGGTCAAAGAATTAGTCGAAAAATCTGATTTTATCATTGAAGCCGCATGCCCGGATGTCGCGAAAGCGATTATTCCTAAGATTTTACAGTGTCATAAACAAGCGCTGATCTTAAGTGTCGGCGGAGTTATTCAAATTAAAAATCTTGAGAGATTGCTGCAAAAAAGCCGTGGCTGTATTTATATTCCGTCGGGCGCAATTGCCGGGGTTGATGCGCTGCTTGCCTGCAAAGGCGCTTCCATTAAACGGGTGCGGATTACTACCAGGAAGCCCGTTCGAAGCTTGCTCGGTGCGCCTTTTATGAAAAAAGCGAAAAACGAACTTAATAAAATTCGCAAGACAACACTTATTTTTGAAGGAACGGCGGAACAGGCAGTCCGATATTTTCCGCAGAATATTAATGTCGCCGCTACGCTCAGTCTGGCCGGAGTAGGTTCGAAGCGGACGTTGGTTCGAATTTATACATCACCGACCTATCGATTCAACAGTCACGAAATTGAGATTGAAGGAGATTTTGGCCGGATTCATAGTAAAGTGACAAATATTCCTTCAGAAGAAAATCCAAAAACCAGTGCGCTTGCGATCGGATCCGCCATTGCGACGTTAGGAAAAATATTTTCCAGGTTGAAAGTCGGAACGTAATATTAAGTCAAAAGGAAAAAGTCAAAAATCAAAAGGAACGATGGAAAACGGAAGTGTTTTTAGAACTTCCGAAATGACAATCAGCTATTTTTTTACTTTTTACTTTTGACCTTTGACTTGTATTATATGGAAACCAGCATCATTATTCGCGGCGCTCGCGAACATAACCTCAAAAATATCAACGTAGAAATTCCCCGGAATAAATTAGTTGTCATTACAGGCCTTTCCGGTTCGGGCAAGAGTTCGCTCGCGTTTGATACGTTATATGCCGAAGGGCAGCGGCGCTATTTAGAGAGCTTGTCTTCCTACGCCCGCCAATTTTTAGACCGCCTGAAAAAACCGGATGTGGATTATATTTCGGGGCTTTCACCCAGTATTGCTATCGAACAGAAAAGCATTCCTCACAATCCGCGGTCGACCGTTGCAACTGTCACCGAAATTTACGATTATCTCAGGCTTCTTTTTTCAAAATTGGGAGATATTTTTTGCCCGAAATGCGGACGCGAGACCCAAAAACAATCGACGAAAGATATCCTCCGGCAGGTGTTGGAATTACCCGAACGCAGCCAAATCGGAATTTTTTCGCCGTTGGTCAGCGGCCGGAAAGGGGAATATAAAAAGGAATTGCTTGAAATTCAAAAGAAAGGATTTTCTCATGTCCGCATTGACAAAAAACTTTATAATTTAAGTAAACCGGTCAAGCTTTTAAAATCGAAACGGCACGATATCGAGGTTCTTGTTGATACGGTTGAGCTTAAGAAAATAAATGAAAGCCGGATCGTCCGTTCTCTTGAAACGGCCTTAGGGCTTGCGAATGGAACATGCCTTGTGCAAGTAGTTCCGCAGAATGCCCGTGCGCGGAAATGGGAGTTATTTTTCTCGCGGGAGAAAGCTTGTCCGGAATGTCGGATCAATTTTAAAGATTTTGCACCGAATATGTTTTCCTTTAATAGTCCTTATGGTGCGTGCGATCGTTGTAAAGGTATTGGGAAACTTTCACAGGTCATGGCTGATCGCGTGATTCAAAACCCGGAAAAGGCGTTGCTGAGAGGCGCGATTAACGAAGAAATCTATTTTTCTTTTAATCAATATGTGATTGAAGATTTAGTCTATGAACTTAAAGAACATTTTCAGTTTGATCTCGCATCGCCATATCGCGATCTTCCGGAGCAAGTCAAGGAAGCGCTCTTCTGGGGAACGGATGAAATTACGGGATTGATTGAAGAACTGGATCATCTTTTTTATTCCACTTCTTCAGAAACGATTAAACGAAAAGTGCGCAAATTTATCAGGGAAGATGTGTGTCCTGTTTGTGCCGGGGCAAGATTAAAACAGGAATCGTTGGGCGTGAAAATCGAAAAGAGAAATATAGTTCAAGTCTGCCAGCTTTCGGTTGAACGCGCTAGAATATTTTTTGATGCAATCAAGTTTTCCGGAAATAGCCAAAAAATTGCGGAACCAATTCTTAAAGAAATTCGTGAGCGGCTTCGGTTCCTTGATGACGTAGGCCTCGGGTATTTGACGCTTGATCGGTCGGTCGTGTCGCTTGCCGGTGGAGAACTTCAGAGAATCCGGTTGGCAGCGCAAATCGGAATTGGTTTGTCAGGTGTCCTTTATGTCTTGGATGAGCCCAGCATCGGGCTTCATCCGAAGGATCACCATCGGTTGCTCGAGACGTTGGAACATATCCGCGATATGCGGAATACGGTGATTGTGGTTGAACATGACGAGGACACCATGCGGCGGGCGGATATTATCCTGGATTTAGGCCCCGGTGCGGGCCATGAAGGTGGGGAATTGATAGCAAAGGGGACGGTTCAAGAAATCAGTGCCGTGGAGCAATCGTTAACCGGAAAGTATCTTTCCGGAAAGCTTGCCATCGAGCTTCCTCATCAGCGCAGAGATTACCGTGTTACAAAATCGATTATTCTAAGAGGGGCGCGAGAACATAATTTAAAAAATATTAACGTCCGATTTCCGATGGGATGTTTTATTTGTGTGACCGGAGTTTCGGGGTCGGGTAAAAGTACCCTGGTGCAGGATATCTTATTTAAAGCCATACATAATCATATTTGGAAAACGGACTATCCGGTCGGAAAACACCGGTCGATTTCCGGAGTGAGCGAGATTGATAAAGTGATTGCGATTGATCAATCGCCGATCGGACGCACTCCGCGATCAAACCCGGCAACCTATACCGATCTTTTTACGCCCATCCGGAAAATCTATGCGCAGATTCCGGAAGCGCGGCTTCGCAATTTCAGCCAATCACGATTCAGTTTCAATTTGAAAGGTGGACGGTGTGAAACATGCCGTGGCGAAGGATATCAAAAACTTGAAATGAATTTTTTGCCGGATCATTATGTGTTATGTGATGTTTGCAGAGGAAAACGGTATAACGCTCAGACACTGGAAGTGACGTATCGAAATAAAAATATCGCCGAAGTTTTAGATTTATCTGTTTTGGAGGCGCTTGATTTTTTCAGCGCCATTCCGCCGGTTCGTGAGCGGTTGGAAATCCTGAATGAAATCGGATTGAGTTATATCAAGCTCGGCCAGCCGTCGACGACGCTCTCCGGCGGCGAAGCGCAGCGAATTAAATTGGCAAGCGAACTTGGAAAGCATGGAACGGGACGCACGCTTTATATTCTTGACGAACCGACAACGGGCCTTCATTTTGGCGATATTGCAAATTTGTTGAAAGCATTATTCCGCTTACGTGATGAAGGAAGTACGGTTCTTGTCATTGAGCACAATATGGAAGTCATTAAAATGGCGGATTACATCATTGACCTTGGACCAGAAGGTGGCGAAAAGGGTGGTGATTTAATTGCTTGCGGGTCGCCGGAAGAGATTTCAGCTATTTCAAAATCATCAACGGGCAAGTTTTTACGTAAGTACCTGTAAACATTAGCATTAAATATACACTTTAAATTTGACTTTTTCGCTTATTGGGGGTATACTTACTTTAGGTTTTTAAAAAGTGGTTACCTATTTGAGCATAAGAGTTTAGTAAGGCACTTTTTAGATAATTCCGCACCGTCTTTATAGGGGACACTTAGTTCATAAGATTTGCTGTTTGAAAGCGTGTTTTATTTTCCAAAAATCTTTCCTTGGGGAGGGAAATTTGATGAAACTCACAAACCAAAAATCCAAAATTTGGTTCAGATCGTTATCATTTGTTTTAGTGTTGCTTTTCTTACAATTTCAATGCATGCCCGTTCAAATCTTGAATTTAATTTTTTCTTCACCCGATGCGTTTGCTCAAGATTTGACTCAGCCGCCTGATCCTTCAAACCAGCTTGGTCCAACAACAGATCCTTTGGATCAAACACAGGGGACACCTCAAGATGCAGAACCTCCTCAAACATATGATACAACAGAAGAGTTCTTAGCGAAAAATACTCCGCTTGCGGCCCCGCAACAGACGACGTATCAGCAGCCATTGCCGACGGGTGTTGAGGCTCTTCCGCGCCCCCCCCAAATCAGCATATTTGAACAAACGCCAAATTTGCAAAACAATTCTTTTATTCCCGGTTCTAATATGGATGTTCAATGGAATTATGACGTTGCAGCGGTCAATTCTTTTGCCGGGATGCAATTTTATTGGAATACAAAAGATCCGTCTAATGGGTTAGGGACCAACGACTGGGCGAATTTCACTGTGTTGGGAGATAACCTCGAATTTCAACTTTCTTCACAGCATAAATTCCATAATAATGCGTTGATGAAAATGGAATTTGAATCAGTTGTCATTTTGGGCGATTTTGATAAAGACAATGATGTGGATGCGACCGACCGCGCTACTTTTAATAGTTGTAAAGCAGATCCAGCCTGCAAAACGGCCGATTTGAATGGGGATGGAGTTGTGGATGGGGCAGATCAAACTAAATTTGATTCATGTTTTACCGGTACAGGAGCGGTTCAAAGTTCTTCGGCTTGCCAGCAAATTCGGCGTGCTTCTATATATGTAGATATCGGAGACGATCCGACTACGCCTGTGTACGATGGTTTATCTGATTTGGTTTACCAAAGTGTCAGTATCCCGCTCACATGTAATGGGGTTCCTCCGAATGAATGTTATATTCCGAAAGATTTTGCATTTGGGCGTGTGGTCCGGATGAATTTCGTTCTTTCAGATAATGAAATTATTTCTAATTTGGATGATATTGGCGGCATTAAGATTCGGATGGGAGGCCTTGCGATTGCTGCTCCTGATGCAACTCCGAAACCGGTGACGAAGCTTCCGCTCGATTACAAAAACAGAAAAATTGCAGTGCAAGGATTTGCATCACAGACGGATGCGAATCCGCCTGTGCCGACGGCAAGCGTCAAGGTAGATCATTTTTCAGAGTCGTTTGTTCGTCTGAATTATACGGGATTGAGTGACGGATCTTATGGCGGAATATATATGAGTTACGATGATCCAGGGACTGGGACGAGTCAGCAGCCCGTGATTGAGACCATTGATTTCACGACTTTATTTCCGAATGGAGTTACGTTGCAGATGGATAGTCCGACGGTTGCGATACAGACAGCGTTGAAAAATGTATATTTTGAATTGACAGATGCAAATGGGATTAAAGAGTCAGTGACTCTTGCGACTGTCGCATCTTTTGGAAAGACCTGGACAATTTTTTCAGATCATTTTGGGCTTGTCGATTTAACCCACATTAAAACGATTTCGATTTTGATCAAAGGTCAGGCAACGAATGCGGAATTGAATGTGGATTGGGGAACGTTTGATATTGATGCGAGTATTACGCCGGACGCGAGTGTCGGGGTTGTGACGCAGTTACCGTTGAATGGGAATCAGGAGAAAGTGGGAGCGTACGGGTTCGGGAGTGCGGATGATCCATTGACCACGACCGAGGATGAGACGAGCGATGTGGAGTTGACGCACGTTTCGGACACATTTTTGCAATTAAAGTATACGGGACAGGGATCGGGATCGTATGGCGGAGTGTACATGAATTATGATTTAGATCCGACGGACGGAGTGAAAGACAGTATCAATGTGAAGCAGTTGTTTGGGGATGAGCTGCGGCTCGTGATGGATAGTGTGGGAGGATCGATCAGTGAAGTGGAGCTTGAGTTACAGGACATCACGGGGAAGAGTGACCGGGTAATTTTGAAGGGAGTGACGGGAGCGGGTCAGAGTTGGACGATAGATCCAGATTTATTTGATGAAGTTGATTTAACGAAAGTGATGGTCGTGAGTTTGATCGTGAGAGGGGTGGAGACGAACGCGGTACTGAATATTGATTGGGGTTTATTTGAGTTCAACCGAGAGATTCTGCCGGATCCGTTGTTAGGGGCCGGTGACGTGAAAGTGATCGTGAAAGATCCGAGTCCGATGCCCGGGGTGTTTGCGACGGATGACGGAAGTACGATGACGATGCCGGTAGCGAACGAGAAGACGATCGAGGGAGTGTATGTTGGAGCGAAAGATGACGCGACCGGCCGTTCGTTTGGCGGGATTGTGATCCCGATGGATGATCCGAGGACAGCGGTGAACGAGTACGGGAATTTGAATACGTTATTTCCGGGTGGGAAATTGGTATTTGGGCTGACGAGTCCGGACGGAAGCGCCGGGACAGTGAAGTTAGAGATTACGGATAGTTTAGGGCGTCAGGATTCCGTGACGCTAACAGGGATCGTGAATAGCGAGAAATATTGGGGTATCAATTTAAGTGAGTTTGACGAATTGGATTTAGGGAATGTGAAGCAGATCGCGTTTGTTTTTGAAGGAATCGGGACGAAGAAACTGAACGTTGATTGGGGCAATTACGGATTCATGGAAGTGATCACAAATGATGATCCGCTGAAGGCCGTGACGTTGTTACCGGCGGGATATGACGGAAAGAACGTGCAGCCGTATTCGTTTGCGAACGCTGGCAACAGCACAGCGACGTTGGATCAGCAGAACCCGAATGAGATGACATTGACATATACGGGAACGAGTGCGGAATCGTACGGTGGATTTTATGTATCGTATCCGAATGACAAGACAACGCCTGCTCGGGAATCGATCAATTTGGATACATTATATCCGAATGGGTTGACGATCCAGTTGGATAGTACGGACCTGGAATATGTATTATTAGAATTTACGGAAGCGTCGAATTCGACGAATCAGGCGGACTGGAAAGTATCGCAAGTATATTTAACGGGACTCGGGAGTGGGGTGAAGAGTTGGACGATACCGGTGAGTGCGTTAAAGAGCGTGATCGACACGACAAAGGTGATGACGATTGCGATGGTGGTGAAGGGCGTAAAGACAGATGCGGAAGTGAACGTGAAGTGGGGCGAGTTTGCGTTTGTGGAACGAGTGAGTCCTGACGCGACGGTAAAGCCGGTGACGAAGTTACCGCTAGATTACAAGGGCCGGAAAGTGGTGGTGGAAGGATTTGGGAGTAAAGACGATCCGGACACGACGCCCTCGGATGAGACGGGGTTAGTGAATGTGACACATTTTTCAGAGACGTATGTGAGGATGAATTATACGGGGCTTGGGAGCGGATCGTATGGCGGAGTGTATATGAATTATGACGATCCGTCGACGACGGATGATCCGTTAACGCCTGCGGTAGAGAATGTAGAGAGTATTAATTTAAGCGCGTTATATCCGGCGGGATTGACACTCGTGTTAGACAGTCCGGTTTTAACGGAATTGGAATTCGAATTAAAGGATGCGAGCGGAGCGAGTAAGAAAGTGATTCTGGGAGGGTTGACTGCGGCGAAGCAGAGTTGGACGCTAGATCTCGGATTATTCAGCGGATTAGATTTGGCGCATATCACGACGTTAGTGTTGATTGCGAAGGGTGAGGTCGCGAATGCGGAATTGAATGTGGATTGGGGAACGTTTGATATTGATGCGAGTATTACGCCGGACGCGAGTGTCGGGGTTGTGACGCAGTTACCGTTGAATGGGAATCAGGAGAAAGTGGGAGCGTACGGGTTCGGGAGTGCGGATGATCCATTGACCACGACTGAGGATGAGACGTCAGTGGTGAGTTTGAATCACGTCTCGGATACATTTTTGGAGTTGACGTATACCGGGAATGCGAACGGGTCGTATGGTGGGGTGTATATGTCCTACGATGATCCCTCGACGAAAGATGATCCTGCGACACCCGGAGTAATCGAGAATGTGGAGAGTATCAATTTGAAGGCATTGTATGGAGATGCGCTACGGCTCGTGATGGATAGTGTGGGAGGATCGATCAGTGAAGTGGAAGTGGAGGTTGAGGATGCAGATGGGAAGAAAGACCGAGTGATCTTGACGGGAGTGACAAGTGACGGGAAGAGCTGGACGATTGATCCGGATTTATTTGATGAAGTTGATATCGCGCACATCAAGACGGTGAGTTTATTAGTGAGGGGGATCGAGACGAATGCGGTTCTGAAGATTGATTGGGGAACATTTGATTACGATCCGAAAGTGAATCCTGATGCGGGAGCAGGTGCTGTGACGCCTATTGTGGTGGATCCGAGTCCGCAACCCGGCACGTTTTACACAACGGGAAGCAAGATGGATTTGAAATCAGTGACGGAGAAGACGATTTCGGCGGAATACACGGGGGCGGATGCAGATGCGTATGGCGGAATCGTATTGCCATTTGATGATCCGAGAACTACGCCGACGAAAGAGGTTCAGAATTTAAATACGTTATATCCTTTGGGTTATCTGGTATTGGAGTTAGCGAGTCCGGATAGTTCGACCGGGACTGTGAAACTTGAGGTGATGGATGAAACAGGGAAAACGGATTTTGTATATTTGGAAGGGATTACCGGAATTGCGCAACGCTGGAAAGTCAATTTAAATGCATTTGATGAAGTGGATTTAACGAAAGTAAAACAATTTGCATTTGTTTTTGAGAAGGAAGGGATAAAGAAGTTAGACATCAATTGGGGCAATTTTGGATTCATGGAAATCATCAATCCGGATTCTACTCCAAAACCGATTACATTATTGCCGACGGCATATAACGGTAAAAATCTTGAAGCGGTATCGTTTGCGAAACTTGGAGGAGATAGCACCGCGAGTGTCTATCAATTTTCACAAACGGAACTGGCGCTCAATTATACCGGAACAAGCGCGGATTCTTACGGAGGATTGTTCATTCTTTATCCTGATAATCCGGCGACGATAGACGATCCGCTCACGCCCGTAGTAGAGAATATAGAGAGTATGAATTTAAGCGTGTTATATCCGAATGGAATCACATTTCAAATGAGTAGTCCAAATGGGGTGAGCTATGTTGCGCTTGAGGTGAAAGATAGCGATAACCATGTGGCGACTGTGAATCTGATCGGAATTTCAAATCAGCCGAATACTTGGACCATTACGCTTGATCGACTTCAAAATGTCATTGATGTGACGAAAGTGACTACGTTTGCGTTTGTGCAGAAGGGGGTTAACAATAATTCTCAGTTGGATATTAAATGGGGAAACTTCATCTACACGCCGGCCGTTATGCCGGATGGCACAATGCAACCGATCACGAAATTACCTTTGTCATATGACAGTAACAGGCTGGATCCTATAGCGTTTAGAAGCAGCGATGGTAGCAGTATTACGATGACGAAGCCATCCCAATCAAAGTTGCGATTAACATACACAGGGGCTGGTGCCAATTCCTATGGCGGTTTTTACTTGAATTATCCCGATAATACAGGGACCGGATCTCGTGAAGCCATCAATTTGTCCACGCAGTTCCCAGGTGGAATCACAATTAAATTTAACAGCTCGTCGGTGACACAAGTTAAATTTGAAGTGACGGATGCGGCGGGGAATAGAGACAAGGTCGTAATAGGCGGAATTACCGCGGTTGATCAAACATGGACGATTGATCCGGCATTGTTTGACGGAGTTAACCTATCTCAAATCGTTAATTTTGCGATTGTGATTGAAGGACAAAAATCGGATGCTATTTTAAATGTTGAATGGGGCGATTTCCCTTATTCTCCTATTATACCGATTGAACCGGAAATCGAAGTTCTTCGGAAACAATTGATCCAAGAACAACTTGTGTATTTCTTTAACGCGGCGGGTCAGCCGGGTGTAGGGATTCATCCGACGTTACATGTTCCGTATGATCAAATCCGGATTGCCGATGGTGTTCCGATGGAATTTACGGCGCTGACCGAAATCGGATTTTATCTTCAGATTCTCGGCGAAATAGCGCACGGAGATATCCAAAATGGAATGACTCGTGCGCAGGCACTTGCTGAAATTGCCAATGTATTAACTTCTTTGGAGATGATGCAGAATACTTACGGCTGGAACGGTCTGCTTCATGCCGTTTATGAATTAAAAGATCAAAACGGAGATCCTAATTTAGTGCCTTCTATTTATTCATCCGTTGCGTTTGGTGACAATGCGAATCTTTCCCAGAGCATGGCGGTGATGGCGGGGCTATTACAATCGTTGACGGGCTTGACGCCGGCTGAAGCGGCGACTATTTCCGGTTTAACGTCACGAATAGAAACGTTTTTAGACGAGCAGGAACTGGGGTATGAAGCATTGTATGATCCTGCGCGGGGGCTGTTGCGTGCTCAGTATTTTACGGCAGAGCAGGATTTTAAAAAGCTCGCGACGGACAACGTTCTTTATATCGATATGTTTGCCAATGAATTCCGTTCAGGTGTTGCTTTTGTGGTTGCTCGGTATGGTGTGGCAGCCGATGCATGGAACAATTTGCACACAGAAGTTGGAATTTATAAGGACCGGGTCGGTGGAAATGAGATTGAGAATTTGGTGCCATATGATGGCGGGGCATTCCAGATTTTCTGGCCGCTACTTTGGTCGAATGAAGCAAAGAAATCGACGATGTCATCGGCGCTAATAAATTATTTATATTCATCCTGTGATTTTTCAAAATATTATCAAATCCCGGGCTTTATTTCCGCAGTTAGCGTTCCTGAAGGCGGGTATGCGGGTAAGGTCGGAATACCTGATCTTGCCATGACGTCAGATCCGCTTCTTTTCGAACTCGGTTCGATTTACGCCTTGGCGGCAGCTTATGCGGTTGATCCGGAGATTGTGATGACATGGATGAAAGCGGTCCGCAGCCAATTCGCGGATCTTGTGAATCCTAATTATGGATTTGTTGATTCCTTGCGGTCTTCGACTGAGAAATCGCCCGTGGTGCTTGCGATTGATCAAGCATCCGTGATTCTCGGGTTGATAGGAAACGGCGGAGATTTTATGGATCTATATCTCCAGAACCGCGGGATTAAAACTCAATATGATAACCTTTACAATGGTATTAATCTTGGGATTGATCAAACTAATTTGGATCCGTTAGGGCCGCCGGAAGAATTCCCGAGCAAAACATTTACATTGCTCAATAATTTTCAATCGGAAGGAACGATCGGTGAATCAACTCCGACAACAACGGCGCAGTATGGAGCCTATACACAGATTATTTATAATAATCAAGCAGGGCATTTAAATGGTCATTTCTGGACCATTCCCGGGTCTCCGAAAGATTTCCGAGGATATGAGTTGATGGTTTCATATTCAGTGCGTGGAGCTGTTCCTCAGGCGCTCAAAATCGAACTGAAAGATGATCTGGGACAACTCATCGGTTCTTACCCTTTTGATTTTGACAGATTGACTCAAAATGATGATGGAATTATTAAAGCGAAAATTAATATTCCGTGGGAGATTGCATTCTCCAGAATCAAAGAAGTCGTTGCGGTGGTCGAGCCTTCCGGAACCGGTCCCCAGCAACCCTCAGTCTATATTCATCAGTTGACGTTTAGACAATTTCCGTCCACGGAATTTGCACTATTGGCGCCGCTGGCGCCCGGACCGCAGCAAGTGGTCCAGTTTGCAGAAGGCACTGTAGGGCAAGTAGTGTCCGAAAATGGGGGGTCTGCAAGTGTTAATCTGTCGGATCCTGCTGATGGAATCACGTTTTCTTATGACGTCACCGCGGAAGATGCGATTGCCGGAATTCGTGTTTATTCGACGAATCAAACTCTGAGTTTGCTTGATCCACTAAAACCAATTATTTTTGGAGTTAAAGGAATGACGGGATCAAAATTTCTCCTGGGCCTTGAAATTGACGAGAACCAGAGTGCAGGGATTTTGCTAACCGGCATGAATGAAGCCCTGAATTATTATCAGGTCACACAAGATGTGTTGCCCGTGGGGTTTGATTTAACGAAAGTTATGAATGTGTATTTGATCGCCATTAACAATTCGCAAATTTCAGGTTCTCAAAAAGGCAGCGTTTATGTAGCGGCCAAAGGAATTGTAGTTCCGGTTCCTGTCCTTCCGCAGGTTCCGCTGCCGGTCGATATTAATTCACTCTTAAATTACCGGTACTTGGAATTAGAGAAAGAAGGAAGGCTTTCTTTTAGCTCGGTGAGTTTTCCGACGGGATTTGTTTCGTTCGAAAAACTGATTTTTGGGTTTAAAGCGAATCAATCCTTGCGTGGCTTGAGGCTTGAGTTTTTAAATGAGCAGGGACAAGCAGTTGCCACGAGTTATGTGACCGGAATCAACACCGAAGCTCGCTATTATGAATTTCTCCGGAGCCTGATTCCAAATGGCGTTGATTTATCGCTCATTCGTAAAATTAACATTATCATTGATGCGACTTCGATTGAAGGAGATTTGAAGGATCTTCAGGTCGAAATGATGGTTGGCTCCACTTAAAAACCGATTAAAAGACGGCAGACGAGCTTGTGCTTGGCCGGCAATTTTGCGGTTGTTTATTATAAATAATTTGACACTACTGTCCCAATGTTGAATGATCTATTGTTTGTAACTTATTTAAGGTCACTATGTTGCTATCCAAAATAGCTGTAATCGATT
>Ga0155201_104_pt1 | contig 110430 bp, 104 predicted proteins | sample RifCSPhighO2_02_FD_106169 | JGI IMG/M metagenome (GOLD analysis project Ga0155201, IMG submission 106169) | Omnitrophica bacterium RIFCSPHIGHO2_02_FULL_45_28 | reverse complement strand
CGATAGGAAAATGAAACGATATGGCTGGAAAATATTTGATCGTTGTTCTCAAAAACTTTTTTCAGTGAACCCTAATTAATCAACTGACAAACAATTCCGTTCGAGATGAAATTCCTGCGTTGAATAGTAACGGCCAAGTTGTTTGGCACGAAAATTCAGAAAACGGCGATTTCGAAATCTTTTATTACGACGGCAATGCCGTGCAACGAATTACCAACAATGATTATGAAGATCGGCTACCGGTTATTAGCGACAACGGCATTATCGCTTGGCGTGGCGGGCCTTCCGACGAGCTAATAGATATTTTTATTTACAACGGTTCCGAAATTTTAAACCTGTCCAATAATTCTTATTTCGATGAAGAACCGTTAATCAACAAACAAGGTGATATTGTCTGGCGTGGTTTCGATGGCCAATATTATCAAGTTTATTATGCTCAACGCAAAATCATCCCCGAACCTTCAACTTTTTTTCTTCTCGGAACTAGCCTCTTAGGATTGGCGTTTAAAAAGAGAGCTTAGGGGACAGGTCATTCGGTACGAAGCGCTGGAGGGCGATTCGTGAATCGCCCCTACTTTCCGGAAATCTACTGAGAATATATTTATCTATCCTGAATAAATTTCCCCGTCTTTTTCTGCAGCGGATCCTTGCCAGTGGCAAACCATTGGTCTATGCTTGCGGTATGAAAAGTTTAATTCCGCAACAAGCAATTGAACGCAAAATATTCCTAATTCGTGGGTATAAAGTAATCATCGACAGAGATATAGCAGAACTCTATGGAGTAACGGTCAAAGCGCTGAATCAGGCTGTGAAACGAAATAAAAAACGATTTCCTGGAGATTTCATATTTCAGTTAACAGCAAAGGAAAAAAATGAGGTGGTCACAAATTGTGACCACCTTGTGACATTGAAATTTTCACATGTTTTACCCTATGCATTCACCGAACACGGCGCCTTGATGGCTGCGACCGTTTTGAACTCCCCACGGGCCGTTGAGATGAGTATGTATGTTGTTCGTGCGTTTATCCGGATGCGGGAAGCATTTGTCAATAACCAGATTCTTCATAAACGTCTGGCCGAAATCGAAACAGTCCTTTTAAGTCACGGTACCTGCCTCCGTGATCTTTATAAAAAAATCCGGCCGCTTTTAGTTCCACCGCTCGACCCCCCGAAGAGGAGGATTGGGTTCCATCCGTGATTTCCAGAGCCGGGTGTTCAAGCATGGCTTGGAACACAAACTTTAAACTCGAAGCTCTCAGCTCCTCGCCCCATTTTTTGCAGAAATCCGGAACATTTCCAAAAGTGCCAGGTTCAATGCAAACCTGGCACTTTTGGAAATGTTCCAATTCCCTCGCAATGCAAACCTGGTACTCCCGGGAATGTTCCAATTCCCTCGTAAAGCGGCCCTGCCAAAGAGCTCGGGATAGAGGCCGTCATTTGATTTGATTCTTCCAATGGCCTATGCTACATTAACACCTTATGATTAGCGAACGGGTACAGGCAGTACAGGATCGAATCAAGCAGGCGTGTGAACGATCCGGCCGCGAGGAAAAGGACGTTCAGGTAGTGCTGGTCTCTAAGCTGATTTCTCCCGAAAAAATCATGCAGGCATATCAGGCCGGTATTCGTGATTTCGGCGAGAACCGGGTTCAGGAATGGCAGGGGAAAAAAGATAACCTGCCGGCGGATATCAGATGGCATTTAATCGGCCATTTGCAGACGAATAAAGCAAAATATATAGTGGGACAAGTGGCTTTAATTCATTCTTTGGACCGTTTGGCACTGGCCGAAGAAATTGAAAAATTAGCTGCCCGTCGCAACCTTACAGTTGATTGCCTGATTCAGGTCAATGTTTCGCGGGAGGAAACGAAATCCGGAGTTGAGATTTCGGAAGTTGATGCGCTTGTTGAATTTGTAGAAAAACAATGTCCTCATATCCGAATTAAAGGATTAATGACGGTCGGGCCGAATACGAGAGAGATTGAACGGATTCGGGAATGTTTCCGTATGTTGTGTTTATTGAGAGACCGATTGAAAATGTGTTTTTCCGCAGTGGATTGGCATTATTTATCAATGGGAATGAGCGCTGATTATGAAATTGCCGTGGAAGAAGGCGCAAATTTATTGCGTATAGGAACAGCGGTGTTTGGAGAGAGGGGATAAAATAAGTTAAAAGTCAAATGAGCGCTCAACTTATGGAACGTAAGTTGAATGCGCGAATTTGATCCCCGCATGCTTTTAGCGGGGATCTATGGTTTATGGATTCCCGCCTAAGGCTTGCGGGAATGACAAAAAATAAAAAGAGTTTTTGAATATGGCAAAAAAAATCAATCAGACAATCGGTTTTGTCGGCTGTGGCAATATGGGGAGTGCGATTATCAAGGCACTTCTTGCGAAAAAAGTGGTGAAGCCGCGGCAAGTTTTCATTTTTGATGCCAATTCAAAAAAACTGCGGGAAGTTGCCAAAACTTATGGTGTCCGGAAAGCCGGAAACAATAAAGAAGTAGTCAGGGAATCGAAAATTATTATTCTTGCTTTCAAACCTCAGGATTTGCCGAGTATTGGAGCTGAAATTGCGAAAGAGTTTAAACGCGGACAAATACTGATTAGTTTGCTTGCCGGCACACCAGTCCGGAAGTTGAAACGCTTGTTTTCGAGTCATGTTTCAATCGTTCGTACCATGCCGAATTTGGGGGCAAAAGTTTCGGAAGGGATGACGGCGATTACCGGAAACGAAAAAAAAGCATTAAACTTAGCGGAATTGATCTTCTCAAGTTGCGGCGCGGTCGTCCGGCTACCGGAAAAATATTTTGATTTAATCACAGCTGTTAGCGGAAGCGGGCCGGCGTATTTCTTTTTATTAATGGAATTGCTTCAGAAAATCGGTGAAAAGGCCGGGCTTTCGACTGGAATATCAAGATTGCTTGCCGTGCAGACGGCGGTTGGCGCAGGCGTGCTTGCGCAAAGATCGGGCTTAGAACCGCGAGCTTTGCGCGAAGCGGTGACCTCGAAAAAAGGGACGACGGACGCTGCTTTAAAGTATCTTTTTCGAAAAAGATTTACTAAAATATTCACCGAAGCGGTGAATCGGGCACGTTTGCGCGCCCATGAACTGAGTCGGGGTTGACTCAAAACCATTGTCATACCCGCATGCCTTCCCTCGGTAAGGCGAGGGCCGGCCCTGTATTTCCAGGGAGGCGGGTATCTATCAACGTGGATTCCCGCCCTTAACAACCTATGGATATTTCATAGGAAGTTAAGGACGGTACCGATTACCAATTTAATAGTAATTATATTTTAGATGTGTGTCAGTGCCGCCAGAAACTTGCGGGAATGACAGGAAAAGCAGTTAGCTTAAGTACAATAGACTTACTTAGGAGGGATTTATGTTTGTGTTTGGTTATTTGTTTTCGTCACTGGCGCTGATGTTTTCGATGATTTTTAAAATTCTGTATATTTTATTGGTTGCAAGGATTGTCCTTTCTTGGTTTCAAGTCAGTGCATATTCGGAATTCGTGAGTACGATTTACAGGATTACCGATGTTATTTTGCTTCCATTTCGGAAAATTCCGCTTCAAATTGGCATGATTGACTTTACGCCGATTTTGGCATTCATGGCGATTTCGATTGTTGGAGATCATTTTATGGTTGGAATATTGCGTAAACTGGCATATCAATTCGGCGTTGCCGGATAAAAGAGGTGATTTATGATTAATTTGAATCCGTTTTGCCCGTCGCTTCACCGCCGTATTTCGCGGGCGGCCCGGGTGATCTGGAAGAAAGCAGCCTGCTGCCCTGAAGTGGCTATTGTATTGGGGACAGGACTTGGAAATTTGGCGAAAGAAATTAAAAAAGATGCTGTCATCCCATATGATGTAATTCCATATTTTCCGAAAGCGACGACAATCGGACATGCCGGAAGGCTTGTTTTTGGAACGATTGGAGTAAAGAAAGTGGTGATTATGGACGGCCGCTTCCATTGTTATGAAGGATATTCAATGGAACAGGTGACGTTTCCGATTCGCGTGCTCCGAAAATTAGGCGCGAAAATTCTCATTGTTTCAAATGCCGCCGGTGGACTGAATCTGGATTATCAAAAAGGGGATTTGGTGTTGATCGTAGATCATATTAATTTCATGGGAGATAATCCTTTGATCGGCACGAATGATGACCGTTTAGGGATCCGGTTTCCGGATATGAGCGAACCGTACTCGCGCGAATTGCTGAAACTTGCAGAAAAAGCGGCCGAGAAAAATAAAATTCCGGTACGCCGCGGAGTTTATCTCGGAGTGACAGGGCCTTGTCTTGAAACCAAAGCGGAATACCGTTTCATGCGGAATTTAGGCGCAGATCTTGTCGGAATGTCGACGGTTCCGGAAGCGATTGTTGGGGTGCACGCAGGTTTTCAGACCTTGGGAATCAGTATTGTCACGGATGTTTGCGATCCCGAACATTTGGAGCCTGTTCAAATTGAACAAATTATCAGGACGGCAAATCAAGCCGGCCCGAAGTTGGATTCCTTAATCGATTCATTTATTCATGAGTTGCCGCACCATGCCCACTGAGAAACCATACGCAACAACCGTTCACCTTCCCCAAACTCCGTTTCCGATGAAGGCGGATCTTGCCTGCCGCGAACCGGAAATTTTGAAAAAATGGGAATCGGAAAAGTTATATGAAGGAATTCGTTCCAAATCGAAAGGGAAACCGAAGTATATTTTGCATGACGGCCCGCCGTATGCCAACGGACGCATTCATATCGGACACGCGCTCAATAAAATCTTGAAGGATATGATCGTGAAATATTACACGATGCGGGGTTTCGACGCGCTTTATGTTCCCGGGTGGGATTGTCATGGTCTTCCCATTGAACATCAATGCTTGAAAGACATGGGGAAGCGTAAGGATGAGGTTGAACGCGTTGCGTTCAGAAAAGAAGCCAGGAAATATGCCGAGAAATATGTCGCAATTCAGCGCGAAGAATTCAAACGGCTCGGGATATTCGGCGAGTGGGAAAATCCCTATTTAACGATGCATTTCGGTTATCAGGCGTCGATCGCGGAATCATTTCTCACGCTTTACGAGAAAGGTTTTATCGAGCAGCGGCTGAAACCGGTTCCGTGGTGTTTTGACTGCGAAACTGCGCTTGCCGATGCGGAATTGGAATATGAAGACCGGAGCGATGAGGCAGTTTATGTGAAGTTTCTTGTTGAACCAACAAGTTATAAGGCCCTTCGTGAGATGAACAAGTTACTTCCAGAGTTGGGTAATAGAAACATTTATTTACTCATTTGGACCACTACGCCGTGGACATTACCAGCGAATGTGGGCGTAGCTGTACATCCGGAAATGTCTTATGCTTTTTTCAGTTTGAGTGGCGGCGAAGCAATTTTAGCGGCGCAAGATTACGCGTTAGCACAAGATCCTTCTATTGCGAATTTGCGCCAAACTATTAAAGGGAAAGATTTGGTAGGTTTAGAGTATGTGTTGCCGTTTCAAAAAGATGTTATTACGAACGACATGAATGTGTCATCCCCGCATGTAGTTAGCGGGGATCCACGAACCATAGATTCCCGCTTTCGCGGGAATGACACGAAGGAGAAAGCTTCTCCACTTGAGGCAAGCTGTGGAGGAAAAGGTCGTGTCATTAGTGCTGAATATGTTTCTGATGCAGAAGGTACGGGCATAGTTCATATTGCTCCGGGTCATGGAGAAGAAGATTATCAATTTGGGCACATACAAAATCAGTTGCCGGTTGTTTCTCCGGTAGATGGGCGCGGCAGATTTACGCAAGATTTTATTGAGTGTGCAGGTGTCCACGTATTCAAAGCCAACAAACAAATCGTTGAACTTTTACAGAGAAAAGGCGTTCTTTTTGGCTATAATCCTGTTCACGTTCATTCCTATCCGCATTGCTGGCGGTGTAAGAAACCGATTATTTTCCGGGCGACGCCGCAATGGTTTTTGAAAATTGATCACCATAATTTACGAGAGAGAATGATCACGGCGATTTCCGGAAAGAATTTCTCCCCCCATCCGGACCTTCCCCCGCAAGGGGGGAAGGAAGGGGCTAAAATCAAGTTTACGCCGGATTGGGGAAAAAACCGGATTGGCGCGATGGTGGAAACCCGTCCCGATTGGTGCTTGTCGCGGCAACGGTATTGGGGTGTTCCAATTCCGATTATCGGTTGCAAAAACTGCGCTGGGACGTATTTTGTCAAAGAATCGAAAGAAAAAATCGTTCAAACGTTTGAAAAAGAAAGCGCTGACGCGTGGTTTTCACGGCCGGCCGCAGATTTTCTGCCCGATGGTTTTCAGTGCCCAAAATGTAAAGGCAAGGAATTTAAAAGAGAAGATGATATTATCGATGTCTGGTTTGATTCCGGTGTCAGCCATCAAGCGGTTTTGAAAAGAGACAAGCGGTTGCAGAAAGATACGCATAAACCGTATCAAGCCAATTTATATCTTGAAGGTTCCGATCAACATCGCGGCTGGTTTCAGAGTTCTTTGACGACGGCCATCGCGATAGACGGTGATTCACCGTTTGAAGGAGTTTTGACGCACGGATTTGTCGTAGACGGAGAAGGGAAAAAAATGTCCAAGTCTGCCGGCAATGTCGTAGCACCGCAGGATGTGATGAAGGAATTTGGCGCAGATATTTTGCGGCTTTGGGTGGCGTCCTGCGATTATCAATTTGACGTCCGGCTTTCGAAAGAAATTTTAAAGCAACTCGCGAATGCGTACCGGAAAATCCGGAACACGTTCCGCTATATGCTTGGGAATTTATTTGATTTTGACCCCAAGAAAGACGGGCTTGCTTTTGAAAAACTCCATCTGCTTGATCAATGGGCAGTTCATAAATCAAAGGTGGCAGCTTTTTATGTAGATGAGGATTACAAGAAATTTGATTTTCACTCTGTGTTCCAAACTTGTTACGATTTTTGTTCAATTGATTTAAGTTCTTACTATTTTGATATTTTAAAAGATACGCTCTATACAGCCAAAAAGGAATCTTGGCTGCGCCGGTCCGCTCAAACAGCATTGTTTGAAATCTTGTCACGTTTAACGCGTATTTTGGCCCCGATTATGCCGTTCACCATGGATGAGGTTTGGAAATCGTATCCGATCGGCAGTGAGGCGTCTGTTCATGAAGCGGAAATGGAAATTTCAGAACAATTACCGGAATTAGCACCAGCTTATTCAACATGGAATGTTATTCGCAGGGTTCGTGATGCATTAATGGTTTCGATTGAAAGGAAACGGGCAGAAGGTCTGATTGGCTCCAGTCTTGATGTCAAATTGTATTTAAGAACGGAGGATGCTGGATTGAGCCGGATTTTGCAGGAAAATTGGAAAGAAATGGACCGCATTTTTATTGTTTCGCAATTGTATGAGATGAAAGAAGCCGGCGGAGAGGAAGTTCTGGTTGACGTTCACGGCGGGCCTCAAGTGAAACTATTTGTGAAGGTCGAGAAAGCGGATGGAATGAAATGTGAACGCTGTTGGCATTATTCCACCCATGTCGGTGAAAGTGCGGATCATCCGGTGTTGTGCGAGCGTTGCGCGCAAGTGGTTTAATTTTTTGATATTTGCTTAAATAAGTTTGCGGGAATTCCGATAATTAAGATACAATCTCAGTATCAACAAATCGGCGGCCTGATGCCATGACAAAACTTCATCTTAAAAAACGAAAAAGATTTTTTAAGCAGATCGTTTTAATCTCAATTTTAGTTCCTCTCGTTTTATTGGCTTTTTCGCTGTTACGGTTCCTTGCCTTTAAATTTTTTAATTATGATTTGTTTTCTGATCTTCTCATTACCGTGGCTGTTGCGGTTGTGTTGGTGACCACGGGGTACAAGCCGGTTGATTTTGCTGTGCTTTGGCTCGTTAGGCATGTTTTTTTTCGATCTCATGTGAATGGTCAGATTGCGCTTTCTCACTTGGCGCATGAAGCCGTCACGATTTTGAATAAATATGAACTTGCGAACTTGATTGTGAATACGATTGCCGATGTTTACTGTTTGCAGAGCGCGTCTATTTTATTGGTTGAAAGAGAAAAAAAAGTATATCGCATTGTTTCGGCTTATGGGGTTAAGCCATCTTCATGGAAACACGTCGAGTTTCCGGAACAACATCCTTTAATTGAACTTCTGAGAACCAGAAAATTGCCCATTGATCAATCGCAAATTCAGAAGATTTTTTCATGGCAGGATGCGAATAAACTCAATCATACTTTTGAGCAGCTGTATGCCTCTTATATTATTCCGCTCATGTTTGGGGATGAACTCATTGGATCGATTAACTTAATGACGACGGGTCGTTCTAAACTGCATTCATCGCAGGAGATGCGATGTTTTTTTGATTTTTCAAGAGAGGTCAGCAAAGCATTTCGCAATGCGATCATTATGACGGACATCAGTGATGCAAATCAGCAATTGATGCGGCTTCAGACGGAATTATTACATACGGCGCAGCGTTCTGCGATTGAGCGGCTTGCGACAGGGTTGGCCCACGAGATCCATAATCCGCTGACCATCATTTCCGGAAAAGCGCAGATTTTACTTCTTAAACGGGACCAGAAGGCATACGACACACAAGTTGAGGATGTTTTAAAGACAATAGTTAAGCAAACCAAAAGAGCGGCCGATATAACGAGGAAATTGCTGATGTTTTCAGAGTCTCAGCAGTCCGTTAAGAGCCTTTTGGATCTGGAAGAAATTATCAATGACACGATCGCTTTATTGTCTTATCAAGTATCATTGGACCGGATACAGGTTTTAAAACGGATTGAGTCTCCGATCCCGAAATTTTACGGAAATATCGGTGAATTGCGTGAAGCATTTTTAAATTTATTTTTAAATGCTGTGCAAGCGATCGGGCAAGAGGGTTCGATTCAAGTCGGATTGCGATACCGGGAGCGTGAGCGTTTAATTGAACTATCTATCCGTGATTCGGGACCCGGTATTTTGAAGGAAAATTTGAACAAGGTGTTTCATCCGTTCTTTACAACACGCGAAGAAAGTACCGGACTTGGTCTTTTTGTGACTCAGCAAATTATACACGGCTATAAAGGAAAAATTATTGTTCAGAGCGAGGAAGGAAAAGGAACTTCTTTTACCGTTGAGTTACCGGTTAGACACGAAAAAAAGAGTTATGAAGGAAATGTCGTAAAAAAAGATATGCCGGGACCAGTAAAAGCAACAAGATAAGCAGCTTTTGATTTTTTATTGCAATGATGTTCATGTCATAAAGGAGGTAGGGAGAATGAAACTATTAATCGTAGATGATGAAGTCGAAATATGTGATTTTCTAAAGAGCTTTTTTGAGGAGCGGAATTACGAGGTGCGTAGTGCAACTTCCGGCGAAGAAGCTTTAAAAGCCGTGGAGCAATTCAAGCCGCATGTTGTGTTGTTGGATATCAAGATGCCGGGTGTGAATGGCGTTCAGGTGCTTCAGGAAATTAAAGCTAAATTTCCGAAGCTGAAAGTCATCATGGTGACAGCGCTTGAGACCCGCGATAAGATTGAAGAATGCTTGCGGCTTGGCGCAGATAATTACATCACAAAGCCTCTCAGCTTGGAATATCTTGAAAATGACGTTCGTGAAAAGATAGAAGCCGTTACGAATTCGAGCTCTGCTTAGTTTATCGGTTTAGAAAGATCGCCATCAGAAGGGAAAACGGAGTGTTTGATTCGTCTGAAAGCGATGATTGAGGCTCTTCCGGAAATCAGAGCATATTTTTTTCATTTCTTTAGGTGGTGGTGAGGTTAGACAAGCTTGCCTTTTAGTGGTATCTTTTAACATAGCCCGCATGAAAAAAATAATGATATGGAAGGAAATCCGTATTGAAATATGACAAGTTTTGAATATCAAGAAGCTCTCAAAAACGCGGCGAAATCAATGGTCCGCGTCAAAAATCCCCGTCGGCTTCTAAAAATGATTGTCCGCTTTATAAACCGTGAAGTCGGGCTTTCCCACGCATCCATTTTAATGTACGATCAGGATAAATCTCAGTATATTTTTGTCGACTCCCGCGGCCGGCATCGAATTCCTATTAAATTAGTCAAACTTGACGAACGGAATCCTCTCATCCGCTGGTTCTCCGAAAAAGGAAATCACACAGGGAAAGACCGTCTTAGCAAAGATTATTTGACGCATGAACAGGTGAACTTATGGCTGAAGAATCCGGCTATTATGAATAATGGGCATGCAGATGAATTGAAAGAGCACATCCTCCAGCTTCAAGACGTGATGTTAACATTGAAAGCTGCCGTTTGTGTGCCGGGATACTATAAAAAGGAATTGCTCGGAGTATTGATCTTGGGCGAGAAAATAGCTGGAGGAGCTTTTACTCCGGAAGAACTCTCATTTTTTCAAACATTGGCCAATGATGCGTCAATGACGATTAAAAACGCACGTTATCAGGAGGATTTATTAGCAAAGAATCTCCTTTTGGAAAAGAAAAGAACCATTCTTCAGGAACGGCTTCGCGAAATCGAGCAAATGCGGAAAAAAGAGCAGGAGACCTATTATCAGATTGTGATGTCGCTTGCGCGCGAAGTTTATGCGAAAGATCCATATACGTCAGGGCATATGGAAGATGTGGCCCGGCTTGGTGTGATGACGGCTGAAAAATTAGGGTTTGATTTGACGGGTAAGAAAAAGGATATTTTAGTGGCGGCTTTGCATTTACATGATGTCGGTAAAATTGGGATCCCGGATCATGTCTTGATGAAACCGGAGAGGTTGACGGATGAAGAGTGGAAAATTATGAAAGAGCATCCAAGTCGGGGTGCGATGATTTTGGAGCCATTGACGGATTTTAAAAGGGTAGCGCATATTGTCCGGCATCATCATGAGCGTTTTGACGGAAAAGGATATCCTGATGGTTTGAAGGGCGAAGAGATTCCGATCGAGGCTAGAATCATCGCCGTCGTGGATGCATTTCATGCGATTGTTTCAACGAGGTGTTATCGCAGAGGGCGGTCAGTGCTGATTGCTTTTGACGAATTGAGGGCCAACGCCGGAACCCAGTTTGACGCTGAAGTCGTAAATGCTTTTATTGCGGCCTATCAAAGTTCGAGTATGGATCAAACCGAATATAAAAGTCACCACGATGCGCATTAAAAAATGAAGTCATTTTCCGTTGCTTTTTGATTGACTTTAATAGTTCCGGTGATATAATCCCGCGTCTTTTGGAAGATTCGATCAAGGAGGAAGCGACGATGAGTAAAAAAGAATTCGCAGAATTTAAAGGACAACTTGAAACTTTACGGATTAAAATCGCCGACGGATTAAGTCATATCGAACGTGATAATTTAAACCGGAGCCAGAAGGATGCATCCGGTGATTTGTCGGGGTATTCATTCCATATGGCAGATATGGCGACCGATAATTTTGATCGTGATTTCAGCCTCGGTATTGCTTCTTCGGAACAGGATTTGCTTAACCGGATTGACGAGGCACTTCAGAAGATTAAAGAAGGAACTTTTGGCGTTTGCGAGCAATGTGAAAAAGCGATTACGATGAAGCGCTTGAAGGCAGTCCCTTATACAAAGATGTGTATCAAATGTCAGGAAGAGGAAGAAAAGAATAAGAAACGCCTGCAAGGCTAACTGAGATGTTTTCCCTCCTTATCACGGTCGTTGGAATTTTAGCCGTTGATCAAGTTTCCAAATGGGTTGCGATAGAGTTCTTAAAACCTGAAGCCAGTATTCCCGTTATTCGAAATTTTTTTCATTTTACCTATGTAGAAAATACTGGAATTGCGTTTGGCTTGCTTCAAGAGCATTCCGGGTTTTTACTTATTTTTATTTCGTTAAGTGTCTTAGCCATTCTGGCCTTTGCTTCTTATTTTACCCGTCGGGAAATTTTCATTAAGCGGATAGCTTACGGTTTTATTTTGGGTGGCGCCATCGGCAATCTTACTGACAGGATTCGTTTCGGTTATGTGGTTGATTTTTTGGATTTTCGGATTTGGCCGGTGTTTAATTTGGCGGATTCATTTATTACCATAGGGGTTTGTTTGTTTCTGTGGCTGGCATTTCGGGGGCGCTAATGTATCCCAAATTATTTTCTATCGGATTTTTGACCATTTATTCTTACGGCGCGGCCGTTGCGGTCGGTGTGTTGTGTGCGATTTTGTTTCTTCGCCGGCACGCAAAACGGGTAAATCTTTCCTCTGAAACGATGGTTGACCTTGCTTTTGTAACGATTTTTGCAGGTTTTTTAAATGCGCGTATTTTTTATGTCGTTCAGTTCTGGAAACTTTATGAGGCCAATCCGGTTGATATGTTAAAAATTTGGGAGGGCGGGCTTGTCTATTACGGAGGATTGATAGGCGGTGTTATCGGATTTTGCGTTTATGTTTTTAGAAAAAAATTGAATATTTGGAAATTGTTGGATTTATTTGTTCCGGGCCTTGCAATCGCGCAAGGATTCGGCCGGATCGGTTGTTTTTTGAATGGCTGCTGTTTTGGGAAATCCACGACATTGCCATGGGGCGTCCAATTTCCATTTCCGGCGGGGCCTGTGCATCCCGTGCAGCTGTATGAGTCAGCATTTTGTTTTGTACTGGCAATCCTTTTATATTTGATTTGGAAAAACCGGTCGCGCGTGGGCTTTGTTTCTTTCGTGTATTTTGCGGGTTATTCTGTTTTTCGATTTTTTATCGAATTCCTCCGGGGTGACAATGAAAAATGGTGGCTCAGTCTAACTGTTTCCCAGTGGATCAGTTTGGGAATCTTGTTTGTCTGCATCCCATTTTTAATTTATTTTCTTCAAATATGGAAAAAAAAATAGTTATCGTTAAAACTGAACAGGCAAATCAGCGTTTGGATTATTTCCTTGCGCAAGAATTTGCCATCCAATTTTCCCGGAGTAAGATCAAGCAACTGATCGAACAGGGCCAGGTGGAACTCAACGGCAAGACCGTGAAAGCGCATACGCATATTTGTGCGGGTGATCAAATTACGATTGCATATGAAATTATTCTGGATGAAGTGACGCGCGCGGAAGACATCCCGATTACCATCCTTTATGAGGACGAAGAGATTATCGTTGTGGATAAGCCGGCGGGAATGGTAGTCCATCCTGCCTGCGGAAATCCGGATGGGACACTCGTTAACGCTCTTCTTTTTCATACCCAATCTCTTTCGACAGTCGGTGATGCCGCCAGGCCTGGAATCGTCCACCGGTTAGATAAAGATACTTCGGGGGTGCTTGTGATTGCAAAAAACGATCAGGCTCACCGAATGTTGGCGAATCAATTTTCGTCGCACCATATTGAAAGAATTTACTGGGTGGTGGTTGGCGGTGTGGTTCAGCATGATGAGATGAAGTGTTCGGATCCGCTTGCCCGGTCGCCCATGAATCGGAAGAAAGTGATTGTGGCGGTTTCAGGCGATGGGAAAGAAGCGGTTACCAATTTCCGGATTCTCAAACGTTTTAAAAAAGCAACTTTACTTGAAGCGCGTCCCCAAACGGGGCGAACCCATCAAATCCGGGTTCATTTAAGGAGTTTGGGCTATCCTGTTTTGGGTGATTCGGTGTATGGAATTAACTCGCAATTTATTCATCGTCAGGCGCTTCATGCGAAATTGCTTGGATTTCAGCACCCGAAAACCAAGCAGCATGTTTCTTTCGAATCCAAAATCCCGAAAGATTTTCAATACTTGATTGACCATCTGGAAACGTAAACACTGAGATACCAGCCTTGTTTTCTCTGAGAATTTCCTAATAAACAGTTACCTTTGGACGGTTCCTTCGACCAAAGAGAGATTCAACCTAAAATCAATCTAAAATTTACATACAATAAATTCTGAGATTCTGGTACAATTCTACTCGTTTATTTTAAATTATTTTAAGGAAACCGGACTTATTTATAATGAGCGATACGATAGTGCATGACGAAGTAACAAACCTGAAAAAATTGCCGCTACACAAAGAACACGAACGATTAGGTGCCCGAATCGGTGCGTTCGGCAGTTGGCTTGTTCCTATCCAGTATACCAGTATTATTGAAGAACATCAGGCAGTCAGACATTCAGTCGGGATTTTTGATATTTCCCACATGGGAGAGTTTTTTGTGAGCGGGGCAAATGCCCGGCGATTGGTGAATCAATGGATTACAAACGATATTGAAAAACTTTGGCCGGGGCGTATTTTATATAGTCCCGTTTGTCGTGAAAATGGCGGGACAGTAGACGACGTCCTTGTCTATGAAATGGCAGTTGACCGGTATTTGATTGTGGTCAATGCTTCCAATGTAGAAAAAGATTTTGCATGGTTCGGTTCTCATCGTAGTCTCGATGTGGTACTGCAGGACAAGAGCCCTGAAACCGGAATGCTTTCGGTTCAAGGGCCGCTTTCCAAGGATCTCGTTGAAAAAGTTTTCTCGAGAAATTTAGCAGGACTGGCCTATTATCATTTTCAAGCGTTTCAAACGGATTTGGGCGAAATTATTTTATCCGAAACAGGCTATACGGGTGAAAAGGGTTATGAGATTTTTTGCCCCATTCATCAGGTTGTGACTTTGTGGCAGAGATTTTTTGAACACGGCGCTCCCATGGGGCTAAAGCCAATCGGTTTCGGTGCTCGAGATACATTAAGGCTTGAAGCAAAAATGTGTCTTTACGGTCATGAATTGACAGATGATATTACACCGCTTGAAGCGGGGCTTTCGTGGGCGATTGGATGGGGGAAAGAAGATTTTATCGGGTTTGAAGCGTTGAAGCGTCAACGCGAAGCGGGGCTTAAACACAAACTTGTCGGATTTGAAATAGTCGGTCGTGGAATTGCTCGTGAAGGTTGTGTGTTGAAAGTAAATGAAGATGCGGTCGGACGTGTGACGAGCGGTACCTATTCGCCGACATTGAAAAAAAATATCGGACTGGGATTGATTGCAGTTCCTTATTCACAAGTGGGGCAAAATATCGATGTCGAAGTCCGAGGAAATTTACATCCGGCAAAAATTATTCAAACGCCGTTTTATAAAAGGCAAAAATGAAAATAGGAAATTCTATGATCCCATTGCCTGTTTGTTCCGCGATTTGTAAAAAATCGCGGACTCTTTTTTTAAAAAGGGTAAGAGCGCAAACAGGCGATATCAAACAGGCGCTCTTACTCAAACAGGTGATAGGATGAATTATCCGAATGAATTGCGTTACACGAAGACGCATGAGTGGGTGAGGCGGGACGGGAATGTGATTAAAGTAGGAATCACGGAATATGCGCAACATGAAATTACAGATGTCGTTTATGTCGAGCTTCCGCATGTCGGCAATTCGATTGAAAGCGGAAAACCGGTTTGTATCGTCGAATCTGTGAAGGCCGCTTTCGATATTTATGCCCCGATGAGCGGTGTCATTAAAGCCATCAATACCGCTCTTGAATCGGATCCCGGGTTGATCAATCGGGATCCTTATGGCAGCGCTTGGTTGTTTGAATTATCACCCTCGAATGTCGAGGAGTGGGATTCCCTGATGACAAGTGCTCAATATGAGCAAGTGATTAAACAGGGAGTTTAGTCAGCTGATGGAAAACTTTCCCTTAACTTCCGAAGATCAACACCAAATGCTTGCTGAAATCGGAGTCCAACATTTCGGCGAGATGCTCAAATGCATTCCCGAAAAACTGAGGAATCCGAAAATAAATTTGCCGGAAGCATTAAGTGAACTTGATGCGCAAAAATGGTTTTGCGAATTAGCCGGCCAAAATATTACGTTAAAGCAGAATCTTTCATTTTTGGGAAGCGGATGTTATGAACATTTTATTCCCTCGATTGTCCGTCATGTGGTGAGCAGGTCTGAGTTTTATACAGCCTATACGCCCTATCAGCCCGAGGCTTCTCAGGGATCGCTCCAAATGTTGTTTGAATATCAAAGTCTGATGTGTGAGCTAACGGGGCTCGAGGTTTCGAACGGTTCGCATTACGACGGAGCAACAGCCCTTGCCGAATCCTTGATGATGGCATTGAATCATACCCGGCGGAATAATATCCTCATCGCATCTTCCGTCCATCCCGAATATCGGTTGGTGGCGAGAACTTATTTACAGGGAACGCATGGGGTTTTAGAAGAAGTTTCGTTTTCTCCAGATTTTGCATTTGATTTGAACGATTTTAAAAAGAAGCTCAGCCCGGAAATTGCCGCGGTGGTTATTCAATCTCCGAACTTTTTTGGCCTTGTCGAAGACTTGACGGAAATTGAAAAGCTGGTGCACGCAAACGGTTCGCTTCTCATTATGATGGGACATCCTCTTTCCTTTGGATTTTTCAAAAGTCCCGGAGAATGGCACGCAGATATTGCTTGCGGAGAAGGGCAGCCGCTCGGTATTGTTCCCGGTTTCGGCGGACCATGGCTGGGATATTTAGTGACGACGAAAGCTCTGATGAGGCGTATTCCGGGAAGATTGGTTGGGATGACGAAAGACCATGAAGGCCGACGGGCGTTTTGTTTGACACTGCAGGCGCGCGAGCAGCATATCCGGCGCGAAAAAGCGCCGTCGAATATTTGTTCCAATCAGGCGCTTTGTGCCATGATGGCCTGTGTTTATTTAGCGACGTTAGGCGAGTCCGGTGTGAAGCAAATTGCGGAGCTGAATTTGGAGAATGCGAATTATTTGCGGGATTCACTTGGCGCGGTACCCGGAATCGAAGTTTTAACGAAAGGAACTATCTTTAACGAGTTTGTCGTGAAATTTTCGAAACCGATACAGAAGATAAACGGGGAATTGCGTAAACGAGGAATGATCGGCGGCCTTGATCTTGAAAGATTTTATCCCACCTTAAAGAACCAAACGGTTTTTTGCGCGACTGAAACCAAATCAAAGGCAGAAATGGATCGGTTCGTTTCGGAACTCAAGAGGATTTCTCAATGAACGTAGAATCACACATTAACTTGGAACAAGATTCGAAGCTTCTTTTCGAAAAGAGTAAGCCCGGAAAATCCGGGACGCCATTGCCGAAACGGAAATTTCAAAACCGGAATTTCGGAAAGCTGATTCCTCAGTCACTTCAACGTGCTTCCGGGGCAAGGCTTCCACAGCTGACAGAATCGGAACTCATACGGCACTTCATTAATCTTTCCCGGAAAAATTTCAGTGTTGATACACATTTTTATCCGCTCGGAAGCTGTACGATGAAATATAACCCCAAAATCAATGAAGACATTGCAGGGCTGGAAGGATTTTCGTGGATTCATCCCTATCAGGATATAAGCGAAGTGCAAGGAATGTTGCGGATTTTGCACGAACTTTCAACGGCACTTTCAGAAATAACCGGAATGGCGGAAGTGAGCCTTCAACCCGCAGCCGGAGCGCACGGTGAATTAACCGGCATGATGATTACACGCGCCTATCATTTGTCGCGCGGCGATACGAAGCGGACTCGTGTGCTTGTGCCGGATTCCAGTCACGGAACGAATCCCGCGTCAGCCGGACAATGTGGCTTTGAGGTGGTGCAGATTCCGTCGAATGCGAGAGGCCGTGTTGATTTAATAGCCCTGGAAGCGGCACTTGATGACCGGGCCGCTTGTTTGATGTTGACGAATCCGAATACGCTGGGACTTTTTGAAGATGATATCCTTCAGATTTGTGAGGCAGTTCACCGGAAAGGCGCTCTTTTATATTATGACGGGGCGAATTTGAATGCATTAGTCGGCAATCTTCGTCCCGGTGACATGGGGTTTGATATTATTCATCTTAATCTTCACAAAACATTTTCAACTCCCCACGGCTGTGGGGGCCCTGGAGCGGGACCGGTTGGGGTGAGCAAAACCCTTATTCCGTTTCTTCCGGTTCCCTCGATCGTGAAAAAGGACGGCCAATATGGGTTTGATTACAATCGGCCGGCCTCGATTGGGAAAGTGAAATCGTTTTATGGAAATGTCGGAGTGCTGATCCGTGCGTATGTGTATATCCGGATGCTTGGGTTGGATGGATTGAAGCGTGTGAGTCATGATGCGGTGGTGAATGCTAATTATCTCCGGAAAAAGTTAAGCACAATTTATAATGTTCCTTATAACGATTTTTGCATGCATGAATTTGTTATTTCAACGAGCAATTTCGATTCGAAAGGGCTTCATGCCGGGGATTTTGGGAAACGGCTTCTTGATTACGGGATTCATGCGCCGACCGTTCATTTTCCATTGATTGTGAAAGAGGCGCTGATGATCGAGCCAACGGAAACGGAATCAAAGGAAATGCTGGATCGGTTTGTTGACGTGATGCGCCAAATTCATAGAGAAGCAAATGAGTCGCCCGACATTCTCAAGAACGCGCCGTATACGACGCCCATCAGTCGGCCGGATGAAGTTTTGGCCGCGAGGAATCCGGTTTTAAGCTTTCGAGATATTGAGCGATAACAGAAAGTTTTGTCCTATCGCGATTTTAAACGTTGAAAAGGAAAACCCCAGTGGTCTATTTGCGTTATATCAATGATGGAATTTATAATGCCGCATTTAATATGGCCGTTGACCGGTATTTGTTTTCGGAAAGCATCAAGGCCAATGATCCTAACCCAATATTACGGATTTATCGTTTTGAAAATCCATCGGTAACTGTTGGCTGCGGCAAAAATAATGTTTTGCCGGATTATTTGGCCAAAACGAAAATAGCGCAGCGACCGACAGGCGGGGGTGTTGTCTGTCACGGTGAAGATTTGATTTATTCTGTGATTGTGCCATTCCGTTTGTTTGACAAGTTAAGTCATGTCCTCGAAAGTTATGGCGAGATTCATTCGGTTTTAATAAAAGCGTTGTCAGAAGTAGGGGCCGAAGCAGAATTATTTTCCGTGGGGACGAAATCAACGCCTCAAGATTTATGTTTCCAAAAACCGGTTTTGTATGATGTGATGTGTTGTGGCAGAAAAATTGCCGGAGCGGGACAGAAACGAAGTCTCGGATTTTTATTGCATCAAGGTTCAATTGCCTTAGACGTTTTGAGGGAATTAAACCGAAATATATCCGAAATCAAATTGCGTCAATCGCTCGCGAACGCTTTTGGAAATTATTTCTGTTGTGAATTGCGGGAGATTCCCCTTGTGCAGGAAGAGATATCTGCCTGGGAGGGGAAGGAGGCTATCATCCCCGAGCCTCATATGGTATGATGTTTAAATGAAACGTCAGCGTAAGCCAACCTGCAAATTCACATAGGAAAGACAATGGACACACCCGAACAGATGCTTCAAAAAATTCATAGTTTACTCGAGAAAAACCCGAAATATAAGCTTGAGGCGTATAGCTTTGCCCTGTCTGCGTTGCATTATACCATGCAGAAGATTAATCCGCTGCGTCACATTACGGGGCAGGAATTCTGCAAAGGGATCCGGGCGTATGCACTTGACCAGTTTGGCCCGATGGTGTGCTCTGTATTTGAATATTGGGGGATTACGGGCACAATAGACTTTGGGAATATTGTATTTGCGATGGTTGATCTTGGACTGATGCGAAAAACGGAAGAAGATTCGATTAATGATTTTAAGGATGTTTATGATTTTAAAAAAGCCTTTAGCGCAAAAGCTGCGATTGAAATGCAGCCATGAATACGACTGAGTTGCTTCAAAAATTAAATTCTGAGCAACTGAAAGCCGTGACCGCGCCTCCGGGGCCGCTGCTTGCCCTTGCCGGTGCGGGAAGCGGAAAAACGAGAATTCTGACTTTCCGAATCGCCTATCTAATAGCGGAACATAAAGTCCCGTCATTTAACATTCTGGGCGTCACCTTTACTAATAAGGCCGCGGAAGAAATGAAACGGCGTGTCAGCCAATTGGTCCGACAGGATGTTTGGATTTCCACCTTTCACTCCACGTGCCTTAGGATTTTGCGGATCGAAGGGGAAGCCATCGGGCTTCGTTCCGGATTTTCAATATACGATGATTACGATCAGCTGGTGTTGATCAAAGAATGCATGGAAGAACTCCAGAAAAATGACAAACGGATCAATCCCAAAGGGGTTCGCGAAGCCATTCATCGTGCAAAAGATTTTCTCCTGACGCCGAAAGCCTATGCGGAACAGGCCGGAGAATATTTCGAAGAAATGGTTGCACAGATTTATGAGCGGTATGAGCAAAAGCTTGCTTCGCTCAATGCATGTGATTTCGGAGATTTGATTATGAAAGTAGTTCAGTTATTCGATCAAAATCCAGATATTTTGAGCGAGTGGCAGGAAAGGTTTAAACATATATTGATTGATGAATATCAGGACACAAATCACGCTCAATATTCGCTCGTTCAGCATTTAGCGCGGAAGTATCAGAATATTACGGTGGTGGGGGATCCGGATCAGTCTATTTACGCATGGCGCGGAGCCGATATCCGGAATATCCTCGAATTTGAAAGGGATTATCCCGAATGTATGGTGGTGAAGTTGGAACAAAATTACCGCTCGTCTGCGAATATTCTTGAAGCTGCGAATGCATTGATTTCTTGTAATGCGTCTCGGAAACCGAAAAATCTGTGGACGGAACGCGAGAGCGGTGAAAAAATCGGGCTTTTTTCAGCGTACGATGAAAGAGAGGAAGCGCACTTTACGGTTCAAAAAATTCTCGAATATCAAAAAGAGCGCGGAACTCTGGCGGATTGCGTTATTTTTTATCGTCTTCACGCCCAGTCACGGGTTCTGGAAGATGAGCTGAGGCGGAATAACGTTCCTTACAAAATTATCGGGGGTGTCCGGTTCTATGACCGCAAAGAAATCAAAGACATGATTGCGTATTTGAAATTGATTGCGTTTCCCGAAGATTATGTGAGTTTTAAACGCATTGTCAATGTGCCGAACCGGGGCATCGGCAAGAAAACGATTGAAGTTTTAGATGATTATCGCTGGGCCCAAGGATTACCGCTTGATCAGATTTTAGCCAAAGTGGACGTGGTGGAAAAGATCGGGATGAAGGCCAAGAATTCGATTAAATTATTTTTCCGGATGGTTTCCGAATTGAGGACAAGAAAAAACAAGATGATGCTGAACGAAATTCTGGAAGAAGTCCTCGACCGTTCGGGGTACCTGAAAGCCTTGGAAGACGAACGGACGTTCGAATCTAAAGTCCGCCTTGAGAACATTCAGGAGTTTTACACGGTGATTCAAGAGTTTGAAGAAAGGTGGAAAAGAAATCCCGAAGCGTATGCGGTCAAATCGGAAAAAGAGGATTCTCCGGGAAGCATGCTTGAGGCATTTATTGAAAGTATTACGCTCATGACGGATCTCGACTCATGGGAAGGTGGCAGCGACTGTTGTACGTTGATGACGCTGCATGTGGCGAAGGGCCTCGAGTTCCCGATTGTGTTTATGGTGGGGATGGAAGAGGAAATTTTTCCGCATGTCAATTCGTTTGGGGAGGATATCGCCGAGTTGGAAGAAGAACGGCGTCTTTGTTATGTGGGGATGACGCGCGCAAAAGAAAAACTTTATTTGGTCTATACGCAGTCGAGGCATCTTTACGGAACGCGGCATCACAATTTGCCTTCCCGCTTCTTAGGAGAAATTCCGGGACATTTATATGAGGAAAATTCGATTTTAGAAGTTCCGATTGAATTTGAAGAAGTCATTGAATTTGACGATAGAGAGCGGAAGTGAAACCGGATTCTTTATGATGATTAGCCCGGATTTCTTATTGTTAATAAGAAATTCCGCTCGTAAGAGCTGCGGTGCAAAGCTGTTTGCGTCTTTGCGCCGCAGGGCTTATCTTTTGCGCTCTGATTTAATAAGGGCGCAAAACTTTACGCCGCTTTGAGCTCCCCGGGCTTGCCCGGGGGTGAATGGCGCCCGAAGGGCGTGCCGAGCATGGAAAGAGAAAATTCCAAGCGAGGCCAGATTTTGAAAGGTGCCCCGGGCTTGCCCGGGGGGAAGCCACGGACGCAACTGATTGCGCCCAAAGCGACTTTCTCGTCGATTCATAAAATCGATGAGAAAGTCGGGTTAGAAAGGCGGTTCCGGGATGACCGGCGAAACCACAAATAGGGCTAAAGCGTATCAGACCAAAAGAAATTGGCTTAGACTTTACAATCTTCTTCTGACGCTTGCGATATTGGAGCTCGTGATTCTTTTCCGGTGGACGGATATGTTTTATTCGTGGGCGGCCGTGATATCCTCGAGACCGTATGTGATGCTTTCGATTTATTTTTTATTTTTTTCTATTTATTTACTCATTCTATCATTGCCGCTTGACTTTTATTCAGGATTTATGCTGGAACACGAATATCAACTTTCAAATCAAAATTTCCGGGGTTGGCTGGCTGAATTTATAAAGCAGATTGTACTCTCATTTGCGATGATGCTGGCCCTTGTAATTTTGCTCTACGCGCTGATCTGGAATTTCGAACATTGGTGGTGGCTTTGGGCGTGGATAGCTTACGCCGCTTTTTCTCTGATCCTTGGCAAATTATTTCCGGTTCTCATTATCCCTCTTTTTTATCAATATAGTCCGATTCATGATGAAGAGCTAAAACAAAGAATTGAAAACCTTGCAAGACGTTTCGGAATGGAAGTGAAAAATATATCATCGTTAAATTTGAGCAAAACGACGAAAAAAGCCAACGCGGCGTTTACAGGTTTTGGGAAAACGAAACGGGTCATTTTAGCCGATACATTATTAAAATCATTTTCGCATGATGAAATCGAAACGGTGCTTGCCCATGAGCTGGGGCATTTTAAACACCGGGATATCTGGAAGCAATTTTTTCTTGGGGTAGTGATAAGTTTCATCGGGTTTTGGATTTGTTTTGTGACGATTGATACGATTTCCCGATTCTTCGGCTATGCTGGGGCAGGAGATATTAGAGCGTTTCCTTTGGTGTGCTCTATTTTCTTTTTGTTCGGACTCGTCACGGGGCCGTTAGCGAATGGATTTTCAAGGCATGTTGAATTTCGAGCGGACCGGTTTGCTCTTGAGGCAAACAAGAATAAAAACGCGTTTATTTCGGCGATGCAAAAATTGAGTTTGATGAATCTGGCCGATCCGGAACCGCACCCCGTGATTGAATTTTTATTTTACGATCATCCGCCGATTGGGAAACGGATTCGCGTTGCAGAAAGGTGGGAACCACAATGAAAAAAAGTCAATTTTATTTCATGGTTATGGGCTTTTTTTTGCTGGTTCATGGCCACGCATACGGCGGTCAGAGCGATTATGCCACCCTCGTTAAAAAAGCGGAAGTCTTGATCGGGCAGGGTGCGTATCAGGCCGGGATTTCAGTGCTTGAAACAGTGTTAGTGCGTGATCCAAAAAATTCGGATGCCATTAATTCTTATTTGACCGCTTGCGATGAATACAGCAAAAAGCTGATTGAACAAGGAAAATTTGATCAGGCCGGTACGTATTTAAAAAAAGCGGAAAGCCTGATGCAAAAAGTGGATGAAATCCCGGCGCGGGAATTTTCAAGAGAAGAACTTAAGGCCAAATCCAGGATCAAACGTGAGGTGGCAACCGCGAAAGAATATTTGCTTGAAGAGGGCAATCAAAAGGCGGAACAATTGGTTGAGATGAATTCCGGCCGGGAACTTTATAATCAAGCAGTCGAGCATTTCAACAAACATGAATTTGACGTGGCTGAAAAAATACTGAAAGAATCGATTGAACTCGATCAAAGCAATCCCTATGCTTATGAATTGCTCGGAGATATTACGAATCTTAACCATGATTTGGATTCTGCGAAAATATATTATGGAAAAGCGTTTTCGCTTAATTCAAATCCCCGTGTACGGGAAAAAGTTGAAAAATTGACACGGGAAAAAGAAGTGGATAAAACGCAGCAACAGTATTTAGATCAATATTTTATTATTCGCTATCGCCGCGGGGAAAAATTTGAAGGCGGAAAAATACGCGAAGTTTTGAGGGAAGCCTACCGAACAATTTCCCAGGATTATAATATTTATCCTCAATATAAAATCCCCGTGATTCTTTATGACAAAGGTGAATATCAAACCGTGATGGGACAGGTCCCGCATTGGTCGGGGGGACTGTATGACGGGAAAATCCGATTACCGGCCTATTCGGAAACGATGACGTTAGAAAGCATTAAGAGATTAGCGTTTCATGAATTAACGCATGCGTTTGTTTTGGATATGAGCAGAATGCATGCGCCGGTCTGGTTGCAGGAGGGGCTTGCGCAATACGAAGAAAATAAAGCGGTTCCGATTAATCTTGCTTTACTTGAAGATGCTATCAAATCGCAAAAGCTGTTAGGCCTTGATAAGATTATTTTCGGTGATGTCAATCAATTGGAAGCGAGTGATGCGCTTCTTTTTTATTTAGAATCTTTTTCTCTTGCATCGGCAATGGTTGAAAAATACCGTTTTTATAAAGTGAAGCAAATCTTGACCGAAATAGGGGAAGGGAAATCTTTCCCGGATGCGTTTCAAAGTGTGACGGCCCGTTCTTTTGATGATTTTTCATCTGAATGGCTCAGGAATCTTATGGGCGGCAAAAAGAAGAGATAAAACAACTCTACTTTTTAATTGTAAGCTGTTTAGTAGTATGTATTTACGATAAATTATTTAAAAATTGGCTAATTAAAACTATTAAAATTTGACAGATGGAGCAAATTCGAATAAAATTAACGCCTTTTAAATGATGGACTCATAAGAATTTAGGAGATAAAGGCTCATGTCAAAATATGTTATCGTTAGTAGTGGTGGGCGGCAATATACGTTGGAAGAAAATACCGTCGTGAAAGTTGAGAAGCTCGATCTGGCTGGGGCAAAGGAAGTTAAACTCGATCAGATTCTTGCTTATAAGGATGGCGATAATGTTTTTTTCGGCCAACCGCATTTAACCAATGTAGAAGTTTTGTGTGATGTTTTAGGTGAAGAAAAGCAAAAGAAAGTCATCAACTTTAAATTTAAGAGGCGCAAAGGATATAAACGCAAAAAGGGACATCGCCAAGTTCTGCTCAAATTAAAAGTTAAATCCATTCAGTTAAAGGAAGTCTAAACGTCATGGCGCATACAAAAGCACAAGGAAGTTCATCAAACGGGCGTGATTCAAATCCGCAAATGCTTGGAGTGAAAGCGTATGGCGGTCAATTTGTCCGCGCAGGTTCAGTGATTGTTCGGCAGAGGGGCACGCGTTTTAAACCCGGCCACTATGTGAGGCGCGGAACCGACGATACCCTTTTTGCTCTTCGGGATGGAGTCGTTCTATTTAAACCGAACCGAACCGTTTGCTTAGTTCCTAATAATTGAATTTCTTTTTTCAAGAATTGCGATATCATAAAAGCTGAGAAGGGACGTCAAAAGCCCAGCTCAGCTTTTTTTGTTTAAAATACAATTTTCAGGATAACTCCTTATGTTTATTGATGAACTGACGATTACCATCCGTTCGGGCAATGGCGGAAAAGGGTGTGAAAGCCTTTTCCGCCGGCCGGACCGGAAAGTCATTCCGAACGGCGGTGACGGCGGTGACGGCGGCGATGTGATTATTCGAGCCGACAGTAACGTCGGAAGCCTGCTTTCCCTTAAATCCAAAAGAGTGTTTGAGGCCGAACACGGCGGGGCCGGACTCAGTAACAACAAATACGGACGCAAAGGAAATGATTGCATCATTTCTGTGCCTTGCGGAACGACGGTATTTAACAAAGATGATCAACTTCTCATCCGAGATATGATTGAATCGGGAGATCAGGTTCTGGTGTTGAAGGGAGGGCATCGGGGGTATGGCAATCATCAGGATCGCGATGCGACTCTCGGAGAGGCTGGGAAAGAAATCGATGTTTTCCTTTCGTATAAAATAATTACCGATATTGTTTTGATCGGACTTCCTAATTCCGGGAAAACGGCGTTTCTCAAAACTTTAACAGGGGCCGGTGTTCATGAGACGGATTATCCATTTTCGACTAAAGCTCCGCAACTTGGAACATATCGGACCGATACAAGCCAACTTCGGATTTGTGATTTACCGTCTATTTATCACGGATCGGAGGAGGAACATGGTCTGGGGACGCATTTTTTGAAACATCTTGAGCGGGCACGGCTGTTTTTTTTTGTGGTTGATGTGGGTTCGAAATTTTCGGCGGATTTGTCTGACGGATTCCAGATGTTACTCAATATTGTCCAACGGTATAACCTCGATTTCTTAAAAAAACAGAGAGTCGTGATCGTGAATAAAGCCGATCTTCTGGAGAAGGAAGAAATGGTGCGGCATAAATTATTTCCCGGATCAGAAAAAATCTTCTTTATTTCAGTCAAAGATAAAACAGGATTGGACGAATTAATGAATGAAGCGGCAAAGCACTTGGAGGAAACGTTATGAAGGGCGAATCACCTCGGAGTAAACGATGGGTAATCAAGCTGGGCACAAGTATTTTAACGGATGAATCCGGAGATTTTTCGGTTCCGGTTCTTGAAAGAATTGTTAATCAATTGGTAGCCCTGCTTGAAAAAGGCTATGAAGTTATTTTAGTAAGTTCAGGTGCGATTGCGCTCGGAATGGAGACGATGAATTTCGAAAAACGGCCGAAAGCACTTCCGGGCCTTCAGGCGTGTGCAGCGATTGGGCAGGGGAAATTGATGAAAGCCTATGAAACCGCGTTTTCCACTCGAGGTTATCATTCAGCACAAATTTTATTGACTCGTGACGGCCTGGAGAATCGCGAACGATACGTAAACGCCAAAAATACAATCAACGCGCTTTTGAAAATGGGAGCGGTTCCCATTGTCAATGAAAATGATACCGTGGCGACGGAAGAAATTAAATTTGGTGATAATGATACGCTCGGGGCCCAAGTTGCCAACATGGTGGAAGCAGATTTATTGATTTTTCTAAGTGATATCGAAGGTTTTTATACGAAAGACAAGATGCTTGTCAGACATATTTATTCCCTTGAGGAGCTTAAAGAATACATGTCCCATATTTATGTGAAGAAAAATGAAAAAACGGCTGGGGGAATGAAAACAAAACTTAATGCTGCAAAAGTGGCGATGACATCCGGAATTCCGATCGTACTGACAAACGGGCGTGATGAAGAGGTTTTTGAGAAAATAGTCAAGGGCGAAGAAGTTGGCTCGCTCTTTCATCCGACAGTCAGCAAGACAAGCGCGCGGAAAAAATGGCTTGCGCATTCAGCATCCGTGAAAGGAAAGGTTTTTGTTGATGATGGAGCATATCAGGCGCTTGTGAAATCAAAAAAAAGTTTATTGCCGGGCGGCGTTGTTTCTTGCTCGGGGGGGTTTGAAGTGGGTGATCGTGTTGAGTTAGTCAACCAAAAAGGGGAAGTCTTTGCGACCGGATTGATTAATTATTCGCGCGAAGAAGTGAACAAAATCAAAGGCCGTAAAACGAGTCAAGTAGTGGACTCGTTAGGCTATAAACGGACGGATGAGCTGATCCACCGTGATAATCTTGCGGTTTTGAGCATTTAGCCCGGACTTCTCATCGTTAATGAGAAAGTCGGGTTAGAGGAGAAGTGAAAGATGGGTCTTAGAAATGAAATGATTCGGTGTGCGCAAGCGGCGAAGGGAGCCTCCCGGGTTGCTGCGGAACTTGCGGCCAAGCAGAAAAACAAAATTCTTAGCAAAGTGGCGAAGGAAATGCTCAAGCAATCCCAAGCGATTGTACGGGCAAATCAAAAAGACCTTGCGATGGCGCGCGCGAGGCGTTTGACTGATGCGGCTATGGATCGGTTGACGCTTACGCCGGATCGAATTAAACATATGGCGAAAGCCGTGTTGGAGGTCGAGAAACTCTCGGATCCTGTGGGCAGGGAATTGGCTGCGTGGAAAAGGCCGAACGGACTTCGGATCAGTAAGGTTTCGGTTCCTCTCGGCGTGATCTTGATTATTTACGAATCCCGTCCGAATGTGACTTCGGAATGCGCTTCGTTGTGTTTAAAAAGCGGAAATGCCGTGATTTTGCGGGGCGGGAAGGAGTCGTTCCATTCAAACCTTGCGATTGTTCGTGTTTATGAAAAAGCGCTTCGTTCCTGTGGAATCAAGGCTTCGGTTGTTTCACTCATTCAAACTTCAGATCGCAATGCAATTGACGAGTTGCTTCAACTCGACGAGTTGATTAATCTTGTGATTCCAAGAGGCGGAGAGGCGCTCATTCGCCGGGTTGCTGAAAATTCCCGGATTCCTGTTGTAAAGCACTATAAGGGGATTTGCCACGTTTATATTGATCGGGAAGCCGATTTGGAGATGGCGAAAAAAATTGCATATAACGCCAAATGCCAGCGGCCGGGTGTTTGTAATGCCATGGAGACTTTGCTCGTCCATCGCGACATTGCGGAAAAAGTGCTTCCGGATTTGGGACGAATTTACCGGAATGCAAAGTGTGAGGTTCGCGGAGACGCTTTAACGCGAAAATACATTCCGTGGGCTTCGAAAGTAACCGAAAAAGATTGGGCAACGGAATATCTGGATCTTATTCTTTCTATTCGCGTTGTCAAGAATATGGAGGAAGCGATAGACCACATTACAAAGTACGGATCCGCTCATACCGATGCGATTGTCACTCGAAATCGAATGGCAGCAGAGACATTCGTCTTGAAAGTGGATTCTTCGTCGGTGATGGTCAATGCTTCAACCAGATTTTCCGATGGAAACGAATATGGTTTTGGCGCGGAAATCGGAATCTCGACGGACAAGGTTCATGCACGCGGTCCGATGGGGCTTGAAGGGTTGATGTCTTATAAGTATGTTGTTCGCGGGAATGGCCAGGTACGAACATAACCAATTGAAAAAACCGTGGTGATATGAAGATAGGAATCTTGGGAGGGACGTTTGATCCGATTCATAAAGGACATTTGGCGCTTGCGCGTTCGGCCCTCGAGCTTCTAAAATTAGATTTCCTTTATTTTGTTCCGGCTTTAAATCCTCCTCTCAAAGATTGCGGAAATTTAACTTCTGATAAACAACGCATTGCGATGATCGAACTATGTATTAGCGGAGAACCCCGATTTAAAATCTCTGATTGTGAAATTAAACGCGGAGGCGTGTCCTATACGGTAGATACGGTCCGTTATTTCCGGGAACAATATCCACCGTCTCACGAACTTTATTTTGTGACGGGCGGTGATTGGGGGCAACGGCTTGAAAAATGGAAAGAAATCGAAACGATTTTCAAGTTATGCCACTTTGTGGTGGCGAAGCGGCCGGGATATGAAACGAAGCAAATGCCGCGAGAGGTTGAATATTTGGATTTCATTCCGCTGAAAATTTCTTCAACACACATTCGAAACAGGATTAAGAAAAAAAAGATAGATGATTTGCATATCACGAAGCCCGTCTTGGATTATATCGTGAAACAAAAACTTTACGAGGCTTGACCGATGCCGACATTAATGTCTCATTTCGCGCTTCTTATATTACTTTTATTGATGTCCGCGTTTTTTTCGGGATCAGAAGCGGCTATTTTTTCTCTTTCTAAAATTGAGAAGCGCCGTTTGCAAAGCGGACATCCGTTAATCTGGAAAATCGTTGAACGGCTGCTCGAAAGTCCGCGCCGAACGTTGATCACCATTTTGATAGGAAATATGGCTGTGAATACCTTGATGGTGGCGATTGTGACATTGATTTCAATAAAACTATTTGGATTTGGAGGGGTTGGTTGGACCATCGCCGGGTTTACGGTTGTCTTGGTGTTGTTTGGTGAGTTGACCCCGAAAGTCTTTGCAGTTCAGCAAAATGTTTGGACCGCGACAATCACATGTATTCCTCTCGATTTGATTGCACGTATTTTATTTCCCATACGAAAACTCATCCGTTTGATTTCTGATTTTATCCTGCGGATTTTAGTTAAAGGGAAAAGATTGCATCCGGACATGATTTCTGAAGATGAGCTCAAAGCTTTGGTTCGAATCGGTGAGGAAGAAGGGGTCCTCAAGGATGAGGAAAGCGGAATGATCCATAAATTGATCAGTTTGAGCGACCGCATTGTTCGCGAGATCATGACGCCGCGGCCCGATTTAATCGCTTTTGATGTTGAAGACTCTCCGGAAAGTCTTGCGGAATTGATCAAACAGAGCCATTACAGTTATATCCCTGTCTACGAGAAATCGCTGGATCATTTGTTGGGAGTAATTTGGTCGCAAGAATTTATGCTTGATGAAACGAAAAAGGTCCAAGAACATATAATGACTCCATTTTATGTTCCGGAGACGAAACCGGTTGACGAATTGCTTTTAGAATTACAAAAACAGCAATATCGTTGCGCGATTTGTGTGGATGAATATGGCGGAACGGCCGGGATCGTCACTCTTGAAGATGTTTTAGAAGAAATTTTTGGAGAGTTTTACGATGAATATTCTAAGGAGGAGCCGATGATCCGGGAAACAGGTGTTGGCCGGTATATGGTTCTGGGGAAAGCTGGACTCCATGAGCTGGAAGAAAAATTGGGTTTGCATTTAACCTCCGAGACCAGTGAAACATTAGGCGGTTGGCTTCTTGAAAAGCTTGGACGAATTCCTAAAACGGGTGAATTATTTTCAGACGATGCAAATGAATTTTATGTCAGAGAAGTTCATCGACAAAGAATCAAAAAAATTGAAATTTGGCAGAAACCATGATCATTATTTTATTTTTAATCGGACTGAGCTTTGCGCTTTCGGTTATTTTCGCCGGAATGGAAATGGCTTATTTGTCTTGCAATAAGCTCAAACTTCGCCATTTGGCCGATGAGGGAAATAAAAATGGCATATTGGCGATGGCATTTCACCGTGAGCCGAAGCGTTTTTTGACAACTGTTCTGATCGGAAATAATTTGACCCATGTTTCGATGACGTCTCTTGCGACTTATTTATTGGGCGAAAAGATGCATATCACAAATGAGTGGGTTATCGTGGCTATTATTGCGCCATTTATCATCATTTTTGCGGAAACCGTTCCGAAAGATTGGTTCCGCCAACGTGCCGATGACTTCATTTATCGTTTAGCGCCGTTAATGACAGTGATTGATCGCCTCTTGGGCTGGATTTCAGTCGTATTTATTAAAATCATCGATCAATTAATTGGATTTACGGGTTCAGCGTTTAAACCGAATCCTTTTGTAACTCGCGAGGAGTTTTCATATGTCGTGAAAGAAAGCGCAAAACAGGGTGTGCTTCACCAGCACGAGCAGAAAATGATTGATACTATTTTAAATCTGCGGTCAAATCGTGTGGAAGAAGTCATGATTCCACTCTCGCGTTTTCCTCAAGTTCCGCTTACTTGCAAGATTAAAGAGGTCAAAAAGATTGCAAAGGATCGGAAAACAAAAGCCATTTTAGTTTACGAAGAAATTCCATCAATTGTGGTGGGCATTATTTATGTTTTTGATATTTTGTTCGAAAGTGACGGAGATCTTCCTCTCTCCCAATATCTACGAGCCCCGCTTTTTATCCGGCATGACACGTCTTCCGAAAAAGCACTCTATCTCCTGCAATCGAAACACGCATCTTACGCTATTGTGATTAACCCTTCCCGCGAGGTGGTTGGGGTAGCGAATGTTGAGAATTTAGTGCGCGTGTAATTCAGCTGGGGCCTCTCCCCATAGATAGTTTCTCATCTAACACGCGCCCTTATCATCGATTGAAAAAAACGATGAGAAAACCGGATTAGCAATGAGAAATCCGAGCTAAACCAAAAGCATGCAACAGCTTAAGATTGTTCCCCGATTGCCGATATAAGATTCAAAGGTCTATCTATAGAATTTCTTTTTTGGAAAGGGATTTTCCTGAGAATGAAGTGATTTTTTTGTCATTATTCATAAAAAAATATATTTTTTACAACTTTTGTGATTGAGCTATAGTTCTTTTGTTAAATTCCGAACGATAGCGTCCACAGAATTCAAGCCATAGAATTGATTGCGTGTAAGAACGTTCGCGTAAAACGAAAAGGGGAGGTTAAAACCCCGTGCGAATTGTTGCAATTGCAAATCAAAAAGGGGGTTGTGGAAAAACGACTACCGCTATCAATTTATCCGCAAGCTTAGCTTTCCTTCGTAAAAAAGTTTTGTTAATGGATTTAGATCCTCAAGGACATTGTGCCTGCGGGCTTGGCATTAAAGCCGAATTTCTTCCTTATACGTCGTATGATCTCTTCCAGAGCCAGGAAATCAGCGCTGCTGACTTAGGTGTTTTTGTTAATGATCACTTGGATATGATTCCCTCAACGATCAAGTTAGGCCGTGTTGAACGTGAATTTGTTTGCGAAACTGTTCCGCACAGTTGCTTGGCACGCCAGTTGGACGCCATTTCAGACCGGTACGAATATGTTATTATTGATTGCCCGCCAAATCTTGGATTTTTGACATTCAATGCGCTTTATGCCGCTGAAGAGGTGATTATTCCGATTGAACCGTCCTTTTTTTCACTTCATGGACTTGCAAAAATTTTTGAAACCATTGATTCGTTTAAAAAAGAATTTGGCAAAGAACTCAGGATTCATGCGCTCTTAACCCGATGGGAAGACCGGAGCCGGCTCGGACGGGAAATCAAAGAAGAAGTTCGGAAATATTTTCACGATCAGATCTTTATTAATATCATTGATGAAAATATCAGATTAAAAGAAGCTGCTGCGGCCGGGCAAAGTATTGTTGCTTTTGACCGGGAATCGAGTGGTTTCCGAAATTACATGGGGCTGGCTATCGAAGTGATCGAACGCGGATTAATTTGGGCAAGTGGCGGTTCGAAAGTTTCGCCAAAGGTGGATGGGGCAAGCGTTTCTGATGGAAAGAGCCATCAAGACGAAACGGAAAATTCTGTGACTTCGGGAAACGATAAACAAGAGGCCATTCATATCGATTCTACTCAGTCCCCTACGGTTCAAACGCAAGCCGCGGTTGAGACTCATCCCGCGTCGACGATTGCCACTATTCAAATAGAACAAATTCAAGTGCCCGCGATGGATCCCGAAGAATTAAAACCGCGCGCCGTTTTAGGTGGTTTTTTATTCTCTTATTTAAATCAGGCAGTTCGCTCCGTCATGATTGCGGGGGATTTCAACCGATGGGTAGCAGAACCGCTCCACCTTGTAGATGCGGAGAAAGGATTGTGGCGGAAAATCATTCCGATCGGCAAAGGGTTGCACAGGTATAAACTTTTGGTTGATGACGAATGGAAAACAGATCCTGCCAACGGGTACAACAGCGCGAATCAGTATGGTGGGGTTGATTCGCTTATTATGGTGGAGATTGAAAGTAACTTACATGAAGGTTGAAAAGAAGCTGAAACAGGGACTTGCTGATTTATCGCCGCTTTTTGAGATGCCTGGGAAAGGGTATGCGAATCGGATTGTGTCGATTGCGCCTCCTCATGAATTTGAGCACCACAACGAAGTCTATCATGATGCAGAAATTCACAGGGGTGTTGTTTGCGCGACTCTCTTATCTGTGGAAGAAGAATTAACGATTCTGGAGGAAATGAAGTTGCTCGAATCGATCAGCACATCTTTTCAGGAAACGTATTTTGTTTCCGTTGCTCCGAACCACGAACGGTATGAAATATTTGCTTCCTTTTTGCCGCTGCCCAGATGGGAACAAATCGTTTCGGATGATTTAGTTCAATTTCAACAACTTGACCGGTCGGTGAAGTTTACCTATATTCCTGCCGTCAAATTTGGTGATATCATCGATTTAAAACCAATTAAGAGGGGTTTGAACGGATCTCTTACGCAGTCTAATCTGGTTTTGTTTGACTCTTCTTATTTAACATTGGCTGATTGCCGGTTCGGAATGGAAATCCTCGATGTTTTAGATTGTATTATCTTGGTTGTTCCGCCTAATCTAGAGGGAGTCCTTAAAGCTTATCAGGCGATGCGATTACATGCTTCGCATAAAAAAAACTTGCGTTTTATGATGGTGGTAAAAGGGGCCGGTGCCGAATCTTTGTGCGAGTTTGTTTATGAACAATTTTGCCAAATTGTATCACAATACATTGGCTGTGATTTAAATCTGATGGGTTGGGGAGAAGATGACCGGTATCGCTTGAATCCTGAAATTCTGATGCAGCCGGAATCTATGATATTAAATTCATCAGCCAAAATTGAACTGTGTGAGGAGCTGCATTTAATTTCATGAAAATTTACGAACCCGTTTACGACGAATTGTCGCGTGAATCACTGGTTAATATTCTTCCGGCCATCATTCAGAAGATGTTTCCGGCTGCACGATTCCTTTCTCATCCCAAGGGAGAGCGAGCGATTTGCCAGTTTATTTTGGTGGAGCATACTTTGGTGGAAATACAGATTCATTCGCAAGAGTTAGAGGAAGAGTCCTTCGAATGGTTTTTAAATAGTGCGGCACGATTGGAAGGGAAACGCAAAGAATTGAATGATGCGAATATCCAAGATATTGCATTATGTGTTTTTGCGAACGGATTTTCCTCTCATTTATTATCCCGGATGTCATTTGGTTTAATCAGGGTGAGCCTTCACGAGTTTTCTTTTATTCGCTCAGAAGGTGAAAATGCGGTTTTCATTCGACGAGTGAAAGAAGAGAGGGAAGCAAATGCGGGCTTTTCAGCCGCCCTTTATCCGCGGCCGATTAATTCCAAAACAGAATCCGGTATCCGGGAATCGGATCTTTCAACTCCTGAGCTGATTGCTTTTGCCCGCTTGGGGATGGAACTTCGCAAGCGGCGGGCAATTTTAAATGAATCCAAAATTGAGAAGGCTGTATAAAAGGCTTGCGGCAGCAGTCACGCTTCCCTATAATACCCCCGTTTATTTAGTGCCGAATACCGATAGTAGATTTGATAATGCCAAAAAGGGTTTATTGTTTAATATTCTATGATGCCAGATATGAAAATCTTAAAAGAAATCCAGGAATGGGATAAGCAGATCTATACGCTTGAAGAAGAAAAGAATACTATTCCCGAGCAAATCGAAGCAATTAACTGTTTTATTGTTGAACAGAAAAATGTTTTGACGAATCTTCAGGATGAGTTGAAAAAGCTTCAGCTTAAACAAAAAGGGAAAGAAGTTGAACTTGCCGGCAAAGAAGAAAATGTCAGGAAATATGATGCGCAACTCAGCCAGGTAAAGACCAATAAAGAATATAAGTCGCTGCAGGATGAAATTGCTTCCTTAAAGGCCGATAATTCCTTGCTCGAAGAACAAATTATCCAATTTATGGATGACGTTCAGGCTGTTCAGAAAAAATTAGAGGAACAAAAAAAGAAATTTCAGACAACAGAAATTGAGCAACATCAAAAGGTTAAAACGTTTGAAGAAAAGGCCAAAGCAATTGAAGGTCAAAGCGAAGTCCTTACAAAACAGCGAAATGAAAAAATCAAGCAGGTTGATCCGGAAATTGCTTCTGTCTACGATAGAATTGTTGTGAAGAAAAGAGGAGTTGCGCTTGTTGAAGTGACAGGTGAAGTTTGTAATGAATGCCAAATGACAATCCGTCCGCAAATCATCAATGAAATCAAAATGAAGGAAAAAGTCGTTTTCTGCGAAAATTGCTCCCGCATTTTATACTGCGAATAATTCAAAAAAAGTCCTAACCCGACCTTCTCATCGATTTTTTGAATCATGGAGAAGGTCGCTTTGGGCGCAATAAGTTGCACCCAAAGTTTTGCGCCCTTGTTAAATCAGGGCGCAAAAGATAAGCCCTGTGTCGCAAAGATGAATAACCTCTTTGCACCGCAGCTCTTACGAGCGGAATTTCTCATTAGCGATGAGAAATCCGGGCTAAAGTTTCAGCAGCATCCCATTTTTTATTCTAAGGAACTATCCCTCTTTTAAAATAAGCCACATTATATTGTGTTGGCGGCTCGTTTATTTACCATATTTTGTGTCTTGTATGTTTTGAGTTTTCTCCATCTTATTTCTTGACAAGGAGTTCCACAATTCGGTATACTTCGTGACGTAAAGTGGTTTCAGGTGGGAGAAAGTGGAGAATTAAGATATGTTCTACGGTGAATATCAGCATTCCTTGGATGCAAAAGATCGCGTGATTATTCCTGCCAAGTTCCGAGAGATTTTCAAAGAACACTATGTGGAAAAATTTTTTATTACCCGCGGCCTTGATCGTTGTTTGTTTGTCTTCCCCGAAAGTGAATGGAAGTTACAGGAACGTAAATTTCGGGATCAACCGTTTACCCGCGAAGAATCAAGAAAATTTAACCGCCTTTATTTTTCAGGTGCCAGTGAAGTGATATGCGACAAACAGGGAAGAATTTTAATCCCCACGTATCTCAAGGAATACGGAGAGATTAAACAGGACGTGGTCATTATCGGTGTGTCAGATCGTATAGAAATTTGGTCGAAAGAAAAATGGGAACAATTTTTTAGGGGAAATTTGGATTCATTCGAACAACTGGCTGAAAAGTTGATCGAGATTCCAAAACAGCAATCTTAAAGAAAGGAAGGAATCATGGGGTATCGATTGAACGGAAACGGAAAAAATCCGGTGGATGTTGTCCGTTGCGGAGGAAATCTCAACGCTACGCAGATGGTTCATCTTAAAAATCGGTTAAGCCGGTTGGTGAATCAAAATCATCGCTATTTTCTTTTAGATCTTAAGCGCGCGCGTTGGATTGACGTTGCAGGGATCAGCATTCTCGTTGAGCGGATTCAAAAAGTCCGGTCTCTCAGGGGCGACATTCGGTTGGTTAATTTGCAGCCGAAAGTTCAGGAAATGCTGCATTACTTGGGGATCGATGACATGATTGAGACGTATTCAAACGAGGAGGAAGGTGTGCAGAGTTTTAAGCACGCTTAAGAGGTTTTTTGCTTTTTTGACAATGGATTATAAGATTTCAGGTCATGTGATCAACGGGGATTTGTTCTTATCCATTCATATTTAACGGAGATTTAGATTGCATGTACCGGTTTTACTTAAAGAAGTTATAACGCTTTTGGATTTACGTCCGGGAAACATTGTCTTGGACGGAACGGTCGGAAGCGGTGGACACGCCGAAGCCATCATGCGTGTAATCGGTTCTACGGGTTATTTCATCGGTTTAGACCAAGACGAACAAGCGATAGCGCGGTCCCGCGAACGGCTTAATAAGCTAAATCAACCCTTTATCCTGAAACATTCCCAATTCGGTCGTTTAGACGAAATACTGGTTTCTCTCAATATGCCACGTGTGGATGCCGTTCTTTTAGATGTAGGATTTTGTTTGGATCAGATTGAGGATGCCGGACGTGGATTCAGCTTTCTCCGTGACGGGCCTCTTGATATGCGAATGGATCAAACCAGTGGGCGTACGGCCGCTGAGTTGATCCATGATTCATCCGAAGAAGAATTGAGTACGATATTTTATGAATATGGTGAGGAACGGCATGCGCGTTCAATTGCTCGTGCGATCGTTCGCGAACGGACGAAAAAAGAAATTCAAACAACGAAAGATTTGGCGGAACTGATTTTCAATTTGACACCGGCACGTTTCCGGTATGGAAGAATCCACCCGGCAACGCGGGTTTTTCAGGCGCTTCGCATTGCCGTGAATGATGAACTCAATCAATTGACCGAAGCGTTGCCAAAAGCGTTTGACTCCTTGGTGATAAATGGTAAACTTTCAGTGATTAGTTTTCATTCGCTTGAAGATCGGATCGTTAAACACTTTTTCAAGCGAATGAAAACTGAATCGCGGGGTGTTATTTTAACGAAAAAGCCGGTTTGTCCGGGCGAAGAAGAAATATTGCACAATAGCATGTCGCGGTCGGCGAAATTGCGTGTGATTAAACGGGTGAAATAATTATGTATATTCAGAAGAAAATATTCTCATTTATTATTTGCGGGACCATTCTTCTTTTATTGTACGTTCATGTTCAAACCGAAATCTTCCGGGTGTCATATTCGATCGGCAAAAAAGAACGCGAATTGGTACAATTGAGCGAACAATATAAAATAGCACGTTTCCGGAATGAGCGGTTGAGATCTCCTGAGTTCCTCGACAAACAAATGAAACATTGCTCTCTCGATTTAACCAACCCAAAAGTAGCGGATGTCATTAAGGTGAAAATTGATAAAGTCATGACTCCGGCGATTGAACCTAAAATGCCTGCGAAGACGGGTTTTCTTGCCGCGCTGAGTGCGGTAAAGGAAGCCCAGGCAAAACCCTCCAAGTAGGATGCTCGCGAAAAGTTTTAAAAGACGCATTTTACTGTTGTATATTTCCGTTGTGATTCTATTCCTTCTGATTTTTTACCAGCTTTTCCGGTTGACGGTTCGGAATCAGGAAATGTTGACTGATTTTGCCGAACGACAGCACAATCTTGTGATTGAAATTCCTCCAGAGCGTGGCGTTATTTATGATCATCGCATGCAAGTGCTTGCTACCAACTTGAGATCCCCCTCTATTTATGCCGTGCCCAGGTTGATTTCAAAATCCAACATAAAAAAATTGGCAGCCATTCTCAGCCGGATTCTCGGGCTCGATCAGAAATATTTATCGGACCGGCTTTTGCGCGATAAATCATTTGTATGGCTTAAACGCAGAACGGCTGTGAAAGAAGCAGAAGAAATCATGAGTTTGGAGAATCCGGTGCTCGGAGTGGCTTACGAAAGTAAACGGTTTTATCCTCATAGTGAGATGCTTTCGAATATCCTCGGTTTCTGTGATATTGATAACAAAGGAGTGGACGGCCTCGAAATGCTTTATGAACGCGAACTATCCGGAAGGACGGGATATCGCTATACGAAACGGGATGCGCTTGGCCGGGAAATCGTTTCAATGGAGCAAAAATTAATTCCGGCGGTTGATGGCGCTGATTTGATTCTGACCATTGATAAGCATATTCAATTTTACACAGAGCAGGCTTTGAATGAGGCGTTTTTACAATGGAAAGCGAAAGCTGCGATTGCAGTCGTGATGAACCCGAAGACGGGTGAGATTCTTGCCATGGCATCGCGGCCGACATTCGATCCGAATTTTCGCGGGAAATCCGATACGGCAAGCCGCCGCAACCGGCCCGTGACGGATATCTTTGAGCCGGGTTCTGTTTTTAAAATTGTAACGGTGACGGGTGCGCTTCAGGAAAAAGCGATTCAGTTAACAGACACATTTAATTGCGAACAAGGGTTTTGGCGTGCCCGTCCTAACCGAACGATTCATGATGTGCATCCTTACGGAATTTTAGACGTGCCGATGGTTCTCATTAAATCAAGCAATATCGGGACGGTTAAAATTGCAATGAAACTTGGAGATAAAAAACTTTACGAGTATGTCAAGAAATTCGGTTTTGGCGATAAAACAGGTATTGATTTTCCCGGAGAAGTGGTCGGCATTTTCCGGCCGTTGGATAGATGGTCAAAATTTTCGATTACGTCTATTCCATATGGCCAGGAAGTCGCTGCAACTGCGCTTCAAATGGTGCGCGCGGTGAGCGTGATTGCAAATGGCGGATATTTGGTGAAACCCTACTTATTGAAAGAAATCAAGGATTCAAAAGGCGTCGTATTGTCACATCGGGAGCCGGAACTCCGGGGTCCGATCGTTTCGCCGGCTGTGGCTGAAACGGTCAAAGGGATTTTGGAACGAGTGGTGAGCGAGGGAACCGGAAAAGGTGCATATATGACTGATATCCGTGCCGGCGGAAAAACAGGGACTTCTCAGAAGCTTGAGCCGAATGGAACTTATTCGCATTCGCATTTTATCGGCAGTTTTATCGGATTTGCGCCGGTGGAAGATCCCCAGCTTGCCATGTTTGTGGGAATTGATGATCCCCATCCGCTTTATTACGGTGGAACCGTGGCTGCGCCGGTTTTCAAATCGGTGATTGAACGCAGTTTATGGTATTTAGGATATGTGCCGCCTGCGGTGAAGGAAGGCGAAGCCGCGGCGGGAACCGGAGAAATCCGGGCTAACCCGACTTTCTCATCGATTTCGTGAATCGACGAGAAAGTCGCTTTGGGCGCAATCAGGTGGCCCAAAGTTTTGCGCCCTGATTTAACAAGGGCGCAAAAGATAAGCCCTGCGTCGCAAAGATACAAACCATCTTTGCACCGCAGCTCTTATGAGCGGAATTTCTTATTAAAGATGCGAAATCCGGGCTAATGCAAAACCCGGGATTCAGCAAAATCAATCACTTTCGGCTCAAGCCGCTTTCCGTCGAGTGCCTCAAGCACGGTAAGCCCGGCCGGACTGGTCACATTAATTTCAATTAAATAACCGTCAACAATATCAATCCCCACGAAATAAAGCCCGTCTCGAATCAGCTTGGGCCGAATTGCGCGAACCATTTTCCGTTCGCGGTTGGTTAAAGTTGCTTTCGCTTCCATTCCTCCCAGGGATAAATTAGCGCGGAATTCACCACGGACCGGAATTCTGCGGAATTGCCCGAGTACATTTCCGTTTAAAAGTAAAATTCGTTTATCGCCTTTTGTGCGGCTCGCCTTAATGAATTTTTGAACCATGACCCATTTTGTTCCGTGCCGGGTCATTCGGTTCAAAGCTTGGCGGCTGTTCGACAAACGGAACGGAAGGAGTTTAATTCCTGCACCTCCTTTTTGATCAAGCGGTTTTATAATGATATCGGACTTTATTTTTTTTTGAAATTCTTCGATCCGCAAAGGATCATTGGTGACGGTGGTCGGTGGAATCCACCGGGGAAATTCAAGGATATAAAGTTTTTCATTGGCCCGCTCGATTCCGTGTGCGGAATTAATGACAAAAACGTCTTTTTCAATGAGGGTCAGGATTTGCATGAGATACAGGTAAGATAAGTCGAACGGAGGATCTTTTCGAATGAACAGAACATCCAAATTTTTTAGATAAACCCGTTCTGTGGAAAGGACCCGGAAGCCCGTTTTTCGGGCCGGAATTGAAATTTTTCGCGCGCATCCCAGAAGTTCATGATTCTGAGTGTAAATATCCCGAGGTTCGAAATAATAGATCCGGTGGCCGCGTTTTTCAGCCTCCATCATCAGCGAAACCGAACTATCATATTGAATATCAATATGTTCCATCGGATCCATGACGAACCCTATGGAGAGTGCTTTTACCGGCTGTTTCGGGTTGTCTTTCCTTTGTCCTTGGGCTATCATAAGGCAGTATTATAAGGCAAATTTAAGAAAAAGGCATGCTGAGATGAGTACTTTTTTACACACCAATTCTCGAGCGATCCCCATTCATTCGGTAGAGGATTTGCGAGGCTATTTTCAGGAATTTGGAAAGCCTGCGGGAGCGGAAAAAATCGGTATTGAATGTGAAATTTTCGGTGTTCATTCTGAAACGGCGGAAGCACTGCCTTATTCCGGAAAGCGGGGCGTGGAAGCGGTGCTGCGGGTGCTTTCCCGGGAATTCGGCTACACACCCATTCAAGAAGGGGATCGCACGATTGCCCTGCAAAAAGGGCATACAATGATTACGCTCGAGCCCGGCGGACAGATTGAACTAAGCGGTGAACCTGTTCGAAGCATCCATGAAGCGAAGTCGCAGTTGAATGATTTTTTCTTTCAATTAAAAATAGCTGCACAAATTTTGGGAAAAATTTCGTGGCTTGCCTGCGGGATTCATCCGTTTTCCGGGCTTGAATCTATCGAATGGGTTCCGAAAAAACGCTACCGAATCATGGCGGATTACCTCATCCAAAAAGGTGCCCGTGCGCATGACATGATGAAACGAACCGCCACGGATCAGGTCAATCTCGATTACCGGGACGAACAGGACGCCATCGAAAAAATGCGGCTCATTCTGGCAGTGACTCCGTTTGCCGCCGCTATGTTTTCGAACAGCGCTTTTTCCAGCGGGAAGTTATCCGGTTTTCAATCGGAACGCCTTTATATTTGGCGTCATACGGATCCCGATCGTACTGGCCTCGTGCTCGATCTTGTCTGCCAAAAATGTACGTTTGATGATTATTTAAATTATGTTTTGGATGTGCCGGTCATGTTTGTGGTCCGCAGTGATGACTGGTTACCCGTGAAGAATTTGACGTTTCGTCACTTTATTGAAAACGGTTATGAGGGGATTTATCCGACGCGTGAAGATTTTGATCTTCATTTGAGCACGATTTTTACGGACGCGCGGTTTAAACATTATGTTGAAGTGCGCGGCATGGACGGCCAGCGGTGTCAATTGATTCCTTCCGTGGCGGCATTCTGGAAAGGAATTCTTTATGATGATCGGGCAATGAAGGATGCTGAAAAATTATTGAAGCCGTTTTGCCGGGAAACGTTTGTTCAACTTCGTGAATCGATCGAGAAGGAGGGCTTGCGCGCAAAAATGGAGAAGAACTGTGTACTCGATTATGCGCGTGAGCTTGTTGCAATGAGTGAAGCCGGACTCAAACGGATGGCCATGGTGAATGAAAAGGGCCGCGATGAGAGTATTTATCTCGGACCGCTTAAAGAAGAAATTACCGGTCCGGGGAAATCGCCGGCGGATCAATTGATCGAGAGCTGGAACCGGGCCTCTTCAAAGGATGCGGCGTGGATCATCGATTATTTCAAGATCTAAAATCGTCTGAAATCTTTTCTTCTAATTCTGTTAAAAAACAATATAATACGTAATCTTTAGCGGTCAGCTGTTGGCTTTTAGCTGTGAAAAATGTTAAAGGACGTTATGCGGTGCATGAGCGGCAGGTGCCCGGATTGTATATTATTTGAAATGTAGTTTCGGGGCGCACTTGAGCATTGATTGAAATTAGCAGAGGTCGCTCAAGCACTGCCCGAAACTTTGATTGATGCATGGCTTTGTTTTCTTCTTAATGTAGTTTCGGGGCGTAGCGAAGTTTGGTATCGCGCACGGTTCGGGACCGTGAGGTCGTAGGTTCAAATCCTACCGCCCCGAAACTACCTTAATAAATAGTTTAATATTGTTTTCCAATGAAAGCCTATGGACAGTCATGACTTCCGATGAATAAAAGAAAATATATTTAAATGAGAGTCATGGCCGCCCCGAGACTACCCAAATGGTCCGTACCGGACACATGGGTAACAGTTTGTACCGGAGAGCCCAAAATTTAGTTTAATATTAAACTGCATCTAACCTTTTTATGCTCATCATACGTGAATCATTAACCTTGACTGAATTAAAACACATCGCCGCCAGTTTATTTGGGGATATGGTAAAAGCGGTTGCTGATGTTGAAAGAGAGCTGATTGCGGTAGATGCAGAACTCCATGCTGATTTGGAGGCGCTGCTTCTTGAAGACGGATCGAAACAGAAAAATCTTTGGGGACTTAACCTATATCCCGAAGCGCAGGAAGACGAGTTTGTTGAATTTGATTCGATGATTAATATGCGGCCATCTCAGGGAAATAAGAGTCGAGGCGTTGAAAATCAGGCCCTTCGGGAAAAGATTTTGGCGATGGTTGCCAAGAGGATTACAGGATGACCATTCAACACAAACAACTTGCTGAAGGCCGCTGGAGCCAACTCAGATTTATCGAACAAATGGCCAATATTGGCAGTGAAGTTGAACGGTCTATCAATTGGCGGATCAAACACAATGACATGTACACGCAAAAAGCATTCGAACGGGCGCTCGAATTGATCGATTTGACGATCGATGACGCAAGAAACAAAACGCGGCTTAGGGAGATTGCGCGTATGCGTGAAGCGTTAGTTGACTTTTTCGTTGGGACAAATGAATTCTCATCCACCGAAGCTTCATGGCGAAAATATTTCTTTTGCTTTACGTACGCCTCCCGGAAAGATTGTTAACCATCCTCATGATGCAAAATAAAGGTGCCAGGTGTAGATGAAGGGGACAGGCTTGATGTTATTCACTTGATTGATGCCTGATACCGGACGCCGCGTCCGGTATGCGTTGGCCGTTCGGCCAAAACGTTAACAAACAAAAAGTGAAGATTTTATGGAAAAGAAAAGAATGGTTCTGTTTTTATCTTGCCTAAGTTTCTTCGTTTTGGTTTCGTTCGATGTGTTTGCCGGATCGTCGAAAAAAGCACTCGGGCCGGCAACGCCGGCATCGTGTGTGGACATCGCGGCACCGGGGTGTAGCCCAGCCAAAATTAATACCCGCGGCTGGGAGGATTCGCCGTATGTGACACCGGACGACCAGAAATTATATTTCATGTATACGCCGTGGAATTTCTTTCCGACCTTTAAAGGCGAAAAATTTCCCGTGAAAGCCGGACCCGATCGCCCCGGACATCATCACAACGCAAGTCCGTGGGAGGATGCGGACCTCTATGTTTCCACGAAGAACCCCGATGGGACGTGGGGGGCGCCGGTGAATCTTCCGTTTAATAATGAGACCGGTGACTGCTGCGGGATGCCGTCAGCGGATGGCAACCAGTTTTATTTTGCAAAACCGAACCCGCCCGGTTCGCCTAAAATGGATATTTATATGGCCAAAAAAAATCCGGGTGCGGGATGGGGACGCCCGGAGTGGTTGGGACCGTCCGTCAATACCAAGTTTCACGAGGACAACCCTCACATTTCAAAAAACGGGATGACGCTTTATTTTATGTCGGACCGGATCGGCGGTTTTGGGAAACGGGATTTGTATTATTCCTCCAGGCGCATGGACGGGACGTGGGATGTAGCCGTGAATATGGGACAGAATATCAACCGCGGTGACGAGGATCTGATTTGGGTGAGTGACGATCAAACTGCCATTTATTTCGGCAGGTTTAATGAATTGACGCCGTTTCGTTCGGAAATGAAAAACGGCAAATGGACAGATCCCGCGCCGGTCCATTTTGGAACAAATAAAATCATTTCTGAAGTATCGTTTTCGAACGGCGGCAGGAAAGCATATTTTGCCGTGATTGATTTTGATAAGAACGACATCATTATTTCCTATTCCCAACTCCAACCCGATGGAACGTGGAGCGCACCGAAAGCGGTGGATTAAAAATATAATACCGGACGGTGTGTTCGGGTTACAGATTAAAATGTCCTACCATGTTCTATCGTGTCCTATTGATCAAAAGCAGGAAATCGTGTTTAACATAAAGGTACCGTTTGAAATAGTACCGGAAGATAAGGAAAAAATCAAAAAACAAGCGGTACTATTTCAAACGGGACCATGTATATGGATACTCCGCGGAAGGATTTCAGATAGTTTCCTGCAATCAGGCCATCTTCCGCCGCGAGTTTAGAAAAAGCAAATAAATATAGAATTGTTTTTTTATTGTCTGAGCGTCGGAAAATGGCTTGATTGTGGATTGCTCTACGACAGAACACGATTTAGTAGAGGAACCAGGAGGTGTTACCCTCTACGAGGGTTGCAAAAAGCCTGCTGCTGGTGCCATGCTGGATGATAAGCCGTACGGTGGAAAGGGGTACCGATGGTTCAAAAATTTATCGACGAAGATTTATTTTCGGGGAATGTATGCTAAAGAAGAAAAATTCAATAAAAATATGGAATCCGGGCCGGTTCTTGGAGCTTTCCGGGGCGTATTGGGAAACGTGTGTCCTCCATGCCGCGGTGAAACTTGATATCTTTACGGTGATAAGGAAAAAACGGTTGACAAGCGAAAGCGTCGCCAGGCATATCGGCGCGAATGAGAAAGCGGTTTTGATGTTGCTCAATGCACTATCCGCCATGAAGCTTTTGACAAAAAAAGGCGAGTCGTATTCTAATACGTCCGCTGCTTTATCGTTTCTTTCAAAAGAGTCCGCTCAGTATCTGGGTTATATTATTTTGCATCATCATGGTTTGATGGCGTCTTGGCAGCAGTTGGACAGAGCGGTGAAATCCGGAAAGCCTATCAGAGCGGGGATTGCTCAACGCAATAAAGAAGAACGGAAAAATTTTCTTTTAGGCATGTTTAATATTGCGATGACCTTTGCTCCGCGGCTTGTCGCTAAAATAGATATTTCCGGGCGAAAGCATCTGCTCGATTTGGGAGGTGGGCCGGGAACGTATGCTATCCATTTCTGCATGAATAATCCCGGACTTGCAGCGACCGTTTGCGATCTTCCGACCACAAAAGCATTCGCCCAAGAGACCGTCAAGAAATTTCATTTAACGGATCGAATCGATTTCAAGGCCGTGGATTACTTGCGGGATCATATTCCCGGGACTTATGATGTTGCTTGGCTTTCTCATATTCTTCACGGAGAGGGCAGTCAAGATTGTCAAAAAATTGTCCGAAAGGCGGTTTCGGTACTAAAACCGGGAGGGATGATCATCGTCCACGAATTCATATTAAACAATACAATGGACGGCCCGCTTTTTCCGGCTCTTTTTTCGCTGAACATGCTTTTAGGGACCAACCGCGGCCATGCCTATTCGGAAAATCAAATTAAAGGGATGCTAATTCAAGCCGGCGTGAAGAAAGTCAGGCGCATTCCTTTTCAATCTCCCAACGACTCCGGAATTATTTCAGGAATGGTTTGAAATAAAAATGTACACTCTTTATGTTATTCGTTTTGTTGACGAGATTGAGATGAAAAACAATGTCTTGTTTTTTAATATCGGAAATTTTCGAAGTTTGTACTATAAATCAATTAATTTTCTTAGGAGTCAACGGCCCTGCATTTGACTTATTGGCCTTTGATAAGCTTTTTATTACTCAAACAAGGTCATTATTCTAATTTTGCGGGGTTTTATTCAACTGTAGCAAGGCGGTGGTAATTCCGCACCACAGTATTAGATTCGCCCACGTCCCCATTCCGATGGCCTGGCCGTAAGGTAATCCCTGTAAAAAGTAGATGACACAGGCAGTACGTGCGGTGCGTAAAAGCATAACACTTCGGACTCGGATAAGTTCGGGCACGCAGTGATTCATCCAAATGGCGGCCAAAATTGGAAATAGCCAAACCACCATATGTTGACTCCTAGTGATTGGAGAAATCAATGTCATCGTCAGATAAATCAAAGAGAATTCCAGCGGGTAAAGGTATTCCCCTGCCTGAGCCGGTGCCTTGACACTCAAAAAAAGAAACATCAGTCCGATCAGCAAACACAATTCAAAAATACGGACTCCGGTTTCAAGAGTTTCAAGCGAAACTCCTCCGCCGATGACCGGCAATTTCTCGTAGTGGCGGACAACATATGTTGGATAACCTCGTTCGGGCCCGTACTGATTCCGGTTCTTCAAAAAAAGTCTTGTGATCGTAGCTTCCAGTGATTGGTTGACCTTGAGCAAATTGGAGGTTAAATGCATCATCCGGATTTGCTCCGGTGTCTTTTTGTCCGGATGCGGCGCTTCCTTTTTAAAATATTGAATGACATTAATCAGAAGCGGCTTGACGTTTCGGCCTATCCATTGGCGGTGGTAAATACGGTTTCCTTCCATCCCAAATATAAGTGTCGGAATCAATAAAGTCAGAACAATTCCACCGGCCAGCGTGCCTGCCAAAAACTTAGGTTTTCTCTTGACCAAAAAGTAAAGGCAAAACAAAGCGGGCGTAACTTTGATTAAGATCGCGCATGACAGAATAACGCCACCCCAAAATTCCCTTTTTTTCCGCCAGAAATCAATGGATATGACGGTAAGAAGGAAAACCAGAATATTTACCTGGGCCATTGCCAAGTTGTCGATTAAACACGAAAAGCCGATTCCGACGAATAAAACCGCATCGAATTTCGGAATGCGCTGAAATACCGTCAATAGGTTTGGCGGCCTTGGCTGCATAATCTGCCATGACAAGACCAAGGCCCAGAAAAAAAAACAGACGTTCAAAGCGTTCCAGCAAAAACTCGCGATTGAAAGCGGAAGAACAGCAAAGGCCGCAAAAAAACAAGCTGCGACCGGAGGATAGAGGAAGGGACTGACATGATCTTCGGTTGGCGGAACGTTGTTTCCTTCCGTTACATAATAGATTCCGCTGCCTTGAATGACCGCCCTGCCTGCTTTATAGTAGGTATCAAAATCGTTCGAACCGCGTTGGGATCTTCGAACGGAAATCAGGCCTGTGATTACAACCAGAACAATAATCAGTCCGGCGATTAACCAATTTCTGCGTACATTCATAACAGTATTAGTTCCAATTGAGCTTTTTAGCGGGAAACAGATATTAATTCATTATACAACCGAAAAATCAACTTTTACAACTGCCATTACTTTTTTTTCAAAATAATCGGAGGCGTTACTGTACGTGTCAGGCTGGGGTGATCGTGCCTTAGCACCTCCTAAGTTATATAGTCAAAATACGAAAATAGAATGCGGAATAAGCACCCACTATTAGCCCTTTAGCAATCCCGTGCCCTGTTGCATACCGCATACCACACGCCGTCCGTTAGGTACTAACAAAATTGCAGTGCATTTTTGAAATGGGTACCCTTGATGTAGATACCCGCTAATAAAGGCAGGGGGGAGTTTTAATAAATGACGATCGGCATGATTGCGCTCAAGAGGCTTATAAAAATTACGATTTGTCCGACCGGTCATGATTATTTATTGATTGATTTTTAACTACCCACTCTTATAATTTGCCAATGGCAGTGATGTTATTAGAAAAAAGGAGGTATAGAATGAAACGTTTAGCAACGTTGTTTTTTGTAATGTCATTGATGTTTTCAAGTCTGCCAATGAACGTTTGCTACGCTGCTGAATATCAAGAGAACGTTCTTGATAAGATAGTCGATTCATTTGCGACCATGGGGAAGAAAGGCCTTGAAAAAGACCAAATTCTGGCCCAGCGCAAGGCCGATCGGGTGAAGCGCTATGCCGAGCAGGAAGCAAAAAGGATACAGAAGGAAGCTGGAAAAGCAGGCAAGGACATGAAGAAGAAATTGGGATTTTGATTTCAAATATTAAGAGGAGGGTTCTAAGTTAGTCGGTGCGGATGATTGCGGGCACTTCGTTTTTAGAACCGTCCCTTTTTTTAATCAGCTTTAAAATAGCGAAGCCATTCAAATGACTACTGGAAAAGAATTGATCAATCAACCGATTCGACGGGCCAAGCTACAAAAAGTCTTTTTGAGAACTGTTTTTCTGATGATTTTCATCCTGTTGGCTGTGGATCTTGATTGTCTGAGAAGTATTCCTATTGCGTTTGCAAGCCAGGAGATAACGGCTGAAGTGAATCGGGAAGCGGAGCAAGACTCTGCCCCTGAAAAGCAACCCGCAGAATTAATCATTAAAAACCTGAACAAGGTCGAGGTCGCTAAGGCTGCGAGCGGGAAGGAAATTATTTCGATTACCGGCGTGATGCCGAGTGACTATGATCAAAACTTTAGACAAAAAAGTAAAAGATACTTACGCGCTCAAAACGCTAATGGCGACAAGTCTAAAGGCAAATCTTCCTGGGTTTCTTTGCCGCATGTGAGCTCCCCGGCTATTTCAAAAACGGATGAAAACGGAGTTCCGTGGTTTGTCATTACGACAGGAACATATAAGATTGAAATTGAGGAGAATAAGGCTTTCGGTGTTGACACGGCGAAAATCTTAGAAGGATTTTATCGGTTGCTGAAAAAAGAAACGAGGATGACAAATAAGACCATTAACACCAAATTGCGAATCAGGATTTTTAAAGGCAAACGGAACTATGAATCTTTTTGTGAAGAACATCAATTGAATTGCGACCGGACAATGGGGGTCACCAGTGCGCGTTATCTTGTGGCGGGAGGACGGTTTGGCCGTTTCGTCGAAAATCAGATTCTCTTTTATTGGGATAACGATTGGAGAAAGTTTGAAAATATGGCGGAATTGTATTCATCAAAACAAAAATTTTATGCAACTTTGTTTCATGAAGCAACACATCAGCTTTTGCACACGTTTACTCAAAATATATATCCGAAATGGCTTGGAGAAGGCTTGGCCGAGCATTTTGAAAATACGATGTTTAATGGCAAGGAAATCTATTTGCCCATGAAACTATCGATACCTCGTGCTAAAGACATGAAAGAGTTTCTCAATGCCGGTGGCGATCCGAAGGAAATATTTTCTTGGGACCGGTATGGGGACAAAGATTCTGTTTATTACGGTTTTTCAGCTTCTTTTGTGGCTTTTCTGATGCGCGGTACCGCTTACCGTCACTATATAGATCAAGCCATCAGGCGCATTGATCAAGGAGAGTCTGTTTCAAAGGTGACGGATTCCATTTCCAAAATTAAAGACGGCAATTTTTGGGATGAATGGCGAAATTCTTACACAAGCGACATTCTATCAAACTAACAAACTAAATTTGTTCGGTTTCTTCCCCAAAATATTCAGGGCTGATCTGAGCCGCGACCTGGAAAATTTCCTTCAACGTGTGTTGAGTCAACATGCCCGGATCCGACGTAACGAAATAATCTATTTTCATCCGGTAGTATGCCGCCGGTTTGTCAAAGGTGGCGCCGCGGTCTTTGTATTGATTCATGAGGTATCCGGCAATAATATCCCTCATGTTTTGACTTGCAAGACGCCATTCGCTGCTTGATTTGAGGGCGCGTTCGATGGTTTCTTTAATTTCCTGAGGAGAAGGAAGAGGGCCTTCGCCCGGGAGTGCGGAAGCATTCGCTGATGACGGGTTAGCGGAATTTAAACCCGGTTGGCTTTGACCTCCTTGTTGGGCCTGATTCATCATTTGGGCTTGGCGCATTTTCATTGCTCTTTGCTGTTGCATCTGTTTTTGCATGCGCGGGTCTGCGGCTGCTGAATGGGCATCTTTAGCGATCAAGCAGTTTGATAGCACGCAAAGGAATACAAAAGAACCAATTTTTCTCATCAGTTTGTGAGCAGTCATAGGAAATAATCACTCCTTCATTTTCTTTTATAGAAGCGGTTAAAGGATGATATTGATGATGATCAATTCAATATCGAAATAAATCCTATCAAATTCCATAGCAAATTACAATCAATCCGGCATGGCGAATTCGGCGTCCATATTCAAATTCTTTATTTTTCCATGCCGATCGTGTACAATGCCCCCGGCACAATAAGAATCTGCAGGTTAAAAAGAAAGGTTCGATAAACCCGAATGAAAATTCTTCGTCGGTATTGCGGTTTTGAGCTTATTTTCCCAACGCTGATGTCTCTTTTACTTTTTACGTTTATCTTTATGGTGGGGCATCTTGTGAAATTGGCGGATCTTTTGGTGAATAAAGGGGTTAGCCTTTGGGATGTGATCGTGATGCTGCTGCTTGCGGTTCCGAGTGTCTTTGGATTTATTTTGCCGACGAGTGTTCTGGCGAGTATTCTTCTCACATTTGGCGGTTTTGCCCAAAATAATGAAATTACGGCAATGAAGGCAAGCGGTGTCAATATCGTAAAGGTGATGATTCCGGTTATTGCGGCGGCGTTTCTTCTTAGTATTTTTTCACTTTTCCTTGTAGACCAGATTGAACCTTATGCGCAATACACGCTCAGGCAAATGACCCGTCAGATGGTGGTGAAACGGCCGACGGCATATATCGAAGCCGAGCGTTTTATCAAAGATTTCGAAGGGTATGTCATGTGGGTCAATAAAGTAGAGGGGAAACGGCTGGAAGGAATCAGAATTTATGAGCCGCAGGAAAAAGGTCCGGCGCGGACAATATTGGCTGAAGCGGGTGAAATTATTCCGAGTGAAGATGAGCTGTCTCTTTCGATTAAGTTGTTTAACGGAACGAGCGATGAACCGAATCCGGATGATCCATCGATTTTGTATAAGCTGAATTTCGAGACGTTTACCATTCCGAATTTGACACTTGGGAAAGCAAGCGGCGGAAAAGGTAAGAAGCCCAGGGAAATGATGCTTGATGAGTTGCTATATCGTTTGAAGCACGATAAGAGTATTTCGCAAGCCCCGAAGGAAAAAAGAGTCCTCAGAGCAGAGATTAATAAGAGAATTGCGTTCGCCTTTGCGACTTTTGTGTTTGCCATGATTGGGCTTCCGGCAGCGATCATTACGCGCCGCGGCGAGGCAGTGGTGAGTTTTACGATCGCCATGAGTATTGTCGCGATTTATTACGTTTGTTTTGCATGGATGAGGACCTTGGCAGTAAGCGGTTCAATGCCGCCCGAGATTTCCTTATGGCTTCCCAATATAGTGATGGTGCTGGTGTCTATTTTTCTCTTCCGCCGTGCCGTTTATTGATAAATATTTGTCAGGCTATCCAATCCTTTAAATTTTTATTACTTTATCGTTTTGAAGTTAAAAACCATAATTTAAATTTCATGATATAATCATTTTGTACGTCATCGTTCTTTTCCACATGATGTTGACCGGGTGATCGCTTCCATTCGTGGAGGAGGAAAGTCCGAGCTCCACAGGGCAAGAGCGCTCTGTAACACAGAGACTTTCATGGCCAAAGCCGTGAAAGATGGAAAGTGCCACAGAAAATAAACAGCCTTTTGTTGATGGTGTCAAACCCATCAATCGGGGGTTAAGGTGAAACGGCGGCAGTCACTCTTATTGAGTAATCAATAGAAAGTGAGTGCAGTCGTCATTTCTCATTTAATGATGGGGAGTGACGGCGGTTTAAGAGACCACCGGCCCGAAGGCGACGGAGGGCGCATGGTAAACCCCGCTTGGAGAAAGACCGAATAGAAAACGAACTCGGCGGCGCAGAATCACTGATTTTGCGGATGCCGGGGGGAACGGCCCGTTCCCAAGTTTTGGGTTGGTCGCATGAGGCGTTTGCGCAAGCAGCGCCCTAGATAGATGATCATTACCCGCCACGTAAGTGGCGGGGACAGAACTCGGCTTACAGGTCAGCATCATGTGGTTTTTTTATTCAAATTTTTCGCCCTTGACGAAAATGGAAATATCGGGTAAGGTTTACACAATTAAGCATTAATAGGTCAGTTAACCTTTTAAACTGGTTCTGAGAAGCCAGAAAAGGATGAAAATGAAGTCAATCTGCAATTATAAAAAAGTTCAAAGCTCACCAAAACGGTGAGCTTTTTTTTTGGAAATTTGAGGATTTATGCCGCAAAAACAGATTATGAGTTCAGAAGAAATCACCCGGGCAATTACTCGAATTGCCCATGAAATTTTAGAGAAAAATAAAGGGGCGAAGGCTCTGGCGTTGATCGGAATCCGGACGGGTGGTGCCTTTCTGGCGAAACGGTTTCAGGAAAAAATAAAGGAAATCGAAGGGACCGAAATTGAACTCGGGCTTTTGGATATTACGCTTTACCGGGATGATTTGACGGAAATCGGGGCTCAGCCGGATATCAGAGAAACAGAGATTGATTTTGGTGTGAGCGGTAAAAAAATTATTTTAGTCGACGACGTTTTGTTTACCGGAAGGACGATTCGGTGTGCGATGGATGCGATTATTGATTTCGGCCGGCCGGAATTCATTCAACTTGCGGTATTAATTGACCGAGGACACCGGGAACTGCCGATTAAAGCGGATTATGTCGGGAAAAATATTCCGACGTCGAAACAGGAAGACGTGGTTGTGAATTTGAAAGAATGCGGCGAAGAAGATTCCGTGGTGGTCTTCGAGGGAGAAACCAAAAATGACTAAAACGGCGTGGACGCGGAAAGATTTGGTGGGCCTGAAAGATTTATCGCGCGAAGAAATAACGCTTATTTTGGATACGGCGAAATCACTGCAGGAAGTTTCAACAAGGCCGGTGAAAAAAGTTCCCACCCTGCGCGGGCGGACGGTTGCGAATATGTTTTTCGAGCCGAGTACACGGACGCGGATTTCGTTTGAGCTTGCCGAAAAACGGTTAAGTGCGGATACGATTAATTTTTCGGCGGCCACTTCCAGCACCGTGAAAGGAGAATCCATTAAAGATACCGTGCGCAACATTGAATCTCTCAAAGTGGATATTATCGTGATGCGGCATCCGGCGTCCGGCGCCCCGCACCGTTTAGCGGAGAGGCTTGATGTGAGTTTTATCAATGCGGGTGACGGAATTAACGAGCATCCCACGCAAGCGTTACTCGACATGTTTACCATTAAAGAAAAAAAAGGAACTCTCGAGGGCGTTAAGGTGACGTTTATCGGCGATATCCTGCACAGCCGTGTTGCGCGTTCGAATATCTGGGGCCTGACGAAAATGGGTGCAAAAGTGGTCGTGTGCGGTCCCAAGACGCTTATTCCTCCGAAGGTTGAGGAGTTGGGCGTTGAAGTGATCTATGATTTGTATGATGCGATCAAAGACGCGGATGTCATTAATTTGCTTCGGATTCAAATGGAACGCCAAAGCGAATGTTTTTTTCCGAGTATTCGCGAATATGCGAATACCTATCAAATCAATCGCAAAGTTTTAGAAGTTGCAAAGAAAGATGTCGTGATTATGCATCCGGGGCCGGTGAACCGCGGGATTGAAGTTTCAAGCGATGTGATGGATGGGCCCTCTTCGGTGATATTGGATCAAGTGACGAACGGTTTGGCTGTCCGCATGGCGGTGCTTTATCTGCTGAGCGGCGCTCGAAAGAAAATTGAGGGGTAAGAGATGACGAATCTTCAGCTTTTAATTAAAAAAATCCATGTGGTTGATCCCAAAAATCAAATGGACGGTATTTTGGATGTGTTGATTCAAAAAGGAAAAATTACGGCGATTAAAAAAGACATTGAACCGGTTGAGAATGCGCAAGTGTTTGACGGAAGCGGCAAATACTTATTTCCCGGCTTGATTGATATGCATGTTCATATGCGGGAACCGGGATTTGAACAAAAAGAAACTATTGAAACCGGATCACGCGCTGCGCTGAGAGGCGGTTTTGTGGCGGCGGTGGCGATGCCTAATACGAATCCGCCGTGCGATCATCAAAGTGTGATCGACAATATTATCCGGAAGGCGAATGAAGTTCCATTTTATATTTTTCCGGCGGCGACCATTACAAAAGAACGCGCAGGTAAAGAACTTTCCGAAATGTCGGATATGAAGAAAGCGGGTGCGTGCGCGGTGAGTGATGACGGTGAGTGGGTGGCGGATTCGCTTCTGATGAGACACGCGCTTGAGTATGCATCGATGCTTGACCTGCTGTTGATTAGTCATGCGGAAGACAGACGGCTTTCCGGCCCCGGCGTGATGAATGAGGGGCTGGTTTCCACGAAAGTGGGGTTGAGGGGAATTCCTTCTGCGAGTGAGGAAATTGCGATTGCCCGCGACTTGATTCTCGCTGAGTACACGGGTGCGCGGATTCATATGACACACATTTCCACGGCCGGTTCCGTTGCCATGATTCGCGATGCAAAAGCGAAAGGAATTAAAGTGACATCGGATGTGACACCGCATCATTTTTCACTGACGGATGAAGCGGTTGACCGTTATTGTACCAATTTTAAAATGAGGCCGCCGCTTCGGACGGAAAAAGACCGGCGGGCGTTGATTGCGGGGCTTGTGGACGGAACGGTTGATGCGATTGCTTCGGATCACGCACCTCATACGGACGAAGAGAAAATGCTGGAGTTTCAGGATGCGCCTGACGGTGTGATCGGACTCGAAACGTCGCTTGGAGTGGCGCTGACGGAATTGGTTCATACGAAAAAGATGGATTTGAAAATGCTTGTCGAGAAAATGTCTGTCCGGCCGGCGGAAATTTTGAAATTATCCCATGGGTTCGGCGAAATCAAAACCGGAGCGGAAGCCAATTTGACGTGCGTGGATGTTGATCAGGAATGGGTGGTCAATAAAAATGATTTTGTTTCAAAATCGAAAAACTCATGTTTTGTCGGGAAAAAGTTGAAGGGAAAAGCGGTTGCAACAATTTGCCGCGGCAAATTGTGGGATTTTCGTTCATAATATATTTACCGCCAGCAGCATTTTTCTTCGGACTGACTAATAGCGTTATCGCGAAGAGTCCTGCACGCCGAAATGCGTTATGGTACGTAGGCGTAGTGATTTCTGAGGTATTATTAATAAATCCCCCTCACCCTAACCCTCTCCCTTGGGGAGAGGGCAGGGGTGAGGGGCGATAGTCAACTTCAGAATCAAGGATCAAGATTGTTCACAAATTTAGAAATGCGGGAAGTGTGTAAGCGAAATAGGATAAACGGGTGAATGGGAATGATTAAAAAAGCAATTTTAGCACTGGAAGACGGCCTGATCCTGGAAGGGGTTCACTTTGGATTTGAAGGAGAGTCTTATGGTGAAGTAGTTTTCAATACGTCGCTTTCGGGATATCAGGAAATTTTGACGGATCCGTCTTACGCGGGACAGATTGTGACGATGACGAATCCGCACATCGGAAATTATGGGATTAATCAGGCGGATGCGGAATCCCGGCGTCCTTGGGTGGAAGGATTTGTTGTCAGGGAACTCAGTCCCGTGGTGAGCAATTGGCGGTCCGAAGAGGATTTGGATCAATATTTGAAACGGAACAAAATTATCGGGATTCAGGAAGTTGACACGAGAAAACTCGTCAAACACCTGCGCGATTTTGGGGCCAAGAAAGGTGTCATTTCTTCCGTGGATTTGGATTCGAAAAGTCTGGTTGAAAAGGCGAAAGCATCGCCGAGTATTGTCGGGATTGATTTAGTGAAGAAAGTTACATGTGCGGCGTTTTACGATTTCAACGAAACCCTGATGCCGGAATTTACCTGGCCGGATGAAGTGGTGAAGACGGATAAAAAATATTCGGTTGTGTGCGTGGATTGCGGTATTAAACTCAATATTCTCCGGAAATTAGTACAGCATGGTTTCCGTGTGCATGTGGTTCCGGCAACGACTACAGCAGAAGAAATTTTAAAATTGAAGCCGGACGGTGTTTTTTACTCCAATGGGCCCGGAGACCCGGAGCCGGTGACATATGTGTGGCAAGGAATGCAAAAATTGCTGGGGAAAGTTCCGGTTTTCGGAATTTGCCTGGGCCATCAAATGCTCGGACTCGCGCTCGGCGGAAAAACATTTAAATTGAAATTCGGCCATCGCGGCGGAAATCATCCAGTCAAAGATTTGAAAACCGGTCTTTTTGAAATCACTTCCCAGAATCACGGATTTTGCGTGGATGCCGGTTCGCTTCCCGGAAACGAAGCCAGAGTGTCGCACCTCAATTTAAACGATCAGACCGTGGAAGGACTGCGGCATGAAAAGTTTCCGGTGTTTTCGGTTCAATACCACCCTGAAAATTCGCCGGGGCCGCATGATTCGGATTATTTATTTAAACGGTTCTATCAAATGATTGACCGGGGAGTTTGGTAAGCAGATGCCCAAGAGAAAAGACATTAAGAAAATCCTCATTATCGGTTCGGGGCCGATCATCATCGGGCAGGCGTGTGAATTTGATTATTCGGGCACGCAGGCCTGCAAAGCGCTTCGTGAGGAAGGTTATGAAGTCGTTCTGGTGAATTCCAATCCCGCGACAATTATGACCGATCCGAACGTGGCGAACCGGACTTACATCGAACCGATTACAGCCGATGTGCTTGAAAAAATTATCCAGATTGAACGGCCGGACGCGTGTCTGCCGACGATGGGCGGGCAAACCGGACTGAATCAAGCCGTTGAAGCTTATGAACGCGGAATATTCACGAAATACGGCGTTGAAATGATCGGCGTGAAATACGAGGCCATCAAAAAGGCAGAAGACCGATCCGCATTCCATAATGCGATGCAGAAAATTGGGCTTGATTTACCAAGATCGGAATGTGCTCGTTCGGTCGAAGACGCGCTTGAGATTGCGAAAACGCTCGGATTTCCCGTCATTGTCCGGCCAAGTTTTACACTCGGCGGTTCCGGAAGCGGAATTTGCTATAACGAAGATGATTTAAAGCGGGTTGCCCGGCTCGGCCTCGAATACAGCATGGTCAAAGAAGTTTTGATTGAAGAATCGGTGATCGGATGGAAAGAATTTGAACTGGAAGTGATGAGAGATTGTAAAGACAATTTCGTCGTCATTTGCTCGATTGAGAATTTTGATCCGATGGGAATTCATACGGGCGATTCGATTACCGTGGCGCCGGCGCAGACATTGACGGACAAAGAATATCAGCGGATGCGTGACGCAGCCCGGAAAATCATTTCGGAGATCGGCGTTGAAACCGGCGGCTCGAATATTCAATTTGCCGTTCACCCGGAGACGGGGCGGCTTGTGGTGATTGAAATGAATCCGCGCGTGTCGCGTTCGTCAGCGCTTGCTTCGAAAGCTACAGGGTTTCCGATCGCGAAGTTTGCCGCGAAACTTGCGGTCGGCCTGACCCTCGATGAAATTCCGAATGATATTACGAAATATACGCCGGCCGGTTTTGAGCCGTCGATCGATTACTGCGTGGTCAAAATTCCGAGATTTGCGTTTGAAAAATTCGAGGGTGTCAATGATACGCTCGGGACGCAGATGAAGTCCGTTGGCGAAACCATGGCGCTCGGGCGGACATTTAAAGAAGCTTTTCAGAAAGGAATGCGAGGCCTTGAAATTAAACGGATGGGGTTCGGCTGTGACGGCCGGGATGATGTATTTGGATTGAAGCTGGAGTCGAGGGAAACGTTGGTTCAATTTATCGAAGGAGCGCCGCGCGACGAAGCGTTGCGGCGGAAAATTCTCGAGCGAATCAAAATTCCCCGGGCGGACCGAATTTTTTATATTAAATATGCTTTTTACGCGGGTTATTCCGCGAAAGATATTTTTGATGCAACAAAAGTTGATATTTGGTTTCTTGAACAGCTGCGGCAGATTATTGATTTGGAAAAGGAATTGCTTCTGCTTGGGAATAAACCCGATGTGGATTCTGAATCTTTCCGGCAAATCCTTAAACAAGCGAAACGCTATGGTTTTTCGGACTTTCAAATCGGATTTTGTTTTGGGAAAAAAGATCTGGAAATTCGCAAGCTCCGGAAATCGAAAAATATTGAGTCTGTGTATAAACTCGTTGATACTTGCGCGGCAGAATTTAAAGCGTTTACGCCGTATTTCTATTCAACTTATGAAGATGAAGACGAGACGATTCCGAGCGCTAAAAGGAAAGTGATGATTCTCGGCGGCGGTCCCAACCGGATAGGACAGGGAATCGAGTTCGATTATTGTTGCGTGCAGGCAGCCATCGCATTGAGGGGCCTCGGATACGAAACTATTATGGTGAATTCGAATCCCGAAACCGTCAGTACGGATTACGACACATCCGATAAATTATTTTTCGAACCGGTGACGCTCGAAGATATTCTCAACATTGCCGATCGCGAAAAGCCCTGCGGCGTCATTGTCCAGTTGGGCGGGCAAACGCCGCTCAACCTTTGTAAAGGGCTCGAAGAGAATGGTTTGAAGATTTTAGGGACGTCAACGGCTTCGATCGATTTTGCCGAAGACCGGCAAAAGTTCCGGGATCTTCTCGAGCGGATCGGTGTCCACCAGCCGAAAAGCGAAATTGTATTCACGCCCGAAGAAGCGATCGTGATGGCGAAAAAAGTCGGATATCCGGTTTTGATTCGGCCTTCCTATGTGTTGGGCGGCCGCGCGATGGAAATTGTCTACGATGAAGAACAACTCCGTAAATATATTGTAACGGCGGTTGAAGCGAGTGACAAAAATGCAGTGTTGATTGATAAATTTCTCGAGGACGCGATTGAGATTGATGTGGATTTAATCGGAGACGGCGAAACCTACGTTGTCGGCGGAATTCTTGAGCATATAGAGGAGGCCGGAGTCCATTCGGGCGATGCAGCGATGGCGCTTCCGCCCTTTTCGCTAAGCAAGGAAAAAATTGATGAGCTTGTAGAAAAAACGAAAAAGATTGCTGCCGAACTCAAAGTGGTTGGGCTGATGAATGTTCAATATGCGATTCAGCACGGCCAGATTTATTGTCTCGAAGTAAATCCCCGGGCGTCCCGGACCGTCCCGTTTGTGAGCAAGGCGATCGGTGTCCCGCTTGCAAAACTTGCTGCGCAGGTCATGGTTGGAAAGACACTAAGAACATTGGGGTTTTCGAACGAAGTGATTCCCCCTTATTTTTCAATTAAAGAATCAGTATTTCCCTTTGTGAAGTTTCCAGGAGTTGATATAATTTTATCACCCGAGATGAAGTCGACGGGTGAAGTTATGGGGATTGATGAAGACTTTGGCCTTGCTTACTATAAAGCACAGGTGGCCGCTTATTCGGAAATTCCGATGTCAGGAAAGATTTTTTTGAGTGTGATGGAGTCAGATAAGGCAAAGATGCTTCCGATTGCAAAAAAATTGATTAAACAAGGGTATCAGTTGATCACAACGCAAGGCACCGGAGCCTATTTGGCAGAGCACGGAATTGAATCCGAAAGGGTCAAGAAGATTTCTGAGGGGGAGCCCAATATTACGGACCGTATTCGCGCCAAGGAAGTTGCGCTTGTCATCAATACGCCGACGGGGAAAGGGCCGATGCAGGACGAAGCTAAAATAAGATCACTTGCAGTTTCTTTTAATGTGCCATGTGTGACCACCATCAATGCCGCGCGTGCCGTTGTCCAAGCGATCGATTCTTTCAGAGAAAAAGGGCTTTCCGTGAAACCGTTGCAAGCGTACTTGAAAAGTGTCGGAGCCAAGGCGAAATTTTCATGCATGATGTAACCGTAGAGATTTTAGAAAATAAAAAGATCAACGCGGTGTATTGGAAGCTGACGTTTTCATCTTCCAAACTTTCCGACAATGTTCGCCCCGGTCAATTTCTCAATATTCAAATCGAAAATTCGACAGCCCCGCTTTGGCGGCGACCGTTTAGTTATTACCGTGTCAGTGGACCTAAGGTAGAAATTCTTTATGAAGTGGTCGGCTGCGGGACGGAAAAATTATCGCAGAAAAAGCGCGGGAGCACGCTCAAAATTCTGGGACCGTTGGGGAAAGGTTTCTCTCAAAAAATCGGCGCGAAGCGAAGAATTTTAGTCGGTGGCGGATGCGGTGTTCCGCCTCTCATTTTCCTTGCCGGAAAAACGAAATTATCCGATTCAACTCCGCCCATTTTGTTGTTCGGCTGTCAGTCAGATGACGCCATTCTTCCAAAAACAGAATTAAGCAAGTTGAAAAACTTGGTTTCTTACGCGACGGAAGATGGTTCGTGCGGAACGAAGGGGTTTGTGACCAAACTTCTCGAAAAGATATTGAAAGAGAATAATCCGAAGAAACTTTTCATTCAAACCTGCGGCCCGAAAGCAATGATGGAAGCGGTGATGCGAATGGCGCGCACGGTTGGTGTTGACGGGGAATTGTCATTTGATGAGCGGATGGCATGCGGAATCGGAGCTTGCCTGGGTTGCGTGGTTGAAACGAAGGAAGGACGCAAGACGAGTTGCCATGACGGGCCGGTATTTTCTTTTGAGGAACTTCCATAAAAGGATGGCGAGATGAAAATTGATTTGACGACGAAAATCGGAAACCTGACGTTTACAAATCCGGTCACGGTTGCGTCCGGGACGTTCGGAACGAAAGATGAATATGCGTCTTTTGTTAATTATAATAAACTCGGGGCCGTGATTACAAAAACCATTACCCGGTTACCGAGAGAAGGGAACCCCATGCCGCGGATTTGCGAAACTCCAAGCGGCATGCTGAACGCCATCGGGCTTCAAAATAAGGGGCTTGAAGATTTTATTGAAAACAAAATCCCGTTTTTCCGGAAATTGAAAACAAATTTAATCGTAAATATCGCCGGAGATTCCGTTGAGGATTATGTTTATCTTGCCGAAAGGCTTCAAAAAGAAAACGGTGTTAAAGCGTTGGAGCTAAATATTTCCTGCCCGAATGTCAAAAAGGGCCTTTCTTTTTGTGCGAATCCTGAACTGGCTTATGAACTCGTGAAAGCGGTGCGTGACGTAACGGCGCTTCCGATATTTACAAAACTTTCTCCTGAAGGTTTTGACCTTTTGCGGGTGGCGGATGCCTGTATCCGCGCTGGCACCAATGCGCTGAGCTTAATGAATACGATTCGCGGGATGGCGGTTGATATTGAAACGCGTAAACCAAAACTGGCCCGGATTTTCGGCGGGCTAAGCGGTCCGGCAATCCGGCCGGTCGCGTTGCGGTACTTATATGAAGTCAAACAGCGGTTTCATATCCCGGTTCTTTCGATGGGCGGAATTACAAACGCCGCGGATGCGCTCGAGTTTTTGATTACCGGTGCGGATTTGATTGCGGTGGGAACAGCCAATTTTATCAATCCGCGCGCCACGATGGACGTTTTGGACGGGATCAAATCCTACATGAAAGAAAAACGGATTCAGAAGATTGATGATTTGCGCGGAACGCTGAAGCCAGAAGCCGGGCGAGACGGCCGGAATTGCATTCCGGCCGGATAAAACAGTTACTCAGGTTGACCGGTTTTTTGTCATTCCCGCAAGTTTTAAGCGGGAATCTAAGGCTGTAGATTCCCGACAAAAGCTTTCGGGAATGACGCAGCATAAAGTGTTGTAAACTGCTCAATCAAAAAAAACGGTCAGGTTGAGAACACAGTTACATAAATCTTAAGGCGTCATTGCGAGACGATGTTCCGGTCGCCTACGGCGCCGGCCTCGCAATAACATATGAAATCGGTTCTCATGAATCTTAAAAGAAAGACGGCGTGAAATGGAAAATGAAAGCATGAATTATAGAGAACGGGTCATTGTGGCGCTGGATACGGATACGCTGCGGAAGGCCAAGCAGCTCGTTAAGAAACTGAAGGATTCAATCAAAATTTTTAAAGTCGGAGCAGAACTTTTTACGGCCTGCGGGCCCAAAGTAGTCGACATGGTTCACGAAGCCGGCGCACAGGTTTTCCTTGATTTAAAATTTCACGATATTCCGAATACGGTTGCGGGTGCGGCAAGGATGGCGGCGAAGATGGGTGTGTTTATGTTTAACGTGCATATTTCAGGTGGGCTGCGAATGTTGCAGGAGGCTTGTATCGCTTCGGCAGAAGAGGCCCGGAAGAATAATATTGCTGCGCCTAAACTGATCGGCGTTACGGTGCTTACAAGTTTAAATCAGGAAGAAATGAACGGGGAAGTCGGAATTCCGGGTACGGTTGAAGAAACAGTTCTTCGATACGCAACGCTTGCTCAAAAAACCGGGCTTGATGGGGTTGTTGCCTCGGCCAAGGAAGTTGCGGCCATCAGAGCTGAATTGGGGAAATCCTTCATGCTCGTCACGCCCGGTATCCGTCCTGCATGGTCGGAAAAACAGGATCAGTCCCGTATTGTTACGCCAAAGCAAGCCTTTGAATTGGGATCGGATTACATCGTTGTCGGCAGGCCGATTACTCAAGCCAAAAATCCAGCCGAAGCCGCTCAAAAAGTTTTTGAAGAGCTTCCGAGCGAAATTTCTCATTAGCGATGAGAAGTCCGGGCTAAGAGGAATTTTTTCGAAATCTGCGAAAAATTCATTCTCTTGACACAGGTAAAGTTCAACCATATAATACTAAACCACGCAAAATCTTAATAATCGCAACCCGTTACCATAAAAGGACTTGAAGCTATTTTATTTATGATTAGAAGCATGACAGGCTATGGCCAGGCTCGTGGAGGGAAATTACCCGTCCGGTGGCATATTGAAATTCGAACGTGGAATCATCGATTTTTTGAATTCACAAGCCGGTTACCCAATGTCCTGCTGAGTTTTGAGGGAAAGATTCGCGATATTATTCGGGATCGTGTTAAGCGCGGAAAAATTTCAATTTCAGTTGCGTTAAAAAACGGAAATGACGCACAGGATCATTTGACTCTGGATGAGAAGAAAGTTGCGTTTTATCTCCGGAATATTCAAAAAATTCAAAAGAAATTCTGCCTCGAAGGAAAAATGAATGTCAATACGCTGCTTGCCATTCCGAATGTGTTTGTTTCTCAAACCAGAGAAAACGACAGCGAGGCGCTTTGGAATGGTTTCAAAGGAGTTTTAGACGGCACGCTCCGGAACTTGGTTCGTTCGAGAGAAAAAGAAGGTTTGGCGCTTGTCCGTGATTTTGACAAGCGGCTTGATCTGATCACCGGCTCGGTTGACCGGATTCAGAAAGAAACGGTTAAGACGGCCGAAAAACAATTTGTCCGTTTGAAAGACAAAATTTCGGAGCTCATCGGAAATGCGGCGATAGACGAAAAACGGATCGAGCATGAAGTCGCCATGATGGCGGAACGGATGGACGTGACGGAAGAAATTGTGCGGCTCGGAAACCACTTGAAACACTTCCATTCTTTGATCCGGAGGGGAAATGAAGTTGGAAAAGAGTTGGATTTTATAGCGCAGGAAATGAACCGCGAAGTGAATACGATCGGGTCGAAATCTCAGGATTCAGCTATTTCCGCGGATGTGATTCGGATCAAGAGTGAAATAGAAAAAATTCGCGAGCAAGTTCAAAACGTTGAATAATATTCCGGTCTGCGTTTTTGTGGAAGCGAAACTGAGCAGGTTGAAACGGAAAATGAAGAAAAAATTTGGCAAGTTAGTGATTGTTTCGGCGCCATCGGGATGCGGGAAGACAACGGTTGTTCGGCAGCTCTTGCGGAAGAATAAACGATGCATCCGATCGGTTTCCTATACGACGCGGCCGCCGCGTTCCGGCGAAAAGAACGGCCGCGATTATTTTTTTATTTCGAAAGATGAATTTAACGCGAAAAAGCGCCGTGGATTTTTTCTGGAAACGGCCCCGGTTTTCCATTACACGTATGGGACGTCAAAAGAATTTGTTCAGCAATATGTTGCGCGTGGAAAATACGTTGTTCTGATTATTGATATTCAAGGGATGAAGAAGGTTTGCCGGAGAGTGAAAGGGAAGTTGCCCCTCATCACGATTTTTATTATGCCGCCTTCGATAGAGGAATTGGGGCGAAGGCTTGTCATGCGAAAAACGGAGAGGAAAAGCGAGCTCGAATGCCGGTTGAAAATGGCCAAGAAGGAAATGGCCGCCAGTTCTTTGTATCAATATGCGGTAGTTAATCAAAGAGTTAGTCAAACAGTCAAAGAGATAGAGGAGATATTAAAACATGAATATACCCATTGAAGGATTAAGAAAAACGGAATCAAATCGTTTTCGCCTTGTCTTGGTTGCCGCGCGTCGGGCAAACGACCTGACGAGCGGAGCGGTGTCTGTCATGGATGTGCCGGGAAAATTCAAACCGGCAACCATTGCATTGCAGGAGATCGCTATCCAGAAAATCCGGGTGGAAGTTCCAAAAGAAAAATCGAAATCCAAGAAATAAATCCCAAACAGAATTGTTTATAAATTGAAAGGCAGGCGTTTCTGTGGGAAAAGTGAAAGCAAAATCCGAAGGGAAATTAAAAAAGAAAACGATTCTTTTTTGTGTGACAGGAAGCATCGCAGCTTACCGCGCCTGTGATTTAGTGCGAGAACTTAAAAGGGAAGGTGCGGATGTCGTTTGTCTGATGACGAAATGTGCGCAGGAATTTGTGACGCCGTTGACGTTCCGCTCGCTGACCGGAAATCAGGTTCATGCGGATGCTTTTTCACCGGTCGAAGAATGGAATGTGCTCCATACGAGTTTGGCGGACCGGGCGGATTTGATTTTAATTGCTCCGGCTACCGCGAATGTCATTGCCCGTCTTGCTGCCGGGTTTGCCGATGATTTGGTGACGTCGGTTGTGTTGGCTTCAAAAGCGCCGGTTTTGATTGTTCCTGCGATGAATGACAACATGTATCACCATCCACTGACGCAGGAAAATATGGAGAAACTTCGCCGTTTTAATTATCATTTCGAAAATCCGATTGAAGGAGATTTGGCCTGCGGCCGGAAAGCGGTTGGGCACATTGCTGATCCATGTTCGATCCTTCAACATATTGACCGGTTGCTCAATTGAAATGAAGAAGCTCCGGATTTTGATTACGGCAGGCCCTACCAGGGAATATCTTGATCCCGTGAGATTTATTTCAAATTCTTCGACCGGTGAAATGGGATATGCTTTGGCGCGCGAAGCAAAACGTTTGGGGCATGAGGTGACGCTTGTCAGCGGTCCGACGGCATTAGCTGCACCGAAGGGGATGGAATGTATTTCCATTACAAGTGCGGAAGATTTGAAAAACGCCATTATGAGTTGTTGGCCGAAAACCGATCTCTTGATCATGAGTGCCGCGGTTAGCGATTATAAGCCAAGCCGCTTGGCAACTCAAAAGATGGCAAAGTCTAAAACAGGCTTTAAACTTTTCCTTAAACCTAATCCCGATATTTTACGATATTTTGGGAAACGGAAAGGGAAACGTTTAATCGTCGGTTTTTCTTTAGATACACAGGATGTAGAGAGAAAAGCCGTTCGAAAATTGAATCAAAAGAATTTGGATTTTATCGCTGCGAATTGGTTTTCCCGGAACAATAACCCTTTTGGGAAGAATCGATTCTCAATGTTACTTTTGGGCCGGCGCGGATTTCGAAAGAAGTACGCAAATGTGTCAAAAATGGAAGCCGCGAAAGTGATATTGAAGGAAGTGATCAGCTGATTTTAGGGTGTGAATAAAACGGATTGAATAAGCGTCAAAGTTAATAGTACACAAAACTGGAATTTTTCTATCAATGATCATAAGGAGGAAAAAATGAAGAAAGCAGCATGTTGGTTGTTGATCTCAATTCTTGCACTTACCGGTTGTGCCGAAGGCAGCGGTCTCAGTGAACGTGAGACAGGAGCGCTTTTGGGAACCGGTCTTGGGGCAGGTATGGGAGCTATTATTGGTAATCAAACGGGACACGCCGGGGCTGGAACGGCTATTGGTGCCGGTGCCGGCCTTTTGGCGGGCGCACTTGCCGGAGAAGGGATGCGGCGATCTAAAGAAAATGCAAAGAAAGAAATGCGTCAGGAGTTAATGCAGCAGCAGTATCAAACCGGAGCTGCTCCTCAATATGGCGCTCAGCCTCAATATGCTCAACCTCAGGTTCAGCAGCAGGTTGTGCAGCCACAGGAAGTGAATACGAAATATAATCCAAGGACTGGTCAAACTTTTCCTGATCGATATCAGTTTGATCCCTCGACGGGTGAAGAACTAAAATACATGAAGTAATCAAGCCTTCTTGGATTGTTCGCGCGGCTTGCCTTTGGCGGGCTATCCCTCTCCCTCGGGGAGAGGGTGGGGGTGAGGGGGATTTGTTAATCACTTCAAAATGCTAAATTAATACCATAAATTTTATTTGGATTTATTTTTAGATATTAGCTGGCGCGGGCCCGACATTAATTTAATTGGAAGGTCGGGACTGCGCCAAGTTTTGATTTGCAGCACTAAAAGACGCGCGGCACCAGCATCTTGACGAATATGAACAAATGCAGGTGCTGCGCCGACAAAGCAATTTAGAACCCTTGGATTTATTTTTAAGGAATGTCGGCGCGGTATTGACTGTCTATGAAGAATCAAAGTACTGTTAATCGGAAGTCAATACAGTGCCAGCTTCCCATTTAATTTTATGGGATTTATTTAAAATGTCAGCTGGCGCGGTAGCAAAGTGGTAATGCACGGGTCTGCAAAACCTGTATACGGCGGTTCGATTCCGCCCCGCGCCTCCATGGATCGATCCGCCTAATGTTGTGTGGTGGAGATTCCGCCCCGCGCCTCCAAGCGATCAGAAGTATGTAAGAGCCAAAAACCCCCCTGTAACATAAATAACTCTTTGTGGTTTCTGAAGCGTATACTAATAATATGTCTTTTGGCTCACCAAAAGAAAGTAATTTTATGGAAGAGCATAAATCCTTGGTCAGGAGAATTGAAGTTTTCATGCCGAGCAGACTTGGTTTTCACCTTCGGGTAATTGCTCGATTCGTGAAAAAAGTACGGCAGTTTCGTTCGGTGATTCGTGTGCGAAAAGGGAAAATAACGGCTGATGGGAAAAATATATTAGGTCTCCTGGTCTTGGCAGTTGCTTGGAAATCAAAGATATATATAGAGGCCGAAGGTGATGATGCCATGGAGGCGATTGAAAGTATTGGAGCTTTTTTCCGGACGGAGCATTAGGCAATCCTATCAAAGGAGAGACATAGAAACACTATTCTAACAAAACCGAGAGGGTTAAACGTTACAGTAGCAATAGTCATGGACTTTAATATTTAATCAATATAGGATGCCATTTAAGTAAAAGCAATTCGCGCAGCAGCTTATATTAAAAACAATTATCAATAATTTGCGATCACAGTAGAGGTCATATCAAAAAGCTATATTATCGTGTTCAGTATATTGTCGGTGGTATCTGCGTTTCAATGCTTAACTTCTTGACAAGTTCTATCAAAAGAAAAATAGCGCAAGTTATCGGATTTCTTCTTTTCCTTAGAACCCGGCGCCGAAATTTTTCCATAAACAATCTTCGGGCAGCTTTCCCGCGAAAATCAAAATCAGAAATCAGAAGGATCGGCCGGTTGTCCATGACGGGTATGGTGGACTTTTTTTTCGAGGTTATCAACATTCCCAAAATTGCGAAAAATTCCGGAAAATTTATTGAAACGCACGGAGAAGAATATGTGTGGAAAGCCTTGGAAGAGAAAAAGGGGCTCATTCTGGTTTTGGCCCATTTCGGAAATTGGGAATTGATGGGGGTGGCTGCGGCCGCTAAAGGAATTCCGATCCATGCCATCGGAAAACCCGTGAAAAATCCGTTTATTTATAATTATATCAAACGGCTTCGCGGATCTACGGGGCTCAGGAACATTGACCGGAAAGGTGCTGTCAAAAAAACGATTCAATTACTGAAAGAAAATCAGGTGGTGGCGGTGCTGCTTGATGCCCACGCTAAATCCGGTTTTGTGAATGTGGATTTTTTCGGTCGTCAAGCGGCCACATTCCGGTTTCCGGCTATGCTTGCCTTAAAATATGGGACACCCATCATCCCGACTTTTTATTACCGCGAACGTGACAAACGTTCTATTCTTGCTTTTGGCGAACCATTTCCGCTGATCCAAACCGGTGATTTTCAGGCCGATTTAACGGCAAATACGCAGCAGTATGTGGCTACTCTCGAACATGAAATTCGGAAGCGCCCGTCCGATTGGACGCTATGGGGACATAATCGATGGCGGCAGGAAGCAGTGCAACCTTTGAGTGAAGAAAACTAGAGAAAAAATCAGAGAAAGAATCAGAGAAAGAATTTAATTGTATACAATTCTGTTACCTGTTAAATTGAAATGATATTAGGAATGGGAGCTAACCTGAGCTGTCAATCAAATACTCATCTTTCCTCCTTGATTTATCCTCCGCGGTATTTGGCTTGTCACAAACTTTGGTAATCGCTTACTGTTACTGGCAATAAGGGCGTGAAACCGTAAAATTTAAAGACGTTATGGGCATCTAAGTGTGATTTAGTGGGAGCAGAAGCAAAAGGTCTAAATGAAAAAAAATACATTGTATAAAAAAGGTTGCCTGCTTTTTCATTCCAGCCACGGTCTTTGCCGCATTAAAGAAATCAATAAACAAATTCAGTCTGGGAAAGAGCAGTATTACTACTCGCTTGAATCCAGAGAGGCTCGTTTCAAAAGAGCTAAATTTATCATTGATGCGAGCCAAATAAATACCTCCGGTTTTCATCTGGTCATTTCACGTGAAGAAGCAAACAAAATTTTGAATTATTTGAAAACAAACGATTTAAGTAATGAAAACCAAAATATACAAGAACTTTCGAAAGAAGTTTTGAGTTTGATCGAAAAAAATACGCCATGGGCCTTTAGTAAAGTTATTTTGATTTATTCCCGGGAAAAAAACGGGCAGGTAGCAAAAGGAAAAAGAGAGATGTTGTTACGGGCCGTGAAAGGACTTATGCGAGAGCTGTCGTTTGTTTTGAACCTTTCCGAACGTGAAGTGTGCCAGAAGGTGAAAAAAAATTTAGTGTATCGTTCAAAAGCAAATCAATGGGTGTTAGACGCTGTTTTAGGGACTGTTCAAACCTCAGCTATGGGACCTTCGTAAATTTTAAATTCTCCTGTGTAAAGATTAAACATACTGGAAGCGATTTAATAGTTATCGTAAGACCAACAAATACCGCCATTGCCAGCCCGAAGGGCGAAGCAATCCCGCTTTTAAATAAAGCTTGCGTGTTACTTCTGCAGTGCTTCTCGCAATGACATGCTTTTAGAGATTTATAAAACCGCTTTTAAATATCATGGGCCTGAAAGGTCTGTCGGTATTATAAACCTATGAACATAAAGCATTTCGCAAGATCGTTGTTTTCTGCGTGAAACGTGATTCGTGGCGACGGAGTACCGTTGCCCCTTGTCTCTCGCCCCGTGTGGCGCGGTACCATGTACGGAAGGGACGCGTACCCGGTACGGTTTCAGTTCTAAAATTTTTTACACATTTTTTATCATCCGGATTTTTCCCGCTTTAGAAGAGCAAAAAATTTTTACATTTCCCCTTTCGAAAACCAAACATTCCTTTGGACTTTATTATCATGGAAATATTTTTGCTGCCTCTTGTATTCTTATCCGCTATAGCGTTAGATTTTGAATAGGGTGAAGCAAAATCGCAGATGAGTTTTACTTATGAAGGAGGACCAATATATGGAATTCTGGAATGAGGATACTCAAAGCCAATGGTATATTAAAATGATGCTCCGGGACGAAATGATGAAAAAAACAGAAGGCTTTCTGAAACAGATGGTTTCAACCGATTGCGCATTGCGTCAAATCGGTTCCTCTCTGATTGAGGTTTGCGGTGTTTCCCATGCCGCTGTTTTGGAATTTCGTCCGCGGACACAAGACTATAGAGTTCGAATGTCATGGGGGAAATTTAGACTTCCGCAGAATTTGGTGAAGGCCGATATTTCAAGCGAACTGGTCCACGAAAGCTCACGCGCCAATATTTCCAACCCAGAGAACAATTTGAATCTTAAACATATTTTAAAGCTTCACGGTACGGAGTTTGAATTTATGTTGCGAAAAAGCGGGCATTTATACGGGATGTTTTTTATCGGTCCGCCTGCTGAGGGAGGCCATTATTCCCAAGAAATGGTGAACCACTTTGAGCAGCTTGCGGATCAAATCGGCCTCATGTTTGAGGTGGAATATCGCTGCCGGGAAGCTTCAAAAGATCCGCTTAAGAACGATTATCACTATCAGTTTCTCGAAGATTCATTCGGACTTTTATGCCGGCAATTCAAAAAAACGAAAGGGCCTTGTGCGGTGGCGGTGATTATCATCAATGATGAAGAGGCGATTCGGCTGCGTTACGGCGATACAATGGCCGATTTATGTATTCAAATGATATCGGAAAAAATTCAGAAAAATATACGCACGACAGACAGTTTTATCCGGTATGCGCCGGGTAAGTTTTGTATCGCATTTTGTGAGATGTATGATTGGAATGGTGGGAGCGCGCATTCTGCATATATGAATGTCTTGTTCATGGATTTGGTGCAGAAAATCGCGAAACGAATTCAAAGCGATCTCATGGAGGATCAGATAGAATGGCGCGCGGAAAAACTAAACATTGCGGTTAGTTTGGGGATCGCTCCATTGAATTCGAATCCCGAAAATTCAGAATTAGAAACGGAAATGTCCGGGAAGGTTAATCAACTGGAAGAGCAGTTGAGTCAATTAGGGAAAAATCAAATCTACATGGACGGGGAGGATTCAGGCACAAATTTCATGGATTTTATTTGATAAAAGGGGACAGCGCCCTTTTTAAACGAGAAAGAGGGCGCTGTCCCCTCTCTTTTTTATCGACGACTTTTTCTTCGAAGTAGTTTATAATTTGCCTACCATGATTCAAGAACACAATCACTCGGCGATCGACCACTTGGAAGAATTAAGGAAAAGAATTTTGTTTTCCTTAATTTGGGTTTCGCTTTTTTCTATCTTATGTTTTTGTTTTTCCGACATCCTGATGAAGTGGATGACGCGCCCTATTGAAGGGAGTGTCCAGTCGCTATATTTTTTAACTCCGTATGAAGCTTTTCTCACCAAAATGAAGCTGGCCTTAATTGCGGGCGTGGTGCTTTCACTTCCTGTTATTTTTGCGCAACTGTGGGCATTTATAGGGCCGGGGCTCTATCCGAATGAAAAAAAAGAAATTTCGCCGCTCATATTGCTTGCGACGGTTCTTTTTATCGGCGGTGTTTTGTTTGCATATTTCATGGTGCTTCCGTTTGCCCTCAACTTTTTTCTTGGTTTTAGAAGCGAGACACTTGCGCCGATGATATCCATTGGTTCGTATGTTTCATTTTTTTCTTCTATTTTGATTTCGTTCGGTGTGGTATTTGATATTCCGGTGATTGTCATCGGCCTGATATCGACAGGGATTTTAAATGCTGCTTATTTGGCGTCGCAGCGAAAATATATTATTTTAGGAGCGTTTATCATTGCCGCGATCCTGACGCCGACAGTGGATATGATTACGCAATGTATGCTTGCGTTTCCTTTGTGGTTTTTGTTTGAACTTTCGATTGTGCTGGGCAGAGCGATTGAACAGAAAAAGATTTTAGGGTACCGGCACAAAAATTCGCGCCTGTCCCCTAAAATCCCCATGAGTACAAAAGGAGAGAGTAAACAGTGACGACAAATCGTCCGGGTTCAGATCCAAAAGAGAAATTTCAAGCCATGGTGTGGTCAATCGGGACGGCTTCAACTTTAATGTTAATGAAGCTCATCGTCGGGGTGTTGACTCAGTCTCTCTCGTTGATTGCTTCGGCGGTGGATTCGATCATGGATATATGTACTTCCACATTGAATTTAGTTTCTTTACGGGAGGCCGAGAAGCCGGCGGACCATGAGCATGAGTATGGGCATGGAAAGATCGAAAGCCTTGCGGGATTGCTTCAGAGCTTGTTTATTTCAGGAAGCGGTGTGTACCTTATTTATGAGGCGATCAAACGATTTATGAAAGGATATGAAATTAACCATGTCCCGGTGGCGATAAGTGTCATGGTGATTTCAATTATTTTTACTTTGATTCTGACCCAACGGCTTAAACGCGTCGGAAGAAAAAGTGGGTCTTTGATTTTGAAAACAGAGACTCTTCATTACACGATGGACTATTTGATGAACGGCGTCGTGATTGTTTCACTCCTTTTGGTCCGCTTTACGGGGCAAACGATTTGGGATTTATTACTCGCTCTCGGAATTGCTTGTTACGTTCTCAAGGAGGCGATTGGGATTATGAGAACTTCTGTTGACGAACTCATTGACCGGGCGCTTCCGATCACCGAAAACAGGTTGATTCAGGAAATTATTGTCGGTTTTTATCCGGATGTGTTAGGGTATCATCAATTAAGAACGCGTAAAATCGGCACTAAGAAATTTATCGATTTCCATATTGAAATCCGCAAGGAACAGAAGTTTAGACACGCCCACGAAATTACCGAAAGACTGATCGGTAAAATTAAAGAACGTTTTCCCGATTCCGATGTGACGGTTCATTATGACCCTGAAGGGGAGGCGTAGAACTCGTGTCTAAACTCAAATTATTAAAATCTGCTACGAGCGTCGGCTTAGTCACCACCTGCAGCCGTGTTTTCGGTTATGTCCGGGATGCCAGCTTGGCATGGGTTCTTGGTGCGGGTTTTGGAATGGATGCATTTACGGTGGCGTACCGGCTTGCGAACCTTTTCCGCCGTCTGGTCGGGGAAGGCGCGATGAGTGCGGCATTCGTTCCGGTATTTGTTGAATATAAAACCAAAAATTCGGCACAGGAACTCTGGGATTTTACGAGGAAGTTTTTCTATACGCTTGCCTTGGTGACGGCAGCAATGGTCATCCTCGAAATTGTTTTTGCGCCGGTTTTTGTGCGCATCATGGCGCCCGGATTTATTCATATCAAAAACAAGTTTGAACTGTGCGTTTTGCTCACCCGGATGATGGCACCATATCTGGCTTTGGTGTCACTCGCGGCGCTTCTGACCGGGATTTTAAATTCGTTCGGGAAATTTATCGTTCCGGCGTTTAATCCCGTTTATTTCAATGTTTCCGTCATCCTTTCCGCTTTGGTTGCCGCACGGTTTTTTCCCCAGCCCGCCGTGGCGGTTTCTTTGGGTGTTTTATTAGGGGGTGTGTTACAGGTGCTGATGCAGATTGCAGCGGCAAAAAAAGTCGGGATGAATTTTAAAATCGGTTTTTCATTTAAGCATCCGATGATTCGGCGTGTCGGCTTTTTGCTCTTGCCCAGTATTTTTGGAATCGGAATTGTTCAGATCAATTTACTTGTCGATTCGCTCATGGCATCTTTCCTGCGGGAGGGAAGTGTGTCGCAGCTTTATTATGCTGACCGCGTCATGGAACTCGTGTTGGGGATTTTTACGATTTCGCTTGCGACGGTCATTCTGCCGGATATGGCCCGTTCGGCTGCGGCGAAAAATATGCAAGAATTGAAAAAAACGCTTACTTTCTCTTTGCGGGTGATGGCATTTGTTGCGATTCCGGCGACGGTCGGGCTTTTTCTGATGTCGAGTGAAATTGTGAAGGTGTTGTTTGAACGCGGACGTTTTACAGCGATTGATACCGACCGTACCGCGGTTGCGCTTTGTTATTATGCGCTCGGCCTTTTTTTTATTTCGGCGGTTCGGTTGATTGTTCAGGCATTCTATTCACTGCAGGACACTAAAACGCCCGTGAAAGTCGGGGCCATTTCTTTGCTGCTGAATATCGTTTTGAATTGGGCGCTGATGCATCCGCTGAAGCAGGGAGGGATTGCGCTTGCGACGTCTATTGCCGCTGCGGTCAGCGTGATTCAGCTGCTCTATATTTTTCAAAAACGGTATGGATTGCTTGATTGGAAAAAACTGAATGAAAGTTTTCTGAAAATTCTCATTTCGGCCGGCGTGATGGGGCTATCGTGCCTTACAATTTTAAGACTCATTCAATTTGATTCACATACTGCACTCAGCTGGAAAATCGGGGGATTGTTCGGAACGATTGCGGCCGGTGCGCTCATTTATTGTGTGGTTGCGTTTATTCTGAAAGCGGAAGACGGAATCATTTTTTCCCGCCTATGGCCCAAAATGGGCAAGTCCGGCCGGAATCCAGAGGTTTGAAATTCTGTAATTGTTTAGCGTTTTGAAGTTGACCATCGCCCCTCACCCTAACCCTCTCCCGTAGGGAGAGGGTTAGGGTGAGGGGGGGGATATCTTAATCGTTTCAAAACGCTAAATAGATACTCTCCACTTAACCTTAAAAGGACGCACTTCTGTATGCACCGGTGTAAAATAATACATATTATAATATGTATTACTATTGACATTACATAGTATAATGTGTATTATTTAGCAGCCAGAGAGGTGAGTCAGATGAAATCCATATTGAAATATCAAGATATTGTCCTTCAAACTCTTAAAGATCGCGCTGGGTCCTTTTATCTCGCGGGGGGAACGGCTTTAGCCAAATTCTATTTTCAGCACCGTGATTCCTATGACTTGGATTTTTTCTCACAAACTTATTCACCTGCCCAAATCCGTGAGTTGGTTGAATTGATTGAGGGATCGACAGGAAAAAAAATGAAATTGATCCAGCAAAGCCACAAGGATGGATTTGCCAAGATTTCCATTTATGCCTTCATGATCAATAAAAACGAATCACTTAAAATTGATTTTGTAGAGGATGTGACAAAGCTTCTGCGCCCCTTAAAGCGGGTTGATGGGGTTGATATCTTGTCTTTGGAGGATATTTATCTCAGGAAAATTCATGCGATATCCGGAACGTTGCCCGAGATGGATCGGGTAGGGCGTAAACAGTTTTTGGGAGGCCGTCAAGAAGCCAAGGACCTTTTCGATATTTACCGGCTTTCTTCGTCTTATAAACGTTTATCTCTGTTTGCGCTTGATTATTGTGATGATCTCGAAAAGGAAGCGTTGATCCGATGGTATCACACATATAACCGTGCGGAGATGAAGATCGGGCTATCGGAGCTAAAAACGAGAACTCCGATTGAATTTGTGGTTATCGAAAGACATTTCAAGCACGAAATTGACGAACTGATCGGAGGTATTTTGTGACGACATCGCGGGTATGGGAATGGGATGTCCGGCGTACAGATGAAGAGATTCGCAAGATTTTGAAAAATCCAGAACATCCAAGCTATCTTCATTATGCATCGCTTTTACTGGCACGGCATAATGTTCCGAAGGAAGTTTTCAGCCGGTACCTCAAGAAGGAAGACTTTTGCATGCAATGGCAGAATATTAAGCGGCGCATGCGCAAAGATCGAAGAGATTATGGCCGGATCCAGTTTTGGCAGGAGATTTACCGTCACCTCAGCGAAAAATTGAAATCGCAGGGGATTGCGTTGCGGCGCCCAGCCGTGCAAGTTGTGCAAAATTCTCTTCGGGCGAGGATCGGTAAAAGGGTCCGTGAAGTGAGGCGTTCAAAGAAGATCACGCAAGCAGATCTTGCACGCGGAGCGGGATTGACCCAACAGTTTGTATCAAGGATAGAGCGGGGGACGGAGAATGTTTCGCTTGATACGATTGAACGCATTCAAAAATATATCGGCGAAGATTTATTCTGCACATAGGAATAGATGATCGCTTAAGAAAAACAGTGTGACAACAGTTACGAATGGCGCTGGCATAAAAACTTGCAGTCCATTTCCATTGCAGACGCGCATTTTTGCTCTTAATATGAGTTTCTCTTATTCGCGCAAGGGCTTGACTTTATTTAAGCTACCTACTATTATTTCATTCCATTTCATGGTGAGCGCGGCTCGTAGGAGACCATCAAGGTTTCCACGAAGCAGTACTTGCGAGTGGGCGCAAGTATAGCGAAGAGCATTTTTCATGGTGAGCGTAGCTTCAGCCCAAGGCTGATCCGCCAAAGCAGTGTGGCGGACAATCTGGCGCCGCAGGATGCGGCGAATCGATTTTGCTACGTAATTGATAGATAATTTTTATGGTGAGCGTAGCTCAATCTGGTTAGAGCACAAGATTGTGGATCTTGGGGTTGCGGGTTCAATTCCCGTCGCTCACCCCAATTCTTTTCTTTCGAACCCACGCCGGAATTAGATGATTCCGGCACGCTTGCAGGAACTTGTGGTTCCTGACTTCGCAGTAATTTTACAAGCGCGTCAAACGGTTTTCTGAATTGATATTCTAACTTTCCATCAGAGAGTTTTGCTTCTGCTAAAAGCACTTTAAGGATACCGGAACATCTCCAAAAGTGCCGGGTTCGTTATGACACGCTCAAATCCGACACTTTTAGAAATGCCCCAGATTCACATATATGAGTCTTAAAAGCGACGAACAATTATTTAACGATCTCCAAGATTTGATCCGACAGAAAAATGTCGGTATCGAAGTCCATCAGTTCGGTTCACGATCCTTTCTCAAATCCTTATGGCTCAAAGTCGCGAGTATTTATGTGAGGTTTCGAGCGGTTCGGGGTTATGATTTTTTCCATTCAGCATACACCGCCAGCATAATCCATTTGCGCGCCGGGGATGTCTTGGTGTCAGCGCCTAATAAATGGACGGATGTATTTAACATATGCTTTTGGGGAATTTTAGGTGTTGCGTACCATTCGCCTTATTATTAGGTGTATTTAGCTACTCAATGGGAAGGCGTGCAATCTATTAATGTTTTTGAACTTGCATCCGATACTACCTAAAGGTATACTTCGATTTGAGACCGGTGTGCGGCTTTCTGGTCGTACTATTGGTTTAAGTGGTTCTTCTGAATCATTTAAATCGCCGGTCTCGTTCTTTTTTCATCTTCCCCATGTTTTCGCGCCACTTTGAATCCAAACAAATGAAATTTTTTAGTGTCCGTTTCTATCTCTGTTTTGCTTTTATACTCAAACTGTTTTATTTTTTTCCAAAATTCGGACACGATTTTTTCATCGCCTGTTTCGCGCCTGCCAATAAGATGTCCTATCATGTCTGCAAGTTGAATACCCACATTTTCTGAGGATATTGCAAATAATGGGACTTTGATAATTCGGTCAAAGCTTTTTCCGGTGTTGCTTAAATGGAAAAAGTTGCTTACGCTTTTCGATGTTCTTTCGTTCTGAGTAATGCCCCTATCATCAAAAATAAGACACGCCATTAAATCGGGGTGGTGTTCCGCCATGAATAAATTGATACGTTCAAAAAGAAAGAAGAATGGTCTTTCAAGTTGTTTGTCGTCAGCACACGCGAGATTGACTTCTTTTTCGTCTAACACGATAGATGCAAAAGCCTTAGCTCCATGTGTTTCCGCGTAATCAAAAATGTCTCTTGCTAAATCTAACGAGTGACTTCTAACTTTTTTCCATTCAAGTCTAAATAAATATTTTTTGAAAATTTCTTTTCCTTTAATTTCTATATCGCCACATTTCGCGCTAAGATGTTTAACCTTAAAATTCCATATTTGTCGAGAATATTCATTAAAGTCGGTGCTGCGAATAGCGACAGCTGACAGTACACCTACTTTTTGCTCTGGATTTTCATCGTCATTTTGCCAAGACTCATCAATGAATATCAACATGCTTTCTCCTTTTGTTTAAAAAAGTATTTTATCTGCTCGAACGATAATCGAATAGCAAAATTTTCAAGAATGCTAATAAAAATGCTAATAAAAAAACTGTTAGCACTAAATGTTAGCATTTTCGATGGTAAATGATGGTTAAAGATGGTCAAACACGGTCAACCGCATTCTCGCCAAAATCGTTCCAACTGCAATTTTGTGGCTAACTTCGGTCAAAGATGGTCAATGTTGGTCAATCGTCTTAGGGTAATTGTGGATCTTGGGGTTGCGGGTTCAATTCCCGTCGCTCACCCCAATTCTTTTCTTTCGAACCCAGTAATTCCACAAGCGAGTCAAACGGTTTTCTAAACTTGTATTCCAGCTTTCCGTCAGAGAGTTTCGCCTCTGCCAAAATCACTTTAAGAAGCTCTCCTTTAAGCATTTTCTCTTCGTATTCGTCGCCTTTCAATGCTTTCCAGTACTCCGATATTTTCTTTGCGAATTTCAAGAACAATACGCCCCGATCGTAATAATTTTTATCAGCTCTATCAAAAGACGACAGCTTTAGATTGATTTGATCAAGTTCGCTTTGCCATTCAGTATTTGTGGAACGGTAGAATTCATTGTCAATTAAGCCGTCCACCCGGTCGAGATAAAGCTTGTGAAGCCGGCGTTCATACAGTTTCTTTTGTTCAAGACAATTTTCTTTATCTCCTTTAAGCGTTTCTTCATGATCTTCGGCACTTGCCTTGAGCCCTAAGCGGATTAATTCATACACTTCGTCGGTCACGCGAAGGTCTTGAACAATGGGGCTCAAAATCATTTCGAGTTCCGCTTCTGTGTAATATTGCTTTTTACTTTGGCATTTGCTGTAGTAGTCGGTGCAGTGATACAGAATATACTTGCGGCCAGATGGTTTCTGTTTCCGTTCGCCAGTGATGGAGCAACCGCAGCTTCCGCATTTTAAAAATCCTCGATAAGCGATTAAAACACCGTGCGGACCACTCAAGCCTTTCGATTTTGTCTGCATGACTCCACGAACTTTTTCGAATAACCTTCGGTCAATTAGAGCAGGGTGATGTCCTTTGTAAAGTTTTCCGCCCCAAAGGAAATAACCGTAATAGAAAGGATCTTTCAACATTTTTTCAATTCTGGATTGATGAAGCGGCTTGCCTAATCTGGAACGAATGCCATGTTTATGAACGAGTATGGCTAAATCGTTGTACGAATAACGCCCGCTCGCATAAAGCGTGAATACTTCACGCACCAGGGAAGCGGTTTTCGAATCAATGCCAACAATCCTTCTTTTTGTGTCCTTTGGATCGCTGATATTTTTATATCCAAAAGGCGCAAGGCCGGGATAATAACCATTCTCAGCTTTCTGATTAAGTCCTTTTTTCGTTTCTTCCGACAAGTTGTCAATGAAATGCTTGGCCATTACCGCGCGGATTCCAAACATGAATTTTTCATTGGAGCGTGAGTCTTTGTGGATTTCCACGTTTTCCTTGACCAGCACGATGTGAATGTCCTGCTTATGCATTAAATCTTCAAGCGTGGCAATATCGCGGAAGTTTCTGGATAAACGATCTGTTTTCTCAACCAAGAGATGTTTAATCGAAGGATTCTCTTTAATAAAGAATAGCATCTCATTAAACGCCCTGCGTCCGGATTCCTTGGCAGTTTCTTCGTCTTTGAATTCGTGGACAATCCTGAAGCCTTTTTGTTTGGCATATTCGCGTAGAAGCCGATTCTGTGCCTCAAGAGAATATCCGCCTTCAGCCTGTTCCTTGCTCGACACGCGGATATACAACACAGCATTGTTAGTTTCGATTTGGTCTTTTTTTTCAGTCATTCCACACCTCCTGTTTTAAGCCGCTTTGTCCTGAATAGAATTTTTCTTTTTAGATTTATCATTTAAGTGGGATTCAATACGTTCCATGACATCAACAAAGGATGACAGATTAGTGTTAATCTCGTGAACATCTTCCAGGCTTATAGGCCGTTTGTATTGTTTTGACCAACCCAGGACCAATTCTTGATCCGGAGTCGAGCGTTTTTCTTTTTTCAGACAGAATAGCTCCTTGCATCTGAATTCCTCCTGAAATCATCATGACCAAACAAGAAATATCCGCATGAACTTAGAACCCATTCCCAATCTAACAAAAGCACATTTCCCATTCCACAAATTCAACTCAAAAGTGACACATTTTCCCAAAAACACCCGGGGTATTTTCGCTCCAATGCAAAAATATCCCCCGGGTTTTTTCAGTTATTGACCAATCAACGCCTCAATTCCTTTACCAAGTCGTCTCGCCTCATTTACCGAATCATTCGCACGTTTCATTTCATTTCGAACCGTCGCATACCCTTGACCTGAACCAGAATTTTTCACCCGCCCTAAATTCAAATCATCCCGCACAGAATAAACCCGCCGATCAACAATTCCATTCCGCCCTGAATTCACAACAGCATTATCCCAACCTTTCTTCATGACCAAATTCACCGGCAACACCAACCCAAGCCAAACAACACCAATCAAAACCCAACACATCACAACAAAACCAACCAACTTAACCGACAGCCACTTAATCCTTAATACCAACCAATTCAGATTAACCCATACCTGCTCAACAATATCATTCAACATAAAACATACTCCTTCGAAGCTTTATCGCTTCATGTCTTTCATCCAAGTTTATGCTTGGTGGTTTCTTTCTTTTTTATTACGTTACTGGTTGAGCAGCCCGCGCGATCACGATCCGGAAACCGGGCGCTCGATGTCAAATGGGGCCGACGCATAATGCCCTCACTATAAGACGCAAAAGCAGCCAATTCCTTAGCCCCTAAATGAAAATATTTTCAAAAAACGAATAAACCCCTCACTATAATTGTGCCAAAACAGGCACTTCCTTACTAAGTATTTTAAAAAGTGTCAATTTCCCACCTTATAATTTTTTGGAGCCATGTTCCGGCCGAATCAGCAGCAAATGTCTAATAGCTCTCAATATAATTGTGCAAAAACTCGCCTTCCGGTGACATAGAACCGGAAAATATTTTCAAAAAACGAATGCTCCCTCATAGATATAGTGCAAAAACGGGCCTTTCGGCGGCAAAAAAATGAAACTATTTTCAAAAACGAATAAACCCTTCATAGATATAGTGCAAAAACATGCCTTCGGTAGGCAAAAAAGGCAAAAATATTTTAGGATAAGGGGTAAAAATCATTCACTCTCTCCATAGATATTGTGCAAAAACAGGCCCTTCCACGACAAAAAACTGAAAAATAATTCAAAATCGAACAATGTCCTCACTATTAATGTACAAAAACACCCACTTCCTCACGTCCAAATCAAAAATAATCCAAATAAATCACTTCCGAACCGAGCAAAAGTCCTTCAAAAAAGAGCCCAAAAGACTAACTCTCTCGAAAAAAACACAAAAATGGAAGAGAGAGAGTTAGTCTTTTGGGCGGGGTGCCTATTTCGAACGAAATTGCGAGGTGAGGAAGGAATCCGTAAAACAACAACTAATGCTAGTTAATCTAGCGCATTCAATTAGTTTAACTATAAGATAGCCAGAATAAACGATAACTGATTGTCCGAATTAACCTCTCCCCATAAGGGCATGGCCGCAACAAGGCGATGAATACCGTTTCTCCGAAAGGACTGCTTCTGGTATAATCTCACAAAGTTTTCTAAGTCAAATCAAGGCTCTACCTTATGACAAACGAAGCAGATACTTGCAGAAAATACGTTCTGCCAAAGCTTTATACGGCCCAATGGACGGATGATCAGATATCCGAACAGAAGAACTTTACGGATGGCCGAATATTGGTTTTAGGCGATAAATGCCGTCGGAAAAAGCAAAAACGCGCCGATTATCTTCTGAAATACCGCAGAGATTTTCCAATCGCTGTTGTTGAGGCCAAAGCTTCCTACAAAACGCCCGGCGATGGAATCCAACAAGCCAAAGAATATGCGGAAATACTGGGGCTGAAATTTGCTTATTCAACGAATGGCGCAGGTATTATTGAGCATGATTACACAACCGGCAGGGAATCAGAATTGACGGATTTCCCCTCACCCGAAACACTATGGAACCGATTCCGTAAGATTGAAAATATCGCATCGGACGAAACAGCCGAAAAAATTCTCACACCCTATTTCTATTCTTCTGACAAAGAACCAAGGTACTATCAGCAGATCGCAATCAATCGAACCGTTCAAGCCATTTTACAAGGACGGAAAAGAATTCTGCTGACAATGGCAACCGGTACCGGAAAAACATTCGTTGCTTTTCAAATCGCCTGGAAATTATGGAATGCAAAATGGAATCGCCGAGGTGATGGCCGGAAGCCAAGAATCCTATTTCTGTCCGACCGGTCGATATTGGTTGACGATCCCAAAGACAAGACATTCATCCCTTTTGCTGATGCGCGCCATAAAATTGAAGGAGAGGCGATCAAAAGTCGGGAAATGTACTTCGCGTTATATCACGCGCTGGCTGAAGATGAAAGGCGCCCCGGCCTTTACAAAGAATACGCAAAAGACTTCTTTGATTTGATCATTGTTGATGAGTGCCATCGCGGAAGCGCTTCCGATGAAAGCAATTGGCGCGAAATATTGGAATACTTTGAGCCCGCCTATCAGTTAGGGATGACCGCTACCCCCTTTAGAGAAGATAACCGCGATACCTATCTTTATTTTGGAAATCCCATTTACACATACAGCCTCAAACAAGGCATTGAGGACGGTTTTTTGGCTCCCTACAAAGTTCACCGGATTATATCAAGCGTCGACGCAACGGGGTGGCGGCCTGAACAAGGCCAGCAAGATCGTTATGGAAAAGTAATTCCAGACGGCGAATATAAAACAAAAGATTTCGGCAGAATTTTGGCTTACCGGCCGCGCACACAAGCTGTCGCGCAGCATCTAACCGATTATTTGAAGAAAACCGACCGGTTTGCAAAAACCATCGTCTTCTGTGAAGATCAGGACGAAGCGGAAGAAATGAGGCTCCTTCTTAATAATCTCAATTCGGATTTGGTTGAAAAATGCCCTGATTATGTATGCCGAATCGTATCTGAAGAAGGCGATATCGGGCGCGGTCATTTAAGCCGTTTTCAGGAGTTGGAGAGAACTACCCCGGTTATTGTGACTACAAGCAAACTGTTGACGACTGGTGTTGATATACAAACCTGTAAAAATATTGTCCTCTACAAAGTCATCAATTCGATGGTTGATTTCAAGCAAACGATTGGCCGCGGAACACGCGTAAGAGCAGATTATGGGAAATTATATTTTAACATTCTTGATTATACGGGGAGCGCAACTCGTCTTTTCGCCGACGAGGCTTTTGATGGAGAACCTACTCTAATAACCCAAGAAGAAATAGATGCTTCAGGTAAGACAAAGGAAGGAAGCGAGCAGGTATTGACAGAAGACGAAAACAAAGAAGGCCCAATCGTCGATGGAACAGAAGCAGAATATACTTGTGGGCCGAGAGACGAAAATGATCAAAAGCGAAAATTTTATGTCGATACAGGTGATCGCGTTGAAATCATTGTTGATTATGAGCAAAATCTTGATTTGGATGGAAAGAAGTTGCGGATTGTTAAATATACCGATTACACGGCTGAAAAAGTACGTTCGATATTTCCTTCAGCAGCCGCGTTAGAATCCAAATGGAAATCAGCGGAAGAACGCAAAGCGATTATTGAATCGCTGGAAGAGAAAGGTATTTCATTTGATGAACTTGCAAAAGCAACGGGCCAAGTCGATGCCGATCCATTTGATCTCTTGTGTCACATTGCGTACAACGCACCTCTTCGGACGCGCCGCGAACGCGTAGAAAGGCTCAAGCGCGGCAAGGTAGATTTCTTCGATTATTTTTCCCCGGAAGCGCGTGAAATTCTAAATGAAATTCTGGAAAAATATATTGAGCACGGCGTTGCACAATTTAAATTGCCAGACATATTAAATGTGGAACCAATTTCCAAACGTGGTAACGTCATAGAAATATCTGCTAAGTTTAATGGTCCGGAAAAACTAAAAGAAGCCTTGGAAAAGCTCCAAACTCTTCTTTACTCCTCAAATTAACACCTTATATTCATAAACCTTACATAAAATGTAATGATTATGTTGTATTTTGTCACGATTTAGCACATACTTATTACATATTTTGTAATAAAAATGTTAATACCATGAGTGATAATAGAGACAAAGAAGATAAGCTGATTGAATACGCCAACGAGCAGGGCGGCTACTTTACAGCTAAACAAGCTGTTAAGGCAGGCTACTCGTACCGGCTACATTCATATCATGTTCAAACCGGCCGCTGGATAAAGATTGAAAGAGGCGTTTTTAGATTGAAATCTTATCCGCCGTCCGAGAGAGAAGACTTCATTCGCTGGACGCTTTGGAGCCGAAACCAAAAGGACGAACCCCAAATAGTAGCGTCTCACGAAACCGCTCTGGCTATTCATGAAATAAGCGACGTGAATCCCAGTAAATATCATTTTATAGTTCCGCCCGGTTTCAGGAAAAAAGTTCCCGATAGCGTTATTTTGCATCGCACCGTACTTAAACCGGAAGAAGTTGAAAAAAGAGAAGGATTTTTTGTCACAACACCGGTTCGCACATTGAAAGACGCTGCGGAAAGTCATCTATCGCTTGATGAATTGAGAAAAGCGATTCAGGATGCGTTGACGAGAGGGCTCATCATGTTGAAACAGATAGACGTTTCTCATTTGTCAAATCACGGCAAGGAAAGAATGCTCATGGTTTTTAAAATGCTTGATGATCACACGAGGTAATCCAATTGAAATATAAGAACGCAATCAGTTTTAGGCAAGCGCTCGAAGAACGGCTTGCAAAAAAATCAAAACAAGAAGGGATTGATTTGGCGTGGTTGAGAAAGCAGGTTGCATTTGACCGGTTTTTGGCAAGAATCTTTTTTGAGACCCAAAAACCCCGCTGGCTTCTCAAAGGTGGTTATGCGATGGAGCTTCGTTATGCTCAAATTGCCAGAACAACAAAAGATGTTGATTTGTCGCTGCCATTTGCTGCTTTTGATGCGGCCAAAGAAAAACAGCTTTTGGAACCAATCCGTGAGGAATTACAACAATTAGCCGGGAGAGATTTAGGCGAATGGTTCATTTATCTTATTGAAGCGCCAATCATGGACATTGAGGCAGCTCCTTATGGTGGCGCCCGTTTTCCAGTCCGCGTAACTCTGGCGGGAAGACATTTTACAAATTTTAATCTGGATGTTGGCATTGGCGACGCAGTGATCCTTGAACCGGAATGGCTTGAAGATCATCATCTTCTTGAATTTGCGGAAATTGCTTCAAGCCGCATCCCCCTTCTTCCCAAAGAACATCAATTTGCAGAAAAAATTCACACCTACACATTGCCCCGTGAAGGCAATCCCAATTCCAGAACGAGAGACTTGCTGGATATGGTTTTGCTCATCGAACAAGGCGCTTTAGATCACGATAAATTGAAAAAATCATTGGAAGCCACGTTTAAGAGACGGAATACGCATTCAATTCCGGCGCGTTTGTCTGAACCTCCGGAAAGTTGGGCAACAGCTTACGCCAAACTCGCACAGGATTGCGGAGTGGCTAAGAAAAACGTGAACGAAGCTTTTAAACTTTTGGAAGAGTTCTGGAACAAACTTTACAAAGGATAGAGTCATTTTTCCGTAACGTGTCATTCCCGCATGCTTTAGGCGGGAATCTAAAGTCATGGATGCCCGATTAAAACATTCGGGCATGACAAAATATGAGGTCAATATAATGGCAAAAAAATCAAAACAGCAAATCCCCCAAACCACCGCGTCGCAATTAAGCTCGATCGTAAAATCTTGCCGCGATATTATGAGAAAAGACAAAGGACTGAACGGTGATGTGGATCGCCTGCCGATGCTCACATGGATTATGTTTCTGAAGTTCCTCGATGATATGGAAATGATTCAGGAAACAAACGCCAAACTTGAGGGAAATAAATATCTGTCAGCCATCCGGCCGCCATACCGCTGGCGCGATTGGGCAGCCAAAGAAGATGGGATCACCGGCGAAGAGCTGATTTCATTTATCAATAATGAAGAATGCACAAGACCGGACAGCTCACGTGGGCCCGGCCTTTTCGCTTATTTACGCTCGCTTGAAGGAACCGGTAAAAAGAAAGACAGAAGAAGCGTTATTGCTACCGTTTTCCGGGGAACGGTCAATCGGATGTTAAACGGTTATCTTTTGCGGGATGTCATTAATAAGATCAATCAAATCCATTTCACTTCATCAGATGAAATCAACACCCTGTCACACCTCTATGAAAGCCTGCTCAAGGAAATGCGTGATGCGTCTGGTGACGCCGGAGAATTCTATACGCCACGTGCTGTCGTAAAGTTCATGGTAACAGTAACCAACCCAAAACTCGGCGATGTTGTTCTCGACCCTGCGTGTGGAACCGGAGGTTTTTTAGTCGAAGCAGTTGAATACATTAAAAAACAATGCAAAACCGTAGAAGATCATCGAATCCTTCAGGAAGAAACCATTTTAGGCGGCGAAGCAAAGTCACTTCCCTATTTATTGTGCCAAATGAATCTTTTGCTGCACGGCCTTAATGCGCCCTTAATCGATTCCGGGAATTCTTTAAGACAGCCGTTAAAAGAAATCGGCGATAATGACCGCGTCGATGTGATATTAACAAATCCTCCGTTCGGCGGCGAAGAGGAAAAAGGAATTCAAGGAAACTTTCCTGAAGATAAACAAACGTCCGAAACTGCCCTTCTTTTTCTCCAATTAATCATGCGGAAGTTGAGGCGCCCTGGCCACCTCGGCAAAAAAGCCGGCCGCGCGGCCGTTATTGTCCCGAACGGAACTCTTTTTGGTGATAGCGTGTGCGCAAGAATCAAAGAAGAATTACTCAAAGAATTTAACTTGCACACCATCGTTCGTCTGCCAAACGGCGTATTTGCGCCTTATACGGGCATCTCAACCAACTTGCTTTTCTTTGATCGCTCCGGCCCAACAAAAGAAATTTGGTATTACGAACACCAGCTTCCTGAAGGAAGAAAAAACTACACAAAAACACAGCCAATTCAGTTTGATGAATTCAAATCGTGCATCGAGTGGTGGAAAAAACGCGAAGAAAATGAATTCGCTTGGAAGGTTAAAGTTGAAGATGTACTCAAATACGATGACAATCGAAATCTCCTCTCCGTCAATCTCGACATCAAGAATCCGAGTTCAAAACAGGACTTTGAGCACATGCCTCCAGAAAAATTAATCGGAGATCTTTTAGAAAAAGAAAAACGAATATTAACAATTGTGACAGAAATTCAAAAATCATTGGAATCATAATGGCTCTCAAATGGCCCATAGTTCCCCTAGGTAAAGTTTTAACTCATCGTAAAGAGTTTATTAAAATTGATGATATCCAAATATATAAGAGATGTCGTGTGCAACTTCATGCGCAAGGCATCATTTTGCGAGATCAAGTGCCCGGGGCCGAAATTAAAACAAAAAATCAACAAGTTTGCCATTCGGAAGAATTTCTCGTTGCCGAAATAGATGCTAAAGTTGGTGGATATGGAATTGTTCCAACTGTACTAGAAAATGCAATAGTTAGTAGCCATTATTTCCTATTTTCTATTAACGGATCTTTACTAAGACCTGATTTTTTGAATTGGTTTATTCGTACGCCATTTTTTCATGACCAAGTTTCAGCTCAAGGATCTACTAACTATGCGGCTATCAGACCACAACATGTTCTAGATTATAAGATTCCACTACCATCACTTCCCGAACAGCAGCGCATCGTCGCCCGAATCAACGCCCTCGCTGCCAAAATCGAAGAAGCTCGCGGCCTTCGCCACCAAGCTACCGAAGAAGTTGAGACGCTTATGCTTTCAGCCTTAAGACATCTCCGGTTGCCTCGAGAAACTGTGGTTAAACGAATCAGCGCGTGTTCAACAATGAGCACAGGCACAACACCGCCAAGCGAACGTAGCGATTATTATGGAGGGCTAATTCAGTGGTATACGCCTGGCGATTTGCAATATCAACGCCAACTTGGTGTTTCATCCCGTACCTTATCAGAAGTGGCAATTGCAGAACGAAAAGCCAGAATGTTTGAACCCGGCACAGTCTTGTTGGTGGCTATTGGCGGTTCTTTGGGAAAGGTTGCGCTTACTCACGAATGCTGTTCAGCAAATCAGCAAATTACCGGCATCAAATTTTCGGATGAGGTTCTTCCCGAATACGGTTTCTGGTGGATGCGGCGTCTTGGAAAAGACCTGATGGCTGCTGCACCGCAAGCAACACTTCCGATCATCAACCAAGTGCGCATTGGCGCTTTCGAAATAAGCATTCCCACACTTTCAGAACAACGCCAGATTGTAGAGAAACTGGACGGATTGCAAGCGAAGGTGGATGGACTGAAGCGGTTACAGTCCGAGACTGCCTCCGAACTCGACGCGCTTTTGCCTTCCATCATAGATAAAGCGTTTAAAGGGGAATTAGTGTGACGACATTGCCAATATTTCCTCCTGGTGTGCTTGAGGCTTCAAAAAACAACAAACTAATTGTATTTCTCGGGGCTGGAATTTCTTGTGCGGCAGGACTTCCGGACTGGAATAACGTTAAGAATAACTTAATCACGAGATTAAGAGAAAACAAACTATGCGAAGAAAGCGTTTTGCAACAGTATACAAGAATGGACTTTTATGAGTGTTTTGAATTGATCAGGTCGACTAATGTAAAAATATATCAAGAAACGATAGACAAATCGGTAGAACTCAATGACCAAGTGAAAATCGAAAATTACAAGAACTGGATTAAAATTATCAAATCATGGAAGCCGATAGCTATTGTCAGCACCAATGTTGATGAGTTATTACTTAATTACAGCGGCTGTTCAAAAGATGATTTTCGCACGAAAGACAACTGCGCACCACAAGATTTAAAAAGTAACAAAGTTTTTTTAATCCACGGGGTCGGAAAAGAAAGTATATGGACATTAAATATTAGAGATACTCTTTATGGTAATCGTAATTTTGAAAATTTCTTATGGAATGTTTTTGGTTCATATACAGTCCTTTTCATGGGGACTTCATTTCGCGAAAAGTGGCGTGAATACGTAAAACTCAATCCGGCACTTCAGGGGCAGAAAAGATATTTTCATTATGCTTTATTACCTTCGGCTCCAGAATATATATCCGATCTCGAACTTGAGCAATTTTCAGGCGTACATGCGATCAAATATGACAACTCTGACGGTGTCCATATAAATTTTGCAGCAACGATTGAGAATTGGAATTTGTCCAAACCAAGACTCAATGAAGACGACATCACTAAAGCAGGAACACCAAAATGACAAATTTTTTCGAATCAACTAAAAAAATTGACAACATCTTGGATCGTCAACCCATTAAAGGCAAGGATAGAAAAACGTTCTTGAATATGATCGAAGCTGATGAAGCTCTTTCACAATATTTCTTTAAAAAGGTAGATGATATAAATTGGTTCAAATTGCTAACTGATTTGGGAACATTTGTTCCGGACAAAAATCCAATTCCAGTAGAATCCAAAGAGCAAAAAGGGTACTTTACAATCCCATTTTGGCCGGTATTGATTTATCTTGAAAAGATATCTCAAAAGCATTCGGACGTTGGATATTCTAAAGTTGCTTCCGGTTTGATGGAAATTATTCGAGATGTGACACGCCCAAAAACTGGGGAGAAAGTAGACAACTACCGTACCTGGCATGCGTTTGTGAAAATCATGGCGAATTTGCCTACTGATGTTATCAACATGGATGATATTGATCTGATCCGCGATTGGTTGGAAAGCAAATTTGACAGTACGCTTGTGGGAAGTGAGATTGGGAAAAGTTTGGTGACGAAGTTTGCCCAAAGCGAAAAGCCGGAAAATTGGAAAAAAGCGGCGAAAATAATTGATATTATGACAGAGATTAAGCAGGTTCCATCACCAACTAAAATAGATTCGGATTCTAAACCAATCAGTGAGCCGGAGCTCAGGATTAAGAGTTTTTGGATGAAAGAGCTATTCAAGAAAAATGCGCAACTGTTAGGTGATCGATGCGGCAAAAAAGTGGTCCACAGTTTGACAAATCGGCTTTCGGAATTTTTGGCAACTTCACATAATGATGACCAGTACTCCTACGTGTGGCGCGCTGCCATCGAGGATCACGAACAGAACGCGGGTGAAGACCGGCCGGGTCATGTTTTGATTGAGGCGTTGCGAGATGTGCTAATCTCTTATGCAGCTTCGCAGGATGCTTCAACAGAATTAAAGGAGCTTATTGCATCGAAATGGAACACGCTGAAACGTATTGCAGTTTACGCGATCAACGTCAATTTCGAAAAATATAAGAATCTATTTTGGGAGATATTGTCGCCTTCGCTGTTTGAAAGCAATGTGAGGCACGAGGTTTATGAGCTTCTCAAGAAGCGTTTTGAAATATTTTCAGATAAACAAAAAGGGGAAGTTGTCAGCTTGATCAATGAATTGACGCGAGGCTGGCGTGAAGATGTAAATAAGGACGAAATGAATGCTTATCTTCGAGCGGAATGGTTGACTGCGATTGCCGGGAAAGGATATGCGAAAGCTGATTCATTATTGGAAACGTGCAAACAGACGCTTAAACACCCGTTTAAGCCGGAACATCCCGAATTTATTTCTTATATCACAAGCGGCGGTTTTAGCGAAAAAAGTCCGATTTCAGCGACTGATTTGCTAGGAATGGATTCTGTTAAAGCGATTGTCGCATATATCAATGAGTTTAAAGAAAAGAATCAGTGGGGCGAACCAAGCTGCGAAGGGCTTGGTGAAAGCCTGAAAGCAGCCGTTAAAACGAAACCCGATTTCTTTATAAACGATCTTTCAGAGTTTCTTAAATGCAAATTTCCATATCATTACTTTGTAATTGATGCTTTTAGAGACCTATCGAGAGAAAAGAAGATTTTGGATTGGAAAAAGATTTTAACGTTTTCCAAAGAGTTAGCAGGGCTGTCTGAACTATGGACGGAAGATGATAAAGAAAAAGACCGGTATGTCCGAAAGAATTGGATTCCAACCGCGATTGCGGAATTGATCGAATCCGGCGTGAAGGAAGATGACTCAGCGTTTGACGAGGCGCTTTTACCGCAAGCTAGTGAGGTGTTGAACATCATCCTTAGGAAACAGCCGCCGGGAAAATTGGGAAATGAGCGTGAAGGTTTCGTCAATTGGGCAATTAATACACCACGCGGGCGAACGCTTGAAGCATTCTTGTTTTATGCATTGAGATGCATACGGATCGGTGAAAAGAAAGGCTCTGACGAAAAAGAAGCAGAATGGAAAAAACTTGAACCGGTTCTTAATTATGAGCTAAAAGAAGCGTTAAACGGTAAATACGAGTTTTCTACGCTAGCAGGCCGCTGGTTGCCAAACCTTTATTACATGAATAAAGAATGGGTTGAACATAATTTTGCCCAAATTTTTCCGAATCAGAATCCGAACCTTGAATCCAATTGGCGCGCAGCATTGGATGGTTATTCACATATTGGAACCGTATATTCAGTTCTCTACAACCTGCTGAAAAAAAATGGTGATTTGGACAAAGTGCTGGATGGAATTGAGCACAAACAAATCAGAGAAAGAATTATTGATAATATTGCTATTTCATATCTGAGGGGGCAGGAATCATTGGATCATAGAAGCCTTTTTGCGAAGATTCTTCACGGTTGGAAAACGGAAGATATTTCTGATGTGATTGGTTTATTTTGGCAGCATCGTGACGTGAAATTTGAAAAAGAAGAAGAGAGAATATCTTTTTGCGAGAAAGCCATGGGTTTTTGGAGACATTGTTTTAATAAAATTAAAGGCAATGAAGAAACCTATCCAGAGATATTGTCCGACTTGAATCAGTTGACGGTTTTCCTTGATAAGATTGATGCAGAATCAAAAACCTGGCTTTTGCAGAGCACGCCGTATGTTGAAAAACGGTATCATGCCTCGTTCTTCCTGGAATACCTGGATGCTCTGGCCGATGTGAGTCCAAAAGAAGTCGGTGAAATATTTGTAGCTATGCTTGAATCAACAATCCCGATATTTAAAGAAGAAAATATTTCTTCAATTGTTCAAAAACTTTATTCTCACAAGCAAAAAGAACTTGCGAATCAGATTTGTGATAAATACGGCCGCGCCGGACATGAATTTTTGAGGCCAATATACGAAAAATACAACTAAACGTGAAAATGGCAATCAATCCGAAAAGAAATTTTAATCCGCATCCACCTAATTGGGCATCAGATAGTCTCTCTGAATTTATTGAAACGGCCCATCAAAATATTTTTGCTACTTTTGTTAATTTTAAACCTGCTTTTACTCGCCTGCAAAAAATCGACGAAGCATTTAGAAAAGCGATTGATTACTTGCATAATACACGCGAATGGTTTGTGGTTTTCTTTATTCTTAAAGCTCATTCTGCCTATTTGGGTGGGGCGAGATTATCCACAAGCGGGCAAACACGAGAAGCTTTTATGGTCCTACGGGGATGTTTAGAAGCAGCTCTTTATGGTTTTTATTTTCATCGAAATCCAAAAAAAGTTGAAATGTGGATGCGGCGGCATGACAGCGAGAAATCTAAAAAAGCTGTAAGAAACGAGTTTGTTATTGGAAAAATGCTTGCCCTTCTTGAAAACGAAGCTCCAAAAGCGGGTAAAATTATGCGCGAGTTATATGAAAGGACAATTGATTATGGAGCTCATCCGAACGAAATGGGATTGACTTCAAATTTAAGGAAAAGTTCCCAAGGCAGTGCAATTCGATTCGATTTGAATTATCTTGCAGGAGATACGATTTCTACAAGGCTGTGTCTCAAAACAAATGCCCAAGTAGGCTTTTGCGCACTGATAGTCTTTAAAGAAGTATTTCGTGAGCGATTCGATATCATGGGATTAACAGATGAAATAACAAAACTTGGCAGAGGCCTTTGATTCAGAAGAATGAAAAAGGAAGTCAATTAGGTAATCAACGCGGCCTTTTACCTAATTGAACCGGTTGATTACCCAATTAAACTATTCACTATTTCCCCAATTCCACCGCCTCAAACACCAGATTTTCCGGTTTCCAAAAATGTTCGAAATGGTCCCTGACTTTTCCACAATTCCTTTAGAAGAACCGCTGTCAGATCACTCTCAAACGACACACACGCGGTTCGATACGGGTCTACAGCGGCACCCCAGTTGTTCCCCGCCAGCGAAATGAAGACCGGTAGTAATAAAAAAACGCACACTAATTCATTTTCTTGATTTACAATATGCAATCGTGTAGATAAACAGATTACGTTTCATAACAAATTATCTTGTAAATAATTGATGGATCGGAAAACAGCGGTAAAATTATACCGAAAGTATTTGCAGGATTGTTTGGACGATCCCAATTTCGCAATCGAACATGTTGAAGATTTCGACGACTGGCTTGAATCGGAGAAAATTTCACAAGCGGGTTGATATAACAGAAAGTATATTTTGAGGGAATAAAATGATTATTTATTTGGATGAAACATACGATCATAATCACACATGGCTGTTGCTCGGCGCACTTTTCAACCCAATACATAAAAAATTTCATAAGCAGGTGAAAGGAATTTTAGCGAGGAATGCTTACGTTCTGGTAAACGGAAGTTTTAAGGAGATTAAATACACGTACTGCAATTATAAAAAGCCATTTAGGATTTACAAAGAAGCCATTGATGCTTTTATGGAAAGCGACAGTCATTTCAGTTGCATTGCAATCAAGACGGACGACAGTTTTGATTTGGAAATTTATGGTAGACCGGATGAGCCGGCAAAGCTGAAGAAGGAGCGAGCTTATAGAACATTAGCCGAAGAACTGCTTCGGCGTAATTTAGAGCATATGTCTAATGCAATATTGTTTTTGGACAAGATGACGCGTTGCGAACCCGACTTATTTATGGAAATTTTAAAGCAGCAATTCAGTACGGTGGGAACTGGGTATTCGAAAGATTCAAAGCATCCAAAAATTCGGCATATTCAGGACGTTGTTTCCGGCGCGGAAGGTTACGAGCTGATGGGAGTTTGCGATTTGTTACAAGGTTGCATATTGAATAATCTGTTTCCGATTAAGAGCGAGGGAAAGACAAATAAAGGCGCGCTTTATAAAAATAAGATCAGGGAGTATTTGGTTTCAAGATTGGGAGTTCCTGATTTGCTGCCGAAAACATGGACCACTGGTGGTGTTGAGAAATCTGATATTTTCAAGAAATTCAATATTCATTATGTTGCACAAGATAAGCGGGATTTACCCACCAAGATTGCTGGAAAATAAAAACGGCTCAAGTTGGTAATTCTCAAGCGATAGTCAACTCTGGGGTTGACATCTTGAATTACTACTCAAGCCAGTTAAATTATCGTCTACAACAGCTGTTTTTTCAAGTAAAAATCCAATTCGTTTTGGGATTGTTTTAAACCGAGGCTATTAAAAGGGTTGTATAGATAATTCATCCGTCATTTTACGGAATCTGGAAAGTTGTTGTTTTTCTTGAACCAGTCTGACTAACCCGACTTTCTCATCGATTTTGTGAATCGACGAGAAAGTCGCTTTGGGCGCAATAAGTTACGCCCAAAGTTTTGCGCCCTTGTTAAATCAGGGCGCAAAAGATAAGCCCTGCGTCGCAAACATACAGACCATCTTTTCGCCGCAGCTCTTACGAGCGGAATTTCTTATTCACGATGAGAAATCCGGGCTAATTCCAATAGGCGCTTCAAATGGAAGCGTTTTACGATGTGGGGTTCTTTGTTAATACGAAGGAAATCCTGAATTGACGGAGGAAGTTTGAGGATCCTTAAGAGCTTGGCAATATACGACCAATCCTCGCCGGTGATTTCGGATAAGGCGCGGACACTTTTGGCACCGGTGGTTTCTTTGAGGTTTTTATAATATTCGGCTTTGACTAATGGGAAGTTTTCGAGACGTTTCAGATAAGTTTGATGCTGTTCCAAAGCTCGCATTGTGATATTTCCGACATGCGCAAACGCAGTCGGTCTTTCGCCGAAAACAATCTGTTTGCGATTATCTTGGAAGATAGTATAAAATAACTCATTAAACATAATTGTTCTTGAATCAGGGGTGTTCGAATTCCTCGTCGCGGGTAAGCCCGTCCACCCGTTTTTTCCTCCTAATAATTTCTGTTACCAATGTTATATACAATAAAGCGAAATAACATTGGTATCCATCTTGACATAATTACCAATGTAGATTATAATTTAGCTGATTACATTGGTATGGGAGGTAGCGTTATGGAAATGTTGAAAGGTGTTCTACAAGAAGAGTTGGCAAATAGCAGGAGAAGGGTTTCTGCTTTTATGGCGGCACTTAAGGAGCTTCCCAAGGGATCTCTTCACGAAAAAGAAATCAAGGGTAAGAAGTATTTTTACCGGGCATACTGGGATCCAAAATCCAAGAAGAATATTTTTGAATTGCTTGGCGATAAACCATCGGAGAAATTGATTGCTTCTTATGAGAAAGCTAAAGCCAAAAGAGCAAGTTATAAAAATCAGATTCGTGTTCTTAAACTTCAAGTTCATTTTTTAGAGAGGGTATTACGTGCAAGAGAATTTCGCATTGCTGAAGCGTGTTCTAAAAAAGCTGCATGACGCGGGTTGTTTAAATCACATCGTCTTAGTGGGGTCGTGGGCTTCTTACTTTTATGGACTTTACTTTAAATCCCATGATTACCGCCCCTTAATTCGTACTTCAGATATTGATTTTCTCATTCCCAATCCGCGTAACGTTGCGCCTGATTTGGATCTCAATCTCGGAAGGGTATTTGAAGAGCTTGATTTCGTGAAACATTTTGATAGAAGTGGACTGATCAAATATGAATCGAAAAGCTTAACCATCGAGTTTCTTGTCCCCGAAATAGGAAGGGGATCAGGCGGGCCAATTAAAGTAAAAGGTCTCAATATTACTGCTCAACCGCTTCGGTTTTTGAATATGCTGAGCGAAGATCTGTTGGTTGTCCAATATGAAGGGATGCGGATAAAAGTTCCCGATCCGGTCGCTTATGCGTTTTACAAACTGATTGTTTCAGGACGAAGATTTAAAAAAGATAAAAAAGCGAAAGATTATGATACTGCCATTGATCTCATTCGGTTCTTAAAGAAGCAAGGAATGTCTCGCAATATCACAAGCTACTTCAATTCACTTCCAAAACCCTGGCAGAAAAAAGTATCATCCATCCTTGAAGGTGCAAACAACTTGGAAATTTTGGAGAACGCCTGACGGGTGTTACGTAATTCGCTCTGGGACAGTCGACAATTCTATGCTCAGGTTCCGCGTGTTAGCCCGGATTTCTCATCGTTAATAAGAAATTCCGCTCGTAAGAGTTGCGGTGCAAAGATGTTTGCGTCTTTGCGTCGCAGGGCTTATCTTTTGCGCCCTGATTTAATAAGGGCGCAAAACTTTGGGCGTAACTTATTGCGCCAAAAGCGCCTTTCTCGTCGATTCATAAAATCGATGAGAAAGGCGGGTTAGTTGTGTTTTCATTAAAGCGCTCTGCAAGCTCTGTTAGGATGTGCGGCGTCAGCATGAACTGATTTTGAAAGAACAGAAACTATAAAACTGAAAAACCATACTAAAAAGGTGTCTATTTAGCGTTTTGAAGTGGTGAACACGCCAGTTCGTGTCATGCCCGCATGCTTTCCCTCGGTAAAGCGAGGGCCGGCCCTATATTTCCAGGGAAGCGGGCATCCATAGTTGCTGGATTCCCGCTTTCGCGGGAATGACAAAAAAGCGGACGACCTTTTATAGATAATCACTTCAAAGCGCTAAACAAATACTTAAAAAGAACACAATTGAATTAAAAAGGGTTCCCAATAAAAGGAGTTTGGGTGACTGCTTGGTCTGTGCTAAAATAAAATCTCATTTTAGAGAAAGGCGGCATTTTAAAAATATGTTAAAGAAATTTCTTGAAAAACTATTTCCTTTTTTGTTCAGCTCAAGAACTTATCTTGCCTATGGCGTTGAGGAGGCGCCTACGAAATATCCTTTGGACAAGGCGCGGTATCCGTTGATGGCCGCGTTCATTCGTGAGGAATATCTTAAATTAAAGCGGCCCATAAAGGTATTAGACATGGGATGCCACGAAGGAATGATGTTGCTTTATACCAAGCAGAATCAGACCGATGCCGAGTTTTACGGCATGGACATTCTTGAAGAGAGGTTGAACAAGGCGATGCAAAGGGGCTATCAATCGGTAACGCGCCAGGATATTCAAAATTTCCCTTATCCATTTAACAATGGATTTTTTGACGCCGTCATATGCAGTCATATTCTTGAACATCTTGAATATCCCGAGAAAGTCTTGCAGGAATTAAACCGTGTCATGAAAAGAGATGGATTGCTGATTGTGGGTGTTCCGGTCGGGCTTTTGCCTGGAATTTTATGGAGGCGCTATATGACGCCGATGTACAATCCGTGGAAACGAAAAAAAGAGGTTTTGAAACGGTTTGGACACATTCAATTTTTTACGTTACCAGTGCTAAAGAAGCTGTTGAAGCGTTATGGATTTGTGACAGAAGAAGCGCGTGGAGATTTTTTGATCCGCGCAAGAAAATTTTTTCTTGAAAATTACAAGTGGTGGTATAAGTTCAATCAGTGGTATGGAAAGATATTCCCGGGCGTTTTAGGACATGTGACACTGAAAGCCCGCTTTAAGCCAGCTGCTCATTAGCCCGGATTTTTTATCGTTAACCCGGTTTTCTCATCGGTTTTTCAAGCGATGAGAAGGGAAGAACAGTTCCGGGTACGCGGGGGACACATTCAATGTGTTAGAAATAGCTGTTCGTTCGGTACGTGGCACCTTTCGCATAGTATGGAAAGGCAAACCTGCCTGTAATTTATTTTTTCGTAAATAACTATTGAAAACCGAAAGAAATTCGTGTTTGATGGGGTGTCATGGATATCAAAATACCGCAAAATAGCCCAATCGAAACTGATGCCTACAAGATGAGAGCGTTGGTTTTGGAGAGAGAAGCGTATCAAAGCCGGGAGGCCGGCCAGATTGAGAAGGCATTTGCTGCATATGATGAGGCCGGCAATATTTACGCTAAATTGGGCGATCATCTCAAGGCATCTTTTTGCTATTCTGCCGCCGCAACCTGCTGGAATATTCATACCGGATGGCAGCCCCTATCCCAGGCCGCCAGCCGGAATCATCTCGCCGCCAGGGAAGCGATGAAGTCAAAACAATACGATTATGCCCGTTCTCTTTTTCGCGAGGCGGCACTTCTTTATGAAAAGGAAGGGGACTCGGAAAACTATTCGGACTGTTTTATCGGGTCTCAACATGCGGGACGGAATCGGGCTTGGGAACTGTGGACGGGTGCCGGGACTGCAAGCAGTTTTGCGGCCGAAGCGAACGCTTCTGTTGATATGAATCTAAAACCTCGGATCCAGAATTTTTTCCGGTGGCTCTTCAACATTCTGAATGACGCCGTATGGGGCTATGGGGAAAAACCATTGCGCACCCTTGTGGTTTTAGCAATCATTATTTTCGGCTGCGCGATTGTCTATAGTTTTTCGGGTCATATCATTTCGGCGGGCGGTGAACGGCATATTTCATTTTTAGAAGCGATTTATTTCAGTACGATTACCTTTACGACGGTTGGCTTCGGAGATTTTTTGCCGGGTCACTGGACACGATTCCTTGCTGCGGCTGAGGCATTGTCGGGAATAACACTTGTTCCGCTATTTGTGGTCGGATTGACACGCCGCTATTTGAGAATGTATCGTTAATTCGAGTTATTTTTAATTCCAATAACTTATATTACGTTCACCATTGCCGTCACAACGCTCATCACCCGTATTTGTTTAGCGCTTTGAAGTGATTATCTATAAAAGGTCGTCCGTTTTTTTGTCATTCCCGCGAAAGCGGGAATCCAGCAACTATGGATGCCCGCTTCCCTGGAAATATAGGGCCGGCCCTCGCTTTACCGAGGGAGAAAGCATGCGGGCATGACACGAACTGGCGTGTTCACCACTTCAAAACGCTAAATAGACACCATCACCCTTCCTCTTCCGGCGGGGGTTCGTAAGAACTTTCAGAGCTTGTTTCTTCGTTCGGATTTCCGCTAGCATTATCCAGACTGCCGGGTGTGTTTTGTTGAAATCCCGGTTGAGGTTCCAACCCCTCACTTAGTGTGCCGGGTTCATTTTCCGTTCCCGTACCATCTTCGGTATTATCTTCAGGCGTTGTTGTTCCTTCCTCATCGCCGGTTGAATGTTCGCCTGCTTCAACATTGTGTTCATGCTCACCGTTCAAATCGGAGAAACCGACTATTCCTTCAAAGACATCAAGTCTGCTGAAAATTTCCCCTTCAAATAGATAAACGAGAAGCCCCAAGCCTGTACCGCGAACCGAAGCGACAGAAGTAGGGGTTCGAAATTGCATCAAGGATCCTTTTTTCATCTTATCGATATTTGCTTTGAGCTGGCCAATGGTCAATTCCAGAGAAGCCTGGATTTCCTCATCCTTGATTGTGAATTCCTTAACCCTGAAGTTTGTTTTTTCATCGAGGCGTATTTCGCCGTTTGTCATTTTTAATTTAGCTTTTGATGAGCTTTCCGTTTTGATCGTGTCGCCCGGTTCCAAAGCCATTCCGTTTTTGGCGGGAATCCAGGCTGTCTGGCCTGCCTTTAAAACTTGAACCGTTCCATTGACGTCTTCTAACGCGAAAGTGGCGGCAAAAAGGAGAGGGGACGCTGTCAGAATTGCGACCATCAAAAAAAATGGGTGTGAGAATTTGAGTTTCATTTGTTTATTCAAGCTCCTCTATTTTGGAACCGGTTAAGGCATTCTTAATAAGCATAGGTAAATTCTATTCCGCCGATGTTGCGGTTATAACTATACTGGCCGAGTGTTCCTTCATGAGGATTCTCGACATCGATCCGCCGGTAATAGGTGCTGACGGTGATGTTCTGATTCAGCGGCCGCGACAAGCGGAATTCATACTGGAAATGCTGGTCATGCCGTTTTGGTTTAACGGCGAAATTCTGATAATAAGAATCCTGGAAAAAGAATGTGACTTCACCGGTGATTTTTTCTACGAGCGGACTTTTCAACTTCAGCCGTGCTCCATTGTGAAGGGCATCAAAGTTGCGGCCGCGTGTTGAATCGTTTCCAAATTCATAACCTGCCGATAGGGAGCGCTTCCTTTTATCAAACAGGAAAGTTTGTATTAATCCCGTTTGCAGGTACAAGCCGTCTTCGGAAGAAATGGATTTATCGAATCCTTTGTTCCGGAAGATCGTTGTACCGAGGCGCTCATAAACTGTCAGTAAGAGATTATCCGCCCATTCTCCCGTCCATGTTCCCGATAAAAAGTTGTTGCTCGAATAACTCTCTGCATTCAGGAGGTCGTGCGAAAATGTATAGCGTGCTCCCAACTGTGCGGGGCGTCCCCAGGCCGTCATCGCCCGGTTTACGTACAAAGAGGGTTCATGGTTTTGAAAATTGAAACTTTGCAGTTCTCCTGTGTGGGGAGAATAACTGTAGGCATAGGAAATTCCCGCTCTCGTTTTCTGCGACCGGTACCAATCATAAGCGAGGCCTGCTTTGAGAGGAAAACGAAAAGCGTGAGTGGCCGAATGTCCGGGCCGGAAGGATTTGTGCTCCGAGACGAGAGGAACATTGCTGTCAAATTCAGTGCCGACTTTGCCGAACACCTTCCAGCGTTTTTTTTCAGCGGCTTTGGGTGCCGCTTTTTTTTCGGGATGAACGAGCGTTTCCGCGTATTGGTCGGCGCGACCCAGCCTTGCGGATTTATCCTCCATCCACTTTTCGGTTTGTTGCGCGCTAACGGGCAGGGAGAGGATGAAGCAATAGGAGAGTGCCACTAAAACGGTTTTGAACGAGAATGACTTATGCATAATGTGGTGAATTATGATAGTTTTTTAATTAAATGTAAACCGAAAAAAATAATGAAAAATAAAGGCGCGGATCTCATTCGAATCGGACACATAAGATAGTCCGGTCATCATGAGGAGGCATGCCCTTGCGATATCCATCAAGGGCTTGGAATACGGTGGCAATCATCTTGGCAGCGGAAAGTCCGTTTGGCGCTTCCTTTTCGAGGAGCGTTCCTAAACGTTCCATTCCAAATTGCTCCTTTTTGGGATTGCGCAGTTCTTTAATTCCGTCGCTGATGACCCAAAACATATCTCCTGCCTGATAAGGAATTTCGGCGGTTGCGTAGGCCGATTCTTCAAAAAGGCCAAGAGGGGTTCCTTGTGCCAATTCGATCGTCTGCGCTTTTTTCGAAGCCGCTGAGTAATAGAGTGGCGGTTCGTGCCCCGCATTAGAGAAAGATATCTTTTTCCTTTCCGTATCAATAATGGCATAAAAAAGCGTCAGAAACATACCGGAACTCTCGCCTTTTAAAAGATTGGCGTTGAGAATGGTGTTCAATTCACCCGGCAGTCTTCCGTCTCTGTATTCTCGCCGCATTTCGTTGATCGCCCGCGCCATATAAAGTGCGGCTGGACAGCCTTTGCCCGAAACATCGCCGACACACACGGCGAGGCGTTTGTCTCCGAGTTCAGTCCAATCATATAAATCGCCGCCGACCTGCTTAGCAAACCGGCATTCGAAAGCCGCGTCGATCGTTTTGATGGCGGGATTTCCTTTGGGAAGAAAACTCTCCTGAATCCGTGCGGCCGTCTGGAGTTCGCGGTGCAAAAGTTCGCCCTGAAAACGGATATCGACATATTTCAGGAAGAGCATTAAAACATAAATGAGGATCATGCCCGTGAGAGGCAGCGACAACAGAAAAATCATTCCAGAATAAATAAAGAAGAAAAAGTTTAGAACGGCGTAACCCAGCCACAGCGCAGTTGTCATCAGGAGGATCTTTTTAGGAGATCCAGCTTGCGAGATGGCGGTGACTGAAAGAAGGAGGAAAAGAAGAATCAGAAAGTCTGCAAGAGGCGGTGCCGAGACGAGAAATTTTCCCGATAACAACGTGTGTAAGGCGCTTGCATGAATCGCAACGCCGGGTTCGAGCGGCGAAAAAGGAGCGGGTTTTAAATCGCTCGTTGCTGTGGCCGTATGACCGATGAGGACAAAACTGTTCGAAAAAAGATGCCTCAATTCATCGTCCTTTTTACCGACAGCATCAATGACTTCCCAACCTGTGATTCGTTTAAAGGAGCTGATCGTTCCCGGGTAATTAATCCACATGCGCCCCTTGTGATCCAGTGGTAGCGAGGGTGGCACTGCAGAGTGCCGGGCAGTGTCTGTCATTTGAAGAAGGAGCGCTAACGATACCGAAGGATAAAATTCTCCCGTTTCTGTTTTTAAATACGGCTGAAATTTCCGGACGATACCGTCACGTTCCGTATCCATATTGACAAATCCGACTGACTTAGCGGCTTGCTGAAGAGCGGGGATGGGGAAAAAAGCACCGAATGGTTTCAGGGAATAAAAATAAAAGGGGAGGATGACATTGCCTGCATTTTTAACGGCAAATGTCAGCTTGTCATCTTCCGACGGATCGGGACTCGGTTCTGTAAATAGTAAATCAAGTAATACAAAACGGGGATGATATTGAGAAATGGTTGCAAGGAGCGCCCCGTCGGTTCCTCGGGGCCACGGCCATTGTCCGACTGTTCTTAAACTCGCATCATCTATTTCCACAATGACAATCCGGGGATCGGCCTTTTTTTCTCCGCGTAATTTAAACCGGAGATCGACGGCATTGAGCTCGTGGAAATTAAAGAGGTTTAAACTATGAAGCAGGAAAAGCGCGGCGGCGAAGCCTGCGGCGATCAGATAAAGCCGCCATGAAATCCGGGTTGTTTTTGAGTCGCATTGCTTAAGGGGCAAGGATGAAGACCTCTATGTTATCCTTTTCGAAGCAAACGCCACGGATGCCATTTCAGATTCTCACTCAAGTCTCTCAGGTTGGCGGATGTCTGTTCGAAGTTTGCAAACATGGTGCCGATTTCCTTAACATGACCCTCGAGCAGCGTGTTGATGTGTGAGGCCATCACATTTAAGGAAACAGTCAATTCATCAACCCTGCCGGCTAACAGGTTCATTTTTTGTACCATCTGGTGCATGGCTATGGGAGCCGTTCCATCGATTATCGATTCCGGTTTTAACACAGGAGATTTCAGGGTCCCGGGATTGAGTTCAATAAATTTTTCTCCCATGAGGCCAAGGGTATCGATGAAGGCGGCACAGTCTTCATGTAATAGTACGTTTTGGGGGAGCCGTACCGTCACAAGGATCCATTTTTGATTGTCCGCAACCATCGCAATCTCATCGACTTTTCCCACTTTGTGTCCCGCCGCATAGACGGGTGAGTTTTTTTCAAGGCCGCTGACGTATTCAAAACGGAGGCGATAGGTGTAATAGATATTCTTTGCTAATGCAAACTTTCCGACCACTAATATTAAGCCGAAAAGCAGGGCAATGGAACACGTAACAAAAATTCCGGATTTGACTTCATTTGATGTGTAAGGCATACCTGTGACTCCTATGTTTCCAGCAAGCCTTTTAAATAGGCTTCGCTGGTTTGCATGAGCGGAATTGCACCGTCCGGCTCTCCGCTGATGAACTGTTGGACATATGAATTTTTGCTGTTTTGAATTTGTGCGCCGGTTCCTGTTTCAAGGATTTTGCCTTTGCGCAAAATAACAATTTTATCCGCGATCCGAAACGCGCTTTTCATTTCGTGCGTGACGACAACGGACGTAATTCTAAGTTTCCGGCTCAGATCCAGAATCAATTGATCAATCATGGCTGCGGTGATGGGGTCAAGTCCCGCTCCCGGTTCGTCATAAAACACGATTTTGGGATCCAGCGCAATGGCCCGCGCAAGAGCCACTCTTTTTTTCATTCCGCCGGAAATCTGATGCGGCATGAAATGTTCGAAACCTGTCAGGCCGACCAGCTCCAACTTGACTTTGACGATGATCTGGATGATGGTGTCTTTAAGGTCCGTATGTTCCCTCAGGGGAAGTGCTACATTTTCTCCCACAGTGAGAGAATTGAAAAGGGCTGCGCCCTGAAACAGCATACCGAATTTCCGCCGAACGCAGTTCATTCCGTTTTCGGATATACCGACAATATTTTCGCCGTCAATCATAATACTGCCCTCAGTCGGAGTTAGGAGCCCCACCAAGTGGCGAAGGAGCGTGCTTTTGCCGCATCCGGATCCGCCCATGATGACTGTGATTTCCCCCTCGGGAATTTCCAGATTGATTCCATCCAGCACGGAGCGGTCATCAAAGGTTTTGACCAGATTCTTGATCTCGATAATATTTTTCGTTTCGTTGTTCATAAAAAATTCTTGTTTGAGCTGCTAATTTGTCATTCCCGCATGCTCTTAGCGGGAATCCACGGATAATAGATCCCCGCTTTTCCGCCACTAAAGCGTTGGCGGATCCGACCGCGTTGTTTGGCGGACGCGGGGATGACAGACCTTATGAAACCAGTTTTAGCCTGGAAGCGCATAATAAAAAATGGCTGTTGCAATGCAATCGCAAATAATAATCAGGATGATAGACGTCACCACTGCCTGGGTGGTTGCTTTTCCCACTCCTTCAGCGCCCCCGTCAACGGAAAGTCCTTCGTGGCAACTGACTAAGGCAATCAGGATCGCAAAGACAACGCTTTTAATAATGCCGGTGTAAACATCTTTGATGACTAAGGCATCAAAATTTTTTTCGACATACATATAAGGATCAATACCGATTCCTAACGTGCCGACTAAAAATCCGCCCACCATGCCCATGACCTGGCTGATGACCGTAAGACAGGGAAGGACGATGATCAGGGAAAGGCATCTCGGTGCGACGAGATAGCGCACAGAATTTAGCCCCATGGTTGTCAGCGCGTCTACTTCTTCCTGGGTTTTCATTGTGCCAAGTTCGGCTGCCATTCTCGCGCCTACACGGCCCGATATCAGGATGGCAGCGATCAGCGGGCCCAACTCGCGTGCCATGGAGACGCTGACGAGGCCGCCTGTATAAAGAACGGCGCCAAACTGTTTCAGCTGATAAGCTGCCTGCAGGGCGAGGATCATTCCGACCGCTACAGCCACAAGACAAATAATGCCCAAGGACTCAACCCCCATCAGCACTATTTGCTGAAACACATGTTCCGATTTAACCGTTTTTTTTCTGATCAAAGCCATGCCGAACACTTTGACGACGCTTTTGAAAAGGTCAAAAAGCCGTCCCTCGCCCGCAAAAAATAATCCGGTGTTTTGGCCGATTTTCCCAAAAAAACCGCGGATTTTTCCCGGTGAGGTATTAAATTCCGTCATTGAGTAACCATTTGCAAAGCGTCATTTTCTGAATCGACAAGTGTAAAAACTTTATCGAGCTTTGCAATTTCAAAAACACTACGGACGGCGGGAACGGCTTCTGTCAGGATTAACCTGCCGTTGATCCGTTTCATTTTTTGAAGGGCCTCGACAAACGTGGCAAGTCCCGAGCTATCGATGTAGCCTACTTTCTTCAGGTTGATGATGATTTTCCGGACTTGGCGGTTCAAGATTTCCTGGAGCTTTTCCCTCAAGTCGGGAGAAGTTTGGAAATCGAGGTCACCTGAAATTTCCAGATGCTCGACTTCGTCTTTTAGCTTTTGATTGATTTTCATGGTTGAACCTCTTTCATATCTTTAATTTGATTTTCTTTGCGTTCTTTTTTGAATTTAATTAAGCGAAGCAGATTTCCATTTTTACAGTTTTTATCATACGATACTTTATCCATCGATGTTTTAATCAAATAAATTCCAAGACCACCCGGCTTATCGGGAGGAAGTTTTGGATCCGCGTGCTGGGTCATATCGAATTTTTTTCCGGAATCCTGGACGGTGATTGTGATTTGATCCGGCTCGTCGGTGTATGTAATGGTAACTTCAGATGGCTTGCCGCGATATCCGTGTTTCAGGATATTGGTCAGGACTTCCTGAATCGCAAGCAGAACTTCCCCGCTTTTTTTCTCGATCAATCCACTTTGATCTAAAAGAATTTTGAGCTGAGACCGGAAACGGGTAAGATTTTCACTGCTGGCGATGAGTTTAAAGGTTTTCTCCATGTCCGATAGTCAATCCCCACGAGATCAGCGGCAAATTTTGATGTAAATTTTACCGTACTATGTTCAAATTGCAACACTTGTTTTTTTAAGTTGTTTTTTAAGTGTCAGTGAGCGAATTGACTCACATTAAAGGTAACCGAAGGCAAAATGCATAAGTGACACTGAGGCAGCAATAACTATTCACCATAGAATGACACTGACTGAAGGAAAATACAGCGTTTTGTTTTCCTGGATTCCCGCTTCCGCGGGAATGCCAATAAAAATACCGGAAAGTTTTTTATCTTAAAAGATTGCATTGCTTGTCATCCCCGCAAAAGCGGGGATCCAGCAGAAGGAATGAATAGAAAAACCCGTTCGGAAATAACTATTCACAATAGATTCTTCTATTCTTAATAGATTTTGCTTGTTTTCTTCTCTCCGAAGATTGTAAATTTTTTCTTTTTCGTGTATTTTTTTCTATAGCATCTGCTGTTTCAAATTCAGTTTTGACGAAGGAGGGAATACGAAATGCTTAACCCAAAAGAATCGATCAGTTATGGTGCGCCGGCGGGGAAGTTGTTCCGCCTGAAGAAAGCGCTTCAATATATTCAGCAAGTGATTTATGAGCATTGCGCAAGAGAATTAGATAGCCTCAGTTTTTCCCGCGTTCTGGCTATTTCACGTGCGGATGAAATGAGGGGACAGATCGATCCTTTTTGCGCGGCTTATCCGATTTTTAATGATTTGATTGAATATCTGAAACAAATTGCAGAAAGCCGGGAGGCACAAATTTGTGCCCAAAGCAGAATCGAAGAGATCAAAACGTATTTTGATTTAGCCCGGATTTCTTACCGCTAACCCGGTTTTCTCATTGGTTTTTTCACTCGATGAGAATAACCGCTTTGGACAGCACAACTATTGGACGTGCTGTCCAAAGTTTTGCGCGCGCATAGACAAAACAGCGCGCAAAAGATAAGCCCTTTTGCGAAAGTAATTTAAATGATTTCCGCAAAAGCTTTTCGAGCGCATTTCTCATCCCTAAAGAAGAGAAATACGGGCTAATGAGAAATTCCGTTCGTAAGAGCTGTGGCGCAAAGACGGTTTGCATCTTTGCGACGCAGGACTTATCTTTAAGTTTTTTTAGATTCTGCCGGATCCCCGCTAAAAGTATGCGGGGATGACATAAAGCACACAACGAAAAAGACACAATTTTAGTTGCATGATCGGATTTTTTACGGAGTAAACATGTCCTTGAAATTTCGATGAAGCCGTGTTAACCTACGCGCATCGTAATTAGTTCTAAACATTGATTTACAGAGGAGGAAGCACAATGGCTTCAGTAATTACAGAGAAATGTTTGGGTGAACGATATGCAACATGCGTTGCTGTTTGCCCGGTTGAATGTATTTATCCCGGGGAATATAAAGGCGAAGCGTTCATGGTGATTGATCCTGAAGTTTGTATTGATTGCGGGCAGTGTCAACCGGAATGCCCGGTCGGTGCGATTGTTACTTCGGATGACAATCCGGCATGGGCGAAAATCAATGCGGAACTTGCACCTAAATTTAAAGGAAATCCGAAAGTCGAAGAACGCGCGAAAACAGATCCCCCGAAAAAGCCGGATAATAAGCTTGTTTAAATAAGAGCGCATAACCGTTGTTTTTGAGCCGGGAAGCATTTGATGAAGCTTCCCGGCTTTTTATTTATGTGCCCAAAAATTTTTTTTAAGACGTTTTATCCTAACTTGTTTAAGCATAGCTTTTTAAAGCATTAAAAGAACTCGAACCCATTGTCATTGCGGGAGTTGCATTTGCATTTCCGGAAAAGAGCGGGTACATTTATAAGTGTTAGAATTTGCTACCATTCTTATGCACCAGGGGGGTGTGGTAGTGGGAACGACCAAGGGGGAAGAAAGGCATATCTACCATTTGAGTACCGACGTCAAAATGCCGCTCAGAATCGCAAAGAACATATTGGAAATCCACCTTCACGAATTAAACAGCCACAATCAAACTCTCAATAAAGATTTTCCAAAAGAATTTCCGCTCCGGACCATTTCGATTCTTCGAAAATCAGCACAGGAAATAGGAAAAGTATTGAATGTGATTCGGAAGATCAGTTCATCGATGGAAGAGCTTAATCCGCCTGATCCAGTGATAGTTTCCGATACGGGTGATATTTCGGTGAAGGAGGTGCTTGCGGATGTGATTAAAAGTTTGAAAGAAGATGCCTGTCTTGATCATATTATGCTGGTTGAATGTATCCCTTCGGATCTTCCGAATGTTTGCGTTAACCGGACAGACCTTGAAGAAATATTTTATAATTTAATCATGAACGCTGCTCAAGCCATGCTATATACCGGCGGGCAACTTCGGATTGATGCGGCACTCCAGGCGAAACCGAAACCGGCCGTGGAAATATCTTTCCAAGATACGGGCGGCGGGATTCCGGAAGATGCGATTTCTTATATATTTGAATCTCCGCACGGAGATTCTGTGACACAAACGGGGACCGGCACGGGTCTCAATATCGTGAAACAACTTGTCGAGTCAAATGCCGGCGAAATTTCATTCCGTTCATATGCCGACGTAGGAACAACGATCAATCTTTTCTTGCCCGTGAAATCAGGTTCATAAATAATTCAAAAAAGGGAACGCACGGCCGGAATAATCTGGGCAAGCTGTATGGCCCCCTTTTTTTAAGTCTGTCATCCTGGGCGAAGGCTACAACAAATTGTGGCGACCGAAGCGAAGGATCTCAAGATCGTAGATCCTTCGTCCGTCGCTTTCGGCGTCGTCCTCAGGATGACACCATTTTTTTAGGCAGTAGAAAATTTTTAAATAATTAATCAAAAAGCTGGCTCTTATTTCAATTCTTCAGTATAATTCCTTTCCAGTCGATAATCACAGTACGTGAAATATAACCAGGGGGGATTCATGGAAAAAAGAATCGCATGGATTGCTGTGTTCTTTTTTATTTTTTCATTAATGGTATCGTCAAATGTATTTGCGGTTGGATCTGCAGGGATTGAAAATGCGTCCTTCAGTCCGAAGCAGCTCGCCAAAGCGGGTGCGGGAGTGGCTAATCCGGATGAACCTGCTGCCATTTCATACAACCCTGCAGGAATTGTCGATCTTCCGGGCCTGCAAGTTCAAAGCAATATGCATTTTCTTTCAATTATGACATGGAATGACAGTGTCACTGCAGGGGATACCCATAGCGCAGGAAAGATTATTCCTGTGCCGACGGGATATATGACTCTCAATCCCGGCCGCCTGTTAAAAGACCGGGTTGTTTTTGGTATCGGCAGTGATTCTCCTTTTGGGCTTTCCGATAAATACTCTTCAGTCCATCCGAGCGTGCACTATACCGGCTGGGAGAATTACGTTAATATGTACACGATTAAGCCGACGGTGGCTTTTAAGATTTGCGATAAGCTTTCAATCGGCGGCGGACCGATGTATTACAGAATGTATAATTGGGGAGGCATTCAAGCTTATCCCAATAAGCTTTTGGCGCCTTTTACGCAGGCTGATGGACAGGTGCGCCTCAATCTTTCTGGAAATCACTGGGGCTGGCAAATGGGTATTTTGGCGAAACCCCACCCCAAACACAATATCGGGTTTTATTTCAGAAGCCCCGTTATCATTAATACAAGCGGAATGGCAAAAGTTGAAAATTCAGCAACAGGCGGAAATTTCGAGACGGGGGCCAATGCAAAGTTTGCGTTGCCTCTTAATTACACATTTGCATACGCGTTTAAACCAACCCCAAAATGGGCCCTTGAAACAGACTTTGGTTATACGCGGTGGGCTATTCATGAAAGGCTTTTCATCAATGCAGATCCCGTGAATGCGGCTGATGACGCGATTTTGGCAGCGATTGGGAAAAATGACAAAGATTACCGGGACGGGTTTAGCCTTCAAAACAGCGCTTCTTATGATGTGAATGATAAATTGAAATTGATGGCCGGAACGTACTTTTATTGGTGGGTGATTCCGAAGGACCATTGGATTCCCGCGATTCCCGATGGGAACCGGTTGGCATTTTCGTTGGGTGCGAGTTATAAAATTTTAAAGTATTTAACCTGCGATATGTCTATTATTCAAGTGATTGGTTTTCCGCGAAAAATTTCAAATGACATTTCAGCTTCAGTGCCATTAACTGGCAACGTAGATGGTACCTATACGACTTCAATCACAGAGGTATCCGTTGGCGCGACATATCATTGGGATGGTTTTATCGATAGGATTACCGGCAAAAAAGCAGAAGCAGAAGTGACGAAAAAACCAGCCCGGTAAAAGAAGTAAAAAAGTTAGTAGTTACTGGTTTAAAAACGGGGACAGGCAATAGCTCAAATTGAGTTATATGCCTGTCCCGAATGGCACTGACTTAAAGAATTTTAAACGAAAAACCTCCTAATGCCGAAGTGATTAGTGGTTAATCAAAACAC
>Ga0155201_105_pt1 | contig 112807 bp, 100 predicted proteins | sample RifCSPhighO2_02_FD_106169 | JGI IMG/M metagenome (GOLD analysis project Ga0155201, IMG submission 106169) | Omnitrophica bacterium RIFCSPHIGHO2_02_FULL_45_28 | reverse complement strand
CACGGAAGGCTCCCATCCGGAGTTTGTTAGAAGTTGCTGGGGTGAATCCATTCGGCAGCTGACAGGTAAACGCCTTCAGTCGGCTAAAGTATTACCTTTTCATCGTTCGTCGGTAACGGATTCTCTACCGCATGCTCAATTTGCTTTATCCTGGTAAGCGCCTGCGGATTTTGAGGATCTGCGGCTAATGCTTTTTTATAGAACCCCATTGCGACCGGAAGTTGTTTTGCTGCGAGCGCCATATCGCCCATGTGAATATTAGGAGCGACCAACTTTGGATCTTTTTGAGTCGCGTTCATAAAATGCTGAATCGCAATCTGCGCCTCGCCTTTTTTCATCGCAAGGACGCCTAAACTATTATGCAACTCGGCATCGTCTAATTTTTTTGCCACCGCTTGATCATAGCTCTTCTGAGCACTTTCAAAATCATTTTCAGAATAATACACATCCCCAAGCAACTGGTCGATTTTTCCGTTTTCAGGATTCAACGCGACGGCTTCTTTTAATAGTGCCACCGCTTCCGGTAATTTCTTTTCGGCAAACATTTTTGCAGCAGCCTGTACCATGTGATCGGATTTTTCTTTTTTATTGCTGTAATCAATATTGCAGCTCGTTAAAGATAATGCAAGCATCGCCGAGATAAAAATAGAAAATTCTTTTTTTAACTTAAACATGCCTTTCCCTTTCATTTTAGTTTCGAGGATATCCTAAAACACGATTCAACTCGATTAACAACCGCTGATTTTTGTTACCCCTTCTATAATATTCCCTCAACATTCTTAATTGCCTTGGGTTCTGAAAATTTTATAGCGTAATAGTCACAACTCCTCGACAATGAATGAGTTGTCATCCCCGAAAGCTTTTGGCGGGGATCTGTTTCTTGGATTCCCGCTTAAAGCTTGCGGGAATGACAGAGAAGTTCAGAACTCAAGTTATTACAATAAGCCAAACAGCTATAAAAAACAAGCGGATTATTATTTTGGAGAAACATCCGGAGCCGCAGACGAATCCCGAAATTGAATGCCGTTTGGAAATTGATTCACCAATCGTTTCTCAAGCACTCCCATCATCGCATCAATATCACCTTTTATTTTCCCGATATCCTCTTCACTACCTGAAATCATTATATTCAATCGATACTCCGGCGTGTAAATATAAATATAACGCAGATCGGTCCGCCAATTTTGCTTTTCAACATATTTGCTCGCCACGGCTACGGTTGATAGAGATTTTTTTTCGTCAATTTTATAACTGGCCCGCGAATGGTAAGCACTCTGATAAAAACTGTCATACTGAGAACCAATATTTTGTAGCTCTTTTCGGAATTCTTCTTTAGTTAGAGACACGAGGTGTTCAAAATTTAACGGTATTTTCCCTGCCAAAATGACCACATCCATCCCTTTCGCCACCCAAAGCGTTGTGCAACCCGGAAAAGTTTTTTGGACGTCTTTCAGTATAACAGAATTTTTTAATTGTTCTTCCGACACGACCGTGAATGCATCTGGGAGCTGGAGAAAAGCCGCTTCAGGCGGATTCAATTTTGACTCTTTAAGAATTTGTTCCGGACTTTTTTCGACGTTAGCGGGTTTGGCCTGAACCACTGAAGATTTCGATTCTTCTTCAAGTCTTTTCCTTTCCGCTTCTTTGGCTTCTATCGTTTTTTTTAACTCGGCTTTATACTCAAAAATATTTTGTAGTTGAAGCGGTTCTTCATGACGGAATACACAACCATGAAACATAAACTGGAAAGAGACTGCCATGCAGAGAATGATTACGAAAATAAATAATTTATAAGTTATACGATTTATCATCCAAACACCTAAAATAAAAATAAACAAAGAACTAAATAGATATGGCGATATTTTAATGAAGAGATTTAAAAATAGGAAGCGAAATTAATTCAGACTATCTGAAGCGCTTATGTCCACGCAAAAAAGCGCCTGCCAAGCCCATCATCATTAACGCAATTGTGCTGGGTTCTGGCACCGCCGGATCTGGAGGCGTTGGAGTCGTGAAAGTTCCGGAAAGGAACGACTCTTCTTTTGAGCCATTCAAATCTTTCATTTCAGAAAAAATATGGAATTCATATCCTTGGCCGGTATACGCACTAAGATCCATTGTCGGAGCATAGACCAAAAAGTCATAAGCACCCGAGCCTGTATTATTCGCTTGATAGACAGTGGTTGACGCTCCGGTCAATTGAATCTCTCCTTGAACGGTAATAAACGCCGTAGGATCGAAAATCCCATTATTAACACCATCGAGCGACCAGGATGCTACTTCGGAGTTTGTATTAGGATTCCAGACTTGAAAGTTAGCAACTATTTTCAAATCGCGCGTAGCGGCATTACCCGGTTCAGCCAAATCAAACGTAAAAACCGGAATATTTGCAGTTGGCCCAAGTTGATTATGTAAATAGGCAATGAGCATATCCACTAAAACCGGCCCATTTGCCCCATCGCCCTGGCCCCACGTCCCTGAAAAAGTACTCGTTCCGCCGGTCGAGGAAGGTGCGGGATCCTCGAAAGTGAATCCTCCGTTCACAGGATCGTTATCAATACCACCAGCATTCGTCAAAAGCACAACATCAAGTCCGCCGACTCCCGCAGGCCCATTAAATCCGGAAAATCCAAACTGCGTCAAGAGTTGAGTTGAATGGGAAATAAATTCATCATATGCTTGGTAGATGGGAAGGCCATCCACAATTTGATTAGGATCGGGAAGAACCACAGCAAAAGCAGAAGTCATTGCCGGAAATTGAAGTAATATGAAAGCGATCGCAATTGTAAAACCTTTTTTTATACGGTTCATAATTTTATCTCCCAGATATCACCATATATCATTAATTTTTATCAGAAACACAACTCAACCATGCACTATTAAGTTGCAATTTTCATTCCTTTTTAACCAATGTTTTCATTTTATACGGAATTGCACCTAAAATTTAAGTGATTTACCCATTTATACCGGCTTGAAAACCCTACAAAAAAACTGAAGATATCTAAGAAAATGAACATTGCTGTCTAATAAATTCATCTTTTCGAGAGAAATTCCCCTCACCCTAACCCTCTCCCTGAGGGAGAGGGTTAGGGTGAGGGGCGATAGTCAACTTCAGAACGCTAAATAGATCCTAAGATACATGCTTTAATACTGCCTCCAGAAACTCCGGATATTGATCTGTATTGTTTCCCGACAACCGGATAAGCAGCACCTGAGAATTCTGATTTTTCAGACGATCGAGCGCAAATCGCACCTGCTGTGCGTAATAATTGGTCGTATATTCGTTACCGACTTTATACACATAAAGCACGTTTTCCTGAATCTTCGGATTCCGTTCATCCTGCGCAACAAATTCTTTTACCTCGATATCGCGCCCCAGAATCCGGATTGTTTTCTCTCCGGATTTAATAATATTGTAATTGGATGACGTATAGCAAACCTCCGGAGGATGCGCCACACGGCGGTCGCGATTTGAAGCGACGAGCAACAATGATATCCGGTCCCCTTTGGCATTCTCATAATCACGCGATAAAATACTCCGTGTCTCGAGAATCTGATAGACCGTTTCTTCCACTTCGGAATCTTTGCCTTTCCAATTGCCGATTTGATACGGAATTTGGGTCAACACCGAGCTTTTCTGCTCATCAATTTGAGAAGATTGCGGCATTGCGATCCGGAAACATGCCAACACCACCAAAACGACAGTCGCAGCGATATAAGATTGTTTATTCATGGGCAGCACCCGATTCTTCCAGATATTTTCTGAGAATAATGAAACACACAAAAGCGAGGATAAACACAATAAATCCGGACGCGTCATGAACCTGTTTTGTCACAACCCCCATACCATAAACCTCGCTCAAAAACGAAAGCGAAAACACACGCAACACATTTGACAAAACCGCAAGAGGAAGCCCTGCGGCAACCAAAAGCAACCGTTTCCAAAACGCCATCCGGCTGCCGTATGCGAACACGAGCCCTAAACAAAGAAACGCCAGAAATGATCGCAGTCCGCTGCAGGGATCTCCGACAAGCAACATCGCATTTTTCGTGTAAATGTAACTTCCTTCCCGTGTCGCCGGTATTCCGATGTAGTTCAGGCAATAGGTGGCAATTTGCGCCACGAAAAACTTCATTTTGAGTGTCACCTGAGAAATCGTCAAAAGCGGAAGCGGAACCATTAACGCGAGAAATAAAACAGGATACCAGATTTCCTTCATTATTTTTCGTCCCATCAAAAACCACAGATAGCCGAATAAAACAATGACAAAGGACAGCGCGGAAAGAAAATAGATGCGCAGAATTGCGCTCCCCAGCTGAAGCAATGCACCGGCGATGAGAATGATAAAACCGAAAGAATCACTTTGGATCTGCGATGTTGCCAGACTTCTCCGTTTTTGAAAAATCCAATAAAGCGTAATCAGCGGAATTAAAAAACCATGTGCATAATACGAATCCCGCACCGTCCATCGGTCGATCATCCAGACAAAAGTGGGATAATATATGTAGGCAAGAAGGCCGATGACGATGAAATATTTGAGTTTAAAATTTAAAGTGTTAAGTTTAAAGTTCATGGTTTTAAGTTTAAAGTTTAAAGTTCAAAGTTTAAAGTTGGTTTTAAGTTATTTGAACTTCACACCTTTCATTGACGTTTTTGTTAAATAACTTATTAGCCCAGCGATCATCGAACTTATCTCGGTCACTGAGGCATACAAATCATCGAAAGTTTGTTGATCTATATAATTTTGGTCAAGCGCAACGAAAATATGCGATCTCACTTCTCCCGCCGAACCTTTCGCCACAGCAAGGAATTGAATAAACTCTCTGTTACCTGCCCGTTCAAAGCCCTCTGCGATATTTGCCATTATAGAAACACTCGACTTGCAAATCTGGTCACGCAACCCATAGTCTTTAGCAAATACGCCTTCTCTTGAAATCTCATAAATTCTTTTTGTAAAAACCCGCGCTTTTTGCCACACGTCTAAATCCTCAAATCTTTTTACCGTTCCCACATTCCGCTCCCAATGTCCTACAACTTCAAACTTTGAACTTCAAACTTTAAACTTTGAACTTCATTTATACGCCTTCTCCCAAACGATGTGATACTTCCCTCTAATATAGCGAAAAAAAGCCACAAAAGCAGAATAATTTAAAATACAAAAAATATACGGAATATAACCGACACTTTTCCGGGGCACTTTTTCACCCTGTTCATTGACCTTCAACCCGGATTTCTCGTACATCGATTCAAACCAGGCCAAGCCGTAAAATAAAACCTGCGCAAGAAAAAGCACCAAATAAAATCTTTGTTCTAAAAGAAACACATTCAGCGCTAAAATTCCGATTAATAAAAACGGCACAAAAAGACGCAAGAGTTTATGGGAAATCAATTGCAACGCAATGGGGCTCAGAAACGGTACAAATAACTGTTTAAAATACCCATAGATCTGGTAGTTCCCGATCAGCGTCCTGACTTTTCGCGTAAATTCCTGATCACTGCGTTCGGAAGGAACGTCATAAGCGCAGGCATCAGACTCGAAAACTGCGCGATAGCCGCGCTTAATAATTGAAAGCGGGATATACATATCATCTACTAAAACATCGGCCGGCGTATCCGGAAATAGTTCCTTCCGGACCGCATAAATAGCGCCTGTCGCTCCAAGCATCGAACCAATTTCCGCTTCTTTCTTGCGCAAAAATTTTTCATAACGCCAATACGCGCCCATGCCTTTTCCCACCTGCTGCAAATTTTCCTGCTTAAAATGAAGTTCGCCGGAAACACAGCCGACCGCCGGATCATTAAAATTCCGAACGAGCGCGCGAATCGCGCCGGCATCGAATTCCTGTCGTGAATCGGTCAATACGAGAATATCACCCTTCGCAATTTTCGCGAGTTTGTTGAGAACGCTCGGCTTTCCTGAATTTCCGGCAGAAGATAATAAATGAACGTTTTGCCCGGCAAACCCTGCAACAATTTCATTCGTCCGGTCCTTCGAACCATCCGACCCGATTAAAATTTCTAATTTTTCTTGCGGATAATCAAGACTCAATAAATTTTCAATCCGCCGCTCGATCACTTTTTCTTCATTATATGCAGAAATCAAAACACTTACTGCCGGTTCAATCGGCGACTTATCAATCTTTTGTTTCATCACAAGACTCAAAACATAAAGCACAAGCGGGTATCCCGCATAGACATAAAACACAAGTCCGATCATGAACCAGAAAAATATTTCAAACATTTAGTAAGTCTCCTTGTTTCACTTTACACTATTTGTCATTTCCACCCTGCTCCGCAGTAGCGAATCTTTAGCTTCGCAGAGGCAAGCATGCCCCTTCTGTCATTCCCTCATGCCTTTGCTGTCATTCCCGCGAAAGCGGGAATCCATTCAATCAAACAAACCATCATATAAATCTTCCCACTTTGAATTCTGCTCCTCAATTAACTGTATCTTCCAATCTCTTCGCCATTTTTTTAGTTGTTTCTCTCTCAAAATAGCTTCTTTTATATCATCCGTCTGCTCATAATAAACAAGTTTGTCAACACCATACTTTTTCGTAAAACCATCAACTAATTTTTCTTTGTGTTCGTATATTCGCTTCTTTAGTTCGCTTGTTACACCGATATAAAGTGTGCCATTTTTCTTGTTAGCCAATATATATACGAAATACATACATAACACTGTGGATTCCCGCTTTCGCGGGAATGACATTTAAGAGAACCTTCTGCCCTCACTTACATTAAGACCATCCAGCTCCCTACGACCGCCCTCTCACCGCATGCAACGCCCTGTGCATGAAATCGAACCCACCTGCAAGTTTTTTCCGGAAATCATCGATTGAATCCTCCGGGCTGATTTCGGTCCGCTCTAAACGGAAAGCATCAATGGCTCGGTTGGCTCCCGGAATATTCGTACAGGCTCCAAAAAAACCCGCTTCTTTCACCACCGAAACAGATTCCGGGTCAAATTCACCGTAAGGATAGCAAAAATATTGAATCGGAAGGCCCGTCAGATCTTCCAATGCTTTTTTCGCCTGGACAATTTCAATTCCTTTTTGATCGATACCAATCTCCGGCAAATGCGGATGCGTCTTCGTATGGCAACCGAACGAAAACCCGGATTGGGCCATTTCGCAAATGTGATCTAATCCGAGATAATCAGCCTTGCCGATGTGGTCCAACACACAAAAAATAGTGCCGACAAATCCATACTTTCTCATAACTGAAAACGCATACTCATAATTATCCAAATATCCATCATCGAAGGTAACAACAATTTCCCTGCCCGTCATCTCTCCTTTTAAAATATTCTCAAGACCGACTGTCCTGTAGCGCGCTTTCGCGAGGTGGTGCATTTGCATTTCAAAATTTTGATACGGTACCGTAAGATAATCACCAGAAATTTCATTCACCCGGTGATAACACAAAATCCGGACCCCTTTATGGGTCACGCCCCTCAAAACATTAAAACGATAAAATGCATTGCTTATCAGATTTCTAAGCATTCTTTTCATTACCGATTCCTTTGAAATATTTCGTTAGCGTGTCATTCCCGCAAGCTTTAGGCGGGAATCCATCAACCATAGATTCCCGATAAAAGCATTCGGGAATGACATAAAATATATTTACTTGGTAAATAGATCTATATACTGATTCACGCACCGGTCCCGGTCAAATTCTTGAAGAATCAAATCATGCCCGGCTTGCGCCAACGTTTTTAAATAATTCCGGTCGCGGAAAAGTTTTTCAATCACATGAGCCAACGCTTGCACATCTTTTCCGGGAACTAAAATTCCGGTTTTACCGTCAAGGACCACTTCCTCAACCGATCCAAACCTCGTCGTAATCACAGCCACTTTCGCAGCGAACGCTTCAACGATGACATTGGGAATTCCCCAATGCCACTCGGACTGTGCCATCAACACAAGAAGATCGGCTTGTTTGTAATAAGGGACTACTTCACTGTGTTTGATCGCACCGGTTAAAAACACTTCCGATTCAAGTCCGCACCTTGAAATCTGGGCACGCAAGTCCGGCTCAAGCGGACCGCCGCCAATAATGTGACAAATCAATTGAACGCCCCTTCCTTTCAGAATCTTCACGGCATCAATGAGATACTTGTGGCCTTTGTGCTCGTACAAAGTTCCCACGGAAATGATGTGAAGCCGGTTTTCCACAGGCTTTTGGTCTGATTCATAATTCTTAAAAGACAAACCGTGGTGAATCACTTTAATACAGACGTGAGGAGAATCGTTAGAAGCAGTTTCATAAGCCCCGGGATTGTCATTCCCGCATGCTTTCAGCGGGAATCCACTCGTTTTGGATCCCCGCTTTCGCGGGGATGCCAGGCTTGTGGAATCAATTTCGGCAATTTTCAGCAAATAATCTTTATTTGACTTGGTACAAGTCGAAATAAATTTCGCACGCATAATTTTTTCTTTCAAATGCGTGGTGTTCAAATAAATGTCATGCGCATGCCCCATAAAACTGAACGGAATCCCCGTAATTGTTGATGCCGTCATCGCGACAGAAGCCGGATACGTTGCCCAATAACCGAAGAAATGTGTGACTTTATTTCTCTCGGCCCAATCAGCCAGATAAATTGATTTCGGAAAGAAAGCAAGATTCTTCATTAAGAACTCCGGAGACTTGATATTTCCCCATTTCAAATCAAATAAGGCTTTCAACAGCCGAATGGGTCGTCGAATAAAAACTCGGAACATCGCCGTCAGGATCTTCATTGAAAATAAGTACTGAACGTAAATCGTTAATGGTAAAAGATTTACAGCTTCGTCGTGAATCACCTTGTCCCGGGAACACCGCAATGAAAAGATGGTGATTTTCATTTTTTCTGAAAAAGCAGCCAGTTCTCGCATAATAAAAGCTTCGTCGTAGCATGGAAATTTCGAGAGAATAAAAACGACATGAGGCAAAGAATTTGGCTTCTGCTTTGAATCCCCCATTATGCTTTCCCGCCTCCCGTCAAACGCCGTTTAATCGCAGCCAACCAGTCATACGTTTCCGGTTTTACATGTTCTCTTACATATTCTTTTGCCCGTTCCATTAATTTCTGCGCTTGAATTTTCCCTTGCATGATTTGCTCAACTTCAGACAAGGATGTATCTCTTTTAATGCAAATCCGTTTTAGATCCGATGCCCGGCCGCGGGGCGTATTGACGCCGTAATGGGATGTGAAAACAAATTCATAACCGTGACGCTCAATCGCCTGCAATAAACGAACATGACAAAAACCTCTTGGGACAGAAAAAGAATTCACCCTCGCAGACAAATGATATTCGAGTATTTTTCTCGAATTAACGATTTCCTCATATAAATCTTTTTCCGATAGATTCGTAAGCGGAACGTGATTCATACCGTGAGAGCCCAAATCAAAGCCGTCTTCCGCCATTTTCGCAAGATGAGGCCACTCGACATATCCTTCCTGCCCAACTTTATTCACGGGCACAAAAAAAATCGCCTGCATGCGGTATTTTTTGAGCAGAGGTACCACGATTTCGGAATGGCTCGCATGTCCGTCATCAAAAGTTAAGACAATCGATTTTTCTTCAATCGCACCATGAAGAAAATCCCTAATGTCATCGAGGCCAAGCGTTTTAAACCCAAGCTCCATGATTTTCTTGAGATGCCCTTCAAATGCGTCTTTTGAAACAACGTACGGGCGCTCTTCCTCAGCCCATGGATATTGCCTCGTCGATTCCTCGATCCCGTGATACATTAAAATTGGTAATTGGTTCATTGGGACTCCGTGTTTTATGTTTAAAGTTCAAAGTTTCTAGTTTCAAGTTAATCCTACCCAACTCAAAACTTTCAATTTTGAACCTTAAACTTTAAACTTTGAACTTTGAACTCATCTACTCTTTTATTTGAAAAACCGCTATCTCCGGCCGGCACAAAAACCGGATGTAAAGCGTCTTCATCCCGATTCCCTTGTTTACATACATATACGTACGATCTTTATGAAACAAACCTTTAACATAAGGAGTTCGATTAGCGTATGCTGATAAATGGACAAGAAATGGAATTCCTACTTGTGCGCCATGCGTATGGCCAACTAACGCTAAATTGATCCGCTTCTCGACGGCCTTATTAAAAATTTGGGGAGAATGCGCTAACAATATTTTCGGCATATAGTCCGAAGCTTCCGCCATTGCCATATCAACGCTCGCATCACCAAACGCCATATTATCCGCGCCCAGAATCCATAAAATTTTTCCGTTCTTCAAATGAATTTTCCGGTTCTCATTCACCAATAAATCCATCCCCGAATCGGCAAATGCCCGTTGCATGGCCGGCGCATCCATCACAATATGATCCGTATTACCGGGAACGCCCAGAATAGCAATCGTCGCATGAAGTTCACGAATGAGTTGCTTCGCGGGCTCAACCTGAGACAAATCATCGATCAAATCGCCTGTGATCACGATGATATCCGGTTTAACTGAATTCACTTTTCTAATCATTTCTTTTTCGCGATAGCCTATCCCCTTCGTTAAATGGATATCACTGATTTGCACAATTTTTGTATCCCCAACGACACTTGCAAGTTTTTTATCACTTACATGAACGTGGTTAATCTCAATCCAATTAGGCTCGAGAAAAAAAATGTCTGCTAAAAAAATGACGAAAATCACAATGGCCGCAACGAATAGTTTTGCAATTGTATTCAGCCGGCCTTTGATTAACAAAGAGCCCAGCACAACCAGAAACCCGGCGATGGCTAAAGCAATGAACGAATATTTCATCATCACAAAAGCGGTCATGAGTTTTCACCTTGAATAAGTCAGTTATTAATACTCAGTAATATTGGTAACGCTTTTTGTCATTCCCGCGAAAGCGGGAATCCGATCCCCGCTTCCCTGGAAATACAGGGCCGTCCCTCGCTGTACCGAGGGAATGCATGCGGGGATGACGGGTTTGGTCAGATGTCCCTTACTCATACCTCTCTCACTTTTCTTGCATACACAATCATTTTATTCTCTCTTCTGAATAGCTTGCTCAAGAAACTCATTACCGGAAGAACCATAATCACAAAATTCCGTTTCGGATCCTTTTTGTAATGGATATTAATTTTCCCGGCAGCAAAATCACGCGGCGTCGTATCTTCTTCGTAGCGAACCATTTCAAAACCGGCCCGAATAAGCAACATTTCCATCGTCTTTCTTGAATAAGAGAAATAATGCGGAACATAATAAACGTATTTCAGTAAAAATACGGCTCGCTGGCCAAAAACCCGGTAGAGCCCACGAGCTACTGATTTAAAAAAACTTCTTTCATTCGGCGTTTTCATAACCAGGATACCGCCTTTTCGAAGCAACCGGTTCGCGGCAGCCATATTTTCAACCGGCTGTTTGATGTGCTCGATCACGTCCCACAATGTCATGGCATCGTAATTGGCATGTTGAAACTGAATCCCGTCAAGCGTGCCGACATGAACATCCAGTCCATATGTTTCCCGCGCAATTTTCGATGCGGCATCAGAAATATCTAACCCTTCTGCCTTCCACCCTTGTTTTTGAGCCACATCAAGGAAATGTCCGACCCCGCAACCGACATCGAGTAATTTTCCCTTGTTTGGCAGAAAACATCTCAACGCCTCAAGATGCCGCTTAAATTCAGTCGCAAAAAGCTCTTTAACGGAATCATCCAAATAAATTTCCTTTTGTTCATCCTTGTCCCAATAAACCGCTTCTTCGGCATCGGTACGGCTTCCGCTTCCCCGCGAATCAAGGTACACAAGCCCGCAGTTCGCACATCGCAGTACATTCACTCGGTCCGGCAGCACAGACGCCGGGATCATCACTTCAATTTTTGATACCGGACACAAAACACAATTTTCCATTCTTCTCCCATCCTCTGTCATTCCCGCATGTCTTTGGCGGGAATCCATTGTTCACAGATTCCCGACACCCGAGGGGAAACGGGCCGGCCCTTTCAGTCCCAAGGGAAAGATTTCGGGAATGACAAAATTGCGTCCTTATGATTACGAATTAATGGCTTCATGGCCCGCCTCAAGCGCTTCAAACGCATAAGGCGCACTGAAAAGGTACGTATTGGGCCGATGATAAATCTGTTTTTTATAAATCATGCCATCCATCAACGAATCACTCGATTCCTGTTTATTGGCAAGCAATTCATTCATGCTCTTATTCAACATTTCCAGAAAGGTTTGATCCCCGGAAATAAAATACGCATACGCGATTCCGTTGAGGGCTGCAGGATCAACATCTAAAAACTTGATCATTTTGAGAAACATTTGTTTCACTTCCTCGTCCTGCGTTAATTCGTGATAAGCCATAAAAGCACCGACCGCATAACTATCCATATAAAGCCGGTGTTTTTCGCCCGACCACGTTTGATCGAGAGGATTGTAATTCTCGAGAATACTGCCGTCCGATTGCTGCCCTTTTAAATAAATTTCAATAATTCGATCGGCAGTTTTCTTAAAACGCTCGTCTCCCGTTGCATGATAAAGCAATACATCGCCCCAAAGCGCATTCGCCATGGCCCGGTGCGGTGCCACATCCGCATGCCCCGTATAAGTAAACGGTTCTTTCAGAAAAAATTCGCCGACTTCCTTCGCAACATCAAACGCTCTTTCATCACCGGTCAAATAATAATAAAGAAGAATCCCCGAAACATGCGTATGGCTTGATTCCTCATTCCGGCCGCTCCAATGATCTCCGCTGTGGCGGTGCATCGATCCGACTTGCGAAACTTCTTCATCCAAAATATTTTTCAGGCGATCGTCATTCGCAACGGTATTGAAATGAACCGTATCAACATCCATAATGTGCCGCGCCGAATTTCTGCCAAACTCAAAATATTTCCAGTTTCCCGTCCGCGCGAACTGAAGCAGCGCGCCCATGTGGGTCCCGACACCTTCACAGTTATACCAGCCCCAGCGGCCGATGGGATGCCATCCGTAATCACCGTACCATTGTTCTTCATCTTCATTCCGCCACCAGGAAAGCGTGTCACCAAAATTGAGCATTCCGTACCATTTAAAATCTCTCTGCTGCCGCGCCGCCCAATCAAACAATTTCTCAAGCATTTTTTCTTCCGTCGCATACTGAGGCGCCGCTGGAAATAATCTGCCTAATGCCCCGGTTGCATCTACCCAATACGGATTTGTGCGTATGAGCAAAGGTTTCATAAACGATTTCGCAATGTTAACGACTTCTTCTTTCAACGTTGTCACATCATGGAAGTTAAAAAGCAATTCGTGTGTTTTGGCGAGCCCGAATGCATTACCGCGCGCCACGTCTTCAGGCCCAATGGCATTGCTCGTCGTGGAAAGATCAAGGTCTCCGGATTCCTTCGGCCACAAATCAACTTCGAGGAAATCTTTTCCGGCTCTAAATGCTTTCGGAAAGTTTTCGCGGAAATTACGGATAGCGACGGTCACCCCTTTCAGATCATCCGAAACATCCACGAACCCTTGGTATGCTTCTGCGCGTTCCGGTACTTTCTCTCCCCGCACAAGTTCTCCCGCGTCCCAAAGGGCTTGGTAGAGCTTGATCTCGCCTTGTTTTAAAATCTCTTGAATACCGGTTTTCTCTTGCGCCAACAAAACTTTTGATCCAACCTCATTTAACTGAAGAGGAATTTTAATTCCAAAACTCTGAATCGTTTCATTTTCAGGAAGTTTCAGCCCCTTATACTTTTCATAATAAGTATTCGAGGGATAACCCGTATAAATCAGCGTGTGGCTGACCTTGACATAACTTTTCCCCTGGTAAAAATAATACCGAACGATTGCCTGGCAATAGCGGTTCCCTTTCTCAGACTGAAACCATCCGGAAGCTTTCACCACCGCACGTTGAGTCCCTTTTTCTTCAATTTCAATTTTATAAGTCTGTTGATCAAGGTTTGTTCGATATTCTTCACCACGAAAATCGAGTGTCAGCGCGGCATCGCTCACAATGTGCTCGTCAGCATCAAATGTTTCGTTTCGATTCATATCGATGATCACGTCTTTGAAAAGATAAAACTCTTTTTTACTAAGAATCGCCTGCATCACCCCGGTATTGATTACCATTTGATCGTCGGTTTCTTCTATCTTTAGTTTACCCTCCGGCGCGACCCGCTTCACAGTCGGACCGTATTCCATAAAATATCCATTGCCGTAAAGTGGTGCCAGCGTTGTTTCAAAATGAATTCCAAGCCATTGAATCGACCCGTCCGGCCATTTGCCTAACGCGCGGGGCTGAAAAGGAATTTCTTCACCCTTCGCATTTCTCATTCTAATTTCATCAGATGTTTTGAGTTCTCCCATCGGAAAAGGAATTCCGCCCTCTGCCGGGCATAATTTACAGAAACCGTCCGTTTCATTTTTAACAATAAACGGAATCCGCACGAATCCATTAGCCGGATCACGCGGATCAGCAGCCATCCAAACCGGCTTGCGGTTTTTAAATCCATAATCCAGCATCTTGACCGGCCGCGGTTTGACTATGATTTCCATTTGTTTTGGTGTTTTTTGTACCTCAACCAATCCTTTCGGAACCAACCGGATATCATCCATAAAAAAATCCAAATCAAGCCGCGGCTCCCAGCGGAAAAATGAAATTTGATCAATCGCACGAACATTAATGGTCCCGGCCATCCGTTGTATGGGTATTGAAAAATCCATTCCGTTATTTCCGGGAATCCAAATGTCCTGCTTATATCGATTCTCGCGTTCGTCTTTGACTTGAAGAATCAAGCGCTCAGACTCATTCCGAGAATTAAAAATATAAAAATTGAAAGCATCATAATTCGTCCAGTTAGATTGAGCCTTACGGCTTGTGAAATAATGTTGAATCCTGAGCCCTGACACTTCTTTCCCACCATACATGGTTATTTTGGCAGACTTCGCACCACGCGAAATATGCTGAGAGGAAAGCTCTAATTTCGCATCGATCAACTCCAGTGCCTTTAACCCCTTTTCACTTTCAAAATCTGCGATCACAAAACTTCCGTCTTTTTGTTTTCCGGGCACCGGTATGGTCGGCGCAAAGAGAGCCCTGATGATCGACGCATCTTTAAGATTGCCCGTTCCTGACAGCTGCTTCAAGGCCGCTATCGAACCACCGACGAAAAATAACGCGAAGCACGCCGTTATCAGGATTAGCGCCATTCTAATTTTCGGATTTGGAATACGGCGCTCAAACGATGCCTTGATCCCGGAATATACCTTCTTAATAAGATTTTTTAGAATTTCGAAAATCTCCGAAAATCTTTTCTTAATTTCATTTAATTCATCCATAATTTGCCTCTTGCTTCGTCATTGCGAGCCGTTGAGCCATTGGCTGGCGAAGCAATCCATGTTTCCGAGATTGCTTCGGCTCTGCATAGTTCACTGCCTCGCAATGACACTAATAAAGTCTGTCATCCCCGAATGTTTTTATCGGGGATCCAGCCGCTTGTAGATTCCCGCCTAAAGCGTGCGGGAATGACACGACTGACACACAAACCGTTATCCTTTATTCCTCTACTCCTTAGTTCTTACAACCCGCGCCGGAACACCGACCGCAATCGCTTTTTCCGGAACAGAATTCAAAACGACGGCATTCGCGCCGATTTCCGCATCGTTTCCGATTGTAATATCACCCAATAATTTTGCGCCGGCACCGATCATCACCCGGTCGCCCAATTTCGGCGACGGCCCGCCGGGTTGCCGGTTTCCGATTGTCACCTCATGGTGGATCCTGCAATCCCGCCCGATTTCGGCATTCCCGTTAATGATCACGCCTCCGAAATGGTAAATGATCAAACCCGGCCCAATGCTGGCTTTCGGAGATATTGAAATCCCAGTCCAAACTTCCGCAATCCGCTGCAGCATCATTCCGATCATCGGAATTCGCAGTTTGCCAAGCTGATGGCTGATTCGGTATAAGAAAATCGCTTGGAAACCCGGCGATGTCATCGCGTGAAATGTTTTCCGGAACCGTCCTTGATATCCGGACTCATCGTACTCCGCCAAAAAATCCGCTCTGATTAATTGCCACATATGAATCACCTTTAACTCAAGCAACTTGGGTTCCGCTCTTTTCTGTCATTCCCGCAAGTTTTAAGCGGGAATCCAAAAAATGGATCCCCGATAAAAACAGTCGGGGATGACTATTCATTGTCAAAAAGTTGTAATTATTACACCACAAAATTCACCGAACGCAAGTCAAGCAACTTTCTGGACCATTTTTTCATTGTATCAATAAGTGATACAAACGTATTACTTGTTGATACAATTGTCAAGTCTGCGCAGGGCCAACTTAGCCCCCCGCACCAGCGTGGAATATAACGCTTCGTGGTTCGCCGCCATATTCGAAACTGAAAACTCCCGTTCCACTCTCCTCTTCCCGCTCTCAATAAATTTCAGGCGCAACTCAATACGATCAATCAATTCAGCCACACGGTCGGCATAATCCTGCGCAATCGCCGAATCAATGAGAAACCCGTTTTCTCCGTTTGTCACACACTCCTTCACACCGCCGACATCCGCAGCCACCACCGGAACGCCCGCAGCCATCGCTTCGAGGAGCGTCATCGGAAAACCTTCCCGTGTGGACGTCATCACGAGCACATCCATCGCGACATATAACCGGTCTATGTCTTTACGGAATCCCGTAAACAAAATAAAATCCTTTAGCTTTAAATCGTCTCGCATTTTTTCCAATTCTTTCCGCAACTCGCCATCTCCGATGATAAGGCCAACCGCATTGACACCTTTTTGCCTCAAATTAAAAATCATTTCAATAAATACTCCATGGCCCTTCTGAGGAACCAACCTTCCCACAATTCCGATGACGTTAGCATCCTTGGCAATCCCAAACTCGCGTAAAATGTCTGCACGGTCTACCTTGGCGGCAAACTGGTTTATGTTAATTCCATTATAAAGAACCGCGGATTTGTCCTTCAGCGCCCCCAATTTCTGTTCATAATAGTTTCGCACTTGTTCCGAAACAAAAATCATTTTCCGGGTCACTCTGACAAGAATCGAATCCACCCACCAGTGATAAAACCGCTTCCACGAATCCATATTGTGTTCCGTCGACACCACAGGAACACCGGCAAAAAAAGCCGCCAGCCGTCCCCATAAATTAGATGTAAACAGATGCGTGTGCACTAAATCAATCTTCTCCTCTTTCATCACGCGCATGAGTTTTGAAATAATAAACGGGTCCAGTTTGGGCAACTTATTTAATTCGATAACTTTAGTCCCGCTTTGTTCGATATCGGCGCCGTAACGGCCTTTTTGATTCAGGCAACACACAACCGGTTCAAACTTGGCGCGATCAATGTGTCTTACCAAATTCATCACGACTTGCTCCGCTCCGCCGAGGTCGAGCGACCAGATGACATATAGAATTCTGATTTTACTACTCGGCCACCGTTTTCCCGCGCCGGGATTCACGATATTCTCATAAAAATTCATATAATCATTGGTCATTCTCTGCAATGAGAACTGACGTTCAATCCTTGCGCGCCCTTCGCGTCCCATGTCCCGGCACATTTTATGTTCCCCTAACAATATGATCATTTTCTCGGCAAGCGCGTGAAAATCTCCCGCCGGAATTAAAAATCCGGTTTTCCCGTCTTCAACGATTTCAGAATTACCGCCGACATTCGTCGCGATGACCGGTTTCGACATGGCCATGTATTCGAGGATTGAATTGGAAAACCCTTCAGTCAGAGACGTTAAGCAGCAAACATCCATTGCGTTAATCATTCTTGAAACATCCTGCCGCGAACCGGCAAACACAATGTGAGCTCTCACCCCCAAATCACTCGCTAATTTTTCGTAATTAGCCCGCAACGCCCCGTCTCCGACAAATAAAAATTTTGCTTTCGGATGTTTTTTAATCACTTCCGGAATTGCGTGGATTAAATAAGAATAGCCTTTAATTTCATGGCGCATGTTCGCAACAATCCCGGCCACCAAATTGTCTTTGGCAATCCCGAGCTCTTCCCTGAGATGCTTCCGGTCGCCTTCAATGCTTTGATACTTCTCCATGTCAACGCCGTTATAAATCACGTGAATCGGCCGAAGGCAACGCTCACTGCGAAGGCATGCCGTTTTTACCGCTTCCGAATTTGCCAAAACGCAATCAAACGACTTAAGACATAAATTACTCACGATCCTCTGTCGTTTGCTCACCCAGAAGCCTTCGTCGCGTCTGACCGTAATCACTTTGGGAATCCTGACAAATATCCGCGCAAAACAAACAAGCAGTTCCGGAATCAAAAAATGCGTTTGGACAATTTGAAACCGCTCTTTTTTGATGAGCCGGAGAAGTTTCCACCATGTCACCCAACCTTCCGGCATGTAAATTCTTTTTACCGGCCATTCATACACTTCGGCACCCGCAGAACAAAACTCATCAACCATCCGATCGCCTTTGCTGAGCGTCACCACAGTAGCTTGAAACACTTCCCAGTCGAGATGCCTCACGATTTCCAGCAGATTATTCTGCGTTCCCGCCGGCACGAGTTTATCGATGATAAATAGAATTTTAATTTTTTTTATCAGCTGCTCATTCATCACTAATTCTCTCCATTAAAAAACACACTACATTCGGCTTCACAAGATCTGTCATGCACTCGCCCTACACTTTGTCATTCCCGCGGAAGCGGGAATCCAGAAAAATTTTCTTTATATCTTTATATATTGTGGTGGATCCCTGTCCTTAACAACCGATTGAATCTTTCATGGCATGTTAAGGACGGTACAGACATCCTATTAAATAGTAATTATGTTTTCAATGTATGTCAGTGCCGATTACTGCATTCGGGGATGACATTCTTGACAGTTCCGCAACAGAGTCAATACCTCTATTTAATCTTGAGTTTGCTTTTAACACTTTCAAAAACCGCTTCAACAAATCTCAGGTAATCGCTCGCTTCTTTTTCTCCGATCACTGTCCCACCGCCATATAAATCGGTGTTTCGTTTGGTTCTCATTGCGTCTCCCACAACACTCACATCCGCATCCCCGAGAATTTCGCTCATTTTCTCTAAAGTCTTAACATGGTGGCCCGGGACACTTCGTACTTTTACGTGGCCGACGCTTCCGATCAAAACGATTCCGGCTTTAATCAAGGCCTGATAGCTATATGTGAATTTTACTTCCGGAAATGAATCCTTGCGGGCAATGTCCAAATCACGCAAAGCGCTTTGCCAATGGATTTTGATTTCTTCCGGCGAAAACCGGAATTTTTTGAAAAAATTCTTGTCGTAGCTCATGGAATGACCGGCACCTTTTTAGCTTTCTGAATGGATTTTACAAACGGGTCTTCCTTTTTCTTTTTTTCATATTCGCCAACACCCATACTAACCAAATTGATTTCACGATCGATATTTTTTTGAATCGTATGAATTCGTTTCCTGATTTGAACGGTATCGCAATCTCCGACCACAAACAAATCAATATCGCTTGCCGCGTCCATTTCATTCGCGGCGTAAGAGCCAAAAATAAACGCTTCTTTTATCCCGACTAAATCCTTCAGACCGTTCCGCAGCATTTTTTCGAGCCCTATCGTTTTGAGAATAATACGCCGGTACTCTTTCAACAAAGGATACGCCCGATTCAACGAATAAAAGCGGGCTTTTCCCATCTCTCTGCTTTTCAGAAGCCCAAGCCGTTCCAACTCCTGAAGTTTACGGGCAAGATTCCCGTCATCAAGCCCGAGCTTTCGTGCCAGCTCATTTCCATACATTTCCGCCTTGTCATGAAGCATAAAATAGCCTAAAAGGCCCTTGGTTATTTTCGACCGCATACTAATCATTGCCATCTCCTTTACTGTATAAAACTACAGTGATTACTGTAACTTTGTACAGTAACAAAGTCAAATCATTTTGCGTTTCCACCGTACTCAACTAAAACTCAAGGTTAAACTGCGGATTTTTCTCTTTCACTTTCTGCGCAATTGAACGGATCCACGCATCTGCATCACTCAAAGCAGACACAATATCAGAACGGGAAAGCAAACTTCCATATTCATAAGTCAATTCATTGCGTTTGCGCCGCATCGTTTCAAATTGTTCCGCAAGGCTTTTGAAAGAACTGCCCAATATCGCCTCGCAAACTTGAACCACCGTCTTATGTTGGGCGCCGTCAGCCGGCCGTAAACTGTAAAGCAACAACAGAGAGCGCCCCGCCTTAAGCATGCTTTGATAGGCTAATAGAAAAGGAGCTCGTTCCCCGTAATTCACAACAGCATTTGCCTCCAGAATATCCCGGACGGCATCTGACAAAAGCCCTTCAATCTGAATAAAACCGACGCTTTCCTGCCGTAATTTTCCGGCTGTCTTTAACTTTTGGATCAATTCATCCATTCAAGTTTCCTTTCAATATAATTTTCTTTCCCCGGACAACTTCGGCAAGAAAACTTCCTTTTTCTGCCGATTTATTTTTAAATTCTTCTTCGGCGTATAAATTAAAATTGATTTCACGACCAAGAAGCTCTTCGAGTTTCCGGATTTCAGAAGTCAACCGCCTGCGCTCCGGGCTGCCGACGATAACTACATCAATATCGGAACCCGCTTTTTCCCCACCCTTCGCATAAGAACCGTAAATAAAAGCTAATGCCACATCCTCGAATCGATCGACAACGGAACGCAAACTTCCTTCGACACCGGTTGTTTTGAAAATCACTTGCTTTAAATCGCCATAGAGCGGACACCCGGAATTCAAAACATAAAATTTCAGATTTCCTTTTTTCTCGACATGAAAAAGGCCTTCTTTTTCAAAAATCCGAAGCTCCTTCGAAAGATTCCCGGGATCTAAATTAAGCAAAACTCCCAGTTCACGGACATAATATTTTCCATCCGGATGACTGAAATAATGCGTCAGCAACTTCCGTCTTAATTCTGATGAAATTAAATGGGTAATCATTGGCCCAACTCCTAACCCGCCTTTCTCATCGATTTTGTAAATCGTCGAGAAAGGCGCTTTGGGCGCAATAAGTTACGCCCAAAGTTTTGCGCCCTTATTAAATCAGGACGCAAAAGATAAGCCCTGCGTCGCAAAGACGCAAACATCTTTGCACCGCAGCTCTTACGAGCGGAATTTCTCATCAACAAGGAGAAATCCGGGCTAATTCGAAAAATCCTATTAACCCGATGTAATATTTACAACAATTGTAGTAATATTTACATCAGCGTCAAGTATCTTCTTTTCAGTGTCTGTATTTGTCTATCATTTTGAGGTACTGATCTGTAAAAGACACCCGTTTTCTATCATTCCCGCGTCCACACACTTCTGTCATTCCCGCGAAAGCGGGAATCCAGAAAACTTGTAGATGCCCGCCAACGCCTGCGGGCATGACACAGATGCCACGCGCAGCTTCTTCAAACCGCCAAATAGATACTTACATAGCCTCTACGCCATCGTTCTCATTCTTTCCATACCCTCTTATTCGCTCCAGCATGCATCAAGCTTGTGTGATTTTAATTTACCCGGTTTCGAATTCAACTTAATCACTTCCTCATGGGAATTGGGATGAGCCGCATCCCGTTCATCTAAAATTTTGAAACGCATAACAAGCGCCGCCAGAATCCAGAAGTAACTCGCCACTTCCTGTGAATCCAAGCGTGAGCCGAACATATTACTCAAAAGCAATCCGAAAATGCCCCCTAAATATCCCAAAGCAATCGTCTTTGCGTAATGGTCGTTGGTCCTTCGATAAAGTCTCAGCGTTTGCCATAAAATGGACAGAATACACCATAAAAATATAAGTAATGCGGGAATACCCATTTCTGCCGTGATAATAATATAAGTATTATGCGCATCAAACCCTTTCCACTGCGGCGCATAATATTCAAGCATGTATGGAAATAATTTATACCCCACACCAAACACCGGATGATCCTTAATCATATCCACCGACGCACGCCAAATTTCAACCCGCGATTTAGCACTCGATTCCAAACTGGCTTCGTCATATTCAACTTCTTGGGCGGAAGTTTTATCTATTTGAAAGGTTTGTCCCATTCGATACCGAACACCCGCAGGCAAAAGAATGGGATTAAAGTAAACAATAAAACCGACTAAAATCAAAAAGACAAACAACATCTTACTGCGAAAAAATGAAATTGCATACAACCCCAATGCAAATGCCATATAGCCACCACGAGAAAAAGTTACCATCACTCCCCTAAATTCCAAGAGAACCGGAATCAGAAACAGCCAGTATTTGGATTTCTTCGTATTCATCAACATAAATGCCAGGGGTAAAAACATATAATAATTAAAAAATGCCGCAAGCATGTTCGGCTGATCGACAATACCACCAATCCGCGAGCTTTCCAAGCTGCCACCTTCACCCGCATCGATATAATCATAAATCGCCATGCAGGCAACAATCGCAGTTACAAACATCATGATGTTGATAATCGCGCGTATCGTGGGCCGATTTTTAACAGTGTTCAAAACCAGGAAATAAAGAAGCGGCGGAGTAATCCACCGTTTATATTCTATAATTGCAGCCACAAGATGTCCTCCGCTAAAATTAATTCCTCGAATAACAGAAATCAATCCAACAAGAAGAAAGAGAATAATCGGCAAATTTAAAGGAGTTGAAAGCCAAATCGGTTCATCCGACGCATATCTGCCCGTGAGCCAAACAACCATAATAAAAATCATCAAAAGATTTGTAAAATTCACAGCAGTGGCAAATCCACCAAAATCACCGGCTAGCTCCGCACTGAAAGGAATGTAAGCAACGAGAACATACGTCACTATTTCCGGCTGCTTCATGCCTTTGAAAAACAAATAAATGGCACCAAGAACAGTAAAAGCCAACATTACCGATTTGGGAATGAATACATTCTTTGTAATCACATAAGCTAAGAAGCACACGACGGCTCCCATGAATACAAAGCTGCCCATGCTTCCGCTTTTTTTAATTTCAACCTGCTGTGTTTGCGCCATATCTATTTAATTACTTAAAATCTTTTCATACAAGCTTTGGATTTCTTTTGCTTTATCATCAGCGTTAAACATACGAATAACATAATCTTTTCCTTTTCTACCCATATCTTGACAAACCGATTTCTCTTTGAGTAGTTTAAGGATTTTTTCGGCATATTCACTTGGTGAATTTCCTTCCACAATCAATCCACCCTTGCTTTTTTCAGCTAACTCCGGCGTTTGCCCCACACAAGACGCAATAAATGGTTTTCCCATCATTAGCGCCTCAACCAATGTCCTTCTAAGTCCCTCCGCTAAAACCGACGGGTCCACGATCATGTCCATCTTCGACATCGCCGCCGACACATGATTCACCCACCCCGTAAATGTAATGAATTCTGAAATTTTCAACGATTCAATCAAACTTTCCAACTCGAGTTTATACCCTTTCGAATCAGCCGCTTCCGAACCGACAATGTAGAAATGAACGTTCTTAAATTCTTTAAGCACTAACGCAGCCGCTTTTATAAATATTTCATGCCCTTTGCCAGGAACGATACGGCTGCACACCCCCACTTTCTTTTCAGGGCGATCAAACAATTTCGAAACGGAAGAATCTACTTGCTGATTGACGGAAATAACTTCAAACGGATCTAACGAAACCGTAATTTTATTTTCAGGAATGCCTTCTTTAATAAAAAACTCTTTTCCTGATTCAGATAAAACTATAAAGCGATCAACCAATTTGGCAAACCATTTTTCCGTTTTTATTAATTTCCGCGTAGAACGCAAATGACAAACAAATGGAGTTTTTGTCAACCGACACGCAATAATTCCATAGCCATGAGAATGGATGTCATTATTAAAATGGACAAAGCTAATCTTTTTTCTTTTCAACAGCTGCGAAAATCTAAACGCTTCCGGAAGTATGCGACATAAAAAGTCGGTCGCGGAAATGACCGGCGACATCCACCGTCCCCACCGGATGCTCTCGCCCAAGGAGATTCTTTGCGGATCAAACAACACTTCAATATTTGACCAATGGATTCCCTTCACATCAGCAGCCGGATGATCAAATAAAAGAATGGGGTTGAAACGCTCCCGATCCAGTCTATCGATCAGGCACTTAAGGCTAAGCGCGGAGCCGCCTTTCCCCAGACCCGTTTCGACATATAAAATGTTAATGGCCATTGCGCCCCGCTTTCAGAGAACACATCGCATATGCCACAAAAGGCTTTACCGTTGCCACGACTCCACCAAAAACGCCTCTCTTCTGTGGATTCTCCTTCAAATAGAATTCAAGTCCGACAAGCCGATTATATTTGATGGCCGCCCGATAAGATTCTTTCGCTTTTACATAATTGGATTTATCTTTGCATTCTGTCCCCAACTTATAATAAGCCTTGGCCAGCAAAGACTTGATTTCTTTTATTACGTCTGGGCTTTTCGTCCGCGCCAAAACTTTTGAATATACGGCAATTTTATTGCGATATATGTTTTCAATGTTTTGAGACATCTGATTCGCATGAACTTGATATAAGCCCCCGACATTCTCGAGCATCGCAAACGAATAACATTCAGCGATCCGAAGCCAAAGGTCATAATCCTCGCATCCTACCAATAGCTCCTCATCAAAAAAACCGATTTCATCGAGAATCGCCCGTTTGACGAGAACGTTTGAAACAACCAAATAGTTATTCTCTAAAAGCGACCGGAAATCCGTAACGGATGGGATCAGAACCGGCTTTCTTGCGCCGACAACACCGGCCTCATCAATGACTTTCATAGCACTGCTCACAAATGCCAATTCGGGCCGCTGTTTCATCACGCGAATTTGATCTTCAAGTTTTTCCGGAAACCACACATCATCATCGTCAAGAAAAGCCACATACTCTCCTTGAGTCATACGAATGCCTTTGTTTCTAGTAGCGGAAACGCCAATCTTCCTTTCTGACTCATAGCGAATTAAAAAAGAACCAGAACCCATTTCCTCAACCACCGCCCTAGTTTGAGGATTCTTGCCATTATCAATTACAATTAGTTCCCAATCCTTATACGTTTGATCGATGACACTTTGAATCGCACGCCGCAATAAAACCGGCCGATTAAACGTCGGAATGATCACACTAATCTTTGCCATTGTAGCCCCTTAAAGTGGCAGTTAGACTCATTGATTCTCATGACGATGCCTACGAATAAACCATAACAACTTATGCAAAAAAGAAATAACAAATAAAGGAAGATATGACACAAATAAATACAATAAAATCTTGGGTTGATAAAATTGATATTGAAGCGATTTCATTAATAATTTGCGCGACCGTTTACGATCCCGCTGCTTTAAATAATACCCGCCCGCCAATCGACCGTGCTGTTTAATTCGGTTCATTAAACTCTTTCGCTGTTCATGTGAAACCGCTAATAGATGCGCTTCTAAAATGGGAATCTCCGCCTCACGCCATCGATAATCCCTTTCACCTTCAGCGCCCGATAAACCACTTGCAGTTATTCGAATTGTCACGAGCTCAACTTTTAAGAGCGCTCCGGAAAAATGCCGAGAAAGACGAATCCAGAAATCATAATCTTCTCCAATTTCATAATTTGCATTAAAACCTCCAACTGTCTCAACCGTTTCGCGTTTCAGCACAAGGGTTGGCGTCGCAATACAATTTCCAGCGATTAAAACCTCATGAAGTTGCCCGACATATAAAAAAGGTTCTACCGTTTTACAATTTGTCAACCACTCGCAAAAAGCTTTGTGCTGATATGGCAATAATTTCCGTTCTTGCCGGCCGTCTTCATTCACAATCATTCCGTCCGTAAAAACGAAACCAACATCGGGATACTTTTCGAAAACCCCATATTGCAACAATAGTTTTTCAGGAAGCCATAAATCGTCATCATCTAAAAACGCGATATACTTCCCCGAAGCGGCTCTCATACCAAGATTTCGCGCAGCGGCCGCCCCGCCGTGGTTTCCTCGCAACATTTTAATCCGTAAATCTTTTGCACAGTAATCTTTCAAGATATCGCGAGTTGCATCCGTCGAACCGTCATCAACAACAATCAATTCCCAATCTGCGAAAGTTTGCTTTTTCACACTTTCAATCGCTTCTCGCAAAAGCTTTTCGCGATTATAAGTCGGCAATATGACACTAATAAGAAAATTAGCCATTTTGTTTCGCCTCAACTGACAAAATCAATAAATGCACCTTCAAAAAAGTGCAAAACGAATTCTGTTTCACCATGAACTAAACCTGGGATTGGCTGCGCTCTATTTAATAAAATTTTCATTGACCGGTTCTTCCAGACCTTCCATTCTTGAGCTTTGAGCGTCTTTTTCTAAATACGCGATGCTTTCTTTTTTATATTCTGATACACCGTGCCATAATCCTTGGTCAGCTCAATAATCTCTCCGCATTGAAACCAAAAAATCATTTCAGCTTTAAATGCGCGACATGAATCGAATATTGCATAACCATAAATGGCTTGAAAGAAATTTCCAAAACATTCTCGAAGAAGCCATAACGGAAAATGGGAATTTTTCATGCCCCGTTGAACACAAGTTGCGCGGCCTGATTCGAAACGCCAGCGCCGAAAATATGATCGACTCATACGTTCTTTTGGAACTTTGTGATAAACGATTGCTCCGGGAATGTAAGCGATCCGTTTTCCCGCGTTCACAAAACGCTCTAACATGTCTGTATCTTCACCACGCATCTGATCACCACCCTTTGGGCCTAAATCCGTATTGAACAATCCCACATCATCGAATGTCTTTTTTCGATAAGCCATATTTGCACCGAACAAAAATCCTGGATCGAAAGAACTTAAAAAAGCGGGAGCATCGCCATGATCTATCATCGCTAGCATCTGCAAACAAACAGTATGTTTCATTAACCAGCTAGGAGGTTTCTCAACCCAAAGAGGTAAAATACGTCCACCGGTACAATCTGCGGCATACAACTTATAACCTGCCCAAAGCGCATTTACCCAATCAGGACCTGGAATAGTATCGTCATCAGTCAAAGCAATTAATTCTCCTTTTGCCTGTTTGATTCCCCGATTTAACGCAAAGCATTTTCCAGGCGTCGGTTCGAAAAGATAATGAACCGGCCAAGGACTATTTACCTCTGAATCAATAACAACGGCGTGGGTAGAATCGCTGCTATTATTATCTACTATAATAATTTCAAGAGAAACACCGTCTGGCAATTTCTGGACTTTTAGTGCTTGCAACGTATCCTTCAAACTTTCACTGCGATTATAAGTGCAAATGATAACGCTAACCACAAATTAGCCTTTTCAGACGCGCGAACATCCTATAAATACGACTACGTAATTTCTCCGGGATATATGAATCATATGCCCCGATCAAAATATTTGTTAACCAATTTCGATGAACCTTTTCCAAAATAAAGAATGGTCCATGAACAATTTTTGATATATTTTTGTAGAGATCCCATCGAATGGCGAACCCTTGCGCTCGGAACTTATTGATCAACTTTGTGTCATGAACAATATGCATAGGCCTCAACTCGTCTTTAAAAAAAGGTGCGGTCACAATTAATAATCCACCTGTCCTCAACCACGTCCTGAGTTTTCGTAATACCTTAATGGGATCGGGAACATGCTCTAGCACTTCAAAACAAGTAATCACATCCGCAACCCCATCAGGCTCTGATTTCTTTAAATCTACAAATGTCGCATCAAGACCTCTTTTTGCAAACCGCCACTTAGCAAACTCAAGCAATGGGCTGGCGATATCGCATAAAATCACATCAAACGCAGCTCGTGCAAAAATTAAGCCTCCAGATCCAACTCCCGAGCCATAATCCATAAACGTCTTAAAACCACATTCTTTGGCTAATTCTAAAGCACAAACATAATTCAACGGTCCATCATTCCACCCCATGCTGTGATAATGCATCAACTCAAATATTTCGATTTCACTCTGATTGTAAAAATCGATCAGTTTCTTCTCAGACCTAGTATCAATTTGGGCTTGTTTCCATTGATCGGCAAATAGTTCCTCTGATTTTTGAAACATTCGAAGTACATCTTGTTCGTTTAATGTTGGAAAATAAAGTTTTAATTCAGCAATAGCGCTTGAAATCAAATCTTCCTTCCCTGGCAAAAGCAATGCTAATTCCCATTTTCTTTTATACTCATTGATTTTGGTTTCAGTAACTGTTCCACACATTTTTATCTGTCGCCTTTCTTCATAAAATTGAAATTTAGAATCAATTGTTTAGTTTCCAACGCCAATGCTCGATCAACATAAAAAAAAGCAACAACATACGCAACGGCTCCACTAAAAGCCAGCACAAACAAAGACACAAGATAGTTCGTATTCAAAAATGAGAACGTCGAATAACAAGCAAGTAATTTTATAGCCAGCATCACAAGAGTCATTGCTCCCGCACAATAAATAGACGGCAAGAATTGCTGCAGGAACTCTTTGATTTGAAATTTAACAAGGCCCCGTACCCAATTTATATTTAGTGGTAAGAAACTCCAAAAAGTAACAAACACCGCGACAACAGCTCCTATCACACCTAAATATTTCGTGAAAAGAATTAATGCTGGAATTTGAAGAAGAAGTTGATAAAGTGCAATTCGCTGCAAATAATCCGGCCTTCCGCAGCCCATAAATAATGAACCTGAACAGACATAGACGGGAACAACCATTTGAATAACGCCAAAAAACCGAATCAAAGGGACTATCGGCAGCCACTTTGCACCATAAAGCGTTAATGTAAATTCTTTAGCAAGAAATATAAGCAGGATGCAAAACGGAAACGCAACAATTGAAACAAGCTTAACAGTCTTCAGGTAAACTCGTTTTACTTCTTCCCTATCCTGTTGAATAGATGAATAAGCAGGAAACATGACTCCTTCGAGCAAATATGTGAAATGTGTGTTGATAAAATTACCAATGTTCGCAGAGAGCGCATAGTATCCTAATGCCGTAGCCCCCAAAATTTTCGCGATGACAATATTATTGATGTTGTCATTAAAGTAATAAAGAATGCTAAGCCCCATCATAAACTTCCCAAAACGGAAAAGTTCCCGAGCAACCTTTGTATCGAACTTCCACTTCAACCTGTAACCGGAAAATTTACGTGTTAGAATTGCGACTGTCAGCTGTTTTAGAAGATAGGCCCATACAAGCGCCCAAACCGTCGGAGAAATCAAAGCCAGAGTAATCGCGACCGCAGAATTCACAACTGCTCCAATCAGATCAATCATGGCAAGGACGTTGAAACGCATTTGCTTCGTCAATAGTGTGGAAGGTATTCTGGCAAAGCTGCTAAACACAAAAATAAATCCGAGCGCGCGAATAATAGAAGTCACTTCCTGATTATGAAGAAAACCTGCAGCAACAGGCGCCGCAAGATAACAAAGTAAGAACATCAAAACGCCCGTTCCCTGCACGATGAAATATGCGGTATGCGAAGCCTCTTCGATATTCTCTTTTCTTTGAATGAGCGCGGAATCGAACCCAAAGGATTTAAAGATCTGGAAACCATCGATTAAAATAAACGCCATTGCAAACAGACCGAATGTGGAAGGATCGAGGATACGTGCTAAGACAGCAAAGGTTCCGACAGAGATCACTTTTTGCGTGATCTTGTTGATCATCTGCCACTTGACGCCGGAGACTGTTTTATGTTTGAGGGATGTTGTCATAAATGTTTTAAGACGATGCGAAGTCAGGCCTCAAATTCGCTGGATTCCCGCCCTTAACAACCTAATAAGTCCTTCATGGGAAGTTAAGGACGGTACTGACCACCTATTAAATAATAATCATGTTTTTAATGCATGTCAGTGCCGCTAAAAAGCATAGCGGGCAAGCCCGCCGCGTTTTTTGGCGGGAATGACAAAGGCTCCATTTTCTTCGTCCTAAATCTTCACCACCTTCGCGGATGGATTGTCTCGGAATGCGTTACGGGTATCCAAAATAGTTTTAAAGGTGTCGAGCAGTTTCTGTTTGTCAAACTGGTCGTGATCGGTGACCAAAATAGCGAGATCGACATCTTTGCTTTGCTCGTCAACCGGAAGTGACTTAAAAGACTTATCTTCCACTTGGTATTCCGGCACAAACGGATCCGAACACGAAACGTAAGCGCCCTTTTTGAGTAAAATCTCAATGATGCTGTGCGCGGGCGATTCCCGCTGATCCGATATATTTTTTTTATACGTCACGCCAAGAATCCGGACATTCGCACCTTTAAGCGCTCTTCCTTTTTCATTCAAAACATCCTGTGCCTTCCGGACCACAAATTCAGGCATACTTTCATTCACTTCACTCGCCAGCTCAATAAAACGCGGCGCAAATCCATAGCTTCTCGCCTTCCATGCGAGATAATGCGGATCGAGCGGAATACAATGCCCGCCGATTCCCGGCCCGGGATAAAACGGCATATAGCCAAACGGTTTCGTCGAAGCAGCATCGATAATTTCCCAAACATCCAAATTCATTTTGGCGCACATCTGGCAGAGTTCGTTCACAAGCCCGATATTGACGCTGCGGAACGTGTTTTCTAAGAGTTTCACCATTTCGGCCGAACTCGCTGATTTAACTCTGCAAACGGTATCCATGACGAGACCATAGAAAGCCGCGGCAAGTTCCGTGCACTCTTTTGTCACGCCTCCGACCACTTTCGGGATATTGCCCGTGTGATATTTGGGATTGCCCGGATCTACGCGCTCGGGGGAAAATGCGAGAAAAAAATCTTTTCCGACTTTAAGCCCTTTCTCCTCAAGCATCGGAAGGATCACTTCCTCCGTCGTTCCGGGATAAGTCGTGCTTTCAAGGATAATCAGCATCCCCGGATGTACATATTTCGCGATTTCCTGTGTCGCGGCCACAATATAGGAAATATCCGGATCTTTCGATTTCCGGAGCGGTGTGGGAACGCAAATATTGACGGTATCGAGATTCGCAATCACGCTGAAATCCGTCGTCGCGTGTAACTTTTCCCGTTTCACAAACGTTGCAACGTCCGATTCCTTCACATCTAAAATATATGACTTCCCTTGCTGGACACTCGTCACCTTCTTCGAATCAATATCGATTCCGATCACTTCGACGCCGGCACGCGCAAACTCCACCGCAAGCGGCAACCCCACATAACCAAGGCCGATGATACCGGCGCGGATGGTTTTGGTGCGGATTTTTTCGTTCAGTTGTTGTTGTGTTGATGTTTGCATTGGTATTGATTCTCCTTGTTATCTTTAGTAAGCTGTCTTCTGTCGACTCCTCACTCTACCGTCACACTTTTTGCCAGATTCCTCGGCTGGTCCACGTCATTGCCGCGGAGCACCGAAACATAGTAAGCAAGATATTGAAGCGGAACTGCCACGAGCAAAGGCGATAAAAATTCGCTGCAGGCCGGAATGTAAACACAATCATCCACTATGCTTTTAATCGATGAGTCTCCTTCTGTCGCAATCGCAATCACTTTGCCGTGGCGCGCTTTGACTTCCCGGATATTCGAAATCATTTTCTCATAAACACTGGATCGGACCGCGATACACACTACCGGCATTTTCTCATCAATCAAAGCAATCGGCCCGTGCTTCATTTCACCGGCCGGATGCCCGGTCGCGTGAATGTATCCGATTTCTTTAATTTTCAACGCACCCTCGTGCGCATTCGGATAGTTAATTCCTCTCGACAAAAAAAGGAAATCGCGCGCTTCATAATACTTCAACGCAATTTCACGGATTTTTTCTTTTTCTTGAATCACCTGTTTTAATTTTGAGGGAATCGTCCGCAATTCAGAAACAAATTCATCATAAATTGACCCGCTGATTTTATTTCTCGTTTTTCCAAAATATAAACTCAATAAAATCAAAATGGTCATTTGCGCCAAATAAGCTTTGGTTGATGCAACCCCGATCTCAGGCCCTGCTTGCGTATAAATCACACCGTCCGATTCACGGGCAATCGTACTACCGAGCACGTTACAGATCGAAACCGTTTTATAGGTTTGAGATTTCCCTCGCCGGACACCCATTAAGGTATCAATCGTTTCGCCGGACTGAGTAATCGACAAAACCAGCGTATTCGGTTGATACACCAAATGGCGATACCGGAATTCGGACGAAACGTCCACCTCGGTCGGCAAACCGGCTAATGCTTCAAATAAAAATTTCCCGATCAACGCCGCATGCCATGAAGTTCCGCATCCTTGAATCACAATTCGTTCAACGTTGTTAAATTCGGATTGATCAAATTTTAAAACATCAAATAAATGCTCCGAAAGTTCCCCCCGCAATCTTGTCCGGAGAATCCGTTCCACCATATCCGCCTGCTCTTCGATTTCCTTGAGCATGAAGTGATCATAACCTTGTTTCGAAGCTTCATCTGCATCCCAATCAATTCGATGAACCTCATGCTTGACCGGTTTTCCGTGTTGATCAAAAATTTCAACGCTATCACGCTTGATCACCGCCATCTGATGATCATCAAGAAAAATCACATGACGGGTATGATCGAGAAGCGCCGGCGCATCTGAAGCAACTAAATTTTCACCGCGGCCGACTCCCACGACAAGCGGGCTGCCATTCCGGGCAGCGACAAATTGATTTAAATCTTTTTGGCTGATTGCGCATAACGCATAACTACCTTCCAATTGCCCAAGCATGACACGAACCGCTTGTACCAAACTCATCCCTTTTTTCACATGATATTCTTCGATTAAATGCGCAATCACTTCGGAATCCGTATCCGACCGAAATTCATGGCCCTGCCGGATAAGCGATGCCCGGATTTCTTCGTGGTTTTCGATAATTCCGTTGTGGACGATTGCTACGGTTTCCGTGCAATCTGTATGCGGGTGTGCATTTCTCTGGGAAGGTTCTCCATGTGTCGCCCAACGCGTGTGTGCAATACCTAAATGCCCGGTTAATTCAACCCCATGGATCATCTGTTTTAACTGAGATAGCTTTCCGGCCTCTTTAAAGACTGAAATGCCGTCTTCATTTAAAACAGCGATTCCCGCGGAGTCGTACCCGCGATATTCCAAACGAGACAGACCTTTCACGAGGACATCACTTACTTTTTTTTCACCGATATAACCAATGATACCGCACATAGTTCTGAGTTCCTTGTTATTTAGTTCTGAGTTTCGAGTTTAGAGTTTAGAGTTTAGAGTTCAAAGTTTAAAGTTCAAAGTTTAAACTCTAAACTCGAAACTTTATTTTAATACCCCTGAACTTAAAAACCACTCCACCGTCTTCGCAAGGCCTTCCTTAAACCGCGTCTGAACCTTAAAGCCAAGCAATTTTTCGGACTTTGAAATATCCGCAAACGTACGCCGGACGTCTCCAGCACGTTTCGGCTTGAACACAGGCTCAATATCCTGGATTTTGAGAATCTCTTTAATGCCGTTAAAAATGTCGAGCACGGAATATTCTTCGTGGCAAGCAATATTAAAAACTTCTCCGGCCACTCCCGGCGCCGTCATGGCGCATAAATTCCCTTCGACCACATTGTCCACAAAAGAAAAATCACGGGATTGTTTTCCATCCCAATGAATTTCAGGTGATTGTTTCTTGAGCAGCGCATCGATAAAAATCGGAATCACCGCTGAATATACCGATTCCGGGTTTTGCCGCGGACCGAATACATTAAAATAGCGAAGGCTGACGGTTTCAAGGCCGTAAAGCCGCGTAAATAATTTGGAATAATATTCTCCCATAATTTTCGAAGCCGCATAAGGCGATTGCGGATTGGGCGTTGATGTTTCTTTTAACGGAAATTCTTCGGTATCCCCGTAAACGGACGAAGACGAGGTAAAAACAAGACGCTTCACACCGGCTTCTTTTGAAGCAATTAGAACATTTAACGTTCCGGTCACATTGACGTCATTTGTTTCCATCGGATTATCAACTGATCGTAATACCGCACGCAATGCAGCCATGTGAAACACATAATCCATTCCTTGAACCGCGTTCATGATGGCTTCCGGATTTCTTAAATCGCCGACGGCCAATTCGATTTTGGAACCATGCTGCGCTAAATTTTCCCTTTTCCCCGTCGATAAATTGTCGAACACACGGACGTCGTGTCCGCACGCCACCAATCCATCCACTAAATTTGAACCGATAAACCCCGCTCCACCTGTTACCAAACACTTTGACATTGTTGTTTTGCTCCTTTTGTATTTTAGTAAAATTCTGTAAATTTGTGTCATTCCCGCGAAAGCGGGAATCTATTGCACAATTTGGTCCTTCCTGACTTATGGATCCCCGCTTTCGCGGGGATGACAGACTTTATGTCTCGTGCCCCTCGTCTCCTGTCTGTTGACTTTCTTTTTTCAAAACTTTCTTATCCCACCACTGATTAAAGTTTTCTTCGAGATTTTGAAATCCGGTTCCGGCTTTTTTCGCCTTTTTCGAAATCCACCCCCCCATTCCTTTTCGTTCTTTTTCCATTCCGTCACGGTAATAATTATAACGATAATATTTATAATCGGATGATTGGTACTCGACATTCGTTAAAACATAACCGAGCAATTTCGCGCCGGTTTGTTTAAATAACTGGTTCGAATGCGCAATCACACTCTTTGGCGTTCTCCCGACCTGAATCACCATGAGAAGACCGTCCACATCGCGCCCGATAATTCCCGCATCGGCCACCGGCATAATCGGCGGGGTATCGACAATCACATAATCGAAATACGCACGCAATTCCGTAACCAATTCCCTGATTTTTCCCGAGCTGATCAGGCGGGACGGATTAATCATCAGCTTTCCGGCCGGTATCACAATCAGGTTTTCAATAACACTCTTGTACATGATTTTCTTAATATTCAAATGATCTTCGCTCATCAGAAATTCGGAAACGCCTTCCAACTTGCGCCCGATCCCCATATATTCACCGATTCTTCCGCGCCGCAAATCGGCATCGACCAAAGCGACTTTTGTATTTGCATCCTCCGCAAGAGAAACAGCCAAATTAGCGGCCGTAACAGATTTGCCTTCCCCATTAACCGAACTTGAAACCATGATCACTTTCGGGAAATCCCCGGCCAGATGATTTTTTAAATTCAACTTCAGCATCCGGTATTGCTCCGATACGGATGCATCTGAAAAATGGAACGTCACCACACGCCGGTCCGGAATTGCATTTTTGATTTTGACAATGCCGTGCTGCCAATCAATGCTCTTTTCGTTTTCAGATTCGTTCATGTTAAACGCCGAAATATACGGCGATTCGCCATGCTCTTTCTCAAGTTTGTTCTGCTGGATCTTTTCTAACGCCTTTGTGTATTTGCTCATTTGTTGTAATGATTACCCCCGTATACAAATTTCTGACATTGTCTCTTCAACAATTTCTTTCGTGACAATTCTGGCTTCCATCAAACACCCCGTTAGAAGTGCATGATCGCAAACATGGTTGATCATTCGAGGAATGCCCCGTGACAACCGGTAAATACTTTCATAAGCTTCTTCATTAAACAACGATTCATAACCTACGCCATTCATTTTCGCCACATTTAACCGGTGAAGGATATACGCCTTTGTTTCCCGTTCGCCGAGAGGCGTTAAATGATAATGAATCGAAATCCGCTGCCGGAGCTGTTCCAGGTTCGGAAGCTCGAGTTTTTTCCGGAGTTCCGGCTGGCCGACCAATACGATCTGAACTAATTTTTCTTTTTCGGTTTCCAAATTGGAAAGCATCCGGATTTCTTCAAGACACGTCTGGTTCAAATTCTGCGCTTCATCAATAATTAAAACGACGTTCATCCCTTCGCGCGCCTGCTGAATTAAATAATCATATAACCGTAAAAGCAATTTATCCTTTGCGCCTTCGCGATACTCAACCCCCAAATCTTCAAGAATCATCGTTAACACACCTTTCGGTGAAAGATGCGTATTGGTGATCATCGCTGTTTTCAGTTTCCCCTGCATTTTATTCAAAAGCGTCCGGACGACCGTCGTTTTACCGCAGCCAATCTCGCCGGTAATCACAACAAAGCCTTTGTATTGTTTGACCGCAAACATAATGGCATCCAGCGCCGCTTTATGCTTTTCCGACGGATAGAAAAATGCCGAATCGGGCGTTTGATTAAATGGGTTCTCGCGAAATCCGTAAAAATGATTATACACTGGCTTCACTCCTTAGTTTTTGTTCCATAATCAACTCTTCGGGCCGAATCGTCGCAATCGCACCGAAAATCGGGAAATCCAAAAGCAGCGTCGCTTCATCGATATTTTTGATTGAATTATCATTGAGTTCCAAAACATAAATAATAACCCCACCCAAAATCAATCCTATAAATAACCCCGCTAAAAGAATGAGCGGTTTATTGGGTTTTATAGGTGACAAAGGTAAACGGGCAGGCTCCAAAATCCGAAACTTGGTACCTTTGTCCGAATTTTCAAGGGTTTGTGAAATTTTTGCGGTCTCCAATTTCTGCAACAACGATTCATAAATCCGGGCATTGACCGCATAATCACGCTGCAACTTTGAAAGCTCCTGTTCCTGGCGCGGAACACTCGAAACCAAACGGGCATATTCTGCAGGATCAATTTTGACGCCCTCTTCCTTCGCCTGGGACATATTTTCATCGCGTTGTTTTTCAAGCTGTGTAATCAAGGCGCGCGTTTGAATCACGCGAGGATGCTCTTCCGTATTGTCAACGAGCAAGCGATTGAGTTCCATCTTGAGAGATACTAATTCTTCGTTTAACCGGGTCGCCACCGGAAGGGTATGGTTATAAACTTCCTTAAATTCGCGAAGGTTGACCTCGGACTCTTCCAGTCTCTTCCGATATGCCGCTAATTGATCATCAATAAAATTAATGGCGCCATCCGCTTCTAAGTTCGTCGAGGTAATATTGCCTTCGATAATAATATCTCCAAGTGTCTGAACAATCTCCTGCGCTTTTTTCGGATCCGGCCCTTCAAAACTAACCGTAATAATATCGTAACCGCGCATTTTAATTCCAATCCGGCTCCGCAGACTTTTAATCAATTGTTCGTATTCGTATGTCCCTTTTATATTTTTATCCAGCTTCAACTTCTCAACCAGCAACGTAATTCTCTGCCAAGAAAGAAGTTCATCGCGTAGCGTCTTCATCCGGCCGGCAATGCTCGGCATCACCGCTAAATTGCTAATCAAAGGATTTAACATGTTTTCCTGTTCAACCAGCAGGATTGTTTCCGCGCGATAGGTCCTCGGCAGAAATAGCACCATGTTAATCGCGACGAGCAAAGATACTGCGATCGAGAGAAAAATATAAAATTTATGGCGGACAGCCATATAATAATATTCTCGCAACCTTAAACTATGACCAACGCTTTGTAGATTCACTTTCGTGATCTCCTTTTCCCAAAAAAATTCTAACTTTCAATCATATCCCAAAGATTCAAAACAATTCGTGTCGCAACCCTGCCCGCAGCAATCAGAAGCGGCCAAAAATACATCACATATAAACTGCCTATTTTAAGCATGCCTTTTTTCTTCATCGTCATCTCAATCGTTAATCCTTCTTGATAAAGCCATCCCCTAACTCATACACCGCAGCGGCTTGAAACACAGGGCCGACCAGCCTCGAAAACGCGTTTACAAACTTATCAAAGTATTTTTGATTCACTACAATCGTATCGCCCGGTTCAAGAAGAAAATTATCCGTCGAATCTCCTTTAATCAGTAGATTCTTCAAATCGACTTGTTTTTTAGCCGGTTTTCCGTCTTTCGTAAAATCGGACGGACGAATCACATACACTTTATTCAAGGAGCCATCCATTCTCGGAAGCCCTGCCGCGACAATCGCTTCTTTCACGGAAATTTTATTTCCCTTCATCGCATATTTACCGGGCGCGTTCACAAAACCGAACACATAAACCGCCTTGCTCCGGTATTCGGAAATCATCACAGCCACTTCCGGATAACGCACAAACTTCCGGAGTGCTTTCGTAATATCCGCTTTCAACTCTTCTTTTGTCTTCCCCGCGGCCGGAATATCTCCGACAAAGTTGTATTGAACTTTTCCTTCCGGATCGACAACAAAACGGCCGGAAAAATCAGGCTGGTTGCGCACAACAATGGTCACCACATCGTCCGTTCCAAGCGTATAATCAGATCCTTCCCCGATGACTTCTATATACGGTGAGTAATGAGAGTACGGCGAAACTTCAGATGCTCCGAAAGGATCGACATTCATATTCGGACCCTGTTGCCCCGCCATCTGAGAACCATAGCCGGCGTTATCATAAGGAGACTGATAAAATGAACCCGTTTGTCCGTATGGCGATTGCATGAAACTGGCGTATGGCGGATATTCTCCTCCATAATTTGTATTTTGATTTACAGGAGTTAACGAGGTCGTTCCTCGTTGGACACGATTGTTTCCCGAACCATCCACATCAGAACCGGATCCAGCATACATTAAGGAATCTTCTGCGTGCACACCGACATGATATAAAAATAATAGAACGACTAATCCAATTACTCTCATAAACTTCATGCTAAAGTACCTCTCTTTCAAAATATCTTAAAATATCCTCAAACTTCATAAACAGAATCGATCAAACGCTGAATCGCATCCACATCCTCTTTAGCGTAAGTCCTCCACCCTTTGAAATCTCTCTTTGGTTTTTTAATTTTTCCGTTCTTTTCCCAACGGATCAGAGTCTTTGGTGTGACTCCCACCTGTTCGGCCACATCCGTAATCGTCATTCGCCCGTCCACGTTACAGAACCTCCTCGATTATATTATTTTTATTTCTACCAATCGTTATTATTAATAGTAATATCAAGTTTATCTTTTCCGGAAATGTCCAACCTTGTCCGGGAAGGTCCCAGTTAATGCATGAAACATGCCATATCGGCCATAATTAAAACATTTTAATAAGATTTTCGCAAGTAGTTTTAAAACAAGGATTTACGAATGAGCGGTTTTTCGGCGAGCTAAAAAATAAAACTCACAAAATCCAAATATGTCCATTTTATTAGACATTTGTTTAAATTATGAGCCATCATATCTGTTATGTTTTTTGATCGTTCTGAGTAATTGTTTAGCGTTTTGAAGTGGCACACATAGAAACCCTGTCATGCCCGCATGTTTTAAGCGGGCATCCAGCTGATTCTGGATTCCCGCTTTCGCGGGAATGACAAAAAAACGGGTGCCCTTTCCAGATAATCACTTCAAAACGCTAAATACCGTTCTGAAGTTCTCTTTTGCCCCTCACCCCTGCCCTCTCACTGAGGGAGAGGGGGGCGCATTTCAATTACTTCGCAGGGGAAAAAATACTATTACGGCAATTCCGGCCGGTCGCCTTGGGAGATAATATCATCAAGGGAAACTTCAATCGCAGCTAATTCGGACCGTTTCTGAGCAAGAAATTCGGAAAATCTTGACCTGCTCGAATCCTCTATGATCAAAAATTCAACACCGTGAAAGTAGATGGTTTTTCCTTCTGCATACCGCTTACTCGTATGACGGACAATTCCTCTAATGTGAATTTCTTCGGTTGCACTTAACCAGAGCCATAGATGCAATTCCTGGTCTTTCCTCAAATTGAACCCGCACGTAAAACACAACCCGCCTTCAGATAAATCGTGCGTTTGAGTTTGCACAAATTTCGTTGTTCCGGAAAAACTAAAATCAACCCTGAGTGGCAATCTTAATCTGGCATAATGCCTTCGCTCTACAGTACTGTCACATTCAATTCCCATATCAATTTCCATCTCGGCAATATCGGAAAAGTCTAAACTCTCCGCGATATATTCAGCCGCCCAATCCATCACAAACGCATTTAACCATTCTCTCGAATCTTGATCCATAAATGTAAATTTAATCCCGTGCAAAAAACCGGACTCCTGCTTCTCACTCCAGGATACCTCTCCGTAAGCATCCACGACTTTCTCTTTGATCTTGAGCAAGAGATGAAGACAAGTCCCTTCGGGAAGAAGCACCTGATCTTCCATACAGATTCCGCCCCTTGAAATATTCTGTATTTTAATCTCATGGGGCTCTGAATCGCCCTGCTGGTATTTCGCTTTCAATCCGGCGGGAATGCGTATCTGATCTCGCGGTAAGTCATGCGGATTTTGACTTGATTCGGGCGAATCCATGTCGTTCATCCGGCCGATGGGTTATATTGCATGCGCAATTCATCGATCTTAAAATCGGGATAACACTTTGTTAAATAATCGATTTCTTTGGGGCTGGCGCTCTTAATCACATCGGATTTCTCACAAAAGAAAGAAATAAAATTCTCTTTCGACCACCTGAAATTTTCCGAAACATGCTTAAGCTGCAATTTTGTTCCAAAGAAAAGTTTGTGCAGTCCCGGTGTCATCTTGACCCGTTCTTCTGCCTGATCAAAATCGAGACGCATCGCAATCGACGGATTTGCATTCACCGATTCATAAACCTTTTCTGCGCCAAATTGCTGGAAATGTAATGAGGTATAAAGCGCTTTATGTTTCGGGTTACACGCAATACAAAGATCCGTGTACCCGATGGTTGCCTTCGCATACCAAAACAACGGCTTGAACAATTGATAAAGGCACCGCAGTCGCTCGGCAAAATAGATGGCGAAAACCCCTTCCTTGATCAACGCAGAATTAAGCGCAAGAAGCGACACTTCGCACATTTTTCTTCCTTGTGTTCGAAGCACCTGAATTTCGTCAGGATATACTTTTTCCATCGGAAGCCCAATCGGAGAATCCAAAATAAGAGACGCCGTCCCAGCTAAATTTTCACCGCGCCAAAGGCAAAAGGTGACAGTCTCCGGAAGTGCATTATAAATCGGGATTCGCCTTTCACAAGGGTTAGGAGAACAATACCCTTTTCTCAAATATTCTTTATAGGCAAGCTTAAAAACTTCCTCAAAATGTTCTTTCGACGTTGCAAAACTAATGCGTTCCGCCTTTGACCCTGGAACTCCCATCTCGCCCTTCCGCCACAACGTGTGGGGTTATTAAATGAGCCTTCATATTACTCAATTCCATTTCAAGTTTGGGCACAACTTCCCACAAAAGTGTACCATTTGAAACGAAATGATGCAAATAATTATGATTAAAGATCTTATAAAGCCCGATTGGTTAATCAACGGAAAGAGGATTCAATATGGTATGCTGCTGAAGGCTCTGCCCAAATAAATGGTGGACCTGAGGGGAGTTGGCGCCTTCCGTCACTTCGTGACTTCAGGTCGGCCACCCGCTCCGTTTCAGATGCTCCTTAATAGGTCGCATCTACGGAGCTCCCTTCAACTCCCCTCTGATCACGGGGGAAAAAATGGTGGACCTGAGGGGAGTTGAACCCCTGGCCTCTACAATGCGAATTTTGCTGAGGCCTTTGTCCACTTTTGTTTTATTTTGTTGGATGATACCACAAATAATGCACTTAGAGAATTTTTTTGTGAAAATTATTGCGCGATAAAAACCGTTATTTTCCGCTATTTTCATGCGAAAGTGCTGACAGTTTTGCTGACACCCTCTCGTGACAATCATTTTGCAGAAAGAATCGAAGATATTTTGTCAAAAGCAATAGCCCCCACACCAGTATTTACGACCCCAGTTCCGGGCATTTGCTTAGATGGTAAGTGAATCACATAAAGATCAGAACTATACTTGGAAATACTTTTTCGCAGCGTGAGCATCTTTGCTGCATCACCCGGCCAAACCGTCTTGGAAGCTTTAGCTTCAAGGAGAATGAGCTGATTATTCCCCCTCGACACCACAAAATCCACTTCAAGCCCTTGCTGATCCCGGAAGTAATAAAGGGCCTTTTCCTTGCCATGATTCACTTGATGTTTCACAATTTCAGAAGCAACAAAGCTTTCAAAAATTGGGCCAAAAAAAGGAGAGGAATGCAACATGGCTTCTGTTTCGATACCCAGTAAATAACAAATAAGCCCTGAATCCATAAAATAAATCTTTGGGGATTTAATCAGCCGCTTCCCAAAATTTTCATAAAAAGGCGGCACCAAAATAATTTGGGCTGTCACCTCAAGAATATTGAGCCATTCTGCAATGGTTGGAATTGAAACCCCAAGAGGAGCAGCCAAATCGGTTTTATTCAAAACTTGTCCCGTTCGACTTGCCAACAACGCAAGAAAACGACGAAAAGTCGAGAGGTTCCGGATAGAGCTGATCGACCGAACATCCCTTTCCAAATAGGTTTGAATGTAGGACCGAAACCAATCACGATGAGCCGCGGGCCGTGAAATGACCTCGGGGAAAGCTCCGCAAATCAGTGATACTTTTTCCGTTTCCTCTATTGAAAATGGCAACAAATGAAATATGGCGGCCCGCCCAGCCATAGACTCAGAAACTCCCTTCATCAAAGACATTTCCTGAGATCCGGTAATGAACCACTGCCCCGTTTTTCTGGGAGCACCATCCACACGTGTCCGAATATAATTTAAGAGTTCCGGAACGTTTTGAATTTCATCCAAAATAACAGGCAATTTTATGCGATCAAGGAAAGCACGCGGATCCGCCTTTACCTGAGCAATAATATCGGGATCTTCAAGAAGATAATAAGACGCTTTCCCGAAAAAACGTTTCAACACCGTGGTTTTCCCTGATCGCCTGGGTCCCGTCAAGATCAGAGCGGGAAAATTATGTGATGCCCTCAAAAGCATTTTTTCGATGGTACGATGGATGTATGCCATATGAGAATTCTAAACTACAACCTTAGATAACTCAAGTTTTATTTGTAATACTTTAGCCGACTGAAGGCGTTAACCGGTCAGCTGCCGAATGGATTCACCCCCAGCAACTTCTAACAAACTCCGGATGGGATCCCTCCGCGTTCTCAATTAAAGGGGACATGCAGCTGAATCAATGTGAGCATACTGCGTGTCTCCTTTAATTGTGAAAACAAAAGGCAAAAGGTTCCTGGCACCTTTATATTATATATTCCACGAAACATCAAACATCGCATGTCTCTCCGATCACTTATTCTCGGAAGGTCTATTCAACCGGAACCAATAGAAGCTGTGGGGTCCGAGGGTTAAAAAGTAAGGAAGCTCCCCTATTTTCGGAAATTTTACATTTCCCCAAAGCTCGAGCGGTTCCCATCGATTATATTTTTTTAAATCCAGTTCAACCGGCTGCACATATCGGGAAAGATTATTCACGATAAGGAGCGTTTCGTCCTCATAGGTCCTCATATATGCCAGGATCTTCGGATTATTGTGCTGAAGAAATTCGAGTGTTCCGCGACCAAATGCCTTTAAGCTCTTACGGACTCGAATCATCCTCTTCGTCCAATTCAGGAAAGATGAATGGGTCATGCTTTGGGCCTCCACGTTGATCGCTTGATAGCCATACACGGGATTTATAATCACCGGTGAATATAACTTTTCAGCGTCTACCGTCGAAAATCCCGCATTTTTATTTCCGTTCCACTGCATCGGTGTTCTGACACCGTTCCTGTCCCCGAGATAGACATTATCTCCCATGCCGATCTCATCCCCGTAATAAATAATGGGCGTTCCCGGCAAGCTAAAAAGAAGGCTGTTCAAAAGCTCCATTTGTCTTCTACCATTGTCCATGAGCGGCGCTAACCGTCGGCGGATTCCAAGGTTCAGTCTTGCCCTCGGATCTACCGCATATTCCTTGTACATATAATCCCGTTCTTCCTGCGTCACCATTTCAAGTGTCAATTCATCATGATTGCGTAAAAATAGCGCCCATTGGCAATTATCAGGAATAGGCGGGGTTTGCCGCATGATCTCAAGGATTGGCGTGTTATCCTCTTTACGTATTGCCATAAAGATTCGCGGCATGAGCGGGAAATGAAAAGCCATATGACATTCATCACCGCTTCCAAAATAGGGACTCACATCCGCAGGCCATTGATTCGCTTCCGCAAGCAGGACTTTGTCCTTGAACGACTTGTCCAACTGGAGCCGAAGTTCTTTAAGATAAGCGTGCGTGCGCGGCAGATTTTCACAATTCGTTCCTTCTTCCTCAAAGAGGTATGGGACCGCATCGAGTCGAAAACCATCGACACCCATTTTCAACCAAAAAAACAGGACATCATGCATTGCCTTCCGGACTTCGGGATTCTCGTAATTAAGATCCGGCTGATAACTGAAGAAGCGATGCCAGTAATACTGGCCGGACGGTGGGTCATAGGTCCAGTTGGATTTTTCTGTATCGGTAAAAATAATCCTGGCATCTTTGTATTTTTGTGGATCGTCACTCCAAACATAATAATCTCTTTTTTTTGAGGTCCGGAATGCCCTTGCTTCCTGAAACCATGGATGTTGATCTGAGGTATGATTCAAAACAAGTTCAATGAGGACTTTTATTCCGCGGTGGTGTGCTTCTTTAACAAAATCCTGGAAATCGCGTAACACCCCATACTCTGGCGAAACTTCCATAAAATCAGAAATATCGTAACCGTCGTCTTTCATCGGCGTCTTATAAAACGGAAGAAGCCAGATGCAATTAATACCAAGGTCCTGGAGATAATCCAGTTTTTGGGTTAATCCCGGAAAATCGCCATAACCATTCTGATTACTGTCAAAAAAAGTTTTTACATGAAGCTCATAAATAATCGCATCTTTATACCAAAGGGTTTGATCACTCATGGGTGATATCCTTCCGCCATTAATTTCCTTATCGCTATTATCTTTTTTAAAAAAACAAAAACCTTTGCGGGAGAATGCAAAAAATACTGCGCTTCCGAATATTCGCGAGGCAACATAGTAACTTTAACCGTCATTCCTCGCCGTTTAAGCGAGATAAACGCATCCTCATCGGTCCGATCGTCCCCGACATATACGGGAAAAATTCCCTTTCGGCTCTTTGATGCCAATCGATCTAAAACCCACATCACAGCCGTTCCCTTATTCCATTGAGCGTCTGGCCGAACCTCCATGACTTTCTTTCCCTCAACTAAATGTATTTTAGATTTATGAATGTAAGGCATTGTAATCCGCAAAAAATTCAACTTCACTTTCGCCAAATCTTTCTTCGAAACACGACGGTAATGGACACTTACCGTCAACGTTTTGTTTTCGATAAACACTCCCGGTATGCTGCCAAGCTGCTGTTTGAGTTTCTGATGAATAATCGCAAGCAAAGCTCGTCTTTTTCGATCCGTAAAATGATGATAACGGATTCCCGGTCCCTCGCCTTCAAAACCGTGATTTCCAACATAGACAAATTTAGAAACGCCAACCATTCTTTTTAATGCGCTCAATATTCGCCCGCTAACAATGCAAACTTTCACGTTGGGCAATCGGCTTAATTCCCTGAGAACCTTTTTTCGGGAGGAAGATAGCCTTGCGAGCGAGGGATGTCGCACGATTGGCGTCAACGTGCCATCATAATCCAAAAAAAGGCACAGTCGGTATGCTTGCGCTAATATATTTATTTCATTTTCTCCAAAACATTTCATGCCGGCCCTCCTCAAAACGATTTAACCAATTCCGTAATCTGTTCCGCTGCCCAGCGATAAACGTTATATTCGCGAACAATCGCTCTCATTTTCTTCATCCGTTCTTCTTTTTCTTCGGGAATCATCGTCAGAGCTTGATGTATCGCTTCCGCAGAACCTTCAATATCGTATGGATTAATGAGGAGCGCACTTTGAAACTCATGACTCACTCCCGTAAAACGGCTCAAGACCAAAACACCGCTTTCGTCTTCTCTGGCTGCTACGAACTCCTTCGCCACGAGATTCATCCCGTCATGAAGCGAACTTACAAGACAAAAATCAGCCATTTTATAAAAACTCTGTATGGTTTCGTGAATATGGTGCTCTTTTAGAAAAAGGATCGGCCGGTAATTTCCATTCTGATATTTCTCATTAATTTTTGCGACGAGCGTTTCAACCTCTATCAGATGATTCTGATAGGCCGGAATAAGCGTTCTCGACGGCGCGGCCAACTCTACAAAAACAACTTTTTTCTGATAATGCGGAAACCGTTCAAGCAAACGCTCTATGGCCCGGAACCGCTCCAGCAAACCTTTCGTATAATCAATACGATCTACGCCAACACCGATCTTTTTGCCTTCCAGTCCGTATGTCTTTTTTAATTCCGCAATACTTTTTTGAATCGCTTCGGCTTCTTTCCCGTTCGAGATCGAAATGCTGATCGGAAATGGCCGGACATGGCTTGTTTTTCCGCTTCGAACCACCGCAAAGTTGGTCCAATCAATTCTGGACTCCAAAACGCGGTCTACCGTATCCAGAAAATTATTACAATGATACTGCGTATGAAAACCGATCACGTCACTTCCGAGCATTCCCTCCAAAATTTCTTCCTGCCACGGACAAATCCCGAACGCTTCGGGGTTCGGCCATGGAATATGCCAAAAAAGCGCTATTTTCGCATCAGGCCGTTCTTCTTTGATGAACTTTGGAAGAAGCGCAAAATGATAATCCTGAATCAAGATAAGCGGCGGCTTGTCACCCAATTCTTCAATCAACGATTGTGCAAATTTACGATTAACTTCTTGATACTGCTTCCAATCATCTGCCCGGAAAACAGGCCTTACGTGGCTAATATGACAAAGCGGCCATAATCCTTCGTTAGAAAAACCGTAGTAATAACCTTTTTCCTCTTCTTCGGTTAACCATACTCTTTTTAATGAATAGGTCGACTTCCACGGCGGCACAGGAATCTGGTTATGCTTATCAACCACTTCACGGTCAGCATCCCCGCTACCATGCGCAACCCATATTCCTCCCGTAGCTTGTAATACTGGGTCTAATGCCGTCACAACGCCGCTCGCCGGCGTAATGCACTCGATGGTGTTCCCTTTCTTTCGGTGAATATAAGGTTCGCGATTAGCAATCACAAAAAGCGACTGGCCCTCCAATTTTGTCCTTAAAAAATCTTTTAACCGCTCCTTCGTCCAAATCGTGCCCTGAAGATTTGCCATTCGAGATTGAGCAGCTAAATCCAGCCGTGTCGCTTTAAGATTTGCAGCCATATGGCTGACCGCATGAACAAGTTTTTCCATATCCCCTTTTTCTTGGGAAGTATCGGTCGGCTGAGTATCACTTTGCGTCGCTTTTCTCACGACTTCCGAAATTCGCGCAATGGGATCGGTCACATTCCAACGGATAATGATAAGAGTAATAATAGAAAGGATTGTCGCAAGAATTGAAAAGTTAATAGCCGAATTCTTCCAGAAACTACGAATGTAATTAACGATGTAAGAACGATCATGAATCAAACCCAAAGCCCCAATATATACCTCCCCTTTAACCAAAGGAACCGTAAAAAAATTAACATTTCGTTCATCCCACTTACTGTTGATATCAACGGTCATGCCCTGTTCAAAGGATTCCACGAGTTCTTTTTGAAAAATGTCACTCTTACCAAGTTCCGCGGGAAGAGTAATTCTGCCAATATCTTTTAAATCAACAATAATACCTATTAGTCTTTTGTGGCCTTGGAATTTCTCAATAAACTTCTTAATACGATTAGGTTGTTCAGTTTGTTCTATAAAGGGCTCAATCGCCTCCTTAAAACTTTTTGCAAGAACCGCTGCCCTCAAACTGAGCTCCTCATCCAGCCGTTTTTGTTCGCCTCGCGCTTGAACGTACGAAAACACTAATACAACGAGTGCTGCACCGATCAGAAGGGAAATAATAAGTCGAATCGTTATTTTCATTTTAGTCGTCCTCCAAAAAAAATAGCCACCATCCGGATTTCACCCCAGATGGCGGCCCGACCATCAGCAAAACACCTCCGCCAAAACATAAAATATTTTGGCGAACCACTTAAACATTCAAATTCATACTTCAGTTTATTAGTTTATAACTCCTTACCAGAAAGAACAAGCAAATTAATTAAGCAAAAAGGGTGGCCCTGCTCTTCAATATTTCGCGAGAGTTAATTAATGACACCCGAAACAGGTATTGTTGGAGTTACATCTACAAAATCCGTTTGATTGATCGGTATTTGTACATTTTCCGAAATGGCAGCTAAAAGCACTTGCCTTAACTGATAATTCATTTGAAACGTGGTATTACTTTCGCCCGTAAGATATGTAGCAATTCTATTTTTCCAGCCCGGAAGCCAGCGAATTTCATTACGTTCAGGTGGCGAATTGTCTACCCGCCGTTCCAATATGATATTTATTGCATTCACAAACTCTAAAACCGCATGGTTTTCATCGAGCGGCATTTTCATTGCTTCGAGAACTTGCAACAATCCCCACCCTTGGCCTTTATATCGTTCGGTTTGAAAAATCCCTTCCCCGTTAAAATTAACATAATCAATCAGCGGATATAACCCGTCTTTTGCATGCAGCATAAAGGAAAGCTTCTGTTTTATATCGTGCCGGGAATCAGGAGAAGCAGCTTCCACAATTTTAGAAATTGATAATCTAAAGCGATGAATAATGAACTCGGCTTGTAATGCTTTTGTCTCGATTAGAAATTGACGCAAAAACTCTAACTCGCCATTGTCCAAATCTTCCAGAAATTGTTTTCTGGTCTGCCAAGGCGCATGTCTTCCCGGCAAGTCTTTAAACCATTTGGGCAGAACGTGTCCATTCCTCTCAAAAAATGATAAAAAAGCTGGAAAGCTTTCGTGAAATGGGCCCTCATAGCCAACCGGATACCAGATAAAATGCCCAATTCCCAGTGACGGGAAATTTTCGCCTTCATTCCAAAAAAGGAGGCGCGATGCTTTACTGCTGCATTCATTCTGGAATATAAGATCGGCGATGAGATCGGTTTCCGAGAAAGAAACTGTTTCCAAAGAATGTCCCATTTTTTGTGACGCACAGGACGTAACAAAAACAAGACTGCCTACTAAAAAAAGATGAAATATTCTTTTCTTAATTTTCATTGAATGGCTCACTTCTTTGATTTTTCTCGATTTTCTTTTTCTTGGCGCCTTGATGAAATGATTGCATAAACAACCATAGAAATAAAACCACCTACCGCCAAAATGACAGGCCAATCCTTTTTTAAATCCATAAAATATCCTTTTTTGAGACTCAAGCGTAAAAAGAAAAGGGCCGCCACCTGAACCAAGTTCAGATGGCGGCCCGACCATCAAAAAAGCACCTCCGGGAACTATTCGCCCGGACCCAAATTATTTTTTCCATTCTCTGATAATCTTTACGTCAAATTCCTACAAAGTCTTGAGCGTCAAAGAGTGGAGTTCAGCCCGAACTCACTAAACAGCAATTTATTGAAAACAATTGTATTACGGTACCATTGAAGATATAGACGCCCTATAGAATCCTGCCAGTCTTGCTCTATAATGCGCGCTATATCACTCAAATAACACTTAAAAGTGCTGACAGTTTTGCTGACACCCCCCTTTCTTAATACTTATTAAAGGAAGGGTGACTTTTCAGAAGTATTTATAGGGAAAGGATTTAAAATGGTGGACCTGAGGGGAGTTGAACCCCTGGCCTCTACAATGCGAATGTAGCGCTCTCCCAACTGAGCTACAGGCCCACAAAAGATGTACTGCATGTCAAACTTTTCCTGCCACAAACCAAAAACTGCTCAACAACTGTTTCCAGCAGTCCTTTAGGGCAGGCCCACGAAATGTTGTATTTTCAAATTCTCTTGCAATACGGCCAATGCCGTTTATTTGGAAACCCAAATATTTCCAGCAGCCCCTGTGGGGCAGGCCCACGAAACGCTATATGACAAATCCTACGCCTATCCGGCCACGGAATATACTTGGCACAACAACTACTGCCCGCAGTCCCGCCATTGGCGGGGCAGGCCCACAAAAAATATAATGCATGTCAAAACTTTTCGCTTTTTTGTCATTCCCGCGTCCGCCCCGCCACAAATCGTTGGCGGGTCGCCGACGTTGTGTGGAGACAAACAACGTGGTCGGATCCACCAACGCTTTAGTGGCGGAAAAGCGGGAATCTCCGCCAGAGGCGGATCCGCCAACGCTTTGTGGCGGACATGCGCAGATGCCCGCTTCCCTGGAAATACAGGGCCGGCCCTCGCCTTACCGAGGGTAAACATGCGGGCATGACACGAACTGGCGTGTTTGCCAATTCAAAATCCTAAATAGACACAAAATCACTCATACAGCAATTTCGAATTTTAGATTGTACTGATAGATGGGCTAAATTTCAAACATTAGATTTGAGAATTTAAATATCCCTTTAAAATACCGACCGGTTTCTCGCGGTTCCGCTCCTGAAACAACTCATGATAAAAGCCATTGAGAATCTCTATTTTTTTATCTGCAGAACGGAGACGATGATAAAATTCCCGGGTATTACTAAGGGAAACAATCCGATCGTCTCCGGCAGCCAAAATAAACACCGGTTTTTGAATTTTTCCGGCTTTTCTTAATGCCAGCTTCGCCGCTTTCATCATTTCCCCCGCCAGATTAATCGTAATTTTACGCTGAATATGGGGATCTGTCTTATACCGCTTCACCCGTTCCGGGTCATGACTCATAAAAAAAGGATCGACAGGATTACTCCAAATCACTTTGGAGCCAAATACTTTTAGTACCTTTGTCAACTGCCGCATACACCAGTTACAAACAGGAAGACCAAAATACGGTGAGGATAAAATGAGAGATTCCCATTGCTCTTGATGTTTTAAAACTGCATGAGTGGTAATTAAACCGCCCAAACTATGCCCGAATAAAATAAACTTCTTCGCTTGACCACTTAATTTCGTCTCGATGAATGACCGGAACACATAAAGATCCACGATAAATTCGTCGAAACGATCAACAAACACACGGTCTCCGCTGGATTTTCCATGTCCTCGTAAATCCGCAATGAAAAAAGAAAGCGGAAGATCTTTCAAATCCTCGACCAACTCCGCATACCGGCCAGAATGCTCTCCGTAACCGTGCACCATAATGAGCGCATGGGGAACCTCTTTCACCCAAGCCCGGAAAAAGATCTTCGTATCATCAAAGGATGAAAAATATCCTGTCTCTTCTTTCATCATCCAATTCCTCTCCATACATCCGATCGATAGTTTCTCTATACCGCTCACCGACAACTTGCCGTTTAATCTTGAATGTAGGAGTCATCTCTCCCTGCTCCAAAGCAAGTTCACGGGCAAGCAGCGTAAAATACTTTATTTTTTCATGTGAGCCAAGTTCTCGCGTACAATCATCAAGGCGTTTCCTGATGAACTGATGGATTCTGATATCTTGGATCAAAGTTTTCGGAGCGGCATCGGGAGGAATCCCTTCACACAACAATTCCCGCTTCATTTCCGGAAAACTCGGAACGATCAGCGCTGTTAAATATTTCCTTTTATCCCCGATCAGTACAATTTGCGCAATACCGGATTTTTCCAGAACTATATTTTCAATTTTTTGCGGCGAAATATTTTTTCCGCCGGATGTAACAATAATATCTTTCTTCCGCCCGGTAATATACAAAAAACCGTCGGCATCAAGCATCCCAAGATCTCCCGTATATAGCCAACCGTCCCGAATCGTGTCTTTTGTCGCTTTATCATCCCGGAAATAACCCCGCATCACAGACTCGCCACGCACAAGCACTTCACCGTCTCCCGCAATCTTAACAGCGACATGATCAACGGGTTTCCCGACCGAACCAAACTTAAAAGCTTTCGGCCTATTGACGGAAATCACCGGCGATGTCTCTGTTAAACCATAGCCTTCCAACACCAACACTCCGACAGAATAGAAAAATTCAGCCAACCCCTTGGCAAGCGGCGCTCCTCCCGATATCATAAAGCGCATACGACCACCTAACGCTTTGTGAATCTTCGAAAAAAACAATCGATCGACTAAATAACTTTGCAAATTCAAAAAAAACGGAAGCGGCTTTTTCGTCAGCCGGTAATCATACGCTTTTCTCCCGACATCAAGCGCCCATCGGAAAATGGACTGCAAAAGCGGATGCCTTTGCTTAATTTTAGTGTTGATATTGATATAAATTTTTTCAAAAAAGCGAGGAACCGCACGGGCAATCGTCGGCTTCACTTCTAATAAATTATGCTGAACCGTTTCAAGATTCTCCGCAAAAGCCGTCACGAAGCCACAAAGGATTGCTAAATAATAACCGGCCATCCGTTCAAAAACATGACTAAACGGAAGAAAGGACAGAGAAACATCATTTTCATCAAGCGGAAGGGCTGCTTGAGCGTCATAGCAATTGGTCAAAAAATTCCGGTGCGAGAGCATCACTCCCTTTGAAACACCCGTCGTTCCTGACGTGTAAATAATGCTGGCAATGTCATCCGGCTGAATAGCCTTAATTGATTCCTCGATTTCATTTTTTTCTTCAGGAGTCATTTCAGCCCCTCGCATCAATTCCGGAAAAAAAACGAGGCGAGGATTAGATGTCCGCACGGGTTCAAAGCAAACGACTTTTTTAAAGGATTCAAACCCGCAAAAATCTGATTTAATCCTTTCCACATCTTTCATTAACTCTGCGAAAAGAACGACGGCTCCCGAATGTTCCAGAATATGTGATATCTCCTTTGTGGCGGACGTCGGATAAAGCGGAACCACCACTGCACCAACCGAAAGCGCTGCCAAATCTGAATAAATCCATTCGGGCCGGTTACCAGAAATGATGGCTATTTTATCATTTTTCTCCACCCCAAGCCTTTTCAGGAAAAGCGCAAGCCGGTAAATTATTTTCTTCGTATCACTCCATGAAATATCTTGGTAAGAACTGTCTTTTTTATGGCGGAGAAAAGGATTCTTTTGATGTCGCACTTCTTGCTTCAGGAATAAGTCGACCAAACTTTGATGGTTCAAGAGAGTATTTTACGTTAATAGTTATGCGGAAAAATCATAGTTTCCAACAGAATGAATCGATATCCCATAGCCCTTGAACTTCTTATTCAGGCTTCTTGGATTTCTTTGAACTTGCGTTTAGAACCGCGCTATTCGTTGATTCGATATTCCTGAGTTCATTTTCGCTTTCTTCCACTTGCGCAGCCAAAATCTTCAATTTCTCCTCTTTGAGCGCCCGATCGATGCCCGCATCTTCTATCTTTTCGCCGGAAGGAATAAGAGGCTCTTTTGAAAGATCACCCAGAATTTTATGATGAATTTGGGCGCGGTCTAATACATCTTTGACCTTTGCACGGTCATTCTGAACCTGTTCTTGAAGAACTTTGGTTCGCTCAATAATATTTTTCAACTCATTTTGAACTCGAATAATATCAACCGGTGGCATGACTTTTTGGGGCGTAACCACTTTAGGTAAAATTTTTTGGTCGGAAGCCGTAACTGGTTGTACAACTTTAGGAACGCTCATGGGTGTCATTTTTTTTAATGCAACCTGATGGACTATGGGAGGAAGATTTGGGATGGAAGGAATACCAGTCTTGTTCGTAATCTCTTGCGTTGTTTTTTGCGCCCCGACAACAACCGTCTGCTTGGCTTTACTCGCTTCTTGAGAAGGTGTTTGGGCTGATTTTTCTGGAATGTTATTAGGTTTAACGGAGGCCTGTTTGGGCTGAGCAGTTGCTTCTGTTACTCTATACTTTTTCGCGCCTTCTTCTTTAGACGGGTTTGTTTTTTTGCCCGCCCATAAAGCGCCCAAAGAAAATACTGATAAAAAGCATACCATCAATACGGTTTGAAAGCTTGTTGATAACATTATCTTAGACATCCGCTTCATAGCACTCCTCCAGAAAATATTACATATGAGTTACTTGAATCATGGACTATCGCTGGCCCCATCCCCAAAAACAATATAGGCCAACTTATATAAGAATAAATATACATGACATATTCTAAATTTTCCAGTATTTATTACCTCAAATTCCATTCCCATAGAACCCCTATTACCTCCTCATCGCTCCGCCTTGCCCACCACCGGCACACATTGACGCAAGCCCTTTACCCAAATTTTGTCGTTTCATCTCATACAGCATGGTTGTCGTTGTCAATTTAACCTCCAGAAAAAAATATCAACTGTCATCCTCCACCAATTTCCGAATTTCTTCTATCCGTTCGCGAGTACATTTTTCACCCACTAAAATAAATTTCTGAGGAGAAAAAAACTCTGCCCAGTGCGAATCAGGGATAACGGGATGAATGACAACATCGGCATATTTGGCATTCGCTTCAGCAATTCCAAACTCAAGGAACTGAATGGTATTCATCAACACATTGAAAATGGTCGGAGGAGTTTCTTTCTTGAAATGTTTAAAAAACTTTTCAATCGCAGACAACAAACGATTCCGTTTTTGACTCTTCACCTGCTCCGCATTCCTCCTTTGCTCGACTATTTCTTGATGCTTTATATTATCCTCGGGGGAGAACATCACATTAACCGCAATTAATTTCTTGGCACCGTAAGCACTCAATACCCGGACCGGAAGCGGATCTACTACTCCGCCATCAATCAAATATTGTTTTTTATATTTAACCGGCCAAAAGATCCCAGGAATCGAAACGCTGGCGCGAAGCGCATCCACAACATCCCCTTCCTGATGAATCACCGCTTCTCCTGTATTCAGATTTGCCGTAACAATCTTAACGGGAATACTTAAATCACGAAAAGTTTTGTGCCCCAAATAATTCCTAAAATACCGCGATACCTGGTTTCCCTTAAAAAACCCAAAATGTGGTATCGATAAATCAGTCATACCAACTAATTTTGGGAATGTATTCCATCGATCTAATTTAAGGGCAATTTTCTCAATCTCATAGCTACTATACCCGGCTGCCCACAGCACACCGATCAATGCGCCAATCGAACTTCCCGCAATCACATCAATCGGGATCTTCGCCTCTTCAAAAACACGCAAAACACCGATATGCGCTAATCCGAACGCCGCTCCGCCGCCCAAAGCCAGCCCTACAAGTTTCCCCGATAATTCACGTCCCAAATAACGAATCGCGTGCGTATATTTCGAGTCGGGATTCAGAATGGCAAACGCATGCTGTTCAACCTGCAGTCGGCGATCTTGGAATTTCTCGGCGGGTAGATTCAAAAATACATTCAGCTCAGACATAGACTGATTTTGCGCTAAATCTTCCGAAGCTGCATGATCTTCAGTTTCGCAAAGAATCACACGGATTTCATTAGACATAAAACCGAATGAGTTTCGGAGTTCCGCCAAAAACTCACCGATCATCTCGGCCGCCCTGAATTTTTCATTCACTAAATAATAAATCAGGTCGGATTGTTGAATCGCTTTAATGCTCATTAAACCGAAATTTGATTTCTCGGGAGTGCTTAATAAAATAAAATCATACCGGTCAATTAGATATCCGAGGAGGTGGGAAATTTGTTTATCCGTCACAACTTCTTCCGGTTTGTTGCCAACATGAAAATAATCAAAGGAATCTTTCGTGTGACCTATAAATTTTGCGCCCGCACCCCGATGAAGTGCTAATTCGAATTCAGACAACGAAACGGCAACTGAAGGATGATCATCCGTCAGGGAATCCTCTTCTTTTCGTTGTTTCGGAACTTCAAGAAACACCAAAACAACTTTCTTTTTGCTGACATTCGCAAGAATGGCCGCAAAATCCCACGCAAACAACCTTTTCTCATATGTAAATCCAAAATCACAGATTGATAAAATTTTTGTTTCCGACAATTTGGATTCGCTCAGACCGGTTGCCAGACGGTGGCTCATGGTGCGGCTCAGGTGAACGGAAAGCGAAGGAATCACCTCAATTAAAGCATGGAAATCCTCTTTAAGAATTTTGAGAACAAGACTATTGTTTCTTGCCTGAATCATCGCACTATGCGGGCGTCCGGACAAAAGAGAACTTTCCCCAAAGCAATCCCCGCGTGACAAGGTCGCTACTGCCTGACCGGATACTCCAGTCATGACAAACCGGCCGGAGAGAACAATATAAAGAGCATCAGCATGTTCACCTATCCGGTAGACAATGTCTCCTTTCTTGAATTCAACGCGGCGCGCTTTCGTTTCGATAATTTTTAGTTCCTGAGGAGTTAAAGATGAAAATAACGGGATCTCGTGAATCTGTTCATGGCTAACCGGAGTTTCCGTCTCCGATTCACCTTTCTTCCAAAATCGAGACAAGTTAAATGCCATTGATATAACCCTTTAATTTTACATCTTGCAGAACAATGCCATAGATATAATATTATCGGCTGGAAATGCTACGGGGATAACCGGAAGAAATATCAAACCAAATCATCAAAAAAGAACTTATGCAACCATTTTTCGGATAGCTTCGTCCCACTGTTTTAGTAGCTCCGTACGTTTGCAAGCAGCCATTTTAGGTGAAAATTTTTGATAGGATGTTCTTCGGTCAAGCGCTCTCACATCCGTCCAAAACCCAGAAGTTAAACCCGCAAGCTTGGCAGCGCCCCATGCCGTAGATTCCGGAAAACTGGATACCTCAACCGGAATTCCTAAAAGGTCCGCTTGGAATTGCATCAAATAACCGTTATGACTCGCACCACCATCGACTTTTAACGCCCGAATAGGCGTTTTGCTCTCACGAACCATAAGATCAAACACCGTTTTGACCTGATGAGCAATGGAATGAAGGGTTGCTTTAATCATGGCCTCGCGTGTCGTCCCTCTTGTAATTCCAAAAATGGCACCGCGAGCATCGGCCTTCCAATAGGGAGCACCCAGTCCTGTAAAAGCCGGCACAACCACGACTTCATCATGCTGCTTAGTTTTTCGCGCTATCGCCTCGGTTTCACTTGCTCTCTTGATAATTCTGAGCCCGTCGCGCAGCCATTGAATCGCTGCCCCTGCGATGAAAACGACCCCCTCTAAAGCATAAACAGGATTACCCTCTTGGTCACAGGCAATCGTTGTTAAAAGTCCGGAACGGGATAAAACCAATTTCTTCCCGATATTCATCAGCAGAAAGCAACCGGTTCCATACGTATTTTTGCTCTGCCCTGCATGATAGCATCCTTGGCCGTAAAGCGCAGCCTGCTGATCGCCAACTAATGCACCAATCGGAATTCCATCGGGAAGACCGTTAAAATTTTTTGTCCGGCCAAACATACTATTGGAGGGCCTCACTCGTGGTAAAATATGACGAGGCGTATTCATCAAGCGGCATAATTCAGCATCCCAGCTTTTCGTATGGATATTGAATAAAAGCGTCCGCGAAGCATTGGTAAAATCGGTCGCATGAACGAGCCCGCCCGTCAGATGAAAAAGCAGCCAACTATCAATCGTACCGCAACAGATCGTTCCGCGTTTTGCCTTCTTTCTCAATTCCGGCTCAAGAGTAAACCACCACTTTAGTTTAGTTCCTGAAAAGTACGGATCACATAGCAAACCGGTTTTCCGTGAAATCCGAGAACTCCATTTACTTTTCTTCAAACTCCGGCAAATTGGATCTGTCCGCCGGTCCTGCCAAACGATTGCCCGCCGAAGCGGTTGACCCGATTTGCGGTCCCAAAGAACGATTGTTTCCCGTTGATTCGTAATCCCGATCGAGTGAATCCGATGTGCTGAAATCCCTGATTTTTTGATAGCGGTGCAAATAACGCTTTTGGTTCGCGTCAATATTTCATTGGCATCGTGCTCAACCCAACCGGGTTTTGGATAATATTGTCGGTGTTCTTGATAGGCCGACACAACCAATCGGCCTGAAGAATCATATAGGATGGCTCTTGTCCCCGTGGTCCCCTGATCGATCGCGAGAATATATTTTCCGGCCATTGCTGTGGATGAGGTATGGGAATTGTGCGTTGAAGATTGTTATTTGACTATTTTAAACCCTGATATAAATTTACTCACACTTCGCCTGCTCATACGTCAAACGAGTCGGCTTAAAGCTCTCAACAACCAACCCTCCGGTATTAATCGATATTTTGAATTTCTTCCGGATCTGCGAAATCATTGACATTGGTTTCAAGCCAATAATTATACGCATAATCTAGGACACGAAATTTATCAACCGGATCCATCAGAAGAAAATTCACACCATAGTCGAAACTGTGTTTTTCTCCCTGAGTCGGTTTTGTCCACATCACTTTCGCTGTCGTGCGCACCGGCTTCGGATCATCCGGAAGATCGATTTCAAGATCGACAATCGTTCCCATTTTAATAGGATGATTGGTATTGACTTTCATTCCCTCCCGTGACAAATCCTTGCTTAACCCCGCGCCTTCCTCTTCATGCCCCTGTTGGCCGCGAAGTTTTACATTCATATACGCATCGAACCGCTTAAACTTCCTGCGTTCGTTAGCCATTTTTAGCCCCCTTTCTTAAGCTATCTGTTAACTCTACTCCCCAATAAATTGAGCGATGACTTTTCTTGACCGTTTGCGATTATCAAAATCTATTAAAACAATCTGCTGCCACGTGCCAAGCAATAATTTAGCATCTTGAAAAGGCACGCTGAGCGACGTCTTCAGAATAGAAGATCTTACGTGCGAATGTCCATTTCCGTCATGCCATGTATCATTATGCGCGTAACGATCACCTTCTGGAACCAATTTTTCAAAGACTCTTTTGATATCTTTTATTAAGCCCGGTTCAAACTCGACAGTCGTAATTCCGGCTGTTGAACCGGAAACAAATATCGTCGCTAAACCTTCCCGGAGCCCGCTCTTTCTTAGCTCATTTTCCACATAAGAAGTAATATCATCGAGCTCCGACTCACCCCGTGTTTCAACCGTAAAATTGCTGGTTTTAACCACTTAACCCATTGATTTGATTGGAGTTAAAGACTCTTTTTTTACCCTTAAAGTAAGTATAACACACGTTTTTTAAATTGCAAGGGCACGCCAAAAAATAATTGAAAAATTTGACTTCTTACAAATTTTTACAGCCATTTCAGCTGGCTGTTGAAAATAATAAGCACGGGAAGCCTTGATTTGATTGGGATTAAAATGGCGTGTCGAAAAAAATAGACAAGAACAAACTATTTTAAATTTTTTCCAAACTTCTCGAGAGATGAGCGCATTTCCGGATCTTGGACCAGTTCGGAAAATATAGGGTTGGCCATCAAACTTGCCATGTTTTTTTCCTGAACGGCCTTCTTAAACTCTTCATCCTGCATGAGTTCCTGCACCTTGGGATTTGATAAAAATTTTCTGAAATTCTCATCCCTCGCAAGCTGCATCAGTTTTCCAGAATCTTTGAATTGATCCCACATATTCTTGATTTTCCCTTAGCCCGGATTGCTCATCGCTAACCCGGTTATTCTCGTCGATTCACAAAATCGATGAGAAAGTCGGGCTATCGGTAATTTGTAAATTGGAGAGGCACGTTAAAATGTTTCGCTCCCCGTACAGCGTGAATCACTTCCTGCAGAAGATCTTTATCTTTCGACGTAACACGAACTTTATCACTTTGGATTGACGACTGCACCTTCGTTTTCATGCCTTTGATCATCTGCACGATTTCTTTGGCCGTTTCCTGCGGAATCCCCTGTATAATTTCTATGGTTTGACGGAGCATTCCATCCAAGGCTTTTTCAATCTCACCGTACTTAAACGCCTTGATTGAAATACCGCGCTTGGCATATTTTTCCTGAAGGGTCTGCGTTAAGCTTTTCAATTTCATGTCGTCATCCGCGAGGAGCGTCATTTTCTTTTCCTCGCGATTAAGCGTGATTGTGCTTTTGCTGCCCTTAAAATCAAACCGGTTCTGGATTTCTTTCAATGCCTGATTGACGGCATTGTCCACTTCTTGGAGGTTCACCTCGGAAACAATATCGAAGGAAAATTCGGAAGCCATATTATTTCAACTTCTTAATAAACTGGGATATCCGGGCGCGGTCTTCTTCTTTGATATTCGTAAATTCAATACCCGTATCGTATGTCGTTTTGTGCGTTGAGAGATCCCTGCTCTGGACTAACCAGACCACGCGGCCTTGACACGTCAACGGAAGATTGTCATGCCCCAGCGAAAGCTTGAGCTCGACGTTCGAAAGTTTATCGAGTGGGCGCCCTAAAAGGACACAAACACCGCCGCTTCCTAAATTTTCGGTTTTTGCGATGATCTGTTTTTCATTTTCATCATCAATCAAAATATCACACGAAATATCCACTCGCGGAAACTCGCGTTTATTTAACCCCATCCATGCCATAATACACACTCCTGGTAATTAAAGGGACCTGATGAATGAATCGGAAAATTTCTGAAATAATTCAGTTTGCTTGAAGTCTTCCAATTGTGCTTTTGCAGAAACATAATCTTCGGACCGCCCCAAATAAACTTCGTAGTAAAACGTGCCTTGTTGCGGCATATCCACTTTTCGAAAGAACGGCGAAAAATTCAATCCTTTCAAAACTCCGGAAAGTTTTTGCGCATCAGCTTCTTTTTGATAGGTACAAATCTGAACAGCATAAAACTTTTGTTTCCGCGCAACCGATCCATCAGATACCGCCGTCTGGCTTGTTACCGGAAGACCCGAATTCACAGAATCGCTTTCGGGCAAACTGGCTTCATGGCTCGAAACAACTTCTGATGTAACTGCTTTTGTTTCAAGTTCGTTTTTCACCTTTTTTTCTAACGCATCACTTTTTTTATGTAAATCCGCCCGGCTGAAACTCGAAAGAACTTTCGATCCCGCCGATTCCGTACTTTCACTTACCGTTTGCTTTTTACTTTTTGCATGAGAAAAGATGCCGCTAATTTTATCAAGCGTGAATGAAATGAGTTGGATAAAAACAATCGCAGTAATGACCGCCCCGGCGAGAACACCGACAAAGCGCCATGGAACCTGTTGAAGAAACTTCGTTGTTTCTTGCAAAATAGTCGGAAAAACCTTAACCGCATTTTCCCAAACACGGTTTAAATCAACATGTACCACGTTCGGTTCAGCAGGCTTTTCAACTGTCGGACGCAATGAAATACTTTCCTGTTTTTCGGAAACAGGCATCGTCCCTTTCAAATATTTTCCGTACAACTTTTCCTGTATTTCTTTTTCGTTTAATGTTGACAATTTATCCTCTTTCCCTCAAAAAGCCTCACATTCATTAACAAAATTTAATGCCTGTGACTTTTTATTAGCCTTTCCGGCTTAATTCCCCGGCCGTCTTTTTGAGATTCAACATATATTTCATCAACTGTATCGGCCCCAGGTCCAAACGGGCACGCATTAAGAATCCGACATGTTCACACAACCGATTTGCATTTTTCATTGTGGAAGTGGTTTTAAATATTAATTCATCGTAACCCACCTCGTGACAGAAATCAATCGCCCGCTCCACCAGCTTTTCACCGAGTTTTTTCCCGCGATATTCCGGAAGAACGAATAAACGGCGCAACAGAGCTGTGCGGTCATCATCTTTTTTTATGCCGACAGTCCCCACCACGGTTCCGTGATCGAGAGCAACAAAAAAAGCTTCTCCCAATTTTCCGTAAGAATCGAGAATGTCCATCAAATCATTGGGCGGATAAGCTTGATGTTCGGCAGGAAACTCTTTACTTAAAACACCTTCGATTAACGAACGCACTGACTCGACGTGCTGCTTTTCACATTTCTGAATTTTGATACTGTTATTCTGCGTCAATGAGCCACCTCATAAGTAATTAAAACTGGTGCAAATGCTATTTATTTCGCTGCTGCCGATTTCGCGGCCGGTGCTTTTGCTGCTTGTTTTGCTGCTACCGGTGCGGCCGCTTGCCCTTCAGCTCCCGGGACAGCTGCTTCTTCAGGCTTTTCTTTTACTTTTTTAACTTTCAATTTAATCATTTTAATTTTAGGAAGCTTATAGATAGAACCCCGATCATTCCATTTGTCGGTTTCCTGCATCTTTCGAATGCGCTCATAGCGCTTTAAAACGTTGCGGTGCTTTCGACTGCCTTCTGCATTTTTCAGACTTGAATGTTGTGACATAACCTAACTCCTACCCTTTCTTTTGCGTGTGAGGATTATACTGGTTTTCTGATTTTTTTCTACAAAAAATTAGCCTTCGGATGAAATTGTTGATCTGGGGTGAAAATGTGGACTATAGACGGTTAACGGGCAACCGGGCGGACATAGGCATCGGGATAACGGCCTTCTTGCCTGAGGCGGCGTAGAAACGATTTGGCTTCGTCGGTATTCTGAAAATAATCTGCGCAAACTTGAAAATAGGATCCGCTGGGAATGATAAATCCGGAAAATCCCTTTTGCTTAAGAGCGTTGATTTCTTCAGAAGCCCGCTTTTCACTCGTATAGGTAACGAGTTGAACCGTATATTTGCCTTTAGCCTTCGGCTCTTCCGAAGCGTCTTGGAGAGGGATCATTTGCTTCTGACCTGTTTGAACTTTACCAAAACTTTCATCACTGTTCATTCCCGAAGAAGCGTTTTCTGCAGTAGCGGCTTGATTTTGATTAACCATTAAAACGACTTCTTTTTCCGGTGGCTTCTTTCCATTCATTTCCTGTTGAATTAAAATCTTGGAGTGAGCCGGCAGAATCGCCTCTAACTTATTTTCCATAAAGCGCTTACCGCTTTCAACACCGTAGGAATAAGTAAGCACGGTGAGGATCGCCATTGAAAGGAAAACGACCACAAGCTTATCGAGCGTTAAAATCAAGCGGTGCTCGGACAAAAACGACTTCGGCCCAGAACTTCCCGTTGCAATAAATCGTTCTTCTTTAAAGAGTTCGCCTTGAACCATAAAAATTATATGTACCCTTCTGACCCTTTGCTTATATAAACTTCCGAAATGAAAAGCATCTACATTAATAAACGGCTAAATCGGAAGAAAATTAACAGCTAAACACAAAAATTCCCTGTTTTTTTGTCACTTTCGTGGATCACTTCACCCAATCAGAACGATTTCCCCTTAATTCGAAAATCCGATTCGCTTCAAAGGCCACCAAATCAGCACGGCCCTGCCGATTAAATGCCGTTTTGAAACAAATCCCCAATTCCGACTATCACTCGACTGTGCACTATTATCCCCTAAAACGAAGAATGAATCTGGTGGGACAACAAATTTCTGGCCTTCCCGGCCGTAACTCCAATCATTTCGATTGTAATAATATTTTTTCGGAACTTTCGGGTCGACAAGCTCCGTTAATGGCTTACCATTCACGAGAGCTTCTCCGTCCCGGATTTCAACGGAATCGCCGCTCATCGCAACCAATCGTTTAATAAAATCCTTCTTCTCATCGCCTGGATATTTAAAAACAATAATTTCTCCGCGATTCGGCTGCCGGAACCGATATGTGATTTTATCCACAAAAATCCGGTCGCCGACGAGAAGCGTCGGGATCATCGAACCTGTCGGGATTTTATACGGGCCAAAAATAAACGTCCGGATGGTCATCGCGATCAGAGCCGCAATTAGAAATGGCTCGCCCCATTCTTTCCACATCCGTTTACCCCATGCCCGCCAATCCGCGCGCAACAATTTAATTTCCGAAATAATCTTGCCCCAAAAAAAAACAAAAGCCGCCAGTCCCCCCAATACCCATAAAATCCAACGATCCATTATTCCACCTTTAGTATGGAGATAAATGCTTCTTGAGGAAGCTCTACCTTCCCGATTTTTTTCATTTTTTTCTTACCTTCTTTTTGTTTTTCCCACAACTTTCGTTTTCGCGTAATATCACCGCCGTAGCACTTGGCCGTTACATTTTTTCCGAGCGGCCGGATCGAATCGCGCGAAATAATTTTTGCTCCGATCGCCGCTTGAATGACCACTTCAAAAAGTTGCCGCGGAATGACTTCCTTTAACTTCTCAACCAACGCTTTCCCTCGCACATAGGCCTTTTCCCTGACCGTAATAACAGAAAGCGCATCCACCGGCGTCCCGTTGATTAACACATCCATTTTAACCAAATCCGACGATTGGTATCCGATAAATTCATAATTCAAGGAACCGTATCCGCTCGTGAGCGATTTGATTTTATCATAAAAATCCATCACAATTTCCGCAAACGGAATTTGATACGTCAGCATCGCACGCGTTGAATCCAAATATTCCGTATGGACATAAATTCCGCGCCGATCCTGACAGAGCGCCATGACCACGCCAAGCGAAGCCGCAGGAATCAGCACACGGGCATCGATGTACGGCTCTTCAAACGATTGAATTTGGCTCGGGTTCGGTACTTTTGTCGGATTTTCAATAAACATTTCCGTCCCGTTCGTCTTTACAATCCGGTAAACCACGTTCGGCGCCGTAATCAACAAATTTAAATCGAATTCCCGTTCAAGCCGCTCCCGGATAATTTCCATATGCAAAAGGCCAAGAAACCCGGTGCGAAAACCAAACCCAAGAGACGCAGACGTTTCGGGTTCGTAAACAAAGGACGCGTCATTTAATTTCAATTTCGCAAGCGCGTCACGCAAACTGTCATAGGCGTGAGGATCAACGGGATAAAGCCCGCAAAATACCATTGGTTTCACCTCTTCATATCCCGGAAGCGGCTTCTCAGCCGGCACAGCGGCAAGGGTAATCGTATCACCGATTCGGACATGAGAAACATCTTTGATATTCGCAACCATGTACCCGACTTCGCCGGCACTTAATTCAGAAACCGGTTTTTCCTTCGGCGTGAAAACACCTATTTCGTCCGCCGAATACGTTATTTTCGTCTGCATCAAATAAATTTGATCGTGAACTTTCAAGGTTCCTTCCATGACACGGAAATAAGTAATGACGCCTTTATAAGAATCATACTTTGAATCAAAAATAAGCGCTCGGAGCGGCTTGTCAGCGCTTCCTTCGGGCGGCGGAATCCGATCGATAATCGCATCCAGCGCATTTGTAATTCCTTCGCCTTTTTTCGCACTGCATGTCAGAATCTCGGATTCATCAATTGTGAGCATATTGGCAAGTTCGCGTTTACACCGGGGAACATCGGAATTGGGCAAATCTGTCTTCGTCAGCACGGGAATGATCACTAGATTTCGCTCACGAGCCAGGTAATAATTCGTCACCGTCTGAGCTTCTACGCCTTGTGCCGCATCGACCAGAAGCAAAACCCCTTCACACGCTGCTAAACTCTTGGACACCTCATACGTAAAATCAACGTGGCCGGGCGTATCAATTAAATTGATGTAATGATCCCGATAAAAGATTCTGACAGCGCGCGCCTTAATGGTAATTCCGCGCTCACGTTCCAAATCCATGTCGTCCAGAAACTGCTCGTGGAATTCGCGCAAATCAATTGCGTTTGTCTCGAGAAGAAAACGGTCTGCGAGCGTCGATTTCCCATGATCGATATGCGCAATGATTGAAAAATTTCGAATTTGCGATGGGTTCATAATGTGAGTTTACGAAATAGCTTCACGCAGCCGCGCCATGATAGCCTTGCGATCCTTTTCCTTAAAAATAGCCGAACCGGCGACAAAGACATTGACACCCGCCTGCGCTGCCCGGCGCACAGTTTCGACATTGATTCCGCCATCCACGGAAATATGATTTGGAAAACGCTTGCGAATGATTTCCACTTTTTGAAGCATTTCCTCCATGAATTCCTGCCCGCCAAAACCGGGTTCAACCGTCATCACAAGCACCAGATCAATCAAATCCAGATACGGTTCAATCGCTGAAACCGGAGTTTTCGGACGGACGGAAATTCCGGCTTTCGCACCCGAATCCTTAATCAATCTAATTGTTTCTCTGACATCGCGGCATGCTTCAACGTGAATGGTAATCCAGTCGCTTCCGGCTTTCCGGAATTCGCGAATATATTTCGCCGGCTCTTCAATCATTAAATGAACATCGAGCGGAAGCTTCGTCACTTTCCGGATTGAATCAACCACGCACGGGCCTATCGTCAAATTCGGAACAAAATGCCCGTCCATCACATCCACGTGAATCCAATCGGCACCGGCTCGTTCGACATCTTTGATCTCTTCAGCCAACCGGCCAAAATCCGCTGATAAAATACTCGGTGCAATCAACTTTTTATTTGAATTGTTTGTCATGGTTACCTTCGCATTTTGTCTTACCTACAGGCTTTACACTTTCTGTCATTCCCGCATGCTTTTGGCGGGAATCCATTGTTCATAGATCCCCGCTTAAAACTTGCGGGGATCAAATTCGCGCGTTCAACTTACGTCCCTGTCTCGCCCAGCAAGGGGAACGTAAGTTGAGCGCTCATTTGACTTATGGGCATACACATTCTTTCTTGATTTTTTCTTCAAACTTTTTATTGAGCGGGCCAATCAGTGCAAGACGTACTTTTGATGTTTGAAAAATTTTTCCGGCTAACCTCTGAATATCTTCGCCCGTCGCCCGCTTCACAGCATCCTTGATTTCCTCAAGCGTGGGAATACTGCCTCCATATAAAACCCGGTCGCCCGCCCAAAGCGCCTGATCGAGCGTATCTTCAAGGCCGATCGTTAGCTGACCGAGAAAATATTCCTTCGCGCGATCCAGTTCTTCCACGGGAACTTTTTTATGTTTTAACTTTCCTAACTCTTTCATAATCACACGAATCGAAACCGGAGTTTTTTCGGGTTCAACACCGGCAGAAATCAATAATGCACCCGTGTCATTCAGAAAACTTGCGCCCGATTTAATATCGTAAGCAAGCCCGCGCCGTTCACGGATCTCCTCAAAGAGCCGGCTGCTCATATTCGCACCCAAGATAATATTCAACAAAATCAATTGGTACCGTTTCGGGTCCACCCGCGAGAGCCCCTCGAATCCAAGCACAAAGTTAATTTGTTCGCTCTTTTTATCAAGAAAATAATAGCGCCCGGGCTTTGGAAATGTCTTGACCAAACCATGTTTAGACGGAACGTCTTCGCAAACTTCCGGAAAACACTGTTCTGCCATTTTTTCGACCTCGGAAGGATCAATCTCGCCACATGCGGTAATTAAAATATTTTGCGGATGATAATAAGACTTGATGTGATCAATTAAATCCATGCGTTTGAAAGCCGCCACCGTTTCCAACGTTCCGGAAATCGGCCGTCCAAGCGGCTGCTTCGGCCACAATAGCTCCGTAATCATTTCTTGAACGTACTGCGACGGAACATCCATATACATCTTAATTTCTTCGAGAATAACCGCACGTTCTTTTTCAAAATCCTCCGGTTTCGAAACGGAATGATTCACCATATCCTGCAACACATCAAAAGCACGGCTAAAATGACGTTTTGGAATTTTCACAAAGAAACACGTACATTCTTCACTCGTAAACGCATTCAACATTCCGCCGACACCTTCGATATCTTCTTTAATTTTTTTTGTCGAACGGTTCTTAGTCCCTTTAAACACCATGTGTTCGGCAAAATGCGAAATACCGGAAAGCCGTTTCGATTCGAACCGCGCCCCCACACGAACCCAGATCACCAATCCGACAGTTTCCCTCCCTGATAGCTGGGTCGTAATCACTCTTAATCCGTTTTTCAAAACTGATTGATACCGTTTCGTCATGTTCACTTTATCCTTTAAACGATCACTTCAAGTTGATACAAAGAACGGATAATCATAACAGAGTCAGATTATCAATTCAAGGTAAGTATAAAAAACCGTAAAGGGGAAAAAGGCCGTGACAAAATTAAAAAATCCGGAAAATCAAACGGTTTGAGATAAAAATTAAAAAATTCATTTTGGCTGGCTCGCCTTGACGAGTGCCACCGTCAGATTGACCCGATTCAATAGCGCTCCAGACATATCATATTTCGGCGATCTTTTAAAAATAAGAATACGCGAATTCCCCTTACGAATAATATCAAGAATGATATTATGGTCTGGATCCGGCTTATTATTGTGGGAAAAATAATTCGGGGCGTACTGTGTGTTGTGGTATTAACATATAAGCGAGCATCTATGCTTCGCCAATGCTTAGACTTTTTGATCAGGCAAGCTACGTTCAAACCATTCAAGATTTCTTTTCGTCTCATCCGGAAGCCCAAATCATCCGCTCTGGAATTTATCCTTTACACCAAGAAAACCGTTCTTTAAAATGATGCCCTTAATCGGACTTTGCGATTAAAGACAAAACTAACCGTCCAAAATCCATGTCTCAGCGAAGAAAAATGCACACGTTTGGAAACGTAATATGAAAAACTTGATGAATCGGCTAATCTATTACTCAGATTTAATTTTCAATTTAACCGCCAAAAGCATTAAAAAACGCTATAAACAAAAATACTTAAAAGCCGCATGGGTCATCATTCAGCCCGTCATCAGCTTGATTATTTTCACCATCGTTTTCTCTAAGGTCGCGAAGATCCCATCTGAAAAAGTGCCTTATCCGTTATTTATCTTCACGGCACTTGCTTTCTGGAATTTTTTTGCTATGTCAATTAATTCATGCACGAACGTTTTCATTGCAAATGCGCATTTTATTAGGCGACTTAAATTTCCCAAAATCACACTTCCCGTCTCCACTATTTTAGGCAACTTTCTCGACTTTTCCATTTCCATGATTTTGCTCGTTTTTCTTTTCCTGATTTATCGGCATCCGATTTCGTGGGGAACCCATTGGTTTTACCTGATCCCCGTCTTTTTCATTCAACTGACACTCACCCTCGGAATGGCGTTGATTTTATCAATCGGAAATTCTTTTATCCGCGACATACAAAACGCGACAGAATTTCTGATGTACTTATGGCTGATAGCTTCGCCCGTAGCTTATCCCGTTCAATGGATCAGTCGGAAAAATATTATTTTTTATCTTCTAAACCCCATGGCGGGCATTCTTGACAGCTACCGGAAAATTTTATTGCATAACCAGACACCTGATCTTTTTTATCTTTCGCTATCCTGTGTGATTTCAATTTCAATCTTTATTCTTGGTTACCTGTTATTTAAAAAATGTGAACCCCATTTAGCGGACGTAATCTAAATGAACGCCATTCAATTTATTGATGTCTTTAAGGAATATCATAAAAAAGAATACTTTTTTTCACGAAAGGACTTATTCTGGGCACTCAACAATGTTTCTCTGACCATCCCAAAAGGTGAAACCGTAGGCATCATCGGACAAAATGGTTCGGGAAAAACGACGCTGCTGAAATTAATTGCCGAAATTACTTATGCGACAAGAGGAACTGTTAGTGTGGAAGGCCGGGTTGTACCGCTCATCTCGATGAAAGGGTGCCTCGATCCTTTTCTCAATGCGAAAGAAAATATCAGTTTATTGCTTTCATTTTTTGATATCCGCAATCGAGATAAAAAGTTATTAACACCCGAAATTATCCGATTTTCCGGCCTTGGGAATTTCCTCGAGATGCCGGCCAGAAATTATTCGCGCGGAATGTGGTCCCGCCTGTCCTTTTCGATTGCCGCCCATATTCCCTGCGATATTATTTTAATCGACGAGGTTCTCGCCACCGAAGACCTTGCATTCCAGCGGGAATCCTTGAAAAAAATCGAAGAATTCAAGAAACACGGAAAAACGGTTTTGTTTGCCTCTCATAGCATGGAAGATATCACGCGAATTTCAGACCGGGTGCTATGGCTGAATCGCGGGAATGTCCAAGCCTTCGGCCTGCCGAATGCTGTTATTGCAGATTATAAGAAATCGGTTTCTTGCTTAATTTGAGGTTTAGAAACCGCTGATTTCGCATTCGGAAGAAACAATTGAATCAAATGAACGAATGCTCCGATTCGCTTTCGTATATTCCTCTTGATATCTGCGATACTCCTCGACTTAACGGTTGAACATCATTCATTTGAGTGTCTTCCCAATTGCGCTTCAATCAACCCTTTAAACAAGGGAATCGTTTTCGGATGATTCAGAATTGGTTCGGCGCGCAGGTATCGCATGCCCAATTGCTCAGCAATGGTTCGGACATGACAGTCGAGATCAAAAAGAATTTCAACATGCTCACAGAAATAACCTAACGGGACTATCACAACCTGCTTCTCGCCTTCCCGAGCCAACGCCTTAAGGGTTTCCGTAATATCGGGCCCCATCCATTCTCCTTTTGCTTTTGCGGGCCGCGATTGATAGGAAATCGACCATTTCACATGTCCTAACCGTTTCGCAATCAATTCGCTCGATACCCGTGCTTCTTCGGCATAGTTGGAACCCGATGCCGTCCGACCCGATTTCAACGGCAAAGAATGAAATGAAAAGATAATCGGTGTGGTTTGTCTTTTTTCTGAATCTATTTCCCGGAGCTTCTCTGAGATTAGTTCTGTTTGCGCTTCAATAAAATATCTCTGGTCGTACCAGCCGGCGATAAACTCATAATTGATGTCCGGCAATTTCAAAGCCGTTTTTGCAGAGTCCAACGCTTCTCTATACTTGGCACCTGCTGCCGCACCGGGAAATGCTGTTAAACAAATGGCTATTCCATTCCGGAGCCGCTTTTGATGAATATTTCGCAACGTTTCATCTAAAAAGGGATGCCAGTTTTTCATCCCTGTAAAAACCGCCAAATGAACGTCCGAATCTTGAAGTGTTTTCTCTAACCGTCTTGAAAACGACAGAACTTGATCATGATAAGGCGACGCGCCTCCGATTTCCTGATAACGGCTTGCAATTGATTCCAGTGCTTTATGGGAAACGTCTTTACTCTCTGTCATCAATTTAATATACGGCATTACCTCATCAGGACACCGCGGCCCACCGTAACCTATGAGTAAAATATGATCAATATTCATTGAGCACCCCATGGTGTTGTCATTGCGGGCATCATGGATTGCTTCGTCATCCATCCTTTGGCAGAACTCCCCGCAATGACAATCTAAACGCTTATCATTTCGACGATCCTTTGACTGAATTCAAATCCGCAGACTTCCGTTTTTCTTTTAAAAAAGTATACATCGCTTCCGCCGCCGATTCAGCCCACTTGATGCAATCCGGAACGCCGATCCCCCGATATGCGTTTCCAGTCAAATAAAGCCCGGGAAAGTCTGATAACTGCGCCTGGATTGACCTGATCATGTCTAAATGCCCGACTTGATATTGCGGCATCGTGCGCGGATAGCGGGATATGGAAGTAAAAAGCGGCAATTTTTCAATTCCGAGATAATGTCGCAATTCATCCGTCACCGTGCGCGTCATCTCATTATCATCTAACGCGTATATTTCACGATGGAACGCACCGCCGACAAATACCCGCAACAAAACCATGCCACCGGGAGCACGGCCATCAAATTTAACACTCGAAAAACTGCACGCCACAATCTTTCTCTTCGTGATCGCAGGAACCACAAATCCAAAACCGTCCAATTTATGTGGAATATCCGACCGTTTGTATGCCAAGTTAACCGTCGCCACGGATTCATAAGGAATCGCTGCGAGTTGTTTGGCAAGATGAGGCGCGACGGAAATAACGAGTGGAGCAGCCTGGCATGCAGATAGTGCAATACACACTGCATCGGCTTCAAGAGTCGCCCCATTTTCAAAATCAACTTGCCAGCATTGATTGCGCGAGCTGTTCAATAAGCTCGTTGGGGGTATCGTTTTTTTGTCATACCCGCACGCTTTTAGCGGGAATGAAAAAAAACCAAACGGATTTGTTGAACGAGACATGCGGGTAACACACACCGCTGTCGCATTCAATTTGAACCGTACGTCCGGCGAATTTTTCACAACTGAATCCACCAGCTCTTTCATTCCTTCCTTGAATGAAAGAAATAAGCTATATCGCGGGCCGCTGGCGGACTGTGTTGAATTTTTCCTCTTCGCGTTCCGTCTCAGCAGCAATCCCTTGATCACGCTTCCGTATGTGCGCTCCAACTCGAGAAATTGCGGCATGGTTGCCTCAAGGCTTAAATATTCTGGATCCGCGGTATAAATTCCCCCGATCATCGGTTGCGCCACTTCCTCAAGAGTCGCCTTCCCAAAACGCCGCCGAACGAAATTTGCGACACTTTCATCCTCATTCGTTGAACGTTTCGGAATAAATACCTCACAACCCATACGGAATTTGGTTCTCCAATCCAGAAGATGCGTTTGGAGAAATGCTCTAATTTGTGATGGGGCAATGAGATAGAAGCCTTCCGGAACAGGAATTAAGTTGCCTTTTTTGTAAATGAAACTGCGACGGAATTTATCGTTCGTTCCGATAATCTCATTTGCAATTCCCAGCCGTTTGGCAAGTTCTTGCGCCGCCGGTTTCTCAGAAATAAAAGAATCTGGCCCGCCTTCCAATAAAAAACCATCCTGCCGCTTGCTTTCAATCACGCCACCAAGCCGCGAACCAGCCTCGACAACAGTGATTTCAACCGGAATTCCTTGTGCGCGGCTCAGTTCCGAAAGGCGGTAAGCAGTCGCCATGCCCGATATCCCGCCGCCAACAATCACTATTTTTTTCTTTTCTTTCATAATAATATCCGAGTGAAGCCGCTTTCCGATTTTTCGCCGGCGTCATTGCGAGACATTGATCCAATCGGTGTCGAAGCAATCCCTGAACTTTGTCCTGAGATTGCTTCGTCACCTGCGGCTCCTCGTAATGACGGCAATGAAAAATCGGAATGCGTCTCTTTTTTTGTATTTGTTTAGCGCTTTAAAGTGATTATCTATAAAAGATCGTCCGCTTTTTTGTCATTCCCGCGAAAGCGGGAATCCAGCAACTATGGATGCCCGCTTAAAGCATGCGGGCATGACACGAACTGGCGTGTTCACCACTTCAAAACGCTAAATAGACACCTTTTTTTTCTCATCCTATAAACTGATTGCCGGATAGGGAGAGTCGGGAAACCGCAGCGGCTTCGATCGGACGAAGCTTTTAGCACAAAGCTGAGTCCGAGCGGCAGCCATGACTTTCCATTGAATATACGAAACAATATTTAATCGGAAGTCATGACAGTCCCACGTCTTCCTATATAAAAAACAATTGCTATGTCAAAGTAGACGCGAGACAGCGAGTACGCCGGTTTCTTCTTTTCCGCCACAAAGCTTCGGCGGATCCGTCCGCGATTTTTGGCGGAGGCCACTCGCCATGAAACCGGCGAACGCAGCTAAAGCGAAGGTTCCCCGAATCTCCCTATCTCTTTCCGCACACTTACGCACTCATCTCATGCACCATCTCAACCAACCGAATCACATTCTCCACAGGCGTCGTGGGCAAAACACCGTGCCCCAGATTAAAAATATGACCGGGCCGTTCGCCCACTTGCTCCAGAATTCGTTTAACGGATTTCCGGATTGTATCGATTGGGCAACACAGCATGGCCGGGTCGAGATTCCCTTGAATGCCCACCGTGTATCCGATCACCTCCAACGCTTGATCGAGTCGAATATGATGATCAATACCAATCACATCTCCTCCAGCTTCACCAAATGATTTCAGAAACATTCCCGTACCGGTCCCAAAATGAATGAGCGGCACGTCCTTTTTAATTCCATCGATCACGCGTCGGCTATACGGTAAAACATATTCCCGGTAATCTTCAGCCCCCAAACATCCCACCCATGAATCAAATAATTGAACGGCATCGGCGCCCGCTTCAATCTGACCGTTCAGATAATCAATCACGGCCGAACTGACTTTCTCCATTAGAAGATGCCACGTCTCTGGATTTGAAAACATGAACTGCTTTGTACTTAGAAATGTTCGCGACGTTCCGCCTTCCAGTATGTAGGCTGCCAATGTGAAAGGCGCGCCTGAAAAACCAATCAGCGGAACGGCAGGCTTAAGGGACTTTCGTGTTTGGCGCACCGCGTCAAACACGAATTGGAGAGATTCTTTATGAAAACCTCCGGAAAGTTTTTCCACGTCTCTTTTTGATTCGATCCGACCCGTAATCACAGGCCCATGATCTTTCGTGTACTCCAATCCGAAACCGAAAGGCTCCAAAATCAGCAACAGGTCGGAAAAAAGAATAGCGGCATCCGCTCCGATTTTTTCCTGAGCGGTGACGGCAACTTCCGCGCACAAATTTGGATTTTTGCAAAGGTCCAAGAATGAAACTTTGTCACGGATATCGCGGTATTCTTTCATATAACGTCCAGCCTGCCGCATCAGCCAAATAGGTGTATAAGATGTCTTTTCGCCTCGGCAGGCGCGCAAAAATTCCGATTTTTTTCGCAAACTCCTGCCGTCATCCGTTTTCACATTCGCATCCATTTCTTCCGGTTTTGTTTTCATTTTACCTTTAAATCTATGCAAATTGAATATTTCGTGACACCTTCCCCCCTTGTGGGGGAAGGTAAGGATGGGGGGACATCTAATATTCTTACCCCCACCTTTGTCCTCCCCCATTAAGGGGGAGGAGTACCAGCCATTATGAAAGAGGCAGTTATCTCTTGCTACCGCTTAACCGCCAACTTTGAAGGCTGATACGAGCAGCAATCATCTTCTTCCAAATAATCTCCCCGAACAGCATACGCCCTCGACCTCGAACCGCCGCAGATACTTCGAAAAGGACAAATCCCGCACCGGCCCTTTAAAAGATCCGGATCCCTCAATTCTTTGAGGAGAGGAGCATTCCGATAAATCTCCTTTAGGGACTTTTCACGCACGTTCCCCGCCACAATCGGTAAAAAACCGCTCGGCATCACTTCCCCGAGATGCGAAATAAAAATAAAACCCTTTCCGGAATTTACGCCCTGCGGCGCATGCCCGATGCTACCTCCCGGTCCCGCGCTTTTTTTCAGGAAAGCCGGCATATCAATTTCATTAAGAGACAACGAATCGATCGAAATCCCATGCTTGGCTATTTCCTTCTCAAAATAAAATTTCCGGTAATGCGGTGCTTCTGTAACTTTGACAATAAATTTAACATGATGGCTTAATGCATAAATTTTTTCGAATGCAGCGTCGAACTTTTCGGCAACGAGAAGCGGCAACTCTTTGCCGCGCCCAGTCGGAACCAAGAAAAAAACTTCCCAGAAAACAATTTTCAGGTTTCCGACCAATTTGATCAGTTCGTCCAGCTGTTCGGAGTTGTGGACATTGATCAGTGAGTTGATTTGAACGGCCAGTCCGTATTCATTGGCAATTGCAACACTTTCCAACGTCCGTTTGAAAACACCTTCTACTTTCCGAAATTTATCGTGTTCGGCCTGATCAGCTGCATCCAAACTGAATGCAATTTGATCCAGTCCGCAGTCTTTCAATTCCTTAATCCGCTCCCGCGTGAGTAACGGAGTCACCGCAGGAATCGCGCCCGTTCGAAGCCCGAGGGACTTGGCATAGCGGATCAGATCCGGCAAGTCTTTACGTTTCAACGGATCTCCGCCGCTAAAGATAAGGATCGGCGTTCCCATTTCCTTCACCTCTCGAATCACCCGTAGGCCTTCTTCGTGAGTCAGTTCATTCGGATCTGGATTGGGCTCGGCAGATGCCCGGCAGTGAATACATTCAAGATCGCAGGCATGCGTTGTTTCCCAAATAACAAGAAAAGGTCTTTGATTAAAATCGAACTGACTGAAGTCCATTGATTTAAGGCTCAGCTTTCTAACTTGAGTTTTGCAAATTTCATAACGTAACAATCATAACTCTTTGACAAATAATGAGTTGTCATCCCCGAATGCAGCGAAGCAGCACTGCTCCGCCGTGCTTTTATCGGGGATCCATGTTAGGACATCTTACGAAACAATCCTAATTCGTACATTTCGATAGATGTCCTTATAAGAGCATCTAATAAACACTCAATAACGTTTATCTATAAGTCGCTCTAATTTTCTGGATTCCCGCTTAAAGCTTGCGGGAATGACAGAAATTTGCAGAACTCAGCTTTCTATCTATAGATTGAATCGAGGGGATAGATTAGCAGAATTGGATTAATTATTGAAGAGAAATGTGAACTCTGAAGAAGCTTCTAAAGACGGGCGTTTAAGCCCAATTGTAGCTTATTTCTAACGAGCCGACATAGGCTTCATAGCCACCTAAGTCAAACTTGTGATTAGGATTATACCGGTAGAAAGCAAATTGAGGAGAAACCGTAATACGTTCCTTTGGACTCCACTTCACACCAACTGTAATCCCTGTTCTTGTAAAATCTGCGCCAAGCGGCAATCCGCTTGTCGGAGTGAACGGAGCTCCAAGGTTAGACGCTCCATCGCCACCACCGGTAAAATTATCGTAATTTCTGGCGATACTGTAATAAAGAGTGCTATAGATTGAAACTTTACCGTTAGGGTGATAATCTCCCGTCAGCATCCAGTTGTTACTGTTTGTGTTGAAGGTCGGAAACGTGATTGACGGAAGAAAAAGCGAATGATTTTGTTTTGAAAATGCACCCGTTAGAGTGGTATCCTTCCTCAGATATAACGACGTGTCAATTGTATAAACATTCGTAAAATACTGTGTTCGGATAGTCTTTGATAACGGCTGGGCAAATGTTGTGAAATATTGTGTATTCGTCAGCTGATATCGAAACGAAGATTGCACCAGCCGGCAAGGACGAACACTTGTTTTCGATGTCAATTCCACGACATGTTTTTTAACATCCTCATAAAATGCAATGTCCGGATCTGTTATCAGATTGCCCTGTGGCCAATGGTTATTGATATTATCCCTTGCCCATTTATACCGAAATTGAGCCGTAGAATTTAAAAACATCCACGGCTGATAATTTCCGCCGATCGTCCAATTAAAACGCGGCGAATGTGTGATCACCTCCCTAATAATACTTTCTCCCGAAGCGACAGCCGCTGGGCTTTGGCCACCAACAGGCTCTCTAGCGCTATTCCTATGATAGAGGACTTGTTCCAAGTCAACATCGCTATAAAGCGCTGTCCTTGGGATTGCTTTAAATCTTAAAGAAAGCCCCTCTCCCAGTTTCTTCTGGCTCTGCACCAAATCCGTTACTTCCGTATGATCGATAATCCCATCCGGTGCAGACGCGTTGATAGTAGAAGAGCTTGTGCCGCCGCCCGTCCCGATATCCGACGGATATGTCGAGAACCCGTTGTTGTCTTTAATTTCGCCTTTGAGTCGCCCGTTGACCATCAGCCACTTCCACGGCATCACCGTCGTTCCTAATACTGCAAGATTACTATTATCAGAATTATTAGCGCGGGCATTGAATTTATTTTCTGAAAATGTTGATCCGCGTGCGCTAGGCGCTCCGTTGACAACATCCCTCATATTTTCTTTTTCCCTATTATTAATGCGCGCGTATTTATAGGCAGCACCACTAAATACTTTTTCATTTAAGAACCAGCGCTCCGCGCCTAAATTGGTCGCGAACGATTTCGCTTGGAGCGTTATGTCCTGCGTGTGGAGATATGCGTTGTTTCCACCCGATGACGATATGTTTTGCTGATTAGACAAACTATTCGAGGTAACAATTTCGAAATTCTGTCCGGCTTTGACTGTATAACCTTTAATATCCTTTTTTAGATTTAGGTTAAAATCATCCACATTTTCAGTGATTTCCCGGAATGCTGGACCGATTTTTTTCCCAATGCCGCCTTCCGTTACACTCGTCCATGCTGTACTCGATTTATCTCCATTTTTTTTCTCGTGCTCATACTCGAATATAATTTCCGGCCGGTTTCCCTTTTCAAGCAGCCCCGCCTCAAAAGCAAACTTTCCGATATCTAATCTCAGGTCTCTCCCGCTCGCCGGATCGCTATTTACGGGAAACGGATAATAAACGCCTCCTCGATCACTAAAATACTTCGGAAATTGACTGAACTCAAATTTCGCAAACCACTCTTCCTCTTTCTCGATTTCGATGGCGCCTTTGTAATCATACTCATCAATAATCGCTCCGGCTTCCATATCAGCCGTAATCCCCTCTTTTTCATCAACATATTTCACGGATAGATCTTTAATGCCGCCCACATATCCTGCCTCCATCCACTGATGAGCCTGAAACTTTTTGTAATCTCCTGATACAAACGCAAATCTCCCAGGAAGTGCCTCTATATTTACATCCGTGATGTGATCCTTCGTGTAATCGCCAGCACTAACTACTTTGCTTTTTACATTACCGGCGTCCTTTTTTGCATTGACGACACGATTCTTTACGTAAGAACCGGCGCTAACCACCTGATCTTTCAAAGCCACAACACCATCTTTCGCTTTTTGAATAACAGCGGCATGGAGTGTTTGCGGAAACATCAAAACCATAACGACCACACCACTAATGAAAGCTCTCTGAATTTGCTTCATAAGTTTTTTCCTTAATTACGCAGATGATCGTCAAAATTAGACCCGTGAACCGCAACGTGACATGCTGAACTCCAACATGCCCCGGCATTAATCCTTGATGAGGTATGTGCCGTATTTCCAACGGTCGGCCAGTTTTGCTGCGTATGGCACTTTAAGCATAGCGTCACATCACGCGCAATTAACATCTTGTCATTGATTGAGCCATGCACATCATGACAAGTTGTGCACCCGTCTCTCAGGGCAGGATGCTCAACCACAAATGGACCCCTCTGGTCTTTATGACATTTAAAACAGACCTCATTGATATTCTCGACAGAAACAGCAGACCATGGCCTGACTTCCTGGCCGTGAGGACTGTGACAATCGGTGCAACTCATTCTCCCTTCAAGAACGGGATGGCGAAACGGCATTTTGAACTGTGCTTCCTTGTCCGTATGGCACGCCATGCAAGCTTTCGGATCTTTGCTCGGATTAATAATATGATTGCCTTTGCCGCCGCCGCCATCAACGTGAAGACTGCCGGCACCGTGGCACATTTCGCAACCTTCCACTTTCGTCGCCTTGCCGTCCTTCTCTAATGGAATTGCAATTCGCTGGTGAGTTGACAATTTAAAATCTCTGGTTTCTTTTTCATGGCAGACCGCACAGGTCTCTGATCCGACATATTCGGCTCCCGGTACCGTGTACTCGTCTAAAGCGTGCTGGAGGACTTCAAGATCTTTGCACGAGGACAATAAACCAATAAAACCAACGGAAATGATGATGAGGAATAGGTTTTTATTTTTCATAATGCCTTATATGTCTCAAATTTTATGCCAACATTTAATTTTGTTAGTTTTTTTGATACAAACATTAAAATCAGACAAGGTTTACAGATAATATTTTTATTTTCTGATCATCCGGAAACATTCTCAATTTTTCCACCAAGGACCGAAAAAATGTTCGTTTCTGCTCAAATGGCGCAATTCATCATCAAATCTGCGCGATTTCACCCAAAAGTGGATAACGCTCTTATTCCTTCTCCCTCGGTACGTGTTTAGCGTCATTGCAACACTTTATGCGTCATCCCCGAAATCTTTTGTCGGGGATCCATAACCAGGTAAAGAAGAGATTCCCGCCTCAAGCGTGCGGGAATGACTTTAGGTATTTTGAAACGCTAAACAGATACTTCCCAATGGGAGAGGGGAGCGCTGATAAATGTCAACAGAATCTAATAATCGGCCTGTATTTCAGCCGGACTTTCATTCTCGATTTTTGGCTTTTCCTCGGCCGGAATCAGCTCAAACTTTTGCATTTTATAACGGAGCGCATCTCGGCCAATCCCGAGCAATTTTGCCGCCTGCGACTGATTTCCATCCGTACGCTGCATGGTTAATTGAATGACCTGCTTTTCAATCGCTTCGAGTGGAATACCGACTAAACAACTGGGAAGTTGTTGAGAGGTCGTCTCTCGGTCTGTCGGCCTAAAGGTATCTTTAAGAATACACCTGCACTCGATTTCGCTTGGACAATGCTCGGGACGAATAATATCTTCTTGATTTAAGATCATGGCACGCTCAATAACGTTTTTGAGTTCTCTAACATTTCCGGGCCAATTATATTTCATCAAAATCTCTATCGCTTCCGAACTCAAACCCTTGATCGATTTCCGGAATTCTTGATTGAAATGAGCAATAAAAAAACTGACAAGAGCCGGAACATCTTCTTTCCGGTCCCGCAGCGGCGGAATATCGATAGGAACGACATGAAGCCTGTAATACAAATCTTCACGAAAACGTCCTTCGCTCACCTCACGCTTCAAATCCTTGTTGGTCGCCGCAATAATCCGAATGTCTGCGTCCTGCTCTTTGACGTCGCCGACTTTACGGAATTTCTTTTGATCAATCAGATGAAGCAACTTCGACTGCAATTCGCGCGACATATCTCCAATTTCGTCAAGAAACAATGTTCCCCCGGACGCTTCTTCAACCAAGCCTTTTTTGGTTTGTCGCGCATCGGTAAAAGCACCTTTCTGATGCCCAAATAATTCACTTTCAAGCAGCGTGTCGGGAATCGCCGCACAATTAATCGAGACAAACGGCTTGTTCCCTCGACGGCCCGCATAATGAATTGTCCTCGCAATCAAATCTTTTCCCGTTCCGCTTTCTCCCTGTATCAGCACCGTGCTCGCTTCTGAATCGACAATGCGCCGGACCAAATCCAAAATCGCTTTCATCGAAGGGCTTTCCGAAACAACGTTCGAAAAATCATACTTGCCGCGTTCCAAAAATTCCCATTCCTGTACTTTCTTGCGCAAGATCCGCGACTCAACCGCTTTTTCTACGTTCAGAAGAAGTCCTTCAAACTTAAACGGCTTGTGAAGATAGGTAAACGCGCCCGCATGCATGCATTCGACCGCGGTTTGTATTTCGTCATTCGCCGTCACCATAATAACGGACACCAGCGGATCGCTTACGCGCATGGTTTTTAAAAGCGCTTTTCCGTCCCCGTCCTGAAGTTGGATGTCCAGCAAAACGACATCAACCGCTTCCCGTTCAAACAACCGGAGACCTTCCGCCGAAGACTGTGCAGTCAACACGTCGTAGCCTTCCTTCACGAGATCTTTTTCAAGCGACCAGCAGATCAATTTCTCATCATCGATCACCAGAATCTTTCCTTTTGCGCAACTCATAAGAAATACCTCATGCTAAAATTTCTTGTTTCAACGGAAATTTATTCATTGCTTCGAAACCATTAAAAACCGGCAAAAGAACGCTCACCTTTGTTCCTTTTCCTATCTCGCTGGCAACGGAAATCATTCCCTTGTGATTTTCCACAATCCCTTTCGCCACCGAAAGGCCGAGCCCGGTTCCGCCGCGATTGGTCGTAAAAAAAGGATCAAATATTTTGGAAACGTTTTCCGCGGCAATTCCGCAACCCGTATCCTCGACTTCAACGCAAATCCTTTCGCGCAAACCGGAATCTGAAAAGGGCTCCGTCCTGTCTTCCGAACTCAAAAAAATTCTGACCGTTAAAACCCCTCCTTTGGGCATGGCATTTGCCGCATTCAGAAACAGATTCAAAAAAACCTGCTGCAACTGTCCAGCATCTCCGTACACCATGGCTTTCTGATCCGTCTTTTCCCAATGAAGTTTAATCTTGTTATTTAACAGCCGGTGGTCCGCGAGATGGAGCGCTTCGCGAATCGGATCCGCGATATCGCATTTTTCGAAATGTGGCGGCGACTGCCGGGCATAACGCAATAAATTATTGACCGTTTGCTCGATCCGGTTGAGTTGCAACGTCAGTTCTTGAAACACATCCTGCCCGGCAACCGACTGAAACTCACTTTGCACCGCGTGGAGCGCGGAACTGATCGCCGCCAGCGGATTTTTGATTTCATGGGAAATATTTGACATAAATTGCCCAAGCGATGCCAGCCGGTTCGATTGGGCCAACTCTTTTTGATATTGCTCCTCGATTTGTTTCTGGGCCGTCTGAATTCCCTCGACCATCGTATTAAACGCATCCGCGAGGTTCCGTAAATCGGGATCTTCGTGAATCCTCGCTTTCACGCTCAACATGCCGCCCTTCGCTTTTTCCATCGTGGCCACCAGTTTTTCAATGGGACGTCTTACAATACTCCGGACAAGCCACCGGATCAATAACGCGCTGACCAAAATGATCGCAACCGCAATAAAAATAAAAAAGAAGCGACTCGCCATAAACCGCTTATAAATCGGCGCGAGAGGCACAAAAAGTTCGATCCCTCCGAGAAAATCACTCTTCGCGTTTTGGTGGCACATCATGCATCGTGCGCCTCCCTTAACCGGATGGATGATATGAAGTTTAGCTTGATTTCCTTTACCGATAAAATCCGTCCGGGCATGATCCAACGTCACCCGGTCAAGCGTGTCAAATGTCAAATTGACCATGCCTCCAATATTTTGAGGAAGCGAAGAGAAACGGACGACACCACCCGCATCGAAAATGTTCACTTCGTCAAGACCTGAAACCGATTTATTCGTCTGAAGCAACTTTGCCAGTTCCTCGTGATGTTGGCTGTCAAAAATCATCGATTCGATCAGTTTGTTTTTCAGGAGCTGTGTCTGATATAACGCTGAGGTCACTGAAATTTCGGCAATCCCGCGGGATGAAATATGCATAAGCCAAAATGTTCCGGATCCCACAATCAAACAGACAACCGCACTGATCGTAGAAACGACTTTGACGGTTAGCGATTGCCGGCCTAATTGTTTCCAAAGTTTGACGACCGATCTTTTTCTGGGAAAGATAGTGAAATAATTCTTAAGCATAGCTGTGTAATCCGGCCAGGAAATAGTTCACTCCGATATAAGTAAAAATAACCGACAAAAAACCTATCAAGCCAACCCACGCCAATTTTTCGTCTCTCCATCCCTTCATTAACCGCAGATGAAGGTAAAGAGCGTAAATGAGCCATGTCACAAGCGACCACGTCTCTTTCGGGTCCCAACTCCAATACGTTCCCCACGCTTCGTTTGCCCAGATCGCACCGGATCCGATTCCAAACGTCAACAAAGGAAACCCGAAGAGAATGGATTTGTAGATCACCTGATCCAATTGTTCGAGTGAAAAATATTTTTTGTGAAACGGCATCAAGTAGATGAAACTCGCGATAAAGGAAATCGCAAAAGCGCCATAACTGAAAAAACAGGCGGAAACATGCAACAGCAACCAATTGCTCTGCAAAGCGGGCATGAGTGGCTTGATGGTTGAATCATGCGAAAATGCATAAACCAAAATTGCGATATTGCATAAAAGCACAAAAAAACCCAAACGCGATATTTTTAAGAAAAGATCAATCAACAAATACGCCAACACAAATGCCCAGGAAAAGAAAACCAGTGATTCGTACATGTCGGAAAGGGGCGCATGCCCGGAGGACTTCCATCTCACCGCCAATGCAATCGTATGGGAAAGAAGCCCCAGCACTATCGACGCAACAGCTATCGGCCGGATACGGGTCGACGGCTTGAAAAAAATCCAAACATACAGCAGTGCACCAACCGCATAAAACAAAAACGCCACCGACAAGAAATTGGACTCGGACATTAAACAACCTCCGCATTTTTAAGTTTTTGTGTTGAGTGCTTCAATTCTCTGTCATTCCCGCAAGTTTTAGGCGGGAATCCACTATTCTCAGATTCCCGACACCCTGGAAATACAGGGCCGGCCCTCGCTTTACCGAGGGAAAGCATTCGGGAATGACACAAATATTAAGAAACTTTTGTTCGACTATTCATATCCTTTTTTCATCTGCCCTTTTTCTTTTCGAAAAACGGCCGGATATATATATTTTGAATCAAACCCAACATCATCAGAATAATCGCGGTATAAACCAGCCCGACGCCCGGATCCTTGACAATGTCAAGCCCCGACCATTTTTCGTCATTCAGGTCATAACTCGCCTGATAAATGGAAAAACGTCCGTAACGCAAAGGATGATTGACCTCGATTGCCTGCTCTTTAACGACCTCGCCATTTTCTATAATCTCGACACGGCTGATAAAACTTTTCGGAATCTCCGGAGCCCAAACATATTTCAATTTCAACAACCGGTTCCCCTTGTTATGAAAATCCGAAAAACGGGCGAAGACCCATTCGGAATAATCCTCCTCGCCTCCTTTCACATGAACGAGAACGGCAGGGTTGTTCGGTTCATTGGATGCCGAAAAAGCAGAACCCGTCCCCATATCGTAACGAAAGTCCGCAACATAACGCTCAATTTGAAATTGATACGAGGAATCGGGAACCGTCACCCATGTTTTCATCTTGCAATAAAATTCATGGGGCATTTTACGGCCCGGAACGGAAATAAAAAGTTTACCCCCACGGTCGGCATATCTTTGCAATTCAAAATCTTTCAGCCGCAATTCAAAACCTAACGGAATTGTCTTATTGTTAAAAACAAAAGACTCGGTCGACTGGCCTTCGTTTAAAACAACTTGCTGTTTTATTCTCCCCACAGAACTGATCAACCCGGCAGCAATCAAAAGAATAAGGCTCAGATGGACCAATAGGAAACCGAGAGACCTTCTCTTTTCAATTATACTTTTCAGGAAACACCCAAGAATGTTCGAGCCAAGAAACATAATGAGAATTAAAAACCACAGGCTTTTAAAAACAGCTATGAAATGAAAACGGTAAAGGATGTCGGTCCATCCCATCCCAAAAAGCTTCACATATTCAGGATATGTGCGCCCTTGAGGAATTAAACTTCCGGCAATCGCTACGGGTATCAAAATGACCAGCAAAACCACCATTAGGCGGACGGAAATTAAATTTTTAATGACTGAAATGAATTCTGAGGTTGCCTTCTTATTAATACTGATAAATGCCATCAAATATCCTTACAAATAAAAACAGACATCTCTCGTTAAAACATAAATGGTTTAAACTCGTAGAATTATCGCACTTTTCCTTCCCCTTTGGAGGGCAAAAAATGCTTACAAACAGGTAGAGAATAGCTTAAAAAGAAAGAAGAACCAAGATAATTTTTCGTCTATTTGAATTCTTTTCAAAAACCTTTTGTCTAAGTCACCGTGCATAAGTTTATTAATATTTTACTCTATTGTCATTCCCGAACGCTTTTATCGGGAATCTGTTATGTAATGGCTCCCCGCCAAAAGCATGACACAAAAACAAAACATTCAAGAACTTATGTGCGATTACTTTGGGAGACTTTTCAATGGAAATCAGTGCTGTTCCTTCGGATTCGATAAATCATTTCCGGAACCGTTCTCTATCGCTTTTTCTTTTTCCGCGACCTTCCCGGTAACCATATTAAAACTCAGAGGGTAACATTCCGGATCCAAAATGACGAAATAAAAATGCCATACCAGAATCGCCAGTGTCGCCAGAACCGCCTCGTAAAAATGAATCGCCGTCGCCAAATCAAGCCCCCATTTCGGCAAGAATTTCATGAAGAAATTTTCAAATGTCAAAATCATGCCGGTGAGAATCATAATGACGGAGCCCCAAATAAGCGCCCAATATTCGGATTTTTCAATATAGTTATAGCGCTCAAAATGAGGCCGGTCTTTTGAAATCCCGATGTAATATTTCATCGCCGTGAAAAGATCTCCGAAATCCCTGAGTTGAGGAAGTAACGCGTTGAGCTGCAGCCGTCCCCGCCACGTCAGGATCATGAAACACATGTGATAAATCCCCAACACAATAAAGACGATCGCCGCCGCCTTGTGAACCAGCCCCCGCCAGTCAACGTTCGACGGAATCATCATGAATGGATAGTTCCACCATGCTTCGGAATACTTAAGCGCAAAACCGGTATAGGCAAGAACAATGAACGTGATCACGAGAATAAAATGCTGAATACGCTCCCCGCGCGTAAACCGTAAATGTGTGCTTTCCTGTTTCACCCGCTGATAATGCAATCTCAGCTTTTTAAAAAAATCCAGCGCATTATGAAAAAGCATTCCGCCGATCACGCCAATGATCAACAAAACATAACCGATGCTGACGAAATAAACGATATGGTTCTCCTTAGGAGACGGTTTTCCGTGAACGCTCCCTTCCGCCAATTGAATCCCCGCACCCGGATGACACCGTCCGCATGTTTTTGGCAAATTGTTTTTATTCACGGACGAATTCGGATCTGAAGAAGGCAGAACATCGTGAGCGCCGTGACAACTGGCGCAATTCGCAACCGTCGTTGCCCCAAGTTTGCCCGCCAAACCGTGATAACTGTCAAAATAAGAACTGACTCTGTCAGCGGGCAAATGAAATTTTGTATTGATTTTCTCGGACGAATGACAATGGCCGCATGTTTTCTCCGAAACAGTTGCCGAATAAACAGACGAAGCCGGATCCAAATGCGACTTGATGCGGTGTTCCCCGTGACAATCCGTGCAAACCGGAGCCTCTCTTTCCCCTGCCAAAGCGGCTTTTCCGTGAATGCTGCGCTCGTAAGTTTTTAAAACATTCTCATGACACTTTCCGCACGTATACGGAACGTTTCGCGGAAATATCTTCGATACCGGATTTTTCGGCGAATGCAAATCGTGCGACCCATGGCAATCCGTGCAAATCGCCGACGAAAGCAATCCTTTTTTCAGCAAGGCATTACCGTGAATGCTTTCGGAATAGGACGTTATCGGACTGTTTTCGGAAAGAGCGTATTGCGCCATCTTTTCCTGATTCTCATGACACGTCCCACAGGTCTTAGCGATATTCAGGCGAAAAACGGGTGATTCGGGATTCCGGTAATTCAAAAGGGTGTGAGCTTCCCCGTGACAACTCAAGCAACCGGCAGCGGGAATGCCAAAGCTGACTGCTTTTCCATGATCCGAATTCTGATAAATTTCATTTTCAATATGATGGCAAGTGGCGCATTGGACGGGAGCTAATTTTTCAGGATGCGGCAGTTCTTTAATATCACTGTGACAAGAAGTGCAAAGCCGGCTTCCGTGAATCGAGGAAACATACTTGGCAGAATCCATCGTCTCATGGCAAGCGAAGCAATCGTCGTTTTGAATTCCTTCCGCCGCAAGAACTTGACGGTGGGATGAAAAACAAATCAAAACGAAAGCTGCAAAAACGAAGGAGAATTTTTTCACTCTTTCTTTTTCCTTAAGCCAATTCTGAACATGCATTGCTCCAGTTACTTCCTCCCCCTTGATGGGGGAGGACAGAGGTGGGGGTGAATTCCTATTTCCCACCCACCCCCCATCCTCACCTTCCCCCCTGCCTCGCCGGCAGGCGGGCGCAAGGGGAGAAGGGATTTTATCTGCGAAACTGGAGCAAGGCAGTGAATATCTTTCAATTTCAAATCCAAACCGTTAAATAATAAAATCACGCAATATCCCCCGTGTGACAGTCGAAACAAGGCATGTCCTTCCATGCTTCACCGACCGCCTGATCCGGATGCTTAAACTCCAGCCCTTCAACTTTTGTTTCCATCGCGCCGGGCGCCCCTTGAGCAATAATGGCGTGGCAACTGGTACAATCCGTTGCAATCATCCGCCCATCCGCGGTTTTATGGCGGCCGCTATGGCAACGGAAACAACCCGGAGAAATAAAATGCCCGATGTTCTCCGGATAAACCTTCCAGGAGACATTCATTTCGGGATAAAAATTCATCTGATAAAGCCCGACGATGGTTTTGATCGCTTGATCAATTTTGTCTTTCTGACCGGACCAAATCAACGGATATTTCTTTTGATAAAAACCTTCTAGTGAATTTTGAATTTTTTTCACGCCTTCTTCGTCCGATGCATATTTCCCCACAAGCGCCTTGACGGCTTCCCGCTTAATGTAGGGTAACGACGCGCTGATTGTTCCCGACGTCATGGCTTCATTCACGGCATCCGTCGGCGATTTGAATATGTGACTCGGCCGGTTGTGACAATCCATGCAATCCATCGTCCGCAGTTCACCCTTGGGCGGATTTTGTGCGGTATAACCCGACTCTTCATCAACAAATATTTCTTCCTTCCCGTCCATTCCGATTCTGCGAACCCACGGAATAGTTTGCCTTTTTTCATCCGTGGCAATGTAGTAAACTTTATTGCTGATGTTCATATGCCAGTGAATCCCTTCCCTCTTCCCATAAGGCGGCGTACCGCCCCCGACAAACATTAACATGCGCGTCTTCCACTGTGTATTGGTTTCATCCGGAAGAAAATAATGATGATCTTGTTCCACGGCGCCATAAAATTGTTGCGGCCAGTGACATTGCTCGCAAGTCTCCTGTGCGGGCCGCAAATTCTTGATCGGCGTTTCAATCGGTCGTGAAAACCGATTCGCAAGAACGGAATACACCTGATAAGCTCCCGACAATTTTGAACGGACATACCATTCGGCACCGTGCCCGATATGACACTGGACACATGTCACACGCGCGTGAGAAGAATTATGGTAGACCGTATATTCCGGCTTCATGACCGTGTGGCAGATGCGGCCGCAAAACGTATTGGATTCGGTAAAGTTATATACCCGGTAAATTCCGATAGCAGAAAACAAGAGAAACATCGTGATAACGCCCCACGCCGTATACATCCACTTCTGATGAGTCGGATTATTGAAATCAATCACCGGAAACCGGCGAACATATCCTCGCTTATGCCGTTGCGTTCTCTCAATCCACGCCCCCACGAGAATCAAAATGAGACTGAAAATAAGAAAAGCGGGCGCAACCATATAGGTCACAATCCCCAGATAAGGATTGTCGACCTTGAACAAAAAATCCAATAAAAAAAGCGATGCAATAGTCACAAACATGATAATGGAAAAAATTATTCCGATAACGCTTATCCAATTCCGGAAATAACTTGGCGCCCGATTTTCTGAGTCCATTTTTTCCCCTGTCTATGCTATCTTTTCTGAGTTCATTATTTATGAACTTCTAATTCGGAATCCGTCCATGGAGGCAAAATCTTAACGATGCCGTACAGAATAAACAATGGTAAGATCAACAAAAAAACAGTCATTAAAAGGCCTTCGAGGCCAAGCAATTGCACCTTGTACACGGTCAGCCCTCGCAAGCTTTTGGAAAACAATTGCCCGCCGATCACCACATTCCAGCGGATGCTGAAAATCCCCACTTGAACCAAAACAGCCGAAAGAAAATAAACAATCCGTCTCAACTCATCCGGTAATTTTCCGAACCGTCCGACAATGAGGCCCAGTATCGGCACGATGCTGCCGAGAAAAATCTGCGTCACAATCAGACTGACGAACAAACGATTCGTGATCAATTGAGACAAAATGTGGATCGACTCCTCTGATTCGTAAAGACGATGTATGAAATCCAAAAGCTCCAGCGAAAAATCAACAATCATGGTGTAAAACAGAAACTCCGCCAATTTATTCAGGCACCCCATATCTATTTTTTTCCAGCGGAATAAAGTCGTGACCATATAGATAAGAATCATCAGTGCGATTCCGGAAACAATCGCGGAAAAGAGAAACACAATCGGCATTAAAACAGAACTCCACCAGGGATTGGCTTTGATCGATCCAAAAATAAAACCCACATACCCGTGGAGTAAAAATGCGGATGGAATTCCCATGACCGTAATAAATTTGCACATTTTATTATCAAACCGAAGGGCTTCCTCAGAAATATCGGTTGATCCGAGAGTGAGCAGTAAATAAAAATATTTTTTTAATCCCCTACTGTTTTTTGAATACATGACAATATCTTTTCGGAAATCAAACCAAATCTCCAACAGCAATACCACCAATAAATACCAGGCGTAAACAAAACCGAACATTGCCATCGCCGATTGCAAATGCGGAGTCCACAACATCTCAAGAGCACGCTCCGGATGTCCGAGGTGTGCAAAAAGCGGCATCGGTGCAACGATCAGAAAAGCAAGAGCCGTTAAAAGCGACAGCCGGTAAACAGGCAAAATGACTGTCACGCGAAAAACGCGCTCAAGCGACGCGAGGATGAAAGCACCTGCCACGAGTCCGGTCAAATAGGGATACAAAACAATTAAGAGGCTCCATTGAAGTTCATACTCATTTGGATAGATGTACCCGCTGAAGCTCTGAAAGCCCATCATGGCTTGTTGGATGATTGTAGGCTCCATGGTTACCTCACCATTCCTTCCGCTCCGGCATATAGAACCATCGGTTCCGTATTCAGCGACGGCTTGAGCACCGTAATAGTATGTAATCGAGCAAACCGTCGGATGGGGCTCGTCGGATTATCCACCTCGCCAAAAATTCTGGCTTTTGTCGGACAAACTTCAACGCAAGCAGGAAGCAACCCCTTGGTAATTCGGTGATAGCAAAACGTGCACTTGTCGGCAACATGTTTTTCGGGATGCATATAACGCGCGCCATAAGGACATGCCTGGATACAGTACCGGCACCCTACACAATATTTTGGGTCAACCAAAACCACTCCGTCGCGACTTGTAAACGTCGCTCCAACGGGGCAAACCTGGACGCACGGCGGATGGGCGCAGTGATTACACAATTTAGGCACAAAAAACATTTTTAAAATACCTTTATCACCTTTCAATTCGGGGAACCCGTCAATTCCGCCGTTGGGACTGTCCACCACGGGCTCTCCTTTGATAGGAACGATATAACGTTCAATCCATGTCCTGAAATAATGCGGTTCGCGCGGAACTTTATTTTCTTTCTTACAAGCATCGGCACATCTTCCGCAGCCAATGCATTTATGAATATCGATCCCCATGGCGTATTTCCGTTCGGCGGATTTGTCACCGTTCCCAACCTGTTTTGCCCACACATTCTTAAATTCAACAAAAGAAAGCAGTAATCCCGTGCACACTGCCTTGGCGCATTTCTTCAGAAATTGCCGACGGCCTAAATGCTTTTTATTTTCCTTTTTCATGTGTTCGTCTCGGGATCGTGCGGATAATGACATTCCCAACACAGGGAACGTTCGCCATGAGTTTTAAGATCAATTCTTAGAATGTCTTTCGAAACTTGCGCGTCCTCAGCATGACATTGTCCGCAGAATTCTCTTTTCTGCGGCTTTCCAACTTCGTTTGCCCTGGGGCTCGTCAGGTGCCCCTCAGGCACGGTATGGCATGTGGCGCATTCTAAGGATGCGTGAGATGAAATTGATTTCTTCATATAAATTTCCCGGTGACAAGCGCTACAACTTTCGGGCGTATGCGGTAAGGTGGGATTGTGGGGGTTGTGACAAGATTTGCAAACCTTTCCCGGATTATGCCGGGCTTCGATAATTTGAGGAAAACCAGTCGGCCGCGGAGGACTATAATCGTGGCAAATGGCACAGCCCTTGCGATCGTTCGGAATGGGCGGCAAAACTCCGTCCGGATTTTCGACATGGCTGGCGGCTGGCCCATGACAAACCTCACAAGCGACATCTTTATGATAAGATTGAGCCTTCAAATCATAAATATCATCATGGCAATCATAACAGGCCTTTGCTCCTGCATAAACAATTTCCTGCTTTTTGATTTCCTCCACAGCATCGGCGCGATAATGTCCGTAAAGCCCGAATGAGTGCGGAATAAAAAACTTGCGAGCAATCACAAATCCGCCGATCGCAATTAAAAAGAGAATTCCCAGGCTAATCACCTGCTGTGGAATTTTCGGCATTTTAATAAACTTCAAATCGATTCCTCCGTTAATGAATACCGATCGTTTTTACAAACAGTTCTCAAAAACAAGACACGCATATCATTTCATCCGATATTTTGATATGTCATCCTGAGAAGCGTAGCGGCGAAGGATCTAAGATTCTTCACTTTACAAAGCGCAAAGTGCTGTGCGTTTTATACAGCGCGTTTCGCCCAGAATGACAACTGGATAAAATATCATGCACTTAAATCAAGTGCCCATTCAACCTAAGAATGGAATAATTTCATTTGGGTTTCGCGTGCTTGATCGCCTCGACCCGTTCCGCATAATTAAACGGCTTATACGTCGGACTTTCTTCATTATGACATCCGAGACAGGTCTTTTCATTCGGAATCATAAGTCCGGCTGCAATCGCCGCATCTTTATCTTTCATCACGGTCATCTTCATATAATCCTTACCGCCACCGTGGCAGGATTCGCAGGAAACACCTTCTTCCACCGCTATCGCTTCCGTCACTTTCGCGGTCGTCCCACCATAAGCCGCTGAATGGCATTTCAAACATTTCCCGTCCGTTTGCGGATCGGTAACCCCAAGTTTCGCGCCAGCTTCCTTAGCTGCGGGCGTCCCCAACGTTTCAAATGCCTTGGCATGCTTTGAAGCTTGCCACTTCGCATATTGCTCTCCTTGCACCGGAGTCTTATGACACATGGAACATTTTTTTGCACCGGTATATTCATGCGCCGGTTCTGCGCTTAATGATGGAATGACAAAAAAAGCATCTATGCCTAAGAGAACAAAACATGCCCCCAAACTGACTGCTATTGATTTCAATTTCATCTGGTTCCTCCTTTTTACCGTTTGTTTAAGATTGCTTAAAAAATTATTTTTACTTCTCAACCATCAGAGTATTCGCCGAAATAGCGTGGGGAACCCCGTAAAGATCAAAATGATATGTTTTCCCGAAAATGACCCGCGTCGTTTCAGATACATGTGCCAACGCTCCTAAAACCAAAAACGCTACGAGCACAATCATACCAATCGTCATCGAAATAGGCCTTTTCAACGGGTGACGGTTCTTGCCCTTATCAAAAAAAGGCCAGAAAATAAGAACCAGAGGAATCACGGAGCTAATAAAAATACCGGTCAGCTTTGGGAAATATTTAAGAAGTTGATAAACCGGCAAGAAATACCATTCCGGTTTAATGGCATGCGGGGTTGTAATCGGATCTGCCTTCTCCCCCAAATCAAACGGTGCCAGAATGGACAAACTTATCAGTATGCCGATAAGAATAAAAAATACAATCCCTTCCTTCAATGCATGATGGGGGAAAAACGGGATCCCTTCACTTTCTTTGACTTCTTTCTCCGCGTCAACCGGGTCCAAGGTCGCAATTCCTTGGTAGCGAACAAAAAAAAGATGAACTAAAATAACAAAACAAATCACCCATGGAAGGATGATGACATGAACAACAAAAAACCGGGAAAGCGTCTCCCCACCAACAGCTGTTCCTCCACGCAATAACGTTTTGATCCATTCTCCCACACCGGGAATGGCTCCCGCAATTTCCGTTCCCACTGTTGTTGCCCAATACGCCAACTGATTCCACGGAAGCAGGTATCCCGTAAAACCAAAAACAAGGGCTAAAAAGAGTAAGGCAACTCCGCATATCCACGTCAACTCCCTTGGTTTTTTATACGATCCGGTAACGAAAGTCCTCAGCAGATGTAAGATGACGACGATCACCATAAAGTTGGCACCCCATGCATGAAGTTGCCGATACAACCATCCAAAATGAGCTTCTGTCATAATAAACTTCACGCTTTCAAACGCTTCCTCTGTGGTCGGCCTGTAATATACAAGCAGAAGGATTCCCGTCAGTACTTGGCTCACAAACAGAAATAACGACATGCTGCCAAAAGTGTGAAACCAGCTGACATTATGAGGAAGCGGCTTCTCCAATTGTTTACGCACGGGTTTCGAAAGATTCTCGATCTTAAAACGCTCATCAAACCACTTCAAAATTCGTTCCTTCAACACTTTTTTCCCTCCAAGAACTTTGCAATGAGCCTAAGTGGTCGTGCTTAGGTTTTCGTGTATTTCACCAGCATGTCATTCCCGAATGCAGCGAAGCAGCACTGCTCCGCCGTGCTTTTATCGGAAATCCACGAACGATAGATTCCCGCTTACCCCGGAAAAGCTGGGGCCGGCCCTTTCTTCCCCAAGGGAAACCTGCGGGAATGACAAAATATTAAGAAACTTATATGCGGCTACTTAGGATATCTTCGTTCATTCTTCATCGGCAAATTCTGCTTACAATCGGATACCATTTATTTTTCTCGCAGCCACAAAAAACTTTAACTATGTCCATTACCATAATTACCTGATGTATATTTTCCCATTCACCACCTCTGCTTTAAAAGATGACAAAGGTTTTGGCGGCGGCCCCGATACAATCCGTCCTTCCAAATCAAAAAAAGCGGCATGGCAAGGGCAGACGAGTCCCTTCCTTTGCGCGTCCCATTCAACAATGCACCCTAAATGAGTACAAATCGCGGAAAACACCTTGATTTCATCGGGGGTACGAATAACGATAAACGCACTGTCACCAATAATGACTTTTTTGGACCCCCAAATCGGAATATCCTCAACGGTTCCAAGTTCTTTTTGCCCCATGTTAAGGCCTTGCCGCGTCACCGGCCAGAGGTAAGACAAAACCGGAAATGCCATTCCCGCGAGTGCGGTCAACAAACCGCCTTTAATCACCCATCCGAAAAAATCGCGACGAGATATTTTTTTATTTTGCATTCCGGACTCTTCACGCATTCTTGCGTTAAGTTCAGCCACGTTTAGTCCCTTGGTTAAGATTTTTTTCCTTCATCAGCTGCTTATATTTAATCCATAACGCTACCACCATCACGAATATAAAAATCCACAGGGGGTAAAGCGCATATTTGCGCCATTGAAGACTTTTCCGTTTCTTGAGTACCTTGCCTTTAATATCGTCTGTAATGGTCTTAACTTTTTTATATACTTCTCCGATTTTAGATACATTCAAAATATGCTGCAAAGGACCGATTTCAAGCATATATGTATTTGCTTCTTTCAGCGAAGCCTGTTCGTTTTCAACAAAAATTCCTTCGACCGCCGCTTGTTTGACCAAGTTTTCTGTTTCTTTAATCGTCTCCCCTTCTGTTTTCAACATCGTCGCAATTTCCGCAACCGTTTTATGAATCGCGCTTGCGGCATCATGGCATTTAATACAAACTTGATCGTAAAGCGCCGGGCCGGCATGTTTTATTCCATGGTAACCGTGGCAGGTGATACACTCCGAAAACTTTCCGTCCTGAGTCAACCGCGCATGAGGACTTTCCAAGAAATATTTCTTTTCATTAATGTGGCATTTCCCGCAAGTATCCCCGATCTTGCTTACTCCGGGCGGTATGGCCCCGTGACTTCCGTGACACTTCGCACAGTTGGCCACCGAAAGATCTTTTTTCTCATACAATGCTTTCCCATGAACACTTTCGCTGTAGGTTTCAAAAATATCGGAAGGATGGCCGTATTTTTTCATTAATTCTTTATTGCCGTGGCATTTGTTGCATGTCTTCGGAAGGTTTAAAGGATAAACGGGACTGGTCGGATTTGAAACGCTGATCACGTCATGGTAACCGTGACAATCACTGCAAACGGCCACCCGTTCATCTCTGTCCTGTATGAGCTTTTTCCCGTGAGCGCTGGTTTTGTACTGGGCCAGTTGGTCGGTCCGGATACCGTAAAAATTCATGGTTTCGACAGAGGCATGACATTGACCGCACATCTCAGCTATTTGTGCTTTATTAGGAACTCCGATATACCCCGTTCCAGCCGCCTTTGCCAATTGCTGATCGGACTGCGCCGGATCTCCGCCGTGACACTTGTTGCAAACTATTTTTTGCTGGGAATGAATACTTCCCTTCATTTCCTCCCAATAATCGGCATGGCATCTGATACATGAGTTTTCTTCCGCAGCTGCTGCCCCCGCCGGTGGAACAAATGGTACGAAGAACAGGCAAACAAACAATATTCCCGCTATGGTAGCCGCTCTGCTTATCTCGGATTCTTTCATGGCATTGGTATTATTTGGAATATTAAGATATCTTTTCCGGCTTTTCTCTATTTTTATCATGCATTTTCAGTAAAATACATAAAAAACCAATTATGAAGCTTCAATTATAATGCCAATATGACGAAAATTAAATAATCTTAAAAAAAATCGTTCTTTATGTTGCACTTTATTTATGAAATAAGCAATAAAAATTAAAAATGATGAAAGAATTTAAAAAAATCGCCTTGAATTTTTTTCCAAAAAGGTGTAATTAAGTGGTTTTTGACGCAACAAAAAGAAAGTTATTGTGTGGAATCACCCACTTGGGGTATAAATAATTATGACCTTAGCTGTTTTGGGATTAAATCATAAATCGAGCCGGTTAGAACTTCGAGAAGCTGTCCAGCGAAACATTGAAGATATTGAGAATGCGTACTCTGCTCTATTTCGTGTACCCGGCTGCGAAGAACTCATCATTTTATCCACCTGCAATCGAATCGAAATCTATTTTTCCACCACCGATTTCGACAAAACCACGGAAGAAATAAAAAAATTCTTGATCGCCGGTCATGCCGATTTCGCTCAAGACTTCAATAATAGCTTTTACTTATTTCAAGACGATGATGCAACCAGACATTGTTTCACAGTCGCACCCGGTCTCGACTCTATGATTCTTGGCGAGCCTGAAATTCTGGGACAAATGAAACAAGCGTTCAAAGCAGCACAGAACCGTGGAACTTTAAAAGCAAATTTGCTGCACCTGTTTGAAAAAACATTTCAAACAGCCAAAGAAGTGCGGTCTAAAACCGATATCGGAAAAGGGGCTGTCGGAACATCCTCCGTCACAATGGGACTGGCGGAAAAAGTCTGCGGTTCTCTTACTGAAAAATGCATCCTTATATTAGGCGCCGGTAAGCTTTGCGAAAAACTAATCAAACATTTTACTCAACATGGCTGTCAAAATATCATCGTTTCGACACGCAGAATTGAACGGGGCAAAGAACTGGCCGACCGATACTCTGTGAAAGCAATCCCATTTGAAGAATGGCTTGTCTATCTCGAAAAAACCGATTTATTCATTTCTGCAACCACCTTCCCATCGGTTCTTCTCACCGATCAAAAATTAGACGAAATCATGCAAAAACGCAAAAAAAGGCCGCTTTGTTTGATCGATCTTGCCGTTCCCCGGACCATCGCTCCGGAAGTTGCCAAAATCGAGAACGTTCACGCATTCAATATCGAAGATTTAAAGGGGATCGGATATCAGACGCTCAAGTTCCGTGAAAGCGCCATGGCGCAAGCCTACGCGATCATTCACGCCAGGTCAAAAACATTTCTGAATGATCTGCGAATACCAAATTTTTCGTCCACGGTGATGAAATTAAATCAGTTAGTCCACGATAGCATTCACCATGACGTATGGCCCGCACTCGAGCCATATCTTCTTTCGGATGAAGAACGAAAAACTGCGGAAAATGCCGTATGTCAATTAGAACGGAATCTGGCGCACCAACTTATCATTCAATTAAAAAATATCATGCTGACGGAAGAAATCGAAGATTCCGATTTCCTATTCGCAAAACTGTTTCAAAATGACTCCGTTGAAGTTAATTTGCCGGATGCCCTCAAAAAATACCCCGACCAATTTCTTCATCATCTTAAAAAACGCTTTCAGCAAAACGCCTCTTCTTTCATCGCATCCTAGCCCGAATTTGCGGACCAGGAATCATGCGCTGCTTTTCTATTTAATTTCGCGGACAATGTGTCCACAAGTTGCTGCCGTTGCACAATGATACACATGCCGTTAAAATTTTATAAAATATTCGGAAGCACAAGCTTGACAATAACCGGATAAGTTCTTAAACTTCTCAAGTATCCTAATTAAAGCATAAAAATTTGATGCCGTTTATTTAAGCGATAGGAAACATCTGTAAAATTCAAAACAACACCGGTTAAAGCACGAAGACCAGCGATCAACGCGTCCTGTAAAATAATTTCAATCATCAATCCGAAGAAACAGATTGAGATAGAATGACTAAAAATAGAATTTTTCGTCTCGGATTCACGGCATTATTATTTTCTGCCGTTTATGCTTTGCGATGCACCTCTATAGCGTATGCGGTCGAAAACCCGGATTGCTTTGCCTGCCACGAAGACAATGCACTTACAACAGAACGGAATGGATCAACTGTTTCTCTCTATGTGGATGCAAAAACATTTGATCAATCGGTGCATAAGCGTTTAAAGTGTGTCAATTGCCACAAAGATCTTACAGCCAGTGAGTTCCCTCATGAAGCGCCCTTGAAGTCCGTAGAGTGCGGGATCTGCCATGCGAGCGAACAAAAACAATTTTCGGATAGTCTGCACGGCAAAGCTCTGGCCCGAGGCGACAATTTAGCTCCACGATGCAAAAATTGTCATGGTTATCACGACATTCTTCCCATCAAAGACAAAAATTCAAAACTTTCCCCGCTTCGCATTCCGTTCGTCTGCGGTTCTTGCCATAGCGAGGGTGGTCCTGTTCAACTTCAACGCGAAATTCATCAGGATCATATCCTGGAAAATTATTCCGAGAGTATTCACGGAGAAGGACTTTTCAAGAAAGGACTGAGCGTGAGTGCAACTTGTGTTTCATGCCACAATGCACATGACATTCTTCCGCATACAGATCCGCAATCAACCATTTCGCAGGGACATATCGTCGAAACCTGTTTGAAATGCCATGCTCAGATTGAAAGCGTCCACCGGAAAGTGATAAAAGGCGAACTGTGGGAAAAAAGCCCGCACAGCATTCCGGTCTGCGTGGAATGTCACCAACCCCACAAGGCACGGAAGGTTTTTTATGACCAGGGCGTAGCGGATAAAGATTGTTTAATGTGTCACGGAAAAAGCGATGTTAAAGCCTCTGCAGACGGGCGTTCCCTTTATGTCAACAACGATGATGTCGAAAAATCCATGCATGCAAAAACTTCCTGCGCTCAATGTCACAATGAAATTTCGCCGGCCGAGGAACGTGCCTGCAGTACAATCAAAAACAAAGTGAATTGCGCTATTTGTCACAGCGATCAAGTCGACCAGTATCAGCAAAGCGCTCACGGAAAACTTCATCGAGAAAAAGATCCCAACGCCCCGACGTGCACCGACTGTCATGGAACGCATGCCGTATTGGGCAAAAGCAACACCGAATCCCGGACTTTTCCAACGAATGTGCCGACGTTATGCGGAAGCTGCCATCGAGAAAAAGAAAAGGCCGCGGTTCGTTATAAAGGCACGGAACACGGCATTCCCGAACATTATGTGGAAAGCATTCACGGAAAAGGTTTATTGAAAAGCGGCCTGGTGGTCACTGCCATGTGCACCAATTGTCACACCACCCATAAAGAACTGCCATCATCCGATCCCGCATCCAGTGTTAATCAAAACAATATCGCCGTAACCTGTTCAAAGTGCCATAAAGGAGTTTACGAAAAATATATAAACAGCATTCATGCTCCCGGTAAAGCGAAAACGACCGATAAGTTACCGGTATGTAACGACTGTCATTCGGCACATACCATTAAGCGGACGGACATGACTGCCTTCCGCTTTGAAATTATGAATATTTGCGGGAAGTGTCATCTTAAGATTGCCGAAACTTATTTCGACACATTTCACGGCAAAGTCACCAATCTGGGTTATGCCAAGACGGCGAAATGCCATGATTGTCACGGCTCTCACGAAATTCTGCCCATCACGGACCTGCGCTCAAATCTGAGCCGGGAAAACATTATCACGACATGTAAAAAATGTCATCCGGCCGCGACGCGAAAGTTTGCGGGTTATTTGACTCATGCCACACATCATGATCCGCAAAAATATCCTTTGATTTTTCTGACATTCTGGCTCATGACCGGCCTTCTGGTCGGCACGTTTGCGGCCAGCGGAGTTCATACGCTTTTATGGCTGCGGCGTTCTTTGCAAATACGCCGCGATCACCCGGTAAAGCCATGTGATCCGAACGAAAAGCAATATGTCAGATTTCCTTTGCTGTATCGAATTTTACACGGAATAATGATCGTAAGCTTCCTAACACTCGCGATCACTGGTATGACATTAAAGTTTTCCTATACGGGGTGGGCTGTTTTCCTTTCTCGCCTGACCGGAGGATTTGAAGTCTCCGGTTTTCTGCATCGCTGTGCCGCCATTTTATTAGTCGGGCTCTTTGGAGTTCATCTATGGGATCTTTTGCGACGCAAACGGACCGAATTCGGGAGTTGGAAAAAAATGCTTTTTGGACCGAATACCCTTCTTTTTACTTGGAAAGATGCCAAAGAAATTATCGCAACCTTTAAATGGTATTTCGGAAAAGGCGAACGCCCGCGGTACGGACGATGGACCTACTGGGAAAAGTTTGACTATTTCGCGGTATTTTGGGGAATTGCAATCATCGGTTCCTCGGGATTAATGCTCTGGTTTCCGGAACTGTTTACCCGCGTTCTGCCCGGGTGGCTTATCAATGTGGCAACGATTGTTCACAGCGACGAAGCCTTATTGGCGGCGGGTTTTATTTTCACAATACATTTTTTCAATACCCATTTCAGACCGGAAAAGTTTCCTATGGACACGGTGATTTTTACGGGTCGTATGTCTTTAGACGAATTGAAATTCGACAAACCGGCCGAATACGAAGCTCTGGTCGCAAGCGGTGAGCTTGAAAAACATCTCGCGCCGCCGCTTCACCCGAAAGCCGTTAAGACAATCAAGATTTTCGCTTGGATAGCCCTTTTAATCGGAATGGCTGTCATCGCAGGCATTATTTACTCCATGATTTTCGTATATAAATAAACTGCAAGTCGCGAAAAATCGCAACAGAGCCGTTCCAAAAACTCCGGGAGGATAAAACCTTGAAAAAATCTCTGGACGTTAGCCTGATTTTTTCTACGGTTTTATTTGCCATTCTGTTGATTTTTTCTTTGATTTCGTCCGGGCAGGATTGGCCGTTTTTTTATGCGAAACTTTTATGGTCTTTGATTATATCCTGTGTCGGCCTGTGCATATACCGCACCGGCCTCATTTCGAAATATCGCACAATTCTTTTCATCTTCATCGCGTTTTTCTTTTTCCTGGAATTCAAATGTTCGGGCCTTTTACTCCTGCCGCAAACCATTCCGCCTTATTGCCACATCGCCCAAGCGCCGACATTGTTTAATTTTATCCACAGTCAATTTTTAGCGATCGCGTCGGGTGATTGGAAAGTATGGGGCACGTTAACGTTGGGATTCCTCTGGCTGTTAATCATATTAACGATCGGCCAAGGAATTTGTTCGTGGGTTTGTTTCTATGGCGGCATAGACGAGGCTTGTTCAAAACTGAGCAGAAAGCCGTTGATTAAATTAAACATCACGAAAGCATGGCGCGATTTCCCTATTGCCCTTTTAATATTCCTGCTGATTATCTCTTTTCTACAGGGATCACCGATTTTCTGCAGCTGGTTCTGCCCCTTTAAATTGACAACCACCTTTTGGGATACCGAACCGGTCGCCAGGCTGATTCAATCAGTCTTATTCTGGTTGGTTTTAATTTTATTCGTCATTGTTCTTCCCATGCTGAGCAAGAAAAGAACGTTTTGTTCCCTGATTTGTCCGTTTGGCGCGCTTGTCAGTATGGCAGGCAAAGCAAGCCCTTATCGGATATCGATCGATAAAGAAACCTGTTCGCGTTGCGGAAAATGTTATCAGGTCTGCCCGGTTTTTGCCGTGGAAAAACAACCGGAACATGCCTATCAAATTTCTTCCTATTGTAACCGGTGCGGGAAGTGTATAGATATTTGCCCTGCTAATGCGATCCATATGTCGGTTCAGAATCAACTCACTGCCATCTCTTTTGCCAAACGAAATGGTTGGCAGATTGAGGTTCAAGATATTTTTATTTTTCTGTCGCTGCTAATCACCGGGGTTCTATCGGGCTCTTTTGTCCCCCGGGTCATCTTGCAACTACTGGGTGTGAAATGATCCGGATCATGATTGAAGGCCTCATGCTCGGACTGTCGACCGGCGCTTATTGCGTCGGCACTTGCCTTGTTTTTTTCATGCCTTATCTTGTCATCGAAGGCAAGCAAAAAATACCGGAAAATTTAAGAAAAATAGTTTTATTTCTCCTCGGAAGATTGTTTGCCTATATCGGTTTCTCACTGATGATGGGCATGGCAGGGTCAACTTATCAGGATATTTTCACCGGCAAATTGTCGCATTTTAGTTTGCTCATCGCTTCTTTACTAATGTTAATTTATTCTCTTAGCCATCGCTTTGCCGCTTCAGCATTTTGCGGATCATTTCTGCAACGCTTTAGCGTGATGCGTATGCCATTTTTCCTCGGCCTGTTTTCAGGCCTGAATCCTTGCCTCCCCTTTCTGGTAGGAACGACCCGTCTCTGGACTTTGCATAGTCTGTTGGGCGGTGTTATTTTATTCCTCGGTTTTTTCTTCGGAACGTCTATTTACATGATTCCTCTGGTATTTGTTTCTTATTTAAATCGGATGGAAAGAGTAAAACAAATAGGTTCAATGGTAGCATTACTTTCCAGTATCTGGTTTTTATTCGTCGGGATATCGGGATTGATGCGTTAAATTTATTTTCGGTGAACAATGGACAATTTCATATTTACCTATTACGGTTTCTTCGGAATCCTTTCCCAGTTGATCATTTTTAGAGAATTGTCCGTTCTCTTCTACGGCAATGAACTCTTCCTTGGCACTTTTTTATCTTCCTGGCTGTTTTGGATCGGTTCGGGAAGTTTATTCGTCAAAAGATTGTTTAAAAAAGAACTTCGTCCAAAAAAATATTTTTCTTACGGCTTCCTGGTAATTTCGTTTTTATTTCCAAACACGATTCTAATCATCAGAATAAGTAAAAACCTATTTCCATTCGGAGAATTTATAGGCCCGGTAGGAACGATCGTTTATACGTTTGCCGTTATGAGCTGCCTTTGTTTTATCGTCGGGAGTCAGTTTAGCTTAGCCTGCGCCGTCACATTCAATCGGACAAAAAAAGAAACATCAATAGGACAAGTCTATCTATACGAAGCGTTGGGAGCGGCGATCGGAGGGACGCTGTTTACCTACCTATTGATCGGAACGATACCGACGTTTGTCATGGCTTTAGTCCTGTCATTGACATGTGTTTTTGTTGCTTGGAATCTATCAGAAAAAATTTTTTCCATCAAAAGCGCCCTGATCTTCCCGGTTGTCCTCGCTATCTTGTTTTTTTACTTCAAAGCCGAACCGGCAATCAATCGCTTTCAGTGGAAAAAATATCAATTTATCGAACAGAAAGAAACGAGAAATATCACCTACTCTTTGCTCGGGATGGGCAGCATCAAAAATGTTTTCGCGGACGGAATGCTTTCAGCCAATTTTCCTAATCCCGAAAGCTACGAGCCGGCTGTCCATTGGCCGCTGCTTGCGACTGCAGCGCCACGGCATATATTAATTTTAGGCGATTCCTCTCTGGGGACACTCAAAGAGGCTCTCAAGCACAATCCGAAATCCGTTGATTATGTCGTATTGGACCGTTCATTTATTGATTTAATAAAACCCCGCTTAAATCCGGAAGATCTCTCCGCCTTGGAAGATCCTCGGGTTTATATTCATTACAGCGATGCGAGGTTTTTTATCAGAAAAACGCAAAATAAATACGACGATATAATCATCAATATTCCGGAAGTTCCTAATCTTAAACTTAACAGATTTTATACCCGCGAATTTTTTAACCGGGCGCGCTCGGTTCTCGAACCGGACGGCATATTTGCCTTAAGTATCACTTCCTCCGAAAATTATCTTTCCGAACAAACCAAGTTGTTTAATGCGTCCGTTTACCGCACATTGCAATCTGTCTTTAAAGCCATAGAGGTTATCCCCGGCGATAGTCTGCTGCTTCTGGCGAGCCCGTCTGTGATCGGTATGCAAAAAGAATCAATGACAAAACGGCTCGCTGACAGAAAAATTCTGAACCGCTATGTTATTCCTTCGTATCTCGAATACAAACTTGAACCGAAACGGCGGCTCGAGCTTAAGGAACTTTTGGCCGAAATGCGGGACGCGAAAATCAACAGAGACTTTGACCCAACCACATGTTTTTACTTTGCCAATTTCTGGTTCAATAAGTTTGCTTCGCCACTCGGGTATCTGGCGTTGGGCGCGTCCCTGCTTCTGATTGCTTTTGTGCTTTTTAAGAAAAAAAAATCATTCCTTTTTCTCATCCAGAGAAAAGAATGCCTTCTGCTTTTCATCCTCGGCTTTATGAGCATTTTATTAGAGTTGATCCTGTTATTAAGTTTCCAAATTATTTCCGGAGATGTCTATTGGCAAATGGGCATTCTTTTTGCTTCCTTTATGTGCGGGCTGTTTTTAGGGTCCGCTTTAAGTGTTCGATTTCAGGATAGTTCCCCGCGAAAACTCATCGCCCTTCTGGCCCTGTTATCGTTAACGATGATCGGTCTATCCGTCAGTGCCGGCTATTTTTTGCCGCACCTCGCAAATTTATCGGCCCTTCAGAACATCTTGATTTTCTTGTCGCTTTTCACACTCATCGGAATGGTTGTGGGAGCCGCGTTTGTGATTGCCGGTTTTCTGACGGATGAAAATGACGTTATGGAGAAAGCAGGCAACCTCTACGCGGCTGATCTCTGGGGAGCTGCGTTAGGCGCAGTCCTGACATCAAATTTTATCATTCCATTTTTGGGCATACTCGGAACGTTAAATTTTTCAGCCTTTGTTGGATTGATTGGATTGGTCATCTTTTTATTTTCTCCACGGAACAAAGGATAAACAATGATTAAGAACATACAAACGTATTTGGTTTTATTGTTAAACATTGTTTTCTGTTTCAGTTTCGTTTCTTTAGCCGCCCTATATCCACCGCCCCAAACCATTAGCAGCATCGTTCCCGTCAACGATACCATCATTAAACGGGCGGAATGGGAGAAGCTGGCCTGCTTGGGTGTGCAATGTGAATTGTGTCCGTTCCGTTGTTTCCTTCCGGAGGGTTCCCGCGGAATATGCAAAGTCAGAATGAATGTGGCGGGCAAACTGAGAACGCTCGTTTACGCACAGCCGGTCAGCGTTCATATCGATCCGATTGAAAAGAAACCTGTTTACCACATGCTCCCGGGAAGCCGTATTTTTTCGATTGCGACCGTAGGATGCAATCTGAAATGCAGTTTCTGCCAAAATTGGGAAATATCTCAAAGTTATCCCGAGCAGGCAAAAACGTCCGGTCAAATGTTAACTCCCGCTGAAGTCGTCGATGCCGCAATTAAAAGCAATAGTCACGCCATCGCTTACACCTATTCAGAGCCGGTGGTTTTTTATGAATACGTTTTGGATACGGCGAAACTTGCCAAACAAAAAGGGCTACGAAATGTAATGGTGAGCGCAGGCTACATCAATCCCGAGCCCCTAAAAAAGCTCGCTCCTTATTTTGACGTCATCAAAATCGACCTCAAAGGCTTTAACGAACAGTTTTATCGCAAGGTGGTAGGAGGAGATTTGAAATTTGTTTTGGAAACATTAAAAGAATTGAAACACCTTGGAGTTTTCACGGAAATCGTCAACCTGGTTGTCCCGGGCTTGAATGATGACATGGATGAGATCACCGAAATGTGCAAATGGATACATGAAAATTTAGGGCCGGATACGCCGCTTTTTTTCTCTAGGTTCACGCCCCAATATCGATTGGGAAATTTACCTCCCACACCGGTAGAGACACTGGAAAAAGCACGAGAAATCGCCCTGAAATCCGGATTGAGATATGTCTATATTGGAAACGTAACGGGCCATTCGGCGGAAAACACCTATTGTCCCAATTGCGGACAAGTTTTAATACGCAGATACGGTTATGCCGTCTTGGAAAATCACATCAGAAAAGGACGTTGCATTTTTTGCGGAAAAGAAATTCCCGGAATATGGGAAGATTAATGTCCCGAATTGAGCTTCTTTCTTACTTCGTTCTTTAACCACTTCACCGCTTGATCGGCCCAATAGGAAATAATAATGTCCGCTCCGGCCCTTTTAATGGAAGTCAGAATTTCAATCGCGGCTGATCTTTCGTCCAGCCATCCTTTTTGCGCAGCCGTTTTCACCATTGAATATTCGCCGCTCACATTATAGGCGGCAACCGGCACATTGACTTTCTCGCGAATTGCGCTGATCACATCCAAAAAACAAAGCGCCGGTTTCACCATCACCATGTCCGCACCCTCTTCGATATCCAGCAATGTTTCCCGAACCGCTTCCCGTTTATTGGCCGGATCCATTTGATATGTTTTCCGGTCGCCGAACGACGGATGCGCCCCCGTAATATCCCGGAACGGCCCGTAAAAGCTCGACGCGTATTTTGCGGAATAACTCATAATGGCTGTTTCGCCAAAACCACTTTTATCCAACCCTTGCCGGATTGCTTTGACTTGGCCGTCAATCATAGCTGACGGCGCAACAACATCCACACCCACAGTCGCATATGAAACCGCAATCTTTGCGAGCGTCTCCGCTGCCTTTTCATGATCAATAGAAACGGACGTTTGGGAACTCAAACCGGAAGAGCGCTTCCGTTCCTTGCCTGCCGCTTTCTGCTTTCTGCCTACTGCCGTCTCGCTTTTTAAAATCCCACAATGGCCATGATCGGTATAAGCGCAAAGGCAGACATCCGCAATCACGACAATGTCACTCATTCCCTTTATTTTCCGGATGCCTTGGTGAAAAGAACTTGTCTCATCATAACTGGCCGAGCCCATTGCATCCTTTTTCTTCGCCTCGCCGAAAAGAAGAATCGCTTTCACCCCCAACGCATCCAATTCTTCAACTTTCCGGAGCATCGCATCCTCACCCATTTTAAGAATACCCGGCATAGATTCAACAATTTCCGTTCCTCTTCCAAGCTTGAAAAAAATCGGCATGACAAAATCATCCGGATGCAAGCGGGTTTCCCTGAGAAGCGCTCTCACTTCGGGGGTTCGGCGTAAACGAGCTGGCTTTTGATGATGACTCATATGGATTATTTACCGTATTTAAATTTAGTATTTTGCTTCCTCGAAATTGCCATGTATTTTAACGATGTCTTTATGACAAAGCAAGCATGAACGTCGGTCATTAATTTCACAACCACACAACAAAAGGAATAGTGAAAACAACTAATTTTTTATATTTTTCATATATTTTTCCGGAGATTTCTTAAACGCCTTTACGCAAGGTCCACAGCAGAGATAAATCCGACTTCCGTTATAATCAACAAAAAACTTTTCTTTGACGGGCTGCCCAATCATGACAGGGCATGTTTGCCCCTTTTCAACTTCTCCCCACGTTAAGCCGGAACTGGCAAGAACGACAAGAACGGCGCCTGCTGCTACAACGAAAGTCTTAACGGTTCGTTTTCGCATACTCATTAACCTATCGGAATGCCCACGATAAGCCGCGTTTGCCAATCGTCAGCGGCATGGTTAATGCCAAAAAGAGTTCCTACTGTCACCCAAAAATACTGATGGGAATAACTCACCGTCGGCCCCATCGCAAGCTCGTTACGATTGTCTTCGGGATTCCAATACTGCCCCTTGCTTTCATATCCCATGCGAAAGCTATCAGAAATGGCATAATCACAGCCAAATGTAAACTCGTGTTCTGTCTTACCCTTTTGGCCTGTTTCGGATTCGACGATTTGGTTATACACAATATTTAGCTTCCCAAAATTTTTAGAAAAAATTATTTTCCCTTCCAAGGTTAAAGGGATTCTTTCTTCTCGTGGATCCCGCGATATCTCAAAATACAAAAGAGGATCGACCCAATATCTGCCCGCTTCGCCGATTCGGTATTTCCCTTCAAAGTTAAACCCGGAATATTTCGTTGTGTCTTTATCAGTCCCTGACCGATTCACGGTCTCCCAATGTTCATAATGGGCAAGCGTAATACGATCCGTTAAACCATACTCTACTTCTTCTTTATACTCCCATTTATTTGCATTTGTTTTTTTGAAATCAGGCACTTTTGTTGTCGTAATACTCTCTATTTCAAACATCCCCTGCGGCAAGGTTTGATATTCCTGATTCCACACATACTGCCGTTCATGAGCAATGGCATTGGGTGCCATTAACATTATAAGCGGAAGCATCATCACCCATCCGGCTTTAAGAGTTATCTGCTTGTTCGAAAAAATACCTGTTAAATACATAACACCCTTCCTTTCAAGGTTTTTTCGATTTGGCTGGATACTTCTGTGATGCCTGGCTGAATCGATGGAGGATTGATTAAACTATTTCTTTTACTTATTTAAAATAAGTTTTTCCGCCCTTGTTTTTTTGAGCCGATACTCCTGGCCATTATGCGTAATCGAAATTTCCCGTCTTCCTTGAAACAATTCTTCTGCTGTATAGCGGCCCAGAAAGTCTTTTTTAAAAATATTATTCCCATCAGCCGGAGAGGCCTGACTCCCCGGTTCGAAAGAAACTTTTCCCCGCTCGACTGGCATTTCGTTGAACACGCTATTTTCTTCCATTTTACTTTTTTATGCCGTTAGTCTTACCACAATGCACTCGGATAGTTGCTTGTCGACGGCAAATTACGATTGTCCCACTTGAACTACGCAAGAGGAAAACTGTTGAATAAGAGAGACCGCCCTCCCCGGCAAAATTTCCATCGCCATTAGTTAATAAAAACTGTTTAACCCTTTTTTCCGGAAAAATCATCTCTACCCCCTCGCTTTTCGCAACTTCAATCCTGGTCATACCAACAAACTATAAATATATCCAAAAATCGTCGCCAACAAACAAATCGAACCCAAATAAACGGCCAGGACTTTTAATCCAAATTCTTTTTTCAAAACCAAAATAGTCCCGTAACTTGTAATAGGCCCCACCAAAAGCAAAACAAAGCCAGCGCCGATCTCCATTCCCTGTTTAACCAACGCATCGACCAAAGGAACCCCCATCGTAGCGCACATATACATCAATAATCCGAGAATGTTGGCGAACAGATACCCCATCCCTCCGACTAAATATTCCTTCACAAAAAAACCGACCGGCATTGCTGCACTCACCAATGCCGCGAGAATCAATCCCAGCAACGTCTCCTTGCCAATATCTCTCGGCATGTCGATAAAAGCAAACTTCAGGACCGATACGCTCCTGGCAAAAAAAGGTTTTTTTGTAACGATCCGGCTTTCATGCTCTAAATGATTATTCGAACAGCAGCATTCGTGATCGTTACCGGCAACGTTAAACTTCAGCTTGTTGCCTATCAATCCAATGGTGATCCCCATGATAATAACGGAAAAAAATAGATACGCGGCAAACCCTATCCCGAAAAACCGTTCAGTGACGATAAGGGCATTAATCGACGTTGCGGGAGTCGCGACCAGCATGGCCAGAATCGATCCTAAAGAAGCCCCTTTCTTCCGGAAACTAACCGCTATCGGCAAGCACCCCCAGCAACAGACGGGAACCAATGTTCCCGCCAGGGTTGAATACAAAACGCCTTTGACTCCCTTGCCGCCCAAATGCTTATTGATCCACTCAGCGGGAATAAATTCATGAATCACACCGCTCATTAAAAAACCAATTACCAACGCGGGAAAAATCTCCAGCGTATAAGACCAGAATGACTGTAAAAAACCGGTTAACATTTTGATTTCCCCTTTGCCTTCATTGTCATATTCAATTCCTTTTCAATCAGTTGATCCAAACGCCTCTGGTTATTTTCTGCACTTTCTACAAATTCCGTAAAGTTCCATCCGGTGACTTTCGGGATAAAATCCGTGCTCCCTGACCAACTTCTCCTGGAGCCGTTCGATCTCGGGATCGACCACCTCGACCAATCGCCCGCAGCAAGTACAGACCAGATGGTCGTGATGCTGGTATCCATGCTGCGGCTCGAAACGCGTGATCCCGTCAATTAATTTTAATTCCCTCGAAAGACCGCATTCGCAAAACAACCGCAACGTGCGATAAATCGTCGCATATCCAATTCTTGGAAATTTCTTCTGCACAATTCTATAGAGCTCGTCGGCAGTCAAATGCTTCCCATGCTGAAGAAACATCCTTAAAACCACTTTCCTCTGGCTGCTCTTTTTCAAGCTCTTGGCTGAAATATGGTCTTCCAAAATCTTTTCTTCCGCCGGTTTTTTCATTGCACGCCCATATTTATGATGCTGAGAATCATTATCATTATTGAATGATACAATAATGCAGGGGCTTCGTCAACCATTGATTACTCACTCTGTGGATTTATTGCTTAAAGCAAAAAGAGGCTGCTGGAGAGGGGGGGGGCCAGGAACTCATATGAACCAATTCCGATTGTCCACAGAGCGAAGTTCTAATCCATATCTATGCAACAATAAGTGCGCCGCATCTAATCGTTCGCGATCGCTTGAAAAGCCCCTTGAGTCGCCTGAATCGTCTTCTTCATGTCCTGTTCTGTGTGAACAGCTGAAAGGAAATTCGTTTCAAAGGCGGACGGTGCAAAATAAATATTCCGCTTAAGTAGTCCGTGATAAAACTTCCGGAATAATGGCACATTCTGGCGGCACGCGGTCGCGTAATCGGTCACCTTCTCATCCGTAAAGAATACGGTAAACATCGATCCGATAGAATTAATCGATATCTTGATACCGGATCCGGTCGCCGCTTTTTCAATGCCTTTGCACAGTTTCTCCGTTTTGGCCGCCAGCGATGGATACGGCTTTAGGCGCATCAAGCATTTCAACGCCGTAATGCCCGCCGTCACCGCAATCGGGTTGCCGGACAGCGTCCCCGCTTGATAAGCGCCCCCCATCGGCGAGAGTACTTTCATAATGTCTTTTCTTCCGCCAAAAGCACCCATCGGCATTCCACCGCCGATAATTTTCCCCAAAGTAGTCATATCAGGCTTCACATTGAAATAGTTTTGCGCTCCTCCGTAAGTCAATCTGAATCCGGTAATCACTTCATCAAAAATTAGTAAGATATGATGATCATCGCAAATCTTTCTGAGACCACTTAGAAATTTATTTGCAGGCAGTACCAATCCCGTATTTCCCGCAACGGGTTCGACGATGATTGCGGCGATATCATTAGAATATTTTTGGACCGTTTCTTTCACTTTTTCTGAATCGTTATACGGTACCACCAATGTATGTTTCGTAAAATCGTCAGGCACTCCTAAGCTGTCAGGAATTCCGAGCGTACTTGCGCCCGATCCCGCTTTGACCAAAAGATAATCAGCATGTCCATGATAAGAACCTTCAAACTTGATAATTTTATTTTTTCCCGTATAAGCTCTCGCAACGCGAATGGCACCCATCACCGCTTCGGTTCCCGAATTTGTAAGCCGCACTTGTTCCATTGACGGAATCGCTTCGACAAGAAGCTGTGCGAGCTCTGTTTCCAATGCGGTCGGCATTCCGTAACTCGTCCCCCGTTTAATCGCTTCTGCAATCGCTCTGATAATCTTAGCGTGCGAATGGCCTAAAATCAGAGCGCCCCAAGAACAGCAATAGTCGATAAACGTCCTCCCGTCTTCGGCATAAACGGTTGAACCCTTTCCCTGCTTCACGAAAACCGGATCACCGCCCACCGACCGAAACGATCTGACGGGACTATTGACGCCGCCCACCAGATAGCGGTTTGCTTCCCGAAAAAGTTGTGCGTGATTTTTTTTGATTTGCTTGCCTGCTTTTTTCCGCATTGCCGCTGTGCTCATCATAGGATTATCTCCGCTTTCTTTCCGTATTCGTTTAAACATGCTTTCGTAACGGGTCCGATCGCTTTCACGTTAACCCCTTCCGGAATGCTGTGATATGTTTCAAAAAAATTCCTGACCGTTGAGGGGCTCGTGAATACAATTTCATCGATTTGGTCAAAGTCCACCTTCTTCGCTTTCGCCTTCACATTTCTGTATGCGGTGACGGCATCCACCCGGGCGCCCCACTTCCCGAACGCTTCCGCGATTCTATTCTGCGCCAAATTCGATCTCGGAATCAGAAACCGCTTCCCCTTCAGCAAGGACTTGTCTGCCATCTTAATAATTCCTTCCGCGGATTCATCTTCCGGAACCTTCGTAGCCCGTAAACCAAACTCCGCGAGCTCCTTTGCCGTCGTTTTCCCGATGGCAATAAGTGTTTTATCTTTAACCGTTTTCACGGTTTTTAATTTTTTCTCCGCCCTTTCCAGAAAATACCGGACGGCATGCTTCGACGTAAAAATAAGCCCGTCATAGTGATCTAGTTTTTTTATCGCAGCATCCATGAGGCGGAAATTGCTTACCGGCTTTATTTCAATCATGGGCACATGGACAATCTCACCCATCTGTTTAAACCGTTCGACACCGGTACCGGTCACTAAAATCCTTTTCTTTTTTCCGTAAGCATCGTAGGAAGCAATTTTCTTTCCGTTTAATCTGGATAAAATTTTTAGCAAATCCTTATCGCCTTTTCTCACCGTCACCGCCAGAGAACCCTGCAGGGGATGGGGTTTCAAAATATCGAAACTGATCTGTTCGGCAATATGCCCGCCCAAACCCAATCGATTTAATCCGGCACCCGCAATGACAATCGCATCCAAATTTTCCGATTCCATTTTATCCAACCGTTCCTGCATGGTTCCCCGGATATCGACAATCGTCAAATCCGGCCGGTATGCCCGGAGCTGATTTTTCCGCCGCTCGCTGCTCGTGCCGACGCGTGCTCCCTTGGGCAATTCTCTTAACTTGAGATTCTTCCGTGAAACGAGCACATCATACGGATTGACAGACTTCGTGATCGTCGCGACAACGATCCCCTCGGGAATCACGTCTGGCAAATCCTTGGCGCTGTGAACTGCAAAATCAATTTTTTTATGGATGAGCGCCTCGTCAATATCGCGAGTGAAAAAGTCAGTCCCTTCCATTTCCGAAATCGGCGTTTTTTTGTCCCGGTCGCCGATGGTATTGATGGTAATCACTTTTGTTTGCAATCCAGGCGCAATTTTCTTTAACGCTCCCAAAACTTCCCTCACCTGGACCAAGGCAAGCGGGCTGCTTCTCGTTCCGATGAAAAACACTTTTTCCATTCGTTCCATCCTGCCGTTGATTACGGCTTTCTTTCCGGAAACATTTTCACAACTGCCATCGTCCCCAGTAAAGGTCATATTTTCTCTAAAATGAAATAATTTTCAAGATATAGATAAATTATTTTTCGACTCATGAAGTCCTTCCGGTCAACGATCCGCTTCCCGAAGGCACGTGTCTAACCCGACTTTCTCATCGCTTTTGTGAATCGACGAGAAAGTCGCTTTGGGCGCAATCAGTTGCGACCAAAGTTTTGCGCCCTTGTTCAAACAGGGCGCAAAAGATAAGCCCTGCGTCGCAAAGAAGTAAACCCTCTTTGCACCGCAGCTCTTACGAGCGGAATCTCTCATTATTGATGAGAAATCCGGGCCAACCTGTCCCGTTCACGGGAAACTGTTGTACTATCTTGATAATTCAGTAATCTTTTGGAGCTTGTCTTAATCCTTTGTCTTTTCACACACCCCTCCGATAAGTGATTAATTTGGGAGGGTGAGTCGTGGTAAGCGGATTCTTGTCCGTCAATAGGCCTTATCGGAAGGGTTGTCCGATCTTTCCGTGGTTTTCCGCAACCCTATTAATTTCACTTAATAGATACCCACGCCTTTACAGGCGTGGTACTAAAATCAACTGCTTCGGGCTTCGCCCGTCCAGCAACTTCGTTGCTGAAGCCCGCTCTCACCCCCGTCTTTACAGAACGGGGAGCTCCCGCTAAGTTAGAGTTACATCTTGGAAAAATTCGAAACGGCAGTTTTTAAAAACAAATGTCACAATTGCCTTATTTTGTAACATTTAGTTTTTTGCTACAAGCGAAAGCGTAATACTTTAGCCGACTGAAGGCGTTTACCTGTCAGCTGCCGAATGGATTCACCCCAGCAACTTCTAACAAACTCCGGATGGGAGCCTTCCGTGT